>RCUI01000059.1_pt1 | contig 41742 bp, 39 predicted proteins | sample 2166121 | NCBI WGS metagenome assembly RCUI01 (sample SAMN09932700, study PRJNA488358) | compost metagenome | feature: garden; material: soil; isolation source: compost soil in succinic acid-enriched culture | place: Germany: Experimental Botanical Garden Goettingen | collected 2016-01-27
GCCAACGGCGAACAGAAAATCACCTTCGACAAGCTGATCGTTGCGGTCGGCCGTCGTCCAGTGACCACTGATCTGCTGGCTGCCGACAGCGGCGTGACCATCGACGAGCGTGGCTTCATCTTCGTCGACGATCATTGCGCGACCAGCGTACCGGGCGTTTACGCCATCGGTGACGTGGTTCGTGGCATGATGCTGGCGCACAAAGCCTCGGAAGAGGGCATCATGGTTGTCGAGCGCATCAAGGGCCACAAAGCCCAGATGAACTACGACCTGATCCCGTCGGTTATCTACACTCACCCGGAAATCGCGTGGGTCGGTAAAACCGAACAGACCTTGAAGGCTGAAGGCGTTGAGGTTAACGTGGGCACCTTCCCGTTCGCGGCCAGCGGCCGTGCGATGGCTGCCAACGACACCGGTGGTTTCGTCAAGGTCATCGCCGATGCCAAGACCGACCGCGTCCTGGGTGTACACGTGATTGGCCCATCGGCTGCAGAACTCGTGCAGCAGGGTGCAATCGCAATGGAATTCGGCACCAGCGCCGAGGATCTGGGCATGATGGTTTTCTCCCATCCGACCCTGTCCGAAGCGCTGCATGAAGCCGCGCTGGCTGTGAATGGCGGTGCCATTCACGTAGCCAACCGTAAGAAGCGTTAAACAATAAGAAACCACGGCGGGTGGCCCGTCGTGAGTCTTGCGTGCATGACTCACCGCGGAAAGTCCGCCGGACTCGAACTCCCGGAGCATACCGGGGGCAAGTGGTCACAGGTGGCGCGGCACTCTGAAAGAGCGCAGCGCCGAAGCGCAGTACCTAACGAAGACGGTAAAAAGCATGAATCTTCACGAGTATCAGGGTAAGCAGCTGTTCGCTGAATACGGCCTGCCAGTTTCCAAGGGTTTCGCAGTCGACACCCCTGAAGCTGCCGCAGAAGCCTGCGACAAGATCGGTGGCACCGAGTGGGTTGTCAAAGCCCAGGTTCACGCCGGTGGTCGCGGTAAAGCGGGCGGCGTCAAGCTGGTTCGCAGCAAAGAAGACGCCAAGGCGTTCGCTGCGCAGTGGTTGGGCAAGCGTCTGGTGACCTACCAGACTGACGCCAACGGTCAGCCAGTGACCAAGATCCTGGTCGAATCCTGCACTGACATCGCCAAAGAGCTGTACCTGGGCGCTGTAGTCGACCGTTCGAGCCGTCGCATCGTGTTCATGGCCTCCACCGAAGGTGGCGTGGACATCGAGAAAGTCGCTCACGACACTCCTGAGAAGATCATCAAGGCTACTATCGATCCACTGGTTGGCGCTCAGCCATTCCAGGGTCGTGAACTGGCTTTCCAGCTGGGTCTGGAAGGCAAGCAAGTTGCACAGTTCGCCAAGATTTTCGTCGGCCTGGCCAAGCTGTTCAAAGAACACGACCTGGCCCTGCTGGAAGTAAACCCGCTGGTCATCAAGGCCGACGGCGACCTGCACTGCCTCGATGCCAAGATCAACATCGACGCTAACGCCATGTACCGTCAGCCTAAGCTGAAAACCTTCCACGACCCGTCGCAAGACGACCCTCGTGAAGCCCACGCTGCCAGCTTCGAGCTGAACTACGTGGCCCTGGAAGGCAACATCGGCTGCATGGTCAACGGTGCTGGCCTGGCCATGGGTACCATGGACATCGTCAACCTGCACGGCGGCAAGCCAGCCAACTTCCTCGACGTAGGTGGTGGTGCTACCAAAGAGCGCGTTACCGAAGCCTTCAAGATCATCCTGTCCGACAGCAATGTTGCGGCCGTTCTGGTCAACATCTTCGGCGGCATCGTTCGCTGCGACATGATTGCCGAAGGCATCATCGGCGCTGTGAAAGAAGTCGGCGTTAAAGTACCGGTTGTTGTTCGCCTGGAAGGTAACAACGCTGAACTGGGTGCTAAAGTACTGGCAGAAAGCGGTTTGAACATCATTGCGGCAACCAGCCTGACCGACGCTGCTCAACAAGTTGTCAAAGCTGCGGAGGGCAAGTAATGAGCGTCCTGATCAATAAAGACACCAAAGTCATCTGCCAGGGCTTCACCGGCTCGCAAGGTACTTTCCACTCCGAACAAGCCATCGCCTACGGCACCAAGATGGTTGGCGGCGTGACTCCGGGCAAGGGCGGCACCACTCACCTGGGCCTGCCAGTGTTCAACACCGTTAAGGAAGCCGTTGCGGCTACCGGTGCTGACGCTTCGGTCATCTACGTTCCGGCTCCTTTCTGCAAAGACTCGATCCTGGAAGCGGCTTTCGGCGGCATCAAGCTGATCGTCTGCATCACCGAAGGCATTCCTACCCTGGACATGCTGGATGCCAAGGTCAAGTGCGACGAGCTGGGTGTTACCCTGATCGGCCCTAACTGCCCAGGCGTCATCACTCCGGGCGAGTGCAAGATCGGCATCATGCCAGGTCACATCCACTTGCCAGGCAAGGTCGGTATCGTTTCGCGTTCCGGCACCCTGACCTATGAAGCCGTCAAGCAGACCACTGACGCCGGTTTCGGTCAGTCCACCTGCGTTGGTATCGGCGGTGACCCAATTCCAGGCTCCAACTTCATCGACATCCTGAAGCTGTTCCAGGAAGACCCGAAGACCGAAGCGATCGTCATGATCGGTGAGATCGGCGGTTCGGCTGAAGAAGAAGCGGCTGCCTACATCAAGGCCAACGTGACCAAGCCTGTGGTTTCCTACATCGCTGGTGTTACCGCTCCTGCGGGCAAGCGTATGGGTCACGCCGGTGCAATCATCTCCGGCGGCAAAGGCACTGCAGACGAGAAATTCGCTGCGCTGCAGGACGCTGGTGTGAAAACCGTGCGTTCGCTGGCAGACATCGGCAAGGCCCTGGCCGAGCTGACTGGCTGGGAAGTGAAGAAGTAAGCTTCGGCTGACACTTCGCTCCAGCCACAAAGGCCACCTTCGGGTGGCCTTTGTGCTTTCTGGATCGCTGATCGCGGGACAAGGCCGCTCCTTCCAGTGGTTGTACCAGGTAGTACCTTTTTGTCGTGTCACTTTCGCGACAATCACATGCGCACATCGGACACCTCGTCAGTCTGCGGTGCGTAGCCGGTGCAACTTGGTTACACTGTCTCCACTTTCGTGTCCGCACCCCAAAAGGGTTCGGGCATGCTTTAAAGGGCCGGTCTCATCGGACGGGCTACATTTTCCCTCACCCAAGGGGAAATCCCTCTCTAAATCCCGATTTCAGAAGTGTGGTATTTCCTTAATGAAAGTGTTGAAAGGCCAGGACATCCTGGCGCTTGGTTTTATGACGTTCGCGTTGTTCGTCGGTGCGGGCAATATCATCTTCCCGCCGATCGTCGGCCTGCAGTCCGGTCCTCATGTATGGATGGCGGCACTGGGCTTTCTGATCACGGCGGTAGGCCTGCCGGTCATCACCGTGGTCGCCCTGGCCAAGGTCGGCGGTGGCATGGACGCATTGAGCAGTCCTATCGGCAAAGTCGCTGGCGGCCTGTTGGCTGCAGTCTGCTATCTGTCGGTCGGCCCGTTGTTCGCCACCCCGCGCACGGCGACGGTCTCCTTTGAAGTAGGTGTGGCCCCACTGACGGGTGAAAGCCCGACAGCGCTGTTCCTCTACAGCCTGGTGTACTTCGTGATTGTGCTGGCGGTGTCGATGTACCCCGGCAAGCTGCTGGACACCGTGGGGCGTTTCCTGGCGCCGCTAAAGATCATTGCCCTGGCTGCGCTGGGCATTGCCGCCTTCATGCTGCCAGCCGGCACCAGCGGTGACGCTGAGCCGGCCTACCAGGCCTCGGCGTTCTCCCAAGGTTTCATCAATGGTTACCTGACCATGGACACCCTGGGTGCCCTGGTATTCGGCATCGTTATCGTCAACGCCATCCGTTCCCGCGGCGTCGAGTCGCCTAGGCTGATCACCCGCTATGCCATCATCGCCGGCCTGATCGCTGGTGTCGGCCTGGCACTGGTGTACATCAGCCTGTTCCGGCTGGGTGCCAGCAGCCATGAAATCGCCGCTGGCGCGACCAATGGTGCAGCGGTGTTGCATGCGTATGTACAGCACACCTTCGGCTCCCTGGGCAGCGGCTTTCTTGCGGTGCTGATTGCCCTGGCGTGCCTGGTCACGGCGGTTGGCCTGACCTGCGCCTGTGCCGAGTACTTCAGCCAGGTACTGCCGCTGTCGTACCGCACCCTGGTGGTGATCCTCTGCGGCTTTTCGCTGCTGATTTCCAACCTGGGCCTGACCAAGCTGATCATGTTCTCGATCCCGGTACTGACCGCGATTTACCCACCGTGCATCGTGGTAGTGGGCCTGAGCTTCTGCAAGGATCTGTGGAACTCCCAAGTCCGCATCCTGGCACCGGTCATGGCTGTCTCGCTGCTGTTCGGCATGATTGACGCCATCAAGGGCACCAGCCTTGCGTCCGTGCTGCCCGATGCGATGTCGCACCTGCCACTGAGCGAGCAAGGCCTGGCCTGGCTGGTCCCCTCGGTGGTGACCCTGGCCGTGGCCGTGGTCTGCGACCGTTTGCTGGGCAAGCCGGCCGAAGCGCTGGCCTGAGAATAGGCTTGGGCCCGGCGCAGGCCACAAGCCAAGCGCGCCGGGCAGGGTCGATTCCAGAGCCCCGCATCCGAAAGGGTGCGGGGCTTTTTCATTGCTGGCGTAAAGACGTGTCTTTTTTTGTGGATAAACGTCGAAAGGCGATCAATGCGCTTTACTGTGCACGAAACCTTTTACCGGAACCTTGAATGAGCTTCATACAAAGTAACCTGATCCATTTTCTGGCAGCCTGCTGGTTTGTGATTTGCTGGGGCGGCTATACCCGCTACGCCACCTGGAAGGGGCGCGACACGGCGTGCCTGGCCAGTGTGATGCACCTGTACCGTGAAGACTGGATGCGTCGCATGCTGATGCGCGACAACCGAATTGCCGATGCCAGTGTGATCGGCAACCTGGAGCGCAACGCCTCGTTCTTCGCCTCCAGCACCCTGATTATCCTGGCCGGTATTCTCACTGTACTGGGCGCATCGGATCGTGCGGTGTCGCTACTGGCAGACCTGCCGCTAGTGCAGCAGGCGTCCCAGGGCATGTCGGAAATCAAGCTGCTGTGCCTGGCGACCGTTTTTGTGTATGCCTTCTTCACCTTCAGCTGGTGCATGCGCCAGTACAACTTCGCCGCGGTACTGGTGGGCTCTGCGCCGATGATCGGTGAGCGCCATGTCAGTGAGCTGGAGCGCAAAGCGTTTGCCCAGCGCGGAGCGCGGGTTATTTCGATGGCGGCCAACCAGTTCAACTTCGGCCTGCGCTCTTATTACTTTGGCATGGCAATGCTCAGTTGGTTTATCAGCCCGTGGTTGTTCATGCTGATGAGTACCGGTGTGGTACTGGTGCTGTACCGTCGCGAGTTTCATTCCGATGTGCTGGAGGTGATGGTATTTACCCCCACCGAAGCACCCGTTGCCGAGACAGCAAAAGAGACAAGTGCGAACTGAATCGATTAATCCGGTTCCGGTGGCCATAAAAAAACCCGACTGAAGTCGGGTTTTTTCATTCTGGTGCGCGTGCTTATTTAGCAGGCTCAGCTGGCGCTGGAGTGGCCGGAGCAGCAGGAGCGGCTTCTTCAGCGGCTTTCTGTTGCGCTTCAGCACTGTCTTTGGCAGCTTCAGCGTTTTCTTTTGCAGCTTCGTTCACTTTATCCTGAGCTTCGTCCATCTTCTGCTGAGCGTTCTCGGTATGTTGCGCAGCATCCTGAGCCTTGTCTTCGCTGGCTTTATCGCAAGCAGCGAGACCCAGGGCGGCGGCCAGCATTACGGCAAAAGCAAAAGGTTTACGCATGGGGTGTTTCTCCTTGTGGGAATAAGTTGCTTGTTCCTTTGAGCGCAAGTAATCAAAAGAAGTTCCGTTCGTGTTAAAGATATATAACGTGTGGATATATATAGACTTTTTTTCAGCCTTGTGCGTTGCCTCAATCATCCTGAAGGCCTGATGAAATGAATGACAATCCATTGATGGCCATGGCGGAGCGTTTTCTTTCTGCCTTGCGTCATTGCCAGCTGTTGCAGATGCGTGTGCATCACGCTGACGCTCAGGGCATGACCCTGATACTACCTTACTCGGCCAACATTGTAGGCAATCCTCAGACCGGCGCCATTCATGGCGGCGCACTGACCACACTGATGGACACTACCTGCGGCATGGCTACCCTCTGTGCGTTGAAAGAGTTCGAGGTGTGTCCGACCCTGGACCTGCGCATCGACTACATGCACCCGGCCAAGGCCGGCCAGGATATCTACGGCTATGCCCAGTGCTACCGCGTGACCCGTGACGTGATCTTTACCCGTGGCATGGCGTATCAGGACGACCCCGAGCAACCGATTGCCCAGGTGGTAGGAACCTTCATGCGACTGGGCAAGGGCGTGAAGGGTGGCCTGAACTTCGGCAACCGTCTTAAGGGTGGTGCGCAATGATTCCGCCAGAAGTCCACCAGCAATTGCGCCAGGCCCATGCCGAAGGCAATTACCAGCCGCTGCTGCAACTGATTCCCTACGCCGGGTTGATCGGCATTCAATGCAGCCGCCAGGGCGATGACTTGCTGTTCTGCCTGCCTGCCAACAAGGACAACATTGGTAATCCACTGCTGCCGGCCATTCACGGAGGGGTGATCGCAGGCTTCATGGAATTGTCGGCAGCGTTGTACTTGCTGATCTACAGCGAAAGCGCCGCGATCCCGAAGATCATCGATTTTTCCATCGACTACCTGCGCGCCGGGTATTTTCGCGATACCTACGCCCAGTGCCAGCTTTGGCGCCAGGGGCGGCGGGTGACCAACGTGGCGATCACCGCCTGGCAGGGCAGCCAGGACGAACCGATCGCCACGGCCCGAGCACATTTCAAGGTCGAAGAAATGACCTCGCCCTTGAAATAGCGTCCCGTGCCCCCATCTGCAGGACATCCCGCCGTAAAAGCAGGCTTGGGCCATAGGGCTCGCCTGCCGAGCGACAACTGCCATCAGATTGGAGTGTTGAAGACCATGAGTGTGGAAACTCAAAAAGAAACCCTGGGCTTCCAGACCGAGGTAAAGCAGCTGCTGCACCTCATGATCCATTCCCTGTATTCGAACAAGGAAATCTTCCTTCGCGAACTGATCTCCAACGCCTCCGATGCCGTCGACAAGCTGCGCTTCGAGGCCCTGGCCAAGCCTGAGCTGCTCGAAGGCGGCGCCGAGCTGAAAATCCGTGTCAGCTTCGACAAGGACGCGAACACCGTCACCCTCGAAGACAACGGCATCGGCATGAGCCGCGAGGACGTGATTACCCACCTGGGCACCATCGCCAAGTCCGGCACCGCCGACTTCATGAAGAACCTCAGCGGTGACCAGAAGAAGGATTCGCACCTGATCGGCCAGTTTGGCGTGGGCTTCTACTCGGCCTTCATCGTCGCCGACCAGGTTGATGTATTCAGCCGCCGTGCGGGCCAGCCCGCCGCCGAGGGCGTGCATTGGTCGTCCAAGGGCGAGGGCGAGTTCGAAGTCGCCACCATCGACAAGCCCGAGCGCGGTACCCGTATCGTCCTGCACCTGAAAAAGGGTGAGGAAGAGTTTGCTGACGGCTGGCGCCTGCGCAATATCATCAAGAAGTATTCCGACCACATCGCCCTGCCGATCGAGCTGCCAAAACAGGTCGAAGCCGCCGAAGGTGAAGAGAAACCAGCCGAAGAGTGGGAAACCGTCAACCGCGCCAGTGCCCTGTGGACCCGTCCGCGTACCGAGATCAAGGACGAGGAATACCAGGAGTTCTACAAGCACATCGGTCACGACTTCGAGAACCCGCTGGCCTGGAGCCACAACAAGGTCGAAGGCAAGCTTGAGTACAACTCGCTGCTGTACGTACCGGCCCGTGCGCCGTTCGACCTGTACCAGCGCGAAGCGCCACGCGGCTTGAAGCTCTACGTGCAGCGCGTGTTCGTCATGGACCAGGCCGAGTCGTTCCTGCCACTGTACCTGCGCTTCATCAAGGGTGTGGTCGATTCCAACGACCTGTCGTTGAACGTCTCGCGGGAAATCCTGCAGAAAGACCCGATCATCGACTCGATGAAGTCGGCGCTGACCAAGCGCGTGCTGGACATGCTCGAGAAGCTGGCCAAGAACGAGCCTGAGCAGTACAAGGGCTTCTGGAAGAACTTCGGTCAGGTGATGAAAGAAGGTCCGGCCGAAGACTTCGCCAACAAAGAGAAGATCGCCGGTCTGCTGCGCTTTGCCTCCACCAGTGACGACAGCGGCGAGCAGAGCGTTTCGCTGGCCGACTACCTGGCCCGTGCCAAGGAAGGTCAGGACAAGATCTACTTCCTCACCGGCGAGTCCTACGCGCAGGTCAAGAACAGCCCGCACCTGGAAGTCTTCCGCAAGAAAGGCATCGAAGTGCTGCTACTGACCGACCGTATCGACGAGTGGCTGATGAGCTACCTGAGCGAGTTCGACGGCAAGAGCTTTGTCGACGTAGCTCGCGGTGACCTGGACCTGGGCAAGCTGGACTCTGAAGAAGACAAGAAAGCCCAGGAGGAAGTCGCCAAGGAGAAAGAAGGCCTGGTGGAGCGCCTCAAGGCCGCGCTGGGCGAAAACGTCAGCGAAGTGCGTGTATCGCACCGCCTGACCGACTCGCCTGCAATCTTGGCGATCGGCGAACAGGACCTGGGCCTGCAGATGCGTCAGATTCTTGAGGCGAGCGGCCAGAAGGTACCGGATTCCAAGCCTATCTTTGAATTCAACCCCGGCCATCCGCTGATCGAGAAGCTGGACAACGAGCAGAGTGAAGACCGTTTCGCCGACTTCTCGCACATCCTCTTCGATCAGGCCGCCCTGGCGGCGGGTGACAGCTTGAAGGACCCGGCGGCGTACGTTCGTCGCCTGAACAAGCTGCTGGTCGAATTGTCGGCTTAAGTAGAGTCAGGAAAGCCCGCTTCGGCGGGCTTTTTTCATGGTGCAAGGAGAGGACTGCATGAGCAAAGTCACAATCGAGTCGCTGGTCTATCATGTTGCCGGCAAAGCCTATGAGAGTCGCCTGGTCTACACCCAGGGTGCCTCGGGACAACCCGGGCTGCTGATGGCGCCCAACTGGATGGGGATTGGCGAGGGCGCAGAGCGTATCGCCAAGGAGGTTGCCGCCCAGGGCTACGTGGTGTTGATCGCTGACCTCTATGGCCAGACGCTGCGCCCCTCGAACATGGATGAAGCCGGGGCGGCGATGACACCGCTCAAGGATGACCGTGTAGAGCTGCGCAAGCGCATGAAAGAGGCGCTGGACCAGTTGCTCGGTCAATCCAGGGCTGTGCTGGAACCCGGCAAGCTGGCGACATTCGGTTTCTGCTTCGGCGGTTGCTGCGCACTGGAACTGGCGCGCATGGACGAGCGCTTGCAGGCAGCCGTCTCGTTCCACGGCACCCTGGACACACCGCTGCCGGCACAGGAAGGCAAGGCCAAGGCGTCGATGCTGGTGCTGCATGGCGCTGCCGACCCGTTGGTGCCTAAAGCGCAACTGCCTGCCTTCGAGGCGGAGATGGATGCGGCAAAGGTCGACTGGCAACTGGTCAGCTATGGCGGTGCGGTGCACTCGTTCACCGACACGGCGGCCAACATCCCCGGCAAGATGAAGTACGACGCGCGCACGTCCAAACGGGCGTTCAGAGCGATGTTCAATTTGCTGGATGAAGTGTTCAAGGTATAAGCCGGATCGCGGCGCAAGCGCGCTCCCACAGCTATTTAGCCGTTGGTGGGAGCGGGCTTGCCCCGCCATCAACTCATCAGGGTAGCTCGATCCGCTCACGTTCCCCTGGCACAGTCGGCCAATCGCCCGCCGCCCAGCGCGCCCGGGCCTGATCGATCAAGGCCGGATCACTGGCCACAAAGTTCCAGTTCATCCGCCGCGGCCCGTCCAGCGGAGCGCCACCGAACAGCACCAGCCGGCTTTCGCTGTCGGCGTACAGGCTCATCTCTTCAGCCTCCGGCAGTATCACCAGGCTGTGCGGCTCAATCGGCTCCTCGTTCAGGCTCACATCCCCCTCCAGCACATACAGCGCGCGCTCGGCATGTTCAGTGGGAACGGTCAGGGTCGTGGCGGACTGCATCTGTACCAGGGCATACAGGGTGGGCGAGAGCACGGGCACCGGCGACTGCAGGCAGAAGCCACTACCGGCAATCATGCGGATGCTCACGCCCAGGCTGTCGCTGACCGGCAAGTTGGTGGCCGGGTGATGGCTGTAGTGGCTTTCGCCCTGTTCAGCCTCCTTGGGTGACGCCAGCCACACTTGCAGGCCATGCAGTCGCGAGCCACTTGCCAGCAGGTCGGCGGGGGTTCGCTCGACATGGGCGATGCCGCGCCCGGCAGTCATCCAGCTGACTTCCCCGGCCTTGACTCGTTGATCGGAGCCCAGGCTGTCCTTGTGCAGCAGCTCGCCTTCAAACAGGTAGGTGAGGGTAGACAGGCCGATATGCGGGTGCTGGCGAATGTTCACGCCGCTACCCGGGGCGTAGTCGGTTTCAAGCATGTGATCGAAGAAAACGAACGGCCCCACGCTGCGACGTTGCGCCGAAGGCAATGGGCGCAGGATAGGTTGTCCTTCGACGGATTCAGCGCGAGGACGGATGACCAGGGGAATGCTCACGGTGGGCTCCAGGCCGGGAATGATTGCCTGGATCATAGCCTGTTCGCAGCCACGGCTGAACTGTGCGGCGCCGCAGCCGGTCTACCCTGTCTGAATCGCCAGGAAGGAATGTGCAATGTTCGCCAAAGGGCTGGGCTGGGTGCTGTTGATGGGGTTGACCCTGCAAAACGTACAGGCGCGGGAATACCACTACAGTGATGCGCACCTGCACTACGTGGATTTTTTCCAGGAAAGCGAAGGCATGGATGCGTTGCTCAAGGCGATGGATGAGGCGCGTATCGACCAGTCGATGATTTCTGGCATTCCGGTGGCAAAAAAATGGCATGAGGATGAACCCAAGCGCCCGCGCTACTACGCAGGCGACGATGCCGATGCCTACTGGTACAGCGCTACCGATATCTATGTGGCCGCCGCCCTGCAAAAGCTCACGCCGGCCCAGCGTCAGCGATTTCATCCGTTTCTCACCGGCTTCAATCCGGTAGACAAGAACGCCGTGGCGCACATCGAGCGCATGCTCGAGTTGCATCCGGGATTGTGGCAGGGCATTGGTGAGGTGTTTACCCGTCATGACGACCTCACGGCCCTCACCAGCGGCGACACGCCCCGGGCCAACAACGAAGCCATGACCCGCATCTATCACCTGGCGGCCGAGCAGGACTTGCCGGTGCTGATCCACTCCAATATCACCTCCAAGCGCGAGCGCAATCCGCTGTACCTCGCGGAAATCGAAGAGCCGCTGCGCAATCATCCGCACACGCGCTTCATCTGGGCCCACGCCGGCACCAGCATGGAGATCCATCGCCACCAGACGCAGCTGGATTTTCTCCTGCCAACCTTGTCGCGCATGCTCCAGGACTATCCCAACCTGTACATAGACCTGTCCTGGAGCGTGCTGCAGCCTTACCTGCTGGACGACAAGGGCAAGCCCCGTGAGCAGTGGCTCAGGTTGGTCGAACGCTTCCCGGAGCGCTTCATGCTCGGTTCCGACGTGGTGGGGAAGTTCGGTAGCCTGGGCGAGCAGATGCACGGCTTTGATGTGTTCCTTGATGCTTTGCCTGAAGACGTGGGGCGCAAGGTGGCGCGGGACAACTTTCTTGCCGTACTGCCCAGGCCGCGTGAGTGACGTGTTTGTCATCAGTCTGTCATGACCGTGTCATAGCCTGCCGCCATCAACCCTGATGGAGTGCATCATGTTTTTCAGTCGTTTCAGCGCTGTGTGCGGGCTTTTGCTGGTCAGTGGCCTGACCAGTGCCGAGGTTCGCGTCCAGGGCCCTATTGAGTACGGTCTGTTTGAAACCCGACACCAGAACTTCCAGCCCGGCGAGCGGGTGCTGACCATGAGCAACCAGACCATCCAGCAAACCGAAGAGATTCCGGCGCGCCTGGGCAGCAAGTTCGGCATGCGCTATCGCCTGGAGGGCAAGGTCGCCGAAGACACGCCGCTGACCCTGCTGTACCTCACCCCAGGCGTACGCACCCCCGACGGCAAGCGCCATGACAAATTCGAAGTGGTGCAAAAGCTGGTGCCTGGCGCTGCCCAGGATGTGATGGCCTATGAGTTCACTGAAAACCACGAAGTGGTACCGGGCCAATGGCATTTCATGGTGTTCCAGGGCGATCGCCTGCTGGCCGAGCAGCGCTTTACCGTGCGCTGAGCCAGGGCGCAGTTGGCAGTGTGATGATAAGGCACTTTGATATCACTTTTTCGTCTTACGCAAATTCTCCACTGGCCGATACCTTCTAGAAGCAAGGACTGCTGCATCGCATTGCGGCGCTTTCGGAAGGAGCCAGTGTATGAGTTTGAGAAACATGAATATCGCGCCCAGGGCTGGCCTCGGTTTTGGCCTGGTCGCGCTACTGGTGGTTGCCTTGGGTGGGTTTGCCTTGCTGCAAATGACCAGCATGCGCCAGCAGTCCGAGCAGGTCGACAGCAACTGGCTACCCAGTGTGATTGCAGTAGGGCAGATGGCTCAGGACACCATGCGCATCCGGGCCTTGACCTTGCGCCTGTTGATCAATCGTGATCCCCAGGCGCTGCAGCAGAACAAGGAGCGTGTCGAAGAGATCAAGGCCGGCCTTGGCAAGGCACAGCAGCAGTACCAGGCGCTGATCGTCCTGCCTGAGGAGCAGGCCCTGTTTGATCGCTACCTGAATCTTGAGCGCCAGTACTTCGGTTTGCAGGCCCAGGTGACGCAGCTCTCGGCGCAAAACCAGGTCGAGGCGGCCATTGCCCGGGTCAACGGTGAAATGAACCAGCTGGCCGACCAATTGACCGCCACGCTCAACGAGTTGATTGCTCTCAACCACCACCACGCCAACACCGCCACCGACCTTGCCGAGGCGGTGTTCCAGAGTGCCCGGGTATGGGTGGTTGCATTGCTGGTGGCGGCGCTGGTGCTGACGGTGATTCTTGCCCTGACCTTGACCCGCAGCATCGTTCGGCCTCTGGGCCAGTCGTTGCAAGTGGCCGAGGTGGTCGCCACCGGTGACCTGACCCCGCAGATTTCTGTACAGGGCAAGGACGAGCCGGCGCGCTTGCTGGCAGCGCTCAAGCAGATGCAGCAGAGCTTGCGCGACACCATCGGGCGAATCTCCGACTCGTCCAATCAGTTGGCCTCTGCCTCCGAAGAGCTGAGCGCAGTGACCGATGACGCTACCCGCGGCTTGATGCAGCAAAGTCAGGAAATCGAGCAGGCTGCCACGGCCGTCAACCAGATGACCACGGCGGTGGAGGAAGTGGCGAGCAACGCCGTGGCCACCTCAGAGGCATCTCGAGAGTCGGACCGGATTGCCCGGCAAGGTCGTGAGCAAGTGCGCCTGACTGTTGCTTCGATCGAATCGCTGGCGGCGGGTGTCACCTCCAATGCCGAGGAGGTGGAGCAGCTGGCGCAGCAGGTGCATGGCATCACCAAGGTGCTGGATGTGATCGGCGCCATTGCCGAGCAGACCAACCTGTTGGCACTCAATGCTGCCATCGAGGCTGCCCGCGCCGGTGATGCCGGGCGCGGCTTTGCCGTGGTGGCCGATGAGGTGCGGGCGCTGGCGCATCGTACCCAGCAGTCGACCCGGGAAATCGAGCAGATGATCGATGGCATCCAGCAGGGTACCGACCGTGCGGTGTCGGGGATGCAACAGAGCAACGAGCGCGCCCGTATCACCCTGGACGGTGCGCACGCGGCTGGGGTTGCGCTGGATGAAATCACCACGGCCATCAGCCAGATCAATGAGCGCAACCTGGTGATTGCCAGTGCGTCCGAGCAGCAGGCGCAGGTAGCGCGGGAGGTGGATCGCAACCTGACCAACATTCGCGATCTGGCGCTGCAGACGTCGGCGGGGGCTAACCAGACCAATGCGGCGAGCCAGGCATTGTCGCAGTTGGCGATCGAATTGAATGGGCTGGTCGGGAGGTTTTCAGTGTAGGCGCGGTGGTGCGGCGTTTCGACTTGCCCCGCGATGGCGACACAAACAAAAACGCCCCGAACCAGTCGGGGCGTTTTCACATAAGGGGCTGGCCCTTATTTACCTTCCCAGCGCTTGAGCACCAGGGTGGCGTTGGTGCCGCCGAAACCGAAGCTGTTGCTCATCACGGTATCGATCTTGGCGTTTTCCCGGGTCTTGGTCAGCACCGGCAGGTCGGCCACTTCCGGGTCCAGCTCGTCGATGTTGGCGGAACCGGCAATGAAGTTGCCTTCCATCATCAGCATGCAGTAGATCGCTTCGTGAACGCCGGCGGCGCCCAGGGAGTGACCGGACAGGCTCTTGGTCGAGCTGATGGCCGGAGCCTTGTCGCCGAACACTTCGCGAACGCCCTTCATTTCGGCAACGTCGCCAACCGGCGTCGAGGTGCCGTGGGTGTTCAGGTAGTCGATCGGGGTGTCGACGGTGGACATGGCCATCTGCATGCAGCGGATGGCGCCTTCGCCGCTTGGCGCGACCATGTCGTAGCCATCGGAAGTAGCACCGTAGCCAACGATCTCGGCGTAGATTTTTGCGCCGCGGGCCAGGGCGTGTTCCAGCTCTTCAACCACGACCATGCCGCCACCACCGGCGATGACAAAACCGTCACGGTCATTGTCGTAAGCACGGGAGGCTTTTTCTGGAGTGTCGTTGCGCTTGCTGGACAGGGCGCCCATGGCGTCGAACAGGAACGACTGGCTCCAATGTTCTTCTTCACCGCCACCGGCGAAGACGATGTCCTGCTTGCCCATCTGGATCTGTTCCATCGCAGTACCGATGCAGTGAGCACTGGTGGCGCAGGCCGAGGCGATGGAGTAGTTCAGGCCCTTGATCTTGAACGGGGTGGCCAGGCACGCCGAGACGGTGCTGCTCATGGTCCGGGTGACGCGGTACGGGCCAACGCGCTTGACGCCTTTTTCGCGCAGGATGTCCAGCGCTTCCATCTGGTTCAGGGTCGACGCGCCGCCGCTGCCTGCAATCAGGCCGGTACGCGGGTTGGACACCTGTTCTTCGGTCAGGCCCGAGTCCTTGATCGCGTCGGCCATTGCCAGGTAGGCATAGGCGGCGGCGTGACCGACGAAACGGAAGACCTTGCGGTCGATCAGTTCTTCGAGGTTGAGGTCAATGGAGCCGGAAACCTGGCTACGCAGACCCATTTCGGCATATTCCGGGTTGAATCGGATGCCAGGGCGGCTTGCACGCAGGTTGGCGGAGACGGTCTCTTTGTCATTGCCCAGGCACGATACGATGCCCAGACCAGTGATAACGACGCGGCGCATGCGGATAACCCTTAGAAGTTGTCAGTGGAGGTGAATACGCCGACCCGGAGGCCTTCGGCGGTGTAGATCTCGCGACCGTCGACGCTGACCGAACCATCGGCGATGGCCATGTTCAGCTTGCCCTTGAGGACGCGCTTGATATGAATGTTGTAGGTGACTTTCTGGGCGGTCGGCAGGACCTGGCCAAAGAATTTCACTTCACCCGAACCCAGGGCGCGACCGCGGCCTGGCAGGCCTTGCCAGCCGAGGAAGAAACCGACCAGTTGCCACATGGCGTCCAGGCCCAGGCAGCCTGGCATCACCGGATCACCTTCGAAGTGGCAGGCGAAGAACCACAGGTCCGGATTGATATCCAGCTCGGCGACCAATTCACCTTTGCCGTACTTGCCGCCTTCCTGGCTGATGTGGGTGATGCGATCCACCATCAGCATGTTCGGGGCGGGCAGTTGCGCGTTACCTGGGCCGAACAGCTCACCGCGACTGCAGCGCAGCAGGTCTTCCCGAGTAAAGGCGTTTTGTTTGGTCATGCGAGCTCCTCAATAGTCCCCGTGCGGCAGGGGGCAAATCTTCCCGGCCGACCCAAAACGCTTGTGCTTGGGGCGGCAGCCTACACATAGACTATTGCGTTGTAGTGAAAGTCACAGCGCACGGGGCAAAGAAGTACACTTGTGCACTGAAATTTTATTTTCAGGCTTTCAAAGCAGCCTGTCCAGTCCATAAGACTGCCGCAATTTCAGATTAATCGCCAGTCGCAGCTGACTGATCGGGCAGCCATCGCAGAAGAATCTGCTGCAGATCAGTCCGTTTGAATGGCTTGGCCAGGTAATCGTTCATGCCCGCGTTGAGGCAGCGTTCACGATCGCCCTGCAGGGCATTGGCCGTCAGGGCGATGATCGGCATGGCAGCGGCCTGGGGCAGCTGGCGAATGCGCCGGGTGGCTTCATAGCCGTCGAGAATCGGCAACCGGCAATCCATGAGGGTGGCGGCAAAGCGCTGGCGGGCGACCTGGGTCACTGCCTGGGCGCCGTCCACGGCCACGCACACCTCGAATCCCAGGCTGCGCAACATGGCTTCTATCACGGTCTGGTTCACCGGGTTGTCCTCCACCAGCAGGATGCGTCGGCCCTGACCTTCGTCTTCAGGGTCGCCGAGCAGGCTGGGTACGTGGGCCGAGGGCTTGTCTGCCAGTGCCAGCGGCATCTCCAGGGTGAAGGTCGAACCCAGGCCTTCACGGCTTTCGCCGCGCAAGGTACCGCCCATCCGTTCGGCCAGGGTACGGGCAATCGACAGGCCCAGGCCCGTGCCGCCATAGCGGCGGGAGATCGAGCTGTCTGCCTGCTGGAAGGCAACGAACATGGTTTCCAGGCGTTTGCTGTCGATGCCGATACCGGTGTCGTGTACCGCACAGCCGAACCAGATCAACTGGCGGTCGAGTACCTGCCAGCGCGGCTCGATGCGCACACTGCCGTGCTCGGTGAACTTCAGTGCATTGCCGACCAGGTTGAGCAGGATCTGCCGGATGCGTGTCGGGTCGCCCACCACATGAAGCTGCTCCATGCCAGGTGGCAGCAGCAGGACGAGGTCCAGGCCGCGCTGGGCTGCCAGGTGCTGGAAAGACTGCACGCTGCTGCCGATCAGTTCGCCCAGATTGAAGTTGATGTGTTCAAGCTCAAGGTTGGTACGCTCGATCCGCGAGAAGTCGAGAATGTCGTTGATCACTTTGAGCAGATGGCCGGTCGACTCGCTGGCCACCTCGGTGTACTCGGCCTGTTCTTCGCTCAAGGCCGTGGTTTCCAGCAATTGCAGCATGCCCAGTACGCCGTTCATGGGCGTGCGCAACTCATGGCTCATCATGGCCAGGAAATCGGACTTGGCCTTGTTCGCCTGTTCAGCCTCTTCGCGGGCCTGGATCAGTTGTGACATCGCCTGCTGCTGCTCATGGCTGGCCTGGGCCAGGGCGCAGGCGAGGTTGTTGATGTGCTGGGCCAGATGCCCCAGTTCACTGTCATCGACCACAGGCAGAGGGGCGTTGAAATCGCCTTGCTGGATGGCCTTGACCGCATGCCCCATCTCGCTGATCGGCTTAGCCAGGCTCATGGCCAGGCGCCTGGCCAACAGAAAGGTAAAGAGCAGGGCGAACAAGGCAAGGATCGCGGCCTTGATCACGATCTCCTGCTGGCGCTGGCTGAAGGCGTCATTGGACATGCCGACGATTACCCGGCCCAGGTAGTCGTCACCGATGTTCTTCACCGGTGGTTTGCTGTTGTGCAGAAAGTCGTTGTCCAGGCGAATCTGCTGCAGGCGGATGGGGGCCTGGAACACCTCGACCTGCTGGGCGCGATTGGCGTGTTCATCCGGCTGCTCGACATACACCAGGATATGGTTGCTGCTGTCCTGGACCTCGAGAAAACGTACGTGTGGGATGCTCAAGGTGGCGCGCATCAGGCTTTCGAGCACTTCATCGTTTCCGGCGATCACACCATACTCGGAGGCCGGCGCCAGTTGGTTGGCAATCAGTTGGCCCGTGTGATTGAGCTCCTGGCGCAGGTCCTGAATGCGCACGAAGGTGAAAAAGCTGATCAGCAGCAAGGTCAGCAACAGGGCTGGGCCCAGGCTGATGATCTGCGTGCGGGTGTGGATGTCCCAGCTCAGGCGTCGCCTCATGGTCTGCGTTCTCCTTCGGCCAGGGCCAGGGCCTGCGCGGCGGCCAGCGGATCAATGGTTTCAACCCCCAGGGCACGGGCGACCTGCTGGTTGCCGACGACGTGGAAGTGCGTCGGGTACTGGGCTCGGGGCCATTTGCCGGGTGATTGGTCGAGCAGGCGGTCAAGCACCGCCAACCAGTCGTCCTGGTCGCTCAAGGTACTGGCCAGGCTACCGGCACGGACAAACCCGGCCGTGGGGCCGATCAGTGCCATTTGCCGGGCGTAGCTGCTGAGTAACAGATTCTTGGCCGTCTTGGGGCTGTACAGCTGGGGGTCGTCGATGCCCAGCAGTACATCGCTGTTTTGCAGCAGGGTTTGCAAAGGGCGACTGTCGCGCAAGTCTGGCCAGGCCTGGGCGACGATCTCCAGGCCCATGGGCTGGGCGGCGCGGCGTAACTCTTCGAGCAAGAACTGGCTGTGCTGGCCATACAGCACGCCAATGCGGCGGGCTTGGGGCAGCAGGTAGCGGGTCAGGCGCAATTGGCGATCCAGTGGCGGGTCGCTCCAGAGCAGGCTCAGGTAAGCCGGACGCAGTTTGCCCAGGCGTTTTTCCGCTTGCACTCGGCTTACGCGCAAGGCAAGGGCCGGTGGCCCGGGGTTTTCGCTCAGGCGCCACTCGAGACTGGCACTGTCGAGCAGAATCAGGCGTATGGTTGGGTCGAGCTTGGCCGGGCGGCCAAGTTCATCGACCGGCACGAAGCGGACGATGTCGGCGGGTCGGCGTTCGCGCAGCGCTTGTACAAATTGCTCGACGCTGGGGCCGTCCTGGCTCGCGGTGAGCAGGATTTCACTGGCCCACGGTCCGCCCAGAGGCCACAAGCAGATGAGCAACAGCCAGCGCCGCACAAGGTGCATCAGAACGTCAACTCCGCACTGAAGTACAGCACGTGACGGCTGTCGTAGTAGTTATCGACGTTGCTGGTGGGCTCATCGTCCAGGCGCTGCTGCAGCATGCCCGCCAACTCGAGCTGGGTGCGATCCCATGTGATTTGCTTGGCAACGCGCAGGTCCACCCGCTCGAAGCGGTACTGGTTGAGCGCGTCGTCACCGTAATAGAAGAGGGCGCTGGACCAGCCTCGGCCCCAGTTGCGCAGCCAGCCGGCCGAACCACTGTTGTGTGCGCTCATTTGCCGGTCGGCAGCGTTGCTGGCCCAGGCATCGACGTGAGCGTAGGTCAGGCGAAAGCGATCGGCCAGGCTCAGGTGCCAGTCCATCTGTGCCTCGGTTCCGCTGAAGCGGGCTTTGTTGCTGTTGCTGGCAATGTATTGGTTGTTGCGCAGCGGCTCACTGATCATGCCGGTGATTTCGTCGTAGAACAGCTTGAGGTCGACGCTGATATCGGCGTCGGCGAAGTAACCGTTATAGCCCAGTTCTCGCGAGCGCATGTGCTCCTGGTCGAGGTCGCCCGGCCCACGGGTCCTGACGAAGTAGCGCGCGCTGTTCTGGCCGAAGGCTGCGGGGCTCAGGTTATTGACCTGGTAGCTCCAGTTGACGTTGTTCTCGAACATGTCGGGTGAGCGTACCGCCTCGGAGTACACCGCACGCAAGCCATGGCGCGGTGTGATCAGGTAGTTGACTGCCACGCGCGGCGTCAGCGAACTGCCGGACAGCCGGGCATCTTCGAACATTGCTCCGCCCTGGAGGATCCAGTGCTCGCTGGCACGCCACTCAAGGTGGCCGAACAAGCGCCAGGTGCTGTCGTCCAGGCTGCCATTGAAGAAAGTCTGCGAATCGGCCCGGTCATAGCGGTAATTGACACCGCTGACCAGGCGCAGGCTGTCGGACAGGCTCAGGGTGTCCTGCAGCTCAAGGTCCATGCGGGTTTCCCGGGTGCTCTGGTCGATGTCGCCACACACCTGTTCAGAGCCACCGTTGCGCCATTGTTGCTGGGCCTCGCTTGCCAGGGCGTACTTTTCAGGGCTGGCAGGGGGTAGCGGGGCGAGGATGTTGCGCGCCACCTGCTCGGCGTAGTTCGGGTCGAGCTGCCACAGGCGGGTCAACTGCGGGCTGAACGACAACGCGGCATCACAGGCGCGCCATACCTGCTTGCGCTCCCAGTGCTGGGTCGTGCCTTGCACGTACAGGCTGTGCTCGGGATTCAGATCGATGTTCCAGCGCACCGAGCCTGCATAGTTCTTGGCGTTGGCATCGGAATTGTCACCATTTTCGGTGACACCATAGAACACCGGCTGATAGGTGTAGGGGCGCTGGTTGCTGCCTTCTTTGACCGCCAGTTGCCAATCCAGGCTCTGGTTGCTCGCCAAGGCATGACTGACACTGAGGTTAAGTCGATTGAGCCGGCGGCTGTCACGGTAGTCATTGCCGTGGCGGTCTTCGTCGAAGCCGTCGTCCTGCATGCCGGAGAGCGACAGGCGCAGGTCGCCATCTTCCCAGCCTGTTCCCTGGCTTGCGTACCAGTCGTTGATCCCGCGCTGACCGCGGGTGACTTTCAGGCGCGTGCCGTGGCTGTCGGCCGGTTTGCGGGTGAGGATGTTGACCACCGCCATCAGCGCATTGGCGCCGTAGCTGACGGTGTTGGGGCCACGAAACACCTCGATGCGCTCGATGTCTTCCATGGCCAGGGGGATGTCGCTCCAGTCGACCGTGGCCAGGCCCGCGCGGTATACCGAGCGACCGTCGATCAACACCTGCATGCGCCTGGCGTCGTTGACGTTGCTGCCGTGGTAATTGACCGTCGGCTGGTTGGCGGCGCCGTAGCCGATCATCATCCCCGGCACCAGGCGCAACAATTCAGGGACATCGCGGGCGCCGCTGGCGCGAATCAAGGTGCTGTCGAGCACGGTCATGCTGCCGGGTACGGCTGCCGGCGACTGTTTGAGCCGGGTGGCAGTCAGTACCTGGGGCACGGCCTGGGTGTCTACGAACAGGTCGTCGGCTACCGCAGGGGCGCTCAACAAGGCGGTCAACAGTACAGCTGGGCGAGAGGAGGGCGGGCCAAATGACACGGCGTGGCCTTGGTATCGGGTTAAAGCCGGGCATGTTAACCGAGTGGCCAGTATTTTTCAGTCGCGGGCAGGGCAATGTATGCGTCAATTTGCTGATGTGGCGCTGGTCCTGGCCTTGTCGCTCCGTATAATGCGAGGGTCGCCACTATTATTGGTTTTAACGGATTGGATATGACTGAACAGCAGCCGGTTGGAGTTCTGGGAGGCGGGAGTTTCGGTACCGCCGTGGCGAATCTGCTGGCGCAAAACGGCATCGCGGTACGCCAATGGATGCGCGACTCCGAACAGGCCCAGGCCATGCGCGACAACCGGGAAAACCCGCGCTACCTCAAGGGGGTGAAGATCCACCCGGGTGTCGAGCCGGTCAATGACCTGCTGGCCACGTTGAACGATTGCGAACTGATCTTCGTCGCCTTGCCCTCCAGCGCCTTGCGCAGCGTGCTGGCACCGCATGCGCAGCTGCTCACGGGCAAGATGCTGGTCAGCCTGACCAAGGGCATCGAGGCACAAAGCTTCAAGCTGATGAGCCAGATTCTCGAAGAAATCGCGCCACAAGCACGCATCGGCGTGCTGTCGGGGCCCAACCTGGCTCGCGAAGTGGCCGAGCATGCCCTCACCGCCACCGTGGTGGCCAGTGAAGACGAAGCGCTTTGCCAGCGCGTGCAGGCCGTACTGCACGGGCGCACCTTCCGCGTGTACGCCAGTAGCGACCGCTTTGGCGTCGAGCTGGGCGGAGCACTCAAGAACGTCTACGCGATCATTGCCGGCATGGCCGTGGCTCTGGGCATGGGCGAGAACACCAAGAGCATGCTGATTACCCGCGCGCTGGCCGAGATGACCCGCTTTGCGGTAAGCCAGGGCGCCAACCCCATGACCTTCCTCGGGCTGGCCGGTGTCGGTGACCTGATCGTGACCTGCTCCTCGCCCAAGAGCCGCAACTACCAGGTAGGCTACGCCCTGGGGCAAGGCTTGAGCCTGGAAGAGGCGGTCAATCGCCTGGGCGAAGTCGCCGAAGGGGTCAATACCCTCAAGGTGCTGAAGGTAAAGGCGCAACAGGTGCAGGTGTACATGCCCCTGGTGGCGGGCTTGCATGCGATCCTGTTTGAAGGTCGCACCCTGACCCAGGTCATCGAGCTGCTGATGCGCGCCGAGCCGAAAACCGATGTCGACTTCATCTCCACCAGCGGTTTCAACTGAGTACAGGAGCAACACATGAACGAATCCCCCAACCAGGCCCGGCGCGAGTCGATCATATTGCGCGTGCTGTGGATGCTGGTGTTTTTGCTGGTGTGGCAAGTGGCGCAAACCCTGCTGGGCGGCCTGGTGCTGGTGCAGTTGATCTACCGTCTGATTTACGGCGCACCCAGTGCCAGCCTGATGAACTTCGGCGACAGCCTCAGCCAGTTCCTGGCACAGATCGGCCGCTTCGGCACGTTTCATACCGACCAGAAACCCTGGCCATTTGCCGACTGGCCGGCGCCTCGCGCTCCAGAGGGTGAAGCGGCCCATAGCGTGCCGTCGGCAGCGCACCCGGCGCGTGACGAGGAACCCAAGCTGTGAAGCTCTGGGTATTGCGCCACGGCGAAGCCGAACCCCGCGCACGTAGCGATGCCGAGCGCAACCTCACGGCCCACGGTCGTGAGCAAGTGGTGCGCAGCGCGGCCCAGCTGTTGGGCCAGCCGTTGCAGGCAATCCTGGCCAGCCCCTATGTGCGGGCGCAGCAAACTGCGGCATTGGTCCACGAGGCCCTGGGCTTCGGCAAGCCGGTGGTAACAGTGCCCTGGCTCACGCCAGACACCGATCCGGGCCAGGTCATTGCCGCGCTCGATAACCTGGGCCTCGAGCATGTATTGCTGGTCAGCCATCAACCGCTGGTAGGGAACCTGGTCGGCATCCTTCAACACGGCCATGCCCGTGCCACCGAAGGCATGAGCACCGCGAGCCTGGCTCAACTCGAAGGCGACTGGCCGCTGGCCGGCTTGATGACCCTGCGTAGCATGACCCACGCCTGACGGCTGCCCCTCGGGGCACCCGGGTTACAGGGCCTGGCGCTATTGACCGGAGTGCCGTCGCCGATGGCTGTTACGGTCATTGCCCGGCCCTGGTCAGTTGCGGACAATTGAGACCTGTTTTTCCTACGGATAGCCGGGTATGTCGCAACAGGTCTTTTTCGCTCACGCCAACGGCTTTCCTTCGGCCACCTACGGCAAGCTCTTTGCCGGCCTGGGTCCGGACTACACCGTGAGCCATTTGTCACAGCATGCCCACGACCCGCGCTTTCCGGTGGACGACAACTGGCAGACACTGGTCGACGAGCTGATCCACCACCTCGAACAACTTCCCGAACCTGTGTGGGGCGTGGGGCACTCCCTGGGCGGGGTGCTGCACCTGCACGCCGCATTGCGTTGTCCGGAGCGCTACCGAGGGGTGGTGATGCTCGACTCGCCCGTACTGACCCAGGCCGAGCGCTGGTTCCTGCAATTGGCCAAGTGCTGGGGGTTTATCGACAGGATCACCCCGGCCGGTCGAACACTCGGGCGCCGGGAAGCGTTCAACGACCTGGACCAGGCGCGGGCCTACTTTGCCAGCAAGACCCTGTTCCGCGGTTTCGACCCCGAGTGCCTGGAGGCCTATTTGCAGCATGGGCTGCGCCAGGAGGGCGAGTCGCTGCGCTTGTGTTTCGACCCTGCCACAGAAATCAGCATCTACCGCAGCATTCCTCACACTCGGCCCGGACGCGCCCAGCAATTGCAGGTGCCGCTGGCAATGGTGCGCGGGAGCCACAGCCGGGTGGTGAAGCAGCACCATGCCCGCGAAGTACGACGCTTGCCCCTGGGGGAATACCACAGTCTGCCGGGCGGGCACATGTTTCCGCTGGAACGGCCCGATGACACCGCCCACCTGATCAGGCGACTGCTGGGGCGTTGGCAGGAGCGACAAGCATGAGTCATGACGTGGAAGAGGTGCGGTTGAACTTGGGGCACATCGAACTGGCGGCTCATCTGTTCGGCCCAGCCGATGGGCAACCGGTCATCGCATTGCATGGCTGGCTGGACAACGCCAACAGCTTTGCCCGGCTGGCACCCAAGCTGGCGGGGCTGCGCATTGTCGCACTGGACCTGGCCGGGCACGGTTACTCCGAACATCGTCCCGCGGGCGCGGGTTACGCCCTGTGGGACTATGCCCATGATGTGCTGCGCGTTGCCGAGCAGTTGGGCTGGGAACGCTTTGCCCTGTTGGGGCATTCGCTCGGTGCGATCGTTTCGGTGGTACTGGCCGGCTCGCTACCCGAACGCGTGACACGGCTTGCGCTGATCGACGGGGTAGTCCCGCCCACCAGTGGCCCCGAGAATGCCGCCGAACGCCTGGGCATGGCGCTGGATGCGCAACTGCGCCTGGACGGCAAGCGCAAGGCCGTGCATCCGACGCTGGAGCGGGCGGTGGAGGCAAGGATGCGCGGACAGGTGGCGGTCAGTCGAGAAGCCGCCGAACTGCTGGCCCAGCGCGGCGTGATGCCCGTGCCGGGAGGCTATTCCTGGCGCAGCGACAGCCGGCTGACCCTGCCATCACCCACGCGCCTGAGTCAGGCCCAGGCACTCAGCTTTGTTCAGCGTATTGCCTGCCCGGCTCAATTGGTGGTCGCCGCCGACGGCATGTTGACCCGTCATCCCGAGTTGCTTGAACAGTTGCCCTTTGCCTGGGAGCCGTTGCCGGGCGGTCACCACCTGCACTTGAACGACGAGTCGGGTGCAAGGCTTGTTGCAGACTGTTTCAATCAGTTTTTTGGCATTTCTTGACTTGCGGCGGGCAACTGTCGAGGCTTGGCGGGTTGAACAGGGAGACAACCATGAACAAGCACGACAACGTTTCACCCATATTCAGCCTTGGCGCCCCGTGCGGCGTGGCCAGCCAATGAGTATCACACGCTACAGACAAGCCGTGGCGGCGGGTATCGCCGTGCTGTTCAGTGCGCCACTGCTGGCCGAGGGGCTACCGGTGCCGGTCGACGCCAAGGTGGTGGTCGAGCGCAGCGCTGCCGACCAGGAGCGGATCTACCCGCTTGGCTCCTTGCGCAAGATCAGCGGCCAACTGCGGGCCGAAGGCAAGATCGAAAGCCGGGGCCAGGTCAGTTCGGTCACCTACGAGCTGCCGCCTGAGCGCAGCGCCAACGAAGCCTTTACCTCCGCCCGTGAAGCCTTGCAGAAAGAGGGTGGCTATCCGCTGTTCTGGTGCCAGGCCCGCGATTGTGGCGAAAACAGCCTGTGGGCCAACGAGGTGTTCAAGAATTCGCGCCTCGGTGGCGCCGACGATCAACAGGCCTTCATCCTGCTGCGCCGCTCCGCCGAGCAGAGCAACACGTTGGTAGCCCTCTACAGCATCACCCGTGGCAACAAGCGCGCCTACCTTCACGTAGAAGAATTCGTTGCCGACGCCCCGCTGGGTGAAGTGCTGCCGACCCCGGCAACGGTGCTGCGCGAACTGCGCGACACCGGCAAGCTCGACTACCCTGATCTGGGTGAGCCTCAACCGGCCTGGGTCACGCTGCTGGGGCGCAGCCTGAACCTGGACAGCACCTTGCGTGTCACCCTGAGCGGCGTCCAGGCCGAAGCCTGGCGCGAGCAGTTGGGCAAGGCCGGGGTACGCATGGCCAGGCTTGAAGTGGGTGATGCCAAGACTGACGGTTTTCACGTCGAACTGATTCGTTGAGCGAGAAGCGCATGCCCAACAATGATCGCCTGCTGGTACAGATCATCCTGCTTGGCCTGCTCGGTGCGGGCCTGTGGGTGATGGCTCCGTTCATGTCGGCGCTGCTCTGGGGCGCCATCCTGGCCTATGCCAGCTGGCCGCTGATGCGCCTGCTGACTCGTGTGCTGGGCGGGCGCGAAACCCTGGCGGCCGGCCTGCTGACCACGTTATGGATACTGCTGGTGGCCTTGCCGCTGGTGTGGCTGGGGTTCAACCTGGCCGACCATATCCGCGATGCCACCGCCTTCGTTCGCGATGTCCAGGTCGATGGCCTGCCGGATGCGCCGAGCTGGCTGGGCAGCGTGCCATTGGTGGGGCCACGGCTGGTGGCGATGTGGGACACCATCGATCAACAGGGCGCCGCCTTGCTGACCACGGTCAAGCCATACCTGGGGCAGGTCGGCAACTGGCTGCTGGCGCGCAGCGCGCAGATCGGCAGCGGTATCCTCGAGCTGACCCTGAGCCTGGTGTTCGTGTTCTTCTTCTACCGCGACGGGCCGCGCCTTGCAGCTTTTGTCCTGCGCCTTCTGGAGCGACTGATCGGCGAGCGTGCCGAATATTACCTGGGGCTGGTTGCTGGCACGGTGCAGCGGGTGGTCAACGGGGTGATCGGGACAGCAGCAGCCCAGGCAATCCTGGCCCTGATCGGCTTTTTGATTGCCGGTGTTCCCGGTGCGCTGGTGTTGGCGATTGTTACCTTCATGCTCAGTCTGATTCCCATGGGGCCACCGCTGGCCTGGGTGCCGGCCACGGCCTGGCTGGCCTGGCAGGGCGAGTATGGCATGGCGGTGTTTCTCGGGATCTGGGGTACGTTCATCATCAGCGGCGTGGACAACGTACTCAAGCCGTACCTGATCAGCCGCGGCGGCAACCTGCCGCTGGTGATCGTGCTGCTGGGGGTGTTTGGCGGCTTGCTGGCCTTTGGTTTCATCGGCCTGTTCATTGGCCCGACCTTGCTGGCCGTGGCCTACAGCCTGTTGCTGGACTGGTCGCGCAGCGAGCAGCAAGTGCCGCCACGCGCCTGAGTCAAGGAGCGTTCAGAGCTGCGGGGCGGTGTTTTTCACCACTGCCAGCTCTGGATGTGCCACCAGTTTGTCGATATGCAGTTCGTCGTTGTTCATCCAGGTTTCGGTCAGCACACGGTAATGCTCCATGTCGCGGCAACGCATGCGCAGGCTGTAGTCGAAATGGCCACTGATCAACTGGCAATCGAATACCTGCGGGCAGGCCCGCACGCACGCCTCGAAGGCCTTCTGCGCGCTGCGCCCGCTCTGGTTCGACAAGGCCACCAGCACCAGCAACGACAGCCCCGGCGAAACCATCTGCACATCAATGATCGCGCCATAGCCGCGAATCACTCCCCGTCTTTCCAGCTTGCGCACCCGCTCCAGACAAGGGCGGGGGGTTAAGTGCACCAGTGACGAAAGCTTCTCGTAGGTGATGCGCCCGTTATGGCGCAGCACGTCGATGATCGCTTCGTCGATCCGGTCCAGGGGCGGCGCGGCGTGTGGGCTGTTGACCTTGGTATCCATGCAGGTTCGGCTTCACTTCAAACGGTTGGAAAGAAATTGCTGCAGGCGTTCGCTCTGCGGCTGGTCAAGTATCTCGGCGCTTCCTTGTTCCTCGACCCGGCCCTGATGCAAGAACAACACCTGGCTCGACACCTGACGGGCAAAGCCCATCTCGTGGGTGACCATGAGCATGGTACGACCTTCCTCGGCCAGCGTCTGTATCACTTTGAGTACTTCGCCCACCAGCTCGGGGTCGAGCGCCGAGGTGGGCTCGTCGAACAGAATGATCTCCGGTTCCATGGCCAGGGCCCGGGCGATGGCCACCCGTTGCTGCTGACCGCCGGACAGGAAGGCCGGGTACTGGTCGGCGGCGCGGGCCGGCAGGCCGACCTTGTCCAGGTACTTGCGCGCCCGCGCGTGGGCTTCTTCGGCGCTGACGCCCAGTACTCGGCGGGGCGCCAGGCAGATGTTCTCCAGTACCGTCATGTGGCTCCACAGGTTGAAGTGCTGAAACACCATCGCCAGGCGCGTGCGCAAATCCTGCAGCTGTGCGGGGTGTGGCGCCCGGCTGCCGGTACGGCCCTGGCGCATTTCAATGCGCTGGTCATCGAGGGTGATGACGCCGGCATCGGGTTGTTCGAGGAAGTTGATGCAACGCAGCATGGTGCTTTTGCCCGAGCCGCTGGCACCGATCAGGCTGATCACGTCGCCCTTGCGGGCATTGAGGGATACACCCTTGAGCACCTGGTGTTCACCGTAGCTTTTATGCAGTTCCTGGACGCTGAGTTTGACGGAGGCGTCCTGGGCCACGGCAGCGATACGCGGGCTGGGGCGGAGGGCTGGCGTCGCGGCGGTCGACAAGGCGGTTGCGGTGGTAGTCATGGATTAGCCTCGGGCAGGAACAAGAAAACGCATCCAGCGTCGTTCGGCCAGGCGAAAGCCGCCGACCAGTGCAAACGACAGCAACATGTACAGCAACGCCGCGATTCCAAAGGCCTGGAAGGTCAGAAAGGTGGCAGCGTTGGCATCGCGGGCCACCTTGAGGATGTCGGCGATGGTGGCGGTAAAGGCCAGGGAGGTGGCGTGCAGCATCAGGATCAGCTCGTTGCTGTAGGCCGGCAGCGAACGGCGCAGGGCGGCCGGCAGTATCACAAACAGATTCAGGCGCCAGCCGTGCAGGCCGTAGGCGTGGGCCGCTTCGATCTCGCCGTGGGGGATGTTGCGAATGGCCCCGGCGAAGATTTCCACGGTGTAGGCACAGGTGTTGAGCACAAAGGCCAGCAGGGTGCAGTTCAAGGCATTGCGGAAAAACTGGTCGAGCAGGGCGTTGTCTCGCACCACTTCAAGGCCGTACAAGCCGGTGTAGCAGATCAGCAACTGGATATACAACGGGGTGCCGCGAAACACGAAGGTGTAGGCCTCCACCGGCCAGCGCAGCCACCGGGTGTGTGAAACGCGTGCCAGGGCAAGTGGCAGCGACAGCACGAAACCCAGCACCATGGTGACGATGAACAGCCACAACGTCATGGCCAGTCCCGAGAGCCCGGTGCCATCACTGAAGAGATAGGCCAGGCCGTATTCCTGAATCAGTTCGATCATCGCGCCAGCTCCTTGATGCCGGTGTTGTAGCGCCGCTCAAGGTGCTTGAACAGGCGGTTGGAAAGGGTGGTGATGAGCAGGTAGACCAACCCGGCGATGATCAGGAAGTACAGGGTGTTGTTGGTAGTCTTGCCGGCGTTCTGCGCTGCCTTCACAAGGTCGGCCAGGCCGATGATCGACACCAGGGCGGTGGACTTGAGCAGCACTAGCCAGTTGTTGCCCAGGCCCGGCAGGGCAAAACGCATCAGTTGCGGGAACAGCACCAGGCGAAAACGTTGCGCACGGCTCAGGCCATAGGCGGTCGCCGCCTCCAGTTGCCCGGCTGGCACGCTGAGGATCGCGCCGCGAAAGTTTTCGGTGAAATAGGCGCCGTAGATAAAGCCCAGCGTAATGACCCCAGCCGTGAAGGGGTCGATCTCGAAGTAGTCCCAGCCCAGCAGCTCGGTCAGGTCGTTGAGCCATAGTTGCAGGGTGTAGAAGATCAGCAGGATCAGTACCAGGTCCGGCACGCTGCGGATCAGGGTGGTATAGAGGGTGGCCGGCACGCGCAGCGCACGCAGGCGTGACAGCTTGGCGCTGGCGCCCAGCAGGCCCAGACCTAGGCTCAGGGCCAATGACAACAGGGCAAGTTTCACGGTCATCCAGGTACCTTGCAGCAGCAGCGGGCCGAAGCCCTGCAAGCTCAAGGCATGCAAGCCGGTAGAGTGGAAAAAGTTGTTCACTTTGAAGGCTCTCGTCAGCACACAAGACAAGGCGCAGCGCCGGCCAGGTCAACCCTGGCCGGCGGCGTGCGAATCAATCGTTGTAGATATCCAGGTCGCCCACGTACTTCTTCTGGATCGCGGCAAAGGTGCCGTCGGCGTGGACGGCGGCGATGCCCTTGTCGAGCAAGGCCTTGAGCTCGGTGTCGTTCTTGCGCAGGCCCATGGCGATGTCCAGGGGCAGGGTAGGGTCCTTGATCGCCGGGCCGCTCTGGAAGTCGGCGCCTTCAGGCCGGGACAGGAAGTTGAGCTGGGCTTCGAGCTTGTCGGTGAGGGTGGCGTCCAGGCGGCCGTTGATCAGGTCGGCGTAGTTCTGGTCCTGGGCCTGGTAGGCCTTGACCTGGGCACCCAGTGGCGCCAGCTTGGCACGGGCGTAGGCTTCCTGTAGCGAACCCTGCAGCACACCGACCTGCTTGCCCTTGAGCGATTCGGGCGTGTCACCGAAGTCGGCGCCCTTGCGCACGATCACCGAGGTGGGGCTGAGGAACAGCCGGGCGCTGAAGTCGATCTGCTTGAGGCGTGCAGGGGTCACGGCCATCGACGACATGATGGCGTCGAACTTGCGTGCCCGCAGGGCCGGGATCATGCCGTCGAACTCGTTGTGTACCCAGGTGCACTTGACCTGCAGCTTGGCGCAGATGGCATTGCCCAGTTCGATGTCGAAGCCTTGCAGGCTGCCATCAGCGGCAACGGACTCAAAGGGAGGGTATTCGGGGTAGACGCCGAAGCGGATTTCAGTCCATTCCTTGGCCTGGACACTGTTTACGCACAAAGGAAGGAGCAGCACGCCGAGGAGCTTGCGCAGCGAAGTCATGGTGGTAATCCCTGAGTTTTATAATTGATGTAGGGCAGTGGAGCGCTTCGGTCAGTCAGTGACTGATTGGTCGGGCCAAGAATGCGCGATGGCGACGATTTTTTTGTGTCGTTTCAACCGGCGTCGGCTGCCGGATTCTGCTGTTGAACGTGTAATTGCAGCCGGATCGGCTGCGCCACCTCCTGTTTGGGTTTGAGTGACAGCGGTTACGGTTGCGCCGTGCGTTGGCGCGGCGCAACCGAGGGGCCTCAGGCGCGCTTTTTCTGGGCGCTGGTCAGCGGCTGGCGCAGCAAGGCGAAGAGGTCCTTGGGGTTGTCCAGCTCGGGCACCAGGGCAATGTCGTGACCGATGTCCAGGGCCGTGGCTACATCCAGTACGTAGCGCAGGGCCGAATAGTCCTCAAGGGCGAAGCCGACCGAGTCGAAGAGGGTGACTTGCTCGTCGCTCTCGCGACCCGGCACCTGGCCGTTGACCACCTGCCAGAACTCGGTGGTGGGCGAATCGGAGGGCATCTGCTGGATTTCGCCTTCGATACGGCTTTGCGGTTCGTATTCGACGATTACCCGGGCGCGTTCGACGATGTCGCGGTGCAGTTCGGTCTTGCCCGGGCAGTCGCCACCCACGGCGTTGAGGTGCATGCCGGGTACGATCATATCCGGGGTGAGGATGGTGGCGTAGGCCTTGTCGGCGGTCACCGTAGTGACGATGTCGGCGCCGCGTACTGCCTCGGCCACAGAGCCTGCGATGCTCACCTTGAGCTGAGGGAAGGTGCTGAGGTTGGCCACCAGCTTGGCGCTGGCCGCAGGGTCCAGGTCGTACAGGCGGATCTCGTCGATACCCAGCAGGGTGTGGAAAGCCAGGGCCTGGAATTCGCTCTGCGAGCCATTGCCGATCAGGGCCATGCGTCGGCTGCCCGGGCGCGCCAGGTAGCGTGCGGCCAGGGCCGAGGTGGCGGCGGTGCGGATCGCGGTGGTCAGGGTCATCTCACTGAGCAGCACCGGTGCGCCGGTATCGACATCGCCCAGGGCGCCGAACGCCATGACAGTGAGCATGCCGCGTTGAGTGTTCCTGGGGTGGCCGTTGACGTACTTGAAGGCATAGAGGTTGGCATCGGACACCGGCATCAACTCGATCACGCCATCGGGTGAGTGGTTGGCCAGGCGCGCGCATTTTTCAAAGTCGTGCCAGCGCAGGTAGTCCTCACGAATGTACTCGGCCATCTCGCTGATGCAGGTGCCAAGGCCCTTGCGCGCCACCAGGTGGCTGAGATCGGTAATGTCGATATAGCGGGTCATGATGAACTCCTTTGTTGTAATCAGTGGCGCACCGGCAGGTGCACTTCGGCGAGCATGCAGCGGGCACTGCCGCCGCCGATGCGTTCGATATGGTCGATGTTTACCACCACCGGGTGGCTGTGCTGCTCGACCTGGCGGCGTTGCTCGACCGACAGCGAGCGCCAGGCGCTGCGCGACATCACCAGCAGCGGCTGGCCTTGCTTGTCGTGGACTTCGAGCATGTTGCCGGCAAAGCCTTCGAGCTGGTCGAAGTCCAGGGCCAGGATGTCCTTGCCGGTGTCGCGCAATGAGTGCTCCAGGGCGCGGCGCTCGTTGGCGTCGGGAAGGGCTTGCAGGCAGACCACCGAGAGCCCGCGGCCCACGCTCATCATCACGTTGCTGTGATAGATCGGCGCCTGGTGCCGGTCGACGGCGTGGAACACGCACAGGCGGTAGTCGAGTTGTTCGGCAAACAGGCGCAGGGCCTGGGTGTGAGTGCGACCGGAATGGCAGGCGTAGCTGATCCGGTGCTGGCGATCCAGGACCATGCTGCCAGTCCCTTCCAGGTACATACTCTGCTGTTCCAGCGGGCTCAGATCGATGGTCTGACGAACGGCGAAGCGTTCTTCAAGCACCTTGAGTACGCCTTTGTTGCGCTCCAGCCGGCGGTTCTGGCCTTCCATCGGATAGAGCACCAGGCTGCCATCGGCGTGGCTGCTCCACCAGTTATTGGGGAAGATCGAGTCGGGGGTGTGGGGTGCCGGGGTGTCCTGCACCACCAGCACTTCGACGCCATGCTGGCGCAGGGTATCGACATAGTCATCGAACTCTTCCAGCGCTTTCTGCTGTGCCCGGTCCGGGTCGAGCAGTGCTTGCTGGAAGCGGTTGTTGAGGGCGGTGTCCGGGTTGAAGGCGAACCGCGCCGGGCGGATCATCAAGACTGTATTTGTTGTTTGCATCGAGGCACGCATCCGGGGTTGGCGGTATGGCTATTGTCGATGCGACGGGGGATAAATCCCGGCTGAAGCACAGCGGGCGCTCAGCCGGTAAAGCTGAAATCCAGGGTGTTACAGCAGAATCGGCTGCGCGCCAGCCCGGTGGGAAATGTTGTCGATCAACCGACTATTTGGCCCTGGTCGCGCAGGCGCTTGTAGAGGGTGGTGCGGCTGATTCCCAGGTCTCGGGCCAGGGCCGATACGTTGCCGTTGAGTGTCCGCAGGCGCAGGCTCAGGTCCTCTTCGGCTGCATTGCGCCCGACACACGGAGGGGCCACCGTTTCGGCCAGGAAACTGTCCGGCAAATGCTCCACGGCAATGGGCTGGCCGTCGGCCAGGGCCAGGGCTACCTGCAGGGTGCTGCTCAACTGGCGCAGGTTGCCTGGCCAAGGGTGTTGCAACAGGTGCTGCAGGATGTTGCTGTCGAGCTGCCCGGGCGCATCGGGGGCGCGGTGCTGCTGGTGGATCTGCCTGATCAGGGCCAGGCGGTCGCTGCGCTCGCGCAAAGGCGGCAAGGTCAGGCTCATGCCGGCGATGCGGTAGTAGAGATCCTGGCGGAAACGACCTTGGCGTACCAGTGCGGGCAGGTCCTGGTGGGTGGCAGAGACCACTCGGATATCCACCGCTACCGGCTCGCCACTGCCCAGTGGCTGGATGCTGCGTTGCTGAAGAAAGCGTAACAACCGCGCTTGGGTCGACAGCGGCATGTCGCCGATTTCGTCGAGAAAGACGATACCGTGGTCGGCTTTGCGGATCAGCCCCGGGTTGCCCTTGTGGTGGGCGCCTGTGAAAGCGCCTTTTTCATAGCCGAACAGTTCCGACTCTACCAGTTCTGCCGGGATTGAAGCGCAGTTGACGGCAATCAGCGGCTGGTGACGACGGCTGCTGGCGGCGTGCAGGGCGTTGACGAACACTTCCTTGCCGACCCCGGTTTCGCCCTGGATCAACACCGGGATGTCTTTTTCCAGCAGCAGGCCGGCCTGTTGCAGGGCCTTGCCGATCCGTGGGTCGCCTTCATGTGCAGGTGGCTTGACGGCGAACGGAGCGGGACGTTGCAGCGGCTCATGCAATAAACAATGAAAGCGGTTGCGGCCGGTCACCTGCACGGCAAAGGGCTCACCGGGTGCGTGCTTGAGCAGCTCCGTCAGCGGTGTCTGGAAGACTTGCTCAAGACGCTGCTGCAGGGGCGACTGGCCGAGCAGGCTGTCGGCCCGTCGATTCGCGGCAAGGATGCGTCCCAGGTCATCGAACAGCAGCAGGCCGGCCCATTGGCTGTCGAGGTTGTTCGAGCCTGAGTTGAAGCTCAGTTGCCGGCAGTGCCCGGCATAGCGGGCCATGATCAGGCGGTTTTCCAGGCTCTGGCTCATCATCCGCACCAGGCCCAGGGTTTGCGAGGCGGGCAGGTAGCTGTCGCTGGATACATCGAGCACGCCGATCAGGCGGCGCTCGGCATCGATCAGCGGCGCAGCGGCGCTGGCCATGTAGCGGTTGAGTTTGAGGAAGTGTTCATCCTGGCCCACATGCACAGCCTGGGCGCAGGCCAGCGCGGTGCCAATGGCGTTGGTGCCCACGCCCTGTTCCAGCCAGCGGGCACCGGCGACAAAACCGTGCTGCTGATGCGGGTCGATGAAGCGCCGGGTGCCCCAGGTGTCCAGCAGGCGACCTTGCTCATCGCTGAGCATGATCAGGTAGCTGGAGTTGCCCAACAGGTGACTGAACTGCGGCATGACCTCGTCGCGGGTGGTGCGCAACAGCACCTGCTGGCGCTCGAGCAGCTCGCCAAGGTGAGTGCCGGACAACTGATCGAAGTCGGGTGTGTTTTGCGGTGTCAGGCCGTACTCGCGACAGCGCGCCCAGGACGCCTGGATCAGTTGGGCATGGGTGGGGGCGGATACGGCCATGGGCCTTCCCTCTGCCGGGGCAGTGCTGTTGTTTTTGTGTGATCCAGTGTTGTTCAGTCCTGTTCATTGTCAATGCGTGGGTTGTTCAAGTGTTCAACGCTTGCTGTTCAATCGTGTTCAACGGCGAACAGGCATTGGCCGGGGTTCCCGGAAAAATACCGCGTTGACAATGGCTTAGCTGAAGCGCCCGGTACTGGCACGGATCTGGCTTTGTGGCCAATGCCTGTCTGATAACAACAACCAGGGCCGCCCATGTCGCTAACGCTGGAACATGTCAGCCGCACCGTCGATAACCAGCCGTGGATTGTCGATGCCAGCCTCAGTTTTGAGCCGGGCTCGTTCAATGTTCTGCTCGGTCGCACGTTGTCGGGCAAGACCAGCCTGATGCGCCTGATGGCCGGGCTCGATCGTCCCGACCACGGCCGGGTGCTGATGAACGGGGTGGATGTCACGGGCCAGCCGGTGCGCCAGCGCAATGTCTCGATGGTCTACCAGCAGTTCATCAATTACCCGACCCTGAGCGTGTTCGAAAACATTGCCTCGCCGTTGCGCCAGGCACGGGTGAGCGACGAAGAGATTCGCCACAAGGTGTACCAGACCGCGCAGATGCTGCGTATCGAGCCGTTTCTCACGCGTATGCCCCTGGAGCTGTCGGGCGGGCAGCAACAGCGCACGGCCATGGCTCGGGCGCTGGTCAAGGATGCCGAGCTGATCCTGTTCGACGAGCCCTTGGTGAACCTGGACTACAAGTTGCGCGAAGAGCTGCGTCAGGAGATGCGCGCGCTGTTTGCCCAGCGTCACTGCATTGCCGTGTACGCCACCACCGAACCCAATGAGGCGCTGGCCCTGGGTGGCACCACCACCGTTCTGCATGAGGGACGCATCGTGCAGAGCGGCCCCACCGCAAAGGTCTATCACCAGCCGCGCACGGTGTTGGCGGCGGAGCTGTTTTCCGAGCCGCCGATCAACCTGATTCCCGGGCGCATCAATGGCAACGAAGTGAGTTTCGCCGGTGCCGTGCATTTTGCGATGAACGCTGACCTGCGCCGTATCGGCGACGGCGAATACCGCTTTGGTGTGCGCCCCAGCCATATCAGCCTGGTGCCTTCCAACGACGACGACCTGGAGCTGGCGGTGCTGGTGGAATTGGCAGAAATCAGCGGTTCGGAAACCTTCCTGCATGTGCGCAACGAGCACTTTCGCATCATCCTGCACTTGCCCGGCGTGCATGAGTACAACGTCGATGCGTCGATCCGGGTGTTCATTCCCACGCATAAATTGTTCGTGTTCGACAGCGTGGGCAAGCTGGTGCAGGCGCCGGGCGTCCGTGAAGCAAGGGGTGTCTGATGGCCGAGATCCGCTTGCAGCACCTGGCCCACAGCTACAGCCGCACACCCGGTAGCGCTGACGACTACGCCTTGCGTGAGCTGGAACACGTGTGGGAGCAGGGCGGTGCCTACGCCTTGCTCGGGCCTTCGGGCTGCGGCAAGTCGACCTTGCTCAATATCATTTCCGGCCTGCTCAGCCCGTTGCAGGGCCAGGTACTGTTCGATGGCAAGGTGGTCAATGACCTCTCGCCCCAGGCGCGCAACATTGCCCAGGTATTCCAGTTCCCGGTGGTGTACGACACCATGACCGTGTTCGACAATCTGGCCTTTCCGCTGCGCAACCAGGGCATGGATGAGGCGCGGGTGCGCAGCAAGGTGGCGGAAATCGCCGAAGTGCTGGACCTGGGCCCGGCACTGAAAAGAAAAGCTCGCAACCTCAGTGCCGACGAGAAGCAGAAAGTCTCGATGGGGCGCGGCCTGGTGCGTGACGACGTCTCGGCAATCCTCTTCGATGAGCCGCTGACAGTGATCGACCCGCACCTGAAGTGGAAGCTGCGGCGCAAGCTCAAGCAGATCCACGAGCAGTTCAACATCACCATGATCTACGTCACCCACGACCAGTTGGAGGCCTCGACCTTCGCGGACAAGATCGCGGTGATGTATGGCGGCCAGATCGTTCAGTTCGGCACCCCGCGCGAACTTTTCGAGCGGCCGCGCCATACCTTCGTCGGCTACTTCATCGGAAGCCCGGGCATGAACCTGATCGAGGTGCAGGTCGCGGCGGGCGGCGTGCGCTTTGGTGCCGTGGTGCTGCCCTTGCCGGCATCGCTGCGCGAGCGCCTGGAACAGCTGCCCACTGCACGCTTGCAGGTCGGTATCCGCCCGGAGTTCGTCCAGGTGCGGGAGGCCCCCTTCGATGATGCCTTCAAGGCTCGCGTAGTGGATATCGAAGACTTGGGCACCTACCGGATCCTGACCCTGGAGCTTGAGGGTGTGGCGCTGAAGGTACGCCTGGGTGAAGACCGCGCAGTGCCGGAGGGGCATGCCTGGATCAGTTTTCCATCCCAGTGGCTGATGCTCTATGCCAACGATGTGCTGGTGGAGGCCATGCCATGAACAAGGTACCCAACAACAAGGCCTGGTGGCTGGTGCTGCCGGTGTTCCTGCTGGTGGCGTTCAGCGCTGTGGTGCCGATGATGACGGTGGTCAATTACTCGGTGCAGGACATCTTCGATCAGTCCAGTCGCTACTTTGTCGGCGCCGACTGGTACCGCCAGGTGCTGCAGGACCCGCGCCTGCACGACTCGTTGCTGCGCCAGTTCATCTACTCGGGTTGTGTGCTACTGATCGAGATTCCGCTGGGGATCGCCATCGCGTTGACCATGCCGACCAAGGGGCGTTGGTCGTCGCTGTGCCTGATCGTCATGGCCATTCCGTTACTGATTCCGTGGAACGTGGTGGGCACAATCTGGCAGATCTTTGGCCGTGCCGACATCGGTTTGCTGGGTGCCTCGCTCAACCAGCTGGGGATCAACTACAACTACGCGGCCAATACCATGGACGCCTGGGTGACGGTGCTGGTGATGGACGTATGGCACTGGACCTCGCTAGTGGCGCTACTGTGCTACTCGGGGCTGCGGGCGATCCCGGATGTGTACTACCAGGCGGCGCGCATCGACCGCGCCTCGGCCTGGGCGGTGTTCCGGCATATCCAGTTGCCGAAGATGAAGAACGTGCTGCTGATCGCGGTGATGCTGCGCTTCATGGACAGCTTCATGATCTACACCGAGCCGTTCGTGCTCACCGGTGGCGGGCCGGGCAATGCCACCACCTTCCTTAGCCAGACCCTCACGCAAATGGCGGTGGGGCAGTTCGACCTGGGGCCGGCGGCGGCATTCTCGCTGGTGTACTTCCTGATCATCCTGCTGGTGTCGTGGCTGTTCTACACCGCCATGACCCATGCCGACAACGACTAGGAGGCGGCCCGCATGAACCCGCGCAAGACGCTGCCCTTGTTGCTGTACATCCTGTTCCTGCTGGTGCCGATCTACTGGCTGCTGAACATGTCGTTCAAAAGCAACACCGAGATTCTCGGCGGCCTGACCTTGTGGCCGCAGGCGTTTACCCTCGACAACTATCGGGTCATTTTCACTGACCCGAGCTGGTACAGCGGCTACATCAATTCGCTCTACTACGTGTGCCTGAACACGGTGATATCGCTGGGCGTGGCTTTGCCGGCGGCCTATGCCTTTTCGCGCTACCGCTTTCTCGGTGACAAGCACTTGTTCTTCTGGCTCCTGACCAACCGCATGGCTCCGCCGGCGGTGTTCTTGCTGCCGTTCTTTCAGCTGTATTCCTCCATCGGCCTGTTCGATACCCACATTGCGGTGGCCCTGGCCCACTGCCTGTTCAACGTGCCACTGGCGGTGTGGATCCTTGAAGGCTTCATGTCTGGCGTGCCGAAGGAAATCGACGAGACCGCCTATATCGACGGCTACAGCTTTCCACGCTTTTTCGTGAAGATCTTCGTGCCGCTGATTGGCTCGGGCATCGGCGTGACGGCGTTTTTCTGCTTCATGTTTTCCTGGGTCGAGCTGCTGCTGGCGCGCACGCTGACTTCGGTGAACGCCAAGCCGATCGCGGCGGTGATGACCCGCACGGTGTCGGCCTCGGGTATCGACTGGGGCGTGCTGGCGGCGGCCGGGGTGTTGACGATTCTGCCGGGCATGCTGGTGATCTGGTTTGTCCGCAACCACGTGGCCAAGGGCTTTGCCCTGGGCCGGGTCTGAGGAGGCGTGCGATGGAGTGGATGGCCTGGACCTTGCCGACGGCGCTGTTTTTTAGCGCGATCGGCTGTTTGCTGCTGGGCATGACCCTGCTCGAGTTGCGCAAGCCCTGCGTGGAACGCCGGGGTTTCCTGCCGATTGCCACCACCCGTGGCGATCGGTTGTTCATCGGCCTCCTGGTCAGCGCTTACCTGCACCTGCTGGTGATCGGGGGCGGCGACTGGAATATCTGGGTGGCCTCGCTGCTGTCACTGGTGTGGCTGTTGGTGGTGATGCGTTGGGGCTGACCGGACAGGTTCGGCCAGGCTCCGTGGGAATACACAATCGGGAGATCACGATGTTCGACAACAACAAGAACCGGCGACATTTGACCCTGGCTGCATTGCTCGTACTGGGCAGCTTCAACGCCAGCGCCTGGGCAGACGCCTATGAAGATGCAGCAAAGAAATGGATCGGCAGCGAGTTCAAGCCTTCGACCCTGACCCCGGAGCAACAGCTTGAGGAGCTCAAGTGGTTCATCAAGGCGTCCGAGCCGTTTCGCGGCATGAAAATCAACGTGGTGTCGGAAACCATTGCCACCCATGAATATGAATCAAAGGTGTTGGCCAAAGCCTTCAGCGAAATCACCGGCATCAAGTTGACCCACGACCTGCTGCAGGAAGGCGACGTGGTGGAAAAACTGCAGACCCAGATGCAGTCGGACAAGAACATCTATGACGGCTGGGTCAACGACTCGGACTTGATCGGCACGCATTTTCGCTATGGCAAGACCGAGTCCATCACTGACCTTATGGCCAACGAAGGCAAGGACTACACCTCGCCAACGCTGGACCTGAAGGACTTTATCGGCATCTCGTTCACCACCGCGCCTGATGGCAAGATCTACCAGTTGCCGGACCAGCAGTTCGCCAACCTCTACTGGTTCCGTGCCGACTGGTTCGATCGCCCGGACCTCAAGGCCAGGTTCAAGGAAAAGTACGGCTATGAACTCGGCGTGCCGGTGAACTGGTCAGCCTATGAAGACATCGCCAAGTTCTTCAGCGAAGACGTGAAAGAGATCGACGGCAAGCGTGTCTACGGGCACATGGACTACGGCAAGAAAGACCCGTCGCTGGGCTGGCGCTTCACTGATGCCTGGTTCTCCATGGCCGGTGGTGGCGACAAGGGGCTGCCCAATGGCTTGCCTGTGGATGAGTGGGGCATTCGTGTGGAGGACTGCCACCCGGTCGGCTCCAGCGTCACCCGCGGCGGCGACACCAATGGCCCGGCGGCGGTGTATGCGACCCAGAAATACGTCGATTGGATGCGTGCCTACGCGCCACCGGAAGCCCAGGGCATGACCTTTTCGGAATCCGGGCCGGTACCGTCCCAGGGCAGCATCGCTCAACAGATATTCTGGTACACCGCCTTTACCGCCGACATGACCAAGCCTGGCCTGCCGGTGATGAACGCCGACGGCACACCGAAATGGCGCATGGCGCCGTCGCCCAAGGGGCCGTATTGGGAGGAGGGGATGAAACTTGGTTACCAGGATGCCGGTTCCTGGACCTTCCTCAAGTCGACGCCGGAGAAGCAGCGCCTGGCGGCCTGGCTGTATGCTCAGTTCGTGACCTCCAAGACCGTGTCGCTGAAGAAAACCATCGTCGGCCTGACGCCGATCCGCGAGTCGGACATCAACTCCCAGGCCATGACTGACCTGGCGCCTAAGCTCGGTGGGCTGGTGGAGTTCTATCGCAGCCCGGCGCGGGTGCAATGGACGCCCACTGGCACCAACGTGCCGGATTACCCACGCCTGGCCCAGTTGTGGTGGAGTCATATCGCCGAAGCGGCCAGCGGTGAAAAGACCCCGCAACAAGCCCTGGATGGCCTGGCCCGCGACCAGGACAAAATCCTCGAACGGCTCGAGCGCTCCAAGGCCCAGGCCACCTGTGCGCCCAAGCTGAACCCGGAGCGGGATGCCCAGTACTGGTTTGACCAGCCGGGCGCGCCCAAGCCCAAACTCGCCAACGAGAAGCCAAAAGGCGAGACCGTCAGCTACAGCGAACTGCTCAAGTCCTGGGATGCGGCACGCAAATAAGCCATTGCGGGCACAAAAAAACGGCATCTTCACAGATGCCGTTTTTTCACTACCCGCTCCACACCTTACTTATGCAGTTCTTCCGCTGCATACAAAGTGTTCTCCAGCAGGCAGGCCCGGGTCATCGGCCCGACGCCACCCGGCACCGGCGTGATCCAGCCGGCGCGGGGCAGGGCGGTCTCGTAGACCACATCGCCCACCAGCTTGCCATCGTCCTGACGGTTGATGCCGACGTCGATGACAATGGCGCCTTCCTTGATCCACTCACCCTTGACCAGGCCCGGCTTGCCAGCGGCAACCACCACCAGGTCGGCGCGGCCGACATGGCCGGCCAGGTCTTTGGTGAAGCGGTGGGTAACGGTCACGGTGCAGCCGGCCAGCAGCAGCTCCATGGCCATCGGGCGACCGACGATGTTCGAGGCGCCGACGACAACGGCATTCATGCCGTACAGGTCCTGACCGGTGCTTTCGAGCAAGGTCATGATGCCTTTGGGGGTGCATGGACGCAGCAGCGGGATCCGCTGGGCCAGGCGGCCGACGTTATAAGGATGGAAACCATCGACGTCTTTATCTGGACGGATACGCTCGAGCAGCAGCGAAGCATCCAGGTGGGCAGGCAATGGCAGCTGCAGCAGGATGCCGTCGATGTTCGCGTCATCATTGAGGCGATCGATCAGGTCGGTCAGCGCTTGCTGGGAGGTCTCGCTGGGCAGGTCGAACGCCTGGGAGATAAAGCCGACCTCTTCACAATCTTTACGCTTGTGCGAGACATAGACTTGAGAGGCGGGGTCGGTGCCGACCAGGATCACCGCCAGGCCAGGCGTACGCAGGCCTTGCTGGCGACGCTCCACGACACGTTGGGCGATCTGCTGGCGCAGGCTGGCGGCGATCGCCTTGCCGTCAATAA
>RCUI01000060.1_pt1 | contig 41322 bp, 39 predicted proteins | sample 2166121 | NCBI WGS metagenome assembly RCUI01 (sample SAMN09932700, study PRJNA488358) | compost metagenome | feature: garden; material: soil; isolation source: compost soil in succinic acid-enriched culture | place: Germany: Experimental Botanical Garden Goettingen | collected 2016-01-27
AAATGACCTTGGAGTTCATCTCGTAGGCACGCTGGGTGGTGATCATGTTGACCAGTTCTTCCACGGTGCTGACGTTGGAGTTTTCCAGGGTCTGCTGCTGGACCACACCGAAACCGTTCAGGCCCGGCGTACCCACCTGCGGCGCACCGCTGGCTGCGGTTTCCAGGAACAGGTTGCCACCTGTTGCCTGCAGGCCGGCCGGGTTGATGAAGTCGGCGGTCTGAATGTTGCCGATGACCTGCGCGGCCGGGTTGCCAGCGGTGGTGATCGACACGGTGCCGTCACGGCCGACAGTAAAGGTCTGCGCCTCAGGCGGAACGACAATGGCCGGCTCCAGGGCGAAACCGCTGGCGGTGACGATCTGGCCATCGGAGTTCAGGTGGAAGGTACCGTCGCGGGTGTACGAGACCGTGCCATCGGGCTGCAGGATCTGGAAGAAACCACGGCCGTCGAGCGCCATGTCCAGCGGGTTTTCAGTAGTCTGCAGGCTACCCGCGGTGAAGCTCTTCTGAGTGCCAACAATGCGCACACCCGTACCCAGTTGCAGGCCCGAAGGCAGCTCGCTGTCCTGGGTCGACTGGGCACCGGCCTGGCGGCGGGTCTGGTAGAGCAGGTCCTGGAATTCAGCGCGATCACGTTTGAAGCCGGTGGTCGAGACGTTGGCCAGGTTGTTGGAAATGGTGGTCAGGTTCATGTCCTGGGCGGACAGACCGGTTTTACTCACCCAAAGAGCCGGAAGCATGCTGTTCTCCTCGTGCGCCTGTTTTACGGCGCTACGTCTGTGTAATTAGCCGATCTGCAAAACCCGAGCCATGGCTTCATCGCCTTCTTTGGCCGTGGTCATCATTTTGATGTGCAGTTCGAATTGACGGGACAGCGCCAGCACCGAGGTCATTTCCTCGACAGCGTTGACGTTACTGGCCTCAAGGAAGCCCGACACCAGTTTGACGTTGGCGTCAGCCACGGCGGGCTGGCCATTGCTGGTGTGGATCAAGCCGTCCAGGCCCTTGCTCATGGTCTTGAGGTCAGGGTTGACCATCTTGATCCGGTCGACTTCAGCCATCACCTGTGGCCCCTCGCCCATGGCGCGGATCGTGATGGTGCCGTCTTCACCGACCTCGATCTTCTGCTCCGGCGGCACGGCAATCGGCCCGCCGTTGCCCATGATCGGCATGCCGTTGCCGGCACGCAGCACACCCAGGGCATCGATGTTCATGCTCGCGGTACGCACATAGGCTTCGCTGCCATCAGGCGCCTGTACGGCGATAAAGCCGTCACCACCAATGGCCACGTCCAGGTCACGTCCGGTTTCCAGCATCGAGCCTGGCGAGAAATCCGTCGCCGGGCGCTCGGTCATGGCGTAGGCACGCGCCGGAAAGCTGTCACCAAACACCGGCATCGAGCGTGCCTGTTCCAGGTCACGCTGAAAGCCGGTAGTGGAAATGTTCGCCAGGTTGTTGGCATGCGCCTTCTGCGCCAGCGCGTTCTGGCTGGCACCGGTCATGGCCACGTACAGCATCTTGTCCACAGTATTTCTCCCCTGCGCTGGCGAACACTTGCCGTTCGCCGCTGCTTTGCAGTGCTTGTAGCAAGTTTCAAACCAACTTTGCAGAAGTGACCAAAAGCCCCGCCAGACAAGGGCTTGCGCGCAGCAGGGGAATACGACGGGGAGATGCGCCGTCGAAATTACGGCGCCAGCTTGCCGCTAGCGGCAACGCTCAGTAAGCGCGGCACGCACCATTATTGAAGGGGCCGGCAAAGCGCTTCCAACCATCCCCCGGAGAAAACTGGGCACACACCAGACGCCCATCGGCCTGGCTCTCCCAACGATACCAAGGCGCAGCATCCGCCCTGACCTGAGCCATCAGCAATACCGCAAACAAGGCCAACGCCACTCGTTGCAACATGATCGATACCTCCGAAATGAAAGACCCCTTTCGAGAAAGGGGCCTGTCCACAGCTATCGCCTCACACCCACATCAGGTCATCTGAATGATGGTCTGCATGATGGTGCTCTGGGTAGAGATGGTCTTGGCGTTTGCCTGATAGTTGCTCTGCGCCTTGATCAGCTCGACCAGCTCGTTGGTCAAGTTGACGTTCGAGGCCTCCAGCGAGTTGGAAGCGATGGCACCCAGAGTACCGGTCTTCGGCGCATCAATACCCGGGATACCCGAGGAATAGGTTTCCGCCCAACGCGTACCGCCCATAGGCTGCAGGCCCTGCTCGTTGGCAAAGGAAGCAATCGCCACCTGACCAATCGCGCGCGACTGCTGGTTGCTGAAGCTGGCGAACATCACACCGCTGGAGTCGATGCTCAGGCTCGACAGGATGCCGGTAGCGTAACCATCCTGGCTCTGCGACAGACGCGTGGTCGGGGTGTTATAGGAGGTGGTCGCGTTCATGTCGATGGCGATACCACCCGCGTTCGCTTCCGAACCATTGGAGCCCCATACCGGCGGCTTGGCGTTTGGATCGGTAATGGTGGCAGGCACCCAGCCGGTCAGCTTGAAGACCTTGTTCTCCACTTCGTAGCCCGAACCTGCAGCGCCCGCCGTCATGGTGTCGACGCTACCATCCGGATTGAAGTTGATGGTCCCTTCCAGCGGCTGCGGCGGCTCCTGGCTCGGATCGAGCGGGTTGCGACCGTCGATCAGGGTGTACGACTTCCACTCATTGGTGTCGGTCTTGACGTAGTACTGATCCATGACGTGCTCGTTACCCTGGCTGTCATAGATCTTGGTGGCAAAGGTCTTGTTCCAGGTGGTGTCATCACTTGGATCGAAAGTGGTGGTTGCCGGGATGACCTTGTCCGACGAGTTGAGGTTGATCCCCTGATTGATCGAGGTGGTGGACTTTGGCGCCAACGCCGAGGTGTCGATCTTAAGATCAGTCAGCACGCCATTGATGATCTTGCCATTCTCATCCACACCGTAGCCGCGCAGGCGCAGGCCATCGGCGGTGACCACGTAATTGTCTTTGTCGGTCTGGAAGGCACCGGCACGGGAGTAACTGAGCGAGCCGTTGTCGCTCAGCACAAAGAAGCCCTGCCCCTGGATACCCATGTCCAGCACGTTGCCGGTATTGGTGATTTCACCGTTGGTGAATTGCTGCGACACCGAAGCCAGGCGCACACCGTTACCCACGCTCTGACTGCCGACGCCGAGCTTGTTGGCCGAGTAGACATCGGCGAATTCCGCGCGCGACGATTTAAAACCGGTGGTTGCAACGTTGGCGATGTTGTTGCCGGTCACGTCCAGTTGTTTGTTGGCTGCATAGAGACCGCTAAGGCCGATATTGAATGACATCTTTCACTCCTTGTGCCGCGTTAGCCGGCTCTATATACCGATGGTTTGGACTTTGGACAGCGCAATGCTGCCCAGGCCAGCAAGATTGAGCATCATCTCGCCGCCGGTCTGACTGAGGGTTACGCTGCTGACCGTGGCCGGCAGCATGGTGTACATGTCATGCTGCTTGCCATCGATGGTGGTCTTGGCGGCAAAGGTATAGGTACCAGGATCGACCTTCTCACCCGCGTCATTGGTGCCATCCCAGACGAAGGCGGCATTGCCGGCCTTCTGCTCGCCCAGGTCGATGGTCTTGACCACCTTGCCATCCTTGTCGGTGATGGTGACGGTGGCATTGCTCAGCGACTGCGGCACCACCACCGAACCATTGAAGCTCTTGGTGGTATCGACCACGGCCTTGTCGGTCTGGACGACCACCGAGCGACCGACCAGGGACGACGCCTGCAGCGCCTGGGACGATTTGAAGTTGCCGGAAATCGCCGTCACCGTCTCATTGAGCGTGGTGATGCCTTCCAGGCTGCTGAACTGCGCCAACTGGGCAACGAACTCACTGTTGTCCTGAGGATCAAGCGGGTTCTGATTCTGCATCTGGGTAACCAGCATCTGCAGGAACGCGTCTTTGCCCAACGCCTGGTTGCCGCTCTTGCTGTTGGTTGCCGAGGCAACGCCACTGGTGTTGTTGGTGTCGGCGGTCTGCTTGACCGACGCCTTGAGCACGTCGTTCAGGTTTACCCCGGCGGTGGTGTCGTTAATGCTTGCCATTGGCTTCGTCCTTTATCACTGACCCAGGGTCAGGACCTTCTGCATCATGGTCTTGGCCGTGTTCATCAGCTCGGCGTTGGTCTGGAACGAGCGACTGGCAGAGATCATGTCCGCCATCTCCTCAACCACGTTGACGTTCGGGTAGTAGACGTAGCCGTCCTTGTTCGCCGCCGGATGATTTGGCTCGTAGCGTGCCTCAAGGTTGCTTTGGTCTTCGACCACGCCCAGCACCTGGACGCCCTGACCGGCAGCATCCTGATCCTGGAACAGCGACTGGCTGACGCCACCCTGCGCCTGCTGGAAGGTGGTGGCGAACACCGGATGGCGAGCACGGTAGGTCTGATCGATGCTCGACGAAACCGTCTCGGCGTTGGCAATGTTCGAAGCGACGGTGTTCAGACGCGTGGTCTGCGCACTCATGCCGCTACCGGCAATGTTGAAAACACTGGCGAGGGACATGACTTACTCTCCGCGCAGGGCCGATACCAGCCCTTTGAATTTACTGTTGAGCAGCGTAAAGCTGGCCTGGAAACCGACGGCGTTTTCCGCATAGCTCGATTGTTCAAGCTGAGCATCGACGGTGTTCTGGTCGACCGAAGGCTGCATCGGCGTGCGGTACTGCAGGGCTTCATCACCCATGCTCACCCCTTCGGCGTCGATGTGCCGGGCATTGGTGCGATCCAGGGAGAAGTGGCCCTTGCTGGTCTTCTCGCTCTGCGCCGCCAATACCGAAGCGAAGTCCATGTCACGCGCCTTGTAGTTGGGCGTGTCGGCGTTGGCGATGTTGTTGGCCAGCACTTCGGCACGCTGGGCGCGAAAGCCCAGTGCCTTTTCGTGAATGCCAAGCGCTTTGTCGAAGCTGATGCTCATGTCAGGGAAACCTTCGAAGGTTTTTCGTTGACTGAGTCAGAGCAAGAGCCATGCCAAAAAACAAAACCCCGTAAATACGGGGTTTTCAGGGCGTGCGGTGAGCGGCAATGCCAGAAAAGCGGCAAAGGCTTTCCGCCACCTGCCGACAGAGCGGCAATTTGGTGGCGGCAATCGCGCTCCTGCCAAAGGCTACTTGGCCTGGTAAATGATCCCCGGGCTGCACTGAACCATCTGGTAGTGATCCGGCAAACCGTTGAGCGCCTCGGAAGCGCCGAGGAACAGGTAGCCGCCAGGCTTGAGGGTGCTGTGGATACGCAGCAGGATGTCTTTCTTGACCTGGGCCGAGAAATAGATCAACACGTTGCGGCAAAACACGATGTCGAACTTGCCCAGAGCAGCATAGCTGTCGAGCAGGTTGAACGAGCGAAACTCCACGCGACTGCGAATCGGCGCCTTGATCGCCCAGCGCCCCGGCGCCTTGACATCGAAGTAACGCTGCAAGCGCTCCTGGGATAAACCACGAGCAATGGCCAGACTGTCGTACTCACCAGACTTGCAGTTGTTGAGCATGGTCCCGGACAGGTCAGTGGCAACAATCTGCGCCCCCATTTTCAACTGACCGATGTTGCTGCGCTCGAACTCGTCAATCGCCATGGAGATCGAGTACGGCTCCTGCCCCGAGGAACAAGCAGCCGACCAGATACGCAGGCGCTGACCTGGGTTGGCCTTGATCTGCTCAGGCAGCACTTTGTTCTTGAGCACTTCAAAGGGGTAAGTATCGCGAAACCACAAGGTTTCGTTGGTGGTCATGGCATCCACCACCTGCTCGCGCAAACCGCTGCGCGGCTGGCTCTGGATACGCTGTACCAGTTCGGTCAGGGACTTGATGCCCTGCTGCTCCATCAGCTTGTTGAGACGGCTGGAGACCAGGTACTGCTTATTTTCGCCCAGCAGGATGCCACAGGCTTTTTCCAGGAAGACCCGGAACTGTTCGAAATCCAAATTACCCGTAGACAATGATGCCGCCTCTTAAATCGTGTGAACCGCCAGGGGTACACCCCCTGGCCGTTAGTGCGTGGCCTTGATCCGATCAACGACGCGCTGGGCGAGGTCATCCGGCTTGAACTTGGCCAGGAAATCATCCGCGCCGACCTTCTTGACCATCGCTTGGTTAAACACCCCAGACAACGAAGTATGCAGGATGATGTGTAACTTTTGCATGCGCGGGTCGCTGCGGATCTCGGCCGTCAGGGTGTAGCCATCCATCTCCGGCATCTCGATATCGGAGATCATCATCAGGAATTCTTCTTCCGGACGCTTGCCCTCATCCACCAGCTTGCGCAGGTACTCGAGTGCCTGGCGACCATCATTGAGCGCCACCACTTCCACCCCGACCGTCTGCAGGCAACGACTGACCTGCTTGCGCGCCACCGACGAATCGTCGACCGTCAGCACCCGCAGCAGCACTGCCTTATCCTGCACCTCGGCATCGACCACTCCGGCAGAAATCGACTCGGACGTCGGCGCAACTTCGGCGAGGATCTTCTCCACGTCGATGATCTCGACCATCTTGTTGTCGACCCGGGTCACCGCCGTCAGGTAGTGATCACGCCCGGTACCCTTGGGTGGCGGATGGATCTCTTCCCAGTTCATGTTGACGATGCGCTCCACCGAGTGCACCAGAAAGCCCTGAGTCTTGGTGTTGTACTCGGTGATGATCACAAAACTCTTGCTGACATCTTCACTCAGACCGGGCATACCGGTCGCCATCGCCAGATCGAGGATCGGGATGGTTGCCCCACGAATATTCGCGACACCGCGCACTACCGGGTTGGACTTGGGCATCACGGTCAGGGGCGGACATTGCAGCACTTCCCGCACCTTGAACACGTTAATCCCGTAGAGTTGCTCGCCATTGAGACGAAACAGCAGCAGCTCCAGACGATTCTGCCCCACCAGTTGTGTGCGCTGGTTCACCGAATCCATTACACCAGCCATGCCAGAACTCCTTCACCTTACGCTACGAGCCTCGTACCCAGTGTCGGCACGCGCTTTGCTTTTTTTAATCGTATGAACACGAAAACGACATTTTTCCGACGCCTGACCCGCCACCTGCCCAGCCTCCTAGCTGCGCTGTGCCTGGTGGCCCCCGGCGTTCGCCCTCTGGCTGACACTTTTACCTTGCCTGAACAGCTTATCGGTGTCACCCAAGGGTTTCTTGAATTCACGGTTGAAGATTACCTGGCCAGCAGCCAGACCGAAGGGCGTTACGAAATCCAGGTCAACACCCTTGATCCGCGCCTGCGCATGCCACTGTGTGACCGCCAATTGGATGCCAGCCTGGAAAGCCCGGCACAGCCCCTGGGCCGCGTGACGATAAGGGTTCGCTGCGAAGGAAGCTCACCCTGGACGGTGTTTGTGCCCGCCCAGGTACGGCTGTTCCGCCAAGTGGTGACCGTGGTGCGACCGCTCAAGCGCGAGAGTATTGTCGGTGAACAGGACGTCGCCCTGCGCGAGCGCGACGTCGGCGTACTGAACCAGGGATTCCTCAGCAGCCTGGACCAGGCGATCGGACTCAAGCTTATCCGACCGACGGTCATGGACCAGGTACTGACACCGCAACACCTGGAGCAGGCCGAAGTGATCCGCAAGGGCGATCAGGTGGTCATCACCGCGCGCAGCGGCAGCCTTGCCGTGCGCATGCCCGGCGAAGCCCTGAGCAAAGGCGGCCTGAGCGAACAGATCCGGGTCCGTAATCTCAACTCCAAACGCGTGGTCAAGGCCAGAGTAACCGGGCCGGGCCAGGTGGAAGTGGCCATGTAAAGGAGCGAACTGCGAAGAACTCTGGCGATCAGGAACTGCTTTTCCTAAACTGTGTCCCATTGGGTGCGCCGAATGCCGTGCAGGTTGCAGCGTAATTGCGCCTAAAGTTTCTTTCGGGTTGGCCGAAAACAAGGCAAGCGTCCATATACCCAGAGGTTTTCTGATCATGGTCATCGACTTCAGTCGTTTGAATAACTCCCCGTCGGTTGCCGGCGTGCGTACTGGCAACAGCCAGGAAAGCACTGCCAGCAACAGCGCAGCCAAGGCCGATTCCGTCGCCCAGGGCAGCACCAGCGGGGAAGCCGTACACCTCAGCCACGAGGCCCAGCAGTTGCAAAAGGTCAGCGACAAGCTGCGCGACCAGCCGATTGTCAACAGCGCCCGGGTGGCGGAGTTGAAACAGGCTATCGCCGACGGCAGCTACCAGGTCGACAGCAACCGCGTCGCCAGCAAACTGCTTAATTTCGAAGCCCAGCGCTAGCCCCTGGCGCGCTGACTTCAGGACGCTTGAACCAAAGAGCCAGCCATGCACGACACTACCTTGCTGCAATTGATCGAAGATGATTTTGCTCCAGCGCAACAATTGCTCGAATTGCTGCACACCGAGGCGACTGCCCTGCACGGCCGCGACATGCCGTTGCTGGAAGAGATCCTGGCGCGCAAGCAATCGCTGGTGATCCTTCTTGATCAGCAAGGTCGGCGCCGCAGTGAACTGCTCGCAAGCCTTGGCCTGAGCCAGGACCGCGAAGGCGTTCAGCAACTGGCCAGCCAGTCAGACCTGGGCGAGCTGCTCCTGCAGCAGCTGGATGTCCTGGGCAAACTGCTTGCCGACTGCCAGGCCATCAACGAGCGCAATGGCCGTGCGATCCAGCTTCAGCAAAGCACCACCGCCAATCAGATCAGAATCCTCATGGGCGGCGAATCACCGTCGCTGTATGACGCTCGGGGGTCGACCTCGCCCCTTGCCAAGCCACGGGCGCTCAGCCAGGCTTGATTCCCTGTATCAAGGCACGGAACATACTGGCAAAATGCCGTTACTTGCGTGTGTCGTTTTTGCCTGGAGATTGATTACCCGTGTTCAATGAAGCAGAAGCTCCGCAGCCTCCGAAGGTGCTCACCACCCCTTTGGAAATTGCCGCCAACTTGCGGTCGCTGCAAGAGAGCCATGACCCACTGATCATCACCTTCCACGAGCGTAGCCAGCGTTTCCAGAGCTATGTGGTCGAAGTCGACCGCGAAAACAATCGACTGGCGTTTGATGAAATGATTCCTCGCGACGGTGAACGCTATCTTGAGAATGGCGAACCGTTTCGGGTCGAGGGCTTTCATGATGGCGTGCGTATCGCCTGGGAGTGCAACACCCCGCTGAGTATCAGCGAAGTTGATGGCCATCGCTGCTATCGCGGCGTATTGCCGACCGAAGTGGCCTACCACCAACGTCGCAATGCCTTCCGCGCCGCGTTGAAGCTGTCACAACTGGTCGATGTCAAACTCGACGGTGACAAGCTCAAGGGCAATGGCGAGTTGAAGGGCAAGTTACTGGACATCTCCGCCACCGGCTGCAAACTGCGCTTTGAGGGCGATGTCGAAGAGCGCCTGCAACTGGGTCAGGTGTATGAGAGATTCGCCTCGGGCGCACCGCTGGGCTTGTCTCAGGTTGAGGTGGAACTGCGTCACTTGCATTTCGAGGAGCGGCTGAACACCACTTTCGCCGGTGTGCGCTTTCACAATCTGAACGGACCGATGCAGCGCAAGGTTGAGACCTTTGTCTATCAGTTGCAGCGCGAGGCGCGGCGGTTCGACAAAGACGACTTTTAAGCCGCTCTCGCCGGCAAGGCCGTCTCCCACTGCAAGCAGAATGGCATCAGCCTTTGTGGGAGCTGGCCTTGCCAGCGATGGGCCGCACAGCGGCCCTGACTCACACCGGCGCCGGTTTCTCCGGCGACTCGCCAGCACCACCCTCCTCTGACGGCTCATCCTCTTCCTCGGTATCCTCAGCCGCCACCGGCGTCTGCATCTGCTCCTGCACCACCTGCTCATCCACCCGCGGGTCGAGCGCCGCCGACAAGGGCGAACCGGCTGCCGGCATGGCCACGTGATTGAGTGGCGCATCGTCGACCTGATGCAAGCCGGTAACCGCCTTCGGTCGAATCCGCCAGACCAACACCAGGGAAAAGAACACGAAGAAGGCATACAGCATCTGCGTGCCCAGTACCTTCATCAACACCCCTGCTACCAGAGGCCCGATACTGGCGCCAACACCATAGGTCACCAACAGCATTGCGGTCAGCGATACCCGTCGCTCACTTTCCACATGGTCATTGGAAAACGCCACGGCCAAGGGGTACAGGCAGAACTGCAGCAATGACACGGCAAAGCCTGCGATGAACAAGATCATCAACGGCACCGTCGGCATGATCGCCAACGGCAGCGCAGCAACGGCCAAGCCGATGGCCACGCTACGAATCAACACCGCACGGTCATAGCGATCCGACAGCCAGCCCAACGGCCATTGCACCAACAGGCCGGCAAAAATACAGCAACCCATGAACAGGCCGACGTACTCAGTACTCAGCCCTTGCTTGGCCGCATACAACGGCGCCAGACCATAGAATGACCCGACAATCAGCCCCGCCCCCAGTACGGTGGTCAGGGACTGGGGCACTCGCTTGATAAAGAACCGCGGTTCCATTGGCGCCGGATGCAAGGCGGCCGGGTGAATACGTCGGGTCAGGGCCACCGGCACCAGGCACAAGGCAAAACACATGGCCACCAGCATCAACAGCTCCGGTCCCAGTTGCGGGTGCGCGACCAGGATCAACTGACCGAGTACCAAGCCCAGGTAGGAAGCGATCATATAGCCACTGAACACCGCGCCACGCTGCTTGGCATCCGCCTGCTCGTTGAGCCAGCTTTCGATAACCATGTATTGGCACATCATGCCCAGGCCAACAATTACCCGCAGCACAATCCAGGCCGGCAGCCAACTGACCATGCCATGCCCCAGCACCGCCGCGCCGACGATCCCGGCACAAGTGGCATAGGCTCGAATGTGTCCGACCCTGGCAATCAGCCGGTGTCCGATCTTGCCGCCCAGGGCCAGGCCGAAATAGTTGGCGGCCATCAACGCACCGACCCACAGACTGTCGACATGGTCAGCCGCCAGGCGCAGGGCCAAGTAAGTACTCAACAAGCCGGAGCCGATCAACATCATCAGCGCCGCGAAATACAGCGCGCGAAAAGACTTCCAGATCTGTCGCATCAGCGTCCCGAGCGGCCCCTTGAGCAGGTGGAAAAACTGGTTGAAAGCATAAGTGAAAAAAACCGTGTTGCAGAATGCCAAGCATAAAAAAACAGGTGGCAAACATTTACCAAACAATGCCTGCCACCTGCTTTCGCCGCCCCTTTTACCGGGCCGACCGTGGATTCGAGCTTAGGCTTGCGCCGCCAGTACACGGCGCTCCCATGGGGTGATTTCATCAAAGAAACTGGTCAGCTCCAGGGTCTTGGTGGCGATGTAACCTTCGATGAACTCCTTACCGAACAGTTCCCGCGCAAGCTCACTACGCTTGAGACGCTCAAGGGCAGCATGCAAGGTACATGGCAGGCTTAAATGATCCGGCACTTCAAATTCACCCTGGATCGCCGCCGTTGGCTCAAGCTGCTGTTCGATGCCATGCAGGCCGGCAGCCAAGCTGGCGGCAATGGCCAGATAGGGGTTGGTGTCGGCACCGGGCAAACGGTTCTCGACCCGCCGCGCTACCGGTGCACTGGCCGGAATGCGCAGGCCGGCCGCGCGATTGTCCTCGGACCAGCATGCATTGTTCGGCGAGGCATAGGGGTGGCACAGGCGCTGGTAGGAATTGACGTTCGGCGCAAACAGCGCAGTAAAGTCAGCCATGCACACCTGCTGACCACCAATGAAGTGATAGAAGCTTGGCGTCGGCTTGCCGTGTGCATCACTGAACACATTACGCCCGCTGTCGATCTCGACCACACTCTGGTGAATGTGCATGGAGCTACCCGGGGTGTGCGCCAGAGGTTTGGCCATGCACACTACGGTCAGGCCGTGCTTGAGCGCGACTTCTTTGAGTAGATGCTTGAACAGCAGGGTCTGGTCGGCCAGCAGCAATGGATCACCATGCAACAGGTTGATCTCGAACTGGCTGACGCCCATCTCATGCATGAAGGTGTCGCGCGGCAAGCCCACGGCCTCCATGCAGCGATAAACCTCATTGAAGAACGGCCGCAGGCCATTGTTGGAGCTGACACTGAACGCGGAGTGCCCTTCTTCGCGGCGGCCGTCCTTGCCCACCGGCGGCAGAAACGGTTGATTCGGATCCGTATTGGGAGCGAAGACAAAAAACTCAAGCTCCGTTGCCACCACCGGCGCCAGGCCACGTGCGGCGTAACGGGCAATCACCGCCTTGAGCAGACCGCGGGTGGACAGGCCGGAACTTACGCCGCTCAGCTCGACGGCATCGCAGATTGCCAAGGCCCGCGGCTCGTCGCTCCAAGGCAGGCGATAGATATGTTGGGGATCCGCTACCAGGGCCAGGTCGCCGTCATCGCTGCCATAGAAGCGCGCCGCGGGATAACCGCCCATGATGCACTGCAACAGCACCCCTCGGGCCATCTGCAAGCGGCGGCCTTCCAGAAAGCCTGCGCCGGTCATTACTTTGCCGCGCGGTACGCCGTTGAGGTCCGGCGTGATGCACTCGATCTCATCAATGCCCGTCAAGCGCTCGGCAAGAGAACGCTGGCCACTGGTCGTCATGACACTATCCTTATTGTTTTCGCATGCCGGGAACGGCGGTAGCTACAACATAGGCATTGGGCGTTCAAAATTTCAAGCAAGCGCAGAGCTAATGATCGTAATTTTCTACAACCCGATCGTGACGCAACCTTCGACAGTGGCGACGGTTTGTAGCCGCTGCCGAAGGCTGCGATCGATCGCGAAGCGGTCGCACTTAGCGTCCGGCCGATCAACCAGGCAAGGTCAACCCATTGGCCGGTAGCGGCAACGCCGTCTTGTAGCGCACCTGCTTCAAGGCAAAGCTTGAGCGGATATTGGCCACCCCTGGCAGACGGGTAAGGTAGTCAAGAAAGCGCTCCAAGGCCTGAATGCTCGGCAACAGCACCCGCAACAGATAGTCCGGATCACCCGTCATCAAATAGCACTCCATCACCTCCGGGCGCTCGGCGATCTCTTCTTCAAAACGGTGCAGGGACTGCTCCACCTGTTTTTCGAGGCTGACATGAATGAACACATTGACGTCCAGCCCCAGTACTTCAGGGGCCAACAAGGTCACCTGCTGGCGAATCACCCCCAGCTCTTCCATGGCCTTGACCCGGTTAAAACACGGCGTCGGCGACAAATTGACCGAGCGCGCCAATTCGGCATTGGTGATCCGGGCATTTTCCTGAAGGCTGTTGAGAATGCCTATGTCGGTGCGATCCAGTTTACGCATGAGATAATTTCACCTGTTTTTTGTCTTTATAAAGAATGTTTATCCGCAAGCCGGAACAAAGGCAATGAACTTGAGAGAAATATTCTTCAGGCGCCCGAATATCATGTAGGACAAGGCTGACCCCCTGGTCACAAGCCAGAGATTCAGCAGCGACCGCTTCAAAGCTCAACAAAAACACAAGACAGAGCGAGCGTAAAAAAGCATGAACGAGTACGCCCCCCTGCGTCTGCATGTGCCCGAGCCCACCGGCCGGCCAGGCTGCCAGACTGATTTTTCCTACCTGCGTCTGAACGATGCCGGTAAGGTCCGTAAACCTCCCGTCGATGTAGAAGCTGCCGATACCGCAGATATCGCCTACAGCCTGATCCGGGTGCTGGACGACAAAGGCAATGCCCTGGGCCCGTGGGCCGAGGACATCAGCCCCGAAATCCTGCGCCAAGGCATGCGCACCATGCTCAAGACCCGGCTGTTCGACAGCCGCATGGTGGTCGCCCAGCGCCAGAAGAAAATGTCCTTCTATATGCAGAGCCTGGGCGAGGAAGCCATCGGCAGCGGCCAGGCCATGGCCCTGAACCGCACGGACATGTGCTTCCCCACCTACCGCCAGCAAAGCATTCTCATGGCCCGCGACGTGTCGCTGGTGGAGATGATCTGCCAACTGCTGTCCAACGAGCGCGATCCGCTCAAGGGCCGCCAACTGCCGATCATGTACTCGGTACGCGAAGCCGGCTTCTTCACCATCAGCGGCAACCTGGCGACCCAGTTCGTCCAAGCGGTGGGCTGGGCGATGGCCTCGGCCATCAAAGGCGATACCAAGATCGCCTCGGCCTGGATCGGTGATGGCGCCACGGCAGAATCCGATTTCCACACGGCCCTGACCTTCGCCCACGTCTACCGCGCGCCGGTGATCCTCAACGTGGTCAACAACCAGTGGGCGATTTCCACCTTCCAGGCCATTGCCGGGGGTGAATCGACCACCTTCGCCGGTCGTGGCGTCGGTTGCGGCATCGCTTCGCTGCGGGTCGACGGCAACGACTTCATCGCCGTCTACGCCGCCTCGCGCTGGGCCGCCGAACGCGCCCGCCGTGGTCTGGGCCCGAGCCTGATCGAATGGGTCACCTACCGTGCCGGCCCGCACTCGACTTCGGACGATCCGTCCAAGTACCGTCCGGCCGACGACTGGAGTCACTTCCCCCTGGGCGACCCGATCGCCCGCCTCAAACAGCACCTGATCGCCATCGGTCACTGGTCCGAAGAAGAGCACCAGGCGGTCACCGCCGAGCTCGAGGCCGAGATCATCAAGGCGCAGAAAGAAGCCGAGCAGTACGGCACCCTGGCCGGCGGCCAGATGCCAAGCCCAGCGTCCATGTTCGAGGATGTCTACAAGGAGATGCCGGAGCACCTGCGCCGGCAGCGCCAGGAACTGGGGATCTGACATGAACGATCACAACACTTCAATTCAGTTGGACACCGCCATGGCGACTACCACCATGACCATGATCCAGGCCCTGCGCTCGGCCATGGACATCATGCTTGAGCGCGATGACAACGTGGTCGTCTACGGCCAGGACGTGGGCTACTTCGGCGGCGTGTTCCGCTGCACCGAAGGCCTGCAGACCAAGTACGGCAAATCACGGGTCTTCGATGCGCCGATCTCCGAAAGCGGCATCGTCGGTACCGCTGTGGGCATGGGTGCTTATGGCCTGCGTCCTGTCGTCGAGATCCAGTTCGCCGACTACTTCTACCCGGCCTCCGACCAGATCGTCTCGGAGATGGCCCGCCTGCGCTACCGTTCGGCAGGTGAATTCGTCGCTCCGCTGACCCTGCGCATGCCATGCGGCGGCGGCATCTACGGCGGCCAGACCCACAGCCAGAGCCCGGAGGCGATGTTCACCCAGGTGTGCGGGCTGCGCACCGTGATGCCATCGAACCCCTACGACGCCAAAGGCCTGCTGATCGCCTCGATCGAAAACGACGACCCGGTGATCTTCCTGGAGCCCAAGCGCCTGTACAACGGCCCGTTCGACGGCCACCACGACCGCCCGGTAACGCCGTGGTCGAAACACCCGGCCAGCGCCGTACCCGACGGCTACTACACCGTGCCGCTGGACAAGGCCGCCATCACCCGCCCGGGCAATGACGTGACCGTGCTGACCTACGGCACCACCGTATACGTGTCCCAGGTCGCCGCCGAAGAGACCGGCGTCGATGCCGAAGTCATCGACCTGCGCAGCCTGTGGCCACTGGACCTGGAAACCATCGTCGCCTCGGTGAAAAAGACCGGCCGCTGCGTGGTTGTCCACGAAGCCACGCGCACCTGCGGTTTCGGTGCCGAGCTGATCGCGCTGGTCCAGGAGCACTGCTTCCATCACCTCGAAGCCCCGATCGAACGCGTCACCGGTTGGGACACCCCCTACCCGCACGCACAGGAGTGGGCGTATTTCCCCGGCCCTTCACGCGTGGGCGCGGCATTGAAACGGGTTATGGAGGTCTGAATGGGCACGCACGTCATCAAGATGCCGGACATCGGTGAAGGCATCGCACAAGTTGAACTGGTGGAATGGTTCGTCAAGGTCGGTGACACCGTCACCGAAGACCAGGTCGTGGCCGATGTCATGACCGACAAGGCCACCGTGGAAATTCCTTCGCCAGTGAGCGGTAAAGTCCTGGCCCTGGGCGGGCAACCCGGTGAAGTCATGGCGGTGGGCAGCGAGCTGATCCGCATTGAAGTCGAAGGCGCGGGCAATCATCAGGAAGGCGCTGGCAGTGCTCCAGCCAAACAAGAAGCGGCGCCAGCCGCGGTAGTCGCCAACAAACCCGAGCCGGTGCCAGAGCAACCTGCAGCAGTAACCCGCGCGGCCTCCGCCAGCACAGCAAGCGCCGCAGCCATCGTCCCGCGCGAAGCCAACGAACGCCCGTTGGCCTCCCCGGCCGTGCGCAAGCGCGCCCTGGATGCCGGTATCGAACTGCGTTATGTCCACGGCAGCGGCCCGGCCGGGCGCATCCTGCATGAAGACCTGGACACCTTTCTCACCCAGCCGACCCGCAGCAGCCAAAGTGCACCCACCGGCTACAGCAAACGTACCGACAGCGAGCAGATCCCGGTCATCGGCCTGCGCCGCAAGATCGCCCAACGCATGCAGGATGCCAAGCGTCGTGTCGCGCACTTCAGCTATGTCGAAGAGATCGACGTCACGGCATTGGAAGAGCTGCGCCTGCACCTGAACAAGAAGTGGGGCGACAGCCGCGGCAAGCTGACCCTGTTGCCGTTCCTGGTGCGCGCCATGGTCGTGGCCTTGCGCGAGTTCCCGCAGATCAACGCCACCTACGACGACGAAGCCCAGGTCATCACCCGCCACGGCGCGGTGCATGTCGGCATCGCCACCCAGGGCGACAATGGCCTGATGGTACCGGTACTGCGCCACGCCGAAGCCGGCAGCCTGTGGAGCAACGCCGGCGAGATCGTGCGCCTGGCCAATGCTGCGCGCGGCAACAAGGCCAGCCGTGAAGAACTGTCCGGCTCGACCATCACCCTGACCAGCCTCGGCGCGCTGGGCGGCATCGTTTCCACGCCGGTGGTCAACACCCCGGAAGTGGCCATTGTCGGCGTTAACCGCATGGTTGAACGACCGATGGTGATCAACGGCCAGATCGTTATTCGCAAGATGATGAACCTCTCCAGCTCGTTCGATCACCGCGTGGTCGACGGCATGGACGCGGCACTCTTCATCCAGGCCATCCGCGGCCTGCTCGAACAACCTGCCAGCCTGTTTGTGGAGTGACCATGCAACAGACTCAAAACACCACCCTGCTGATCATCGGTGGCGGCCCTGGCGGTTATGTCGCGGCCATACGCGCCGGCCAACTGGGCATTCCTACCATTCTGGTCGAAGGCCAAGCACTGGGCGGTACCTGCCTGAACATTGGCTGCATTCCGTCAAAGGCGCTGATCCATGTCGCCGAGCAGTTCCACCAGACCCACCTGCACAGTCAGCAGTCGAATCTGGGCATCAACGTTTCGCCGCCGACCCTGGACATCGGCCAGAGCGTGGCCTGGAAAGACGGTATTGTCGATCGGCTGACCAGCGGCGTTGCCGCCCTGCTGAAAAAGCATGGCGTGAAGGTGATCCATGGCTGGGCGAACATCCTCGACGGCAAGACCGTCGACGTCGATGGCCAGCGCATCCAGTGCGAGCACCTGTTGCTGGCAACCGGTTCGAGCAGTGTCGAGTTACCAATGCTGCCGTTGGGCGGTGCGGTCATTTCCTCCACCGAAGCCCTTGCACCTAAAGCCCTGCCCAAGCACCTGACGGTTGTCGGTGGCGGCTACATCGGCCTTGAGTTGGGTATTGCCTACCGCAAACTTGGCGTCGAAGTCAGCGTGGTCGAAGCACGCGAGCGTATTTTGCCGACTTACGACAGCGAACTGACCGCACCGGTGGCTGAGTCAATCAAGAAACTGGGCATCACCCTCTACCTCAAACACAGCGTCGAAGGCTTTGAGGCTGACACTCAACGCCTGCAAGTGCGTGATCCGGCGGGAGCGTTGCTGCAGTTGGAGACGGATCAGGTATTGGTTGCCGTAGGGCGCAAGCCGCGCACTCAAGGTTTCAACCTGGAAAGCCTGGCCCTGAAGATGAACGGTGCGGCCATTGCCATCAACGATCAATGCCAGACCAGCATGCGCAATGTCTGGGCCATCGGCGACCTCAGCGGTGAACCCATGCTTGCTCACCGGGCCATGGCCCAGGGCGAGATGGTCGCTGAAATTATTGCCGGCAAGTCTCGCCGCTTTGAACCCAACGCTATTGCCGCGGTGTGTTTCACCGATCCGGAACTGGTGGTGGTCGGCAAGACCCCGGACAACATCGAACAGGAAGGCCTGGACTGCATCGTTGCGCAGTTCCCCTTCGCCGCGAACGGTCGAGCCATGACCCTGGAATCAAAAAGCGGTTTCGTGCGCGTGGTCGCGCGTCGCGACAATCATCTGATCCTCGGCTGGCAAGCCGTCGGCGTGGGCGTCTCGGAACTGTCGACGGCCTTTGCCCAGTCACTGGAAATGGGCGCACGCCTGGAAGATGTCGCGGGCACTATCCATGCCCACCCAACCTTGGGCGAAGCGGTCCAGGAAGCTGCATTGCGGGCACTCGGTCACGCCCTGCACCTGTAACACACTGAAGCGGCTGCGGCCGATTTGACCCGCTGCACTTAGGTGTCGCGGGTCTTTTTTTGGTTTTTTGCTGTAGCTGCTGCCGAGGCACGAGGCTGCGGCTATAAGGGGCCAGTCAAGACCGTTGATCCCCCTAGCCACGCGTAGCCTGGGCCTCGTCGAGCAACCATTCACTGAACGCCTGAACCTCCGAGCGTTCGGCCGCCTCTTTCTGGCTGACGATGTAGTAGGAGAATTGTGCAGGCCAGGGCTTATCCAGCACTTTGACCAATTTACCCGCGGCCATCTCTTTCTGCGCATGATCCTCTGAAACCAACGCCAGCCCCTGACCCGACTCGGCCGCACGAATCAGCAGAAGATCGTCCTCAAAACTGCTACCGCGCTCTGTACGCACATCTGCCGCCACGCCATGGGCGGTGAGCCAGAGCGCCCAGTCGGCGCGGTCAGAATCATGCAGCAAGGGGTAGTTCAGGCAGTCCTCCGGCTCCTTGAGTGGCGAGCCTGCGGCCAGCAACTCAGGGCTGCCCACTGGCACCATCACCGGCGTGATCAGGCGCGTGACATGCAATTCCGGATAAAGCCCCAGACCATGCCGAAGCGCGATATCCACCCTGTCGCGGCGCAAGTCGACCACCGAAGACGTGGTCTCGATCCTGACTTCGATTTGCGGGTACATACGGGTAAAGCTCCCCAGGCGCGGCACCAGCCAGGAAGCGGCGAAAGCCGGTACCGTGCTGATCGTCAGCACTTGGCGATCGTTGGTGCCCTCAAGGCCGCGCACAACGCTCTCGATCTGACCAAATGCCTCTTGCAGCAGTGGGTGTGCCTGTGCGCCCGCTTCGGTCAGGCGTACGCCGTGATGCTCGCGAATGAACAGTGACGTGCCGACACGTTCTTCCAGCAAGCGGATTTGCTGACTGACCGCCCCGGAAGTGACGTTCAACACTTGAGCGGCTGTTTTGATACTTCCGTAATGACCAACTTCAACAAACGTACGCAGTGCGAGCAATGGAATCGAAGGCTTGATCATGGTTTAGTTTTTCTATCCTCACTTCTAAGCAATTATCGTTTTCCTTTCACTGCAAAACGGGACAACTTAGCAACTTAAGCCGCCAATTTTAGGGAAAAGAAACAATGCCGCCTTCGAGAATAAACACTTTCAAAACTAATTCAACGCTGAATTTTTCTAAACCCTGAGTATAGTAAAACACAGCGTTTGAATTTGACTCATGCAGTAACGGGCGGGAAATTTGTTTGGCACCATCTTTTTCCGCGCACAAAAAAGCCGGTTAACTGTGGTCAGTTAACCGGCTTCGTTATTACTTCAATAATCAGTGGGCAAGATGCCCAAGCCTTCAACCCGACTTGCGCACGGCGTCCCGGGCCTGATTCAGTTGCACCAGCAGATTGTCGACATCTGCGCGGGTCGAGCGGTAGCTGGTAATGCAGGTACGCAGGGCTTTTTCCTTGTTGAACGTGGTTGACGATAACCAGACCTGGTTGGCCGCCAAGACCTGAACCAAGAGCTGATCAATATTCACGCCCCCGGCATCCTTGAAGCAGATAACCGGCAACGGTGTCGCGTTTACCACTACCCACCCATGCAGCTCCAATGACGACTTCAAGTAGGCGCCCAATTCAACTTGATAGTCGATCATCTTGCTAAAGCCTGCACGACCGAGAATTGCCAACGGGATGAACAGTTTCAAGCCGTTGAAACGCCGAGACCACTGCATCGAGTTGACATAGGGATCAATATTGACGTCATCGCCCGCCGGCATGTAATTGGTCGATACCGCAAACGGTTCGTTGAGCAGGGTCTTGTCAGCACAGATGAACATGCCCGTGCCCATCGGAGCGGTCAGCCACTTGTGGGCATCCAGGGTGATCGAATCAGCCAGCTCGATACCGCGCAAGAGGGGCGAATGGTGATCGCTGAGCAAGATAGCCCCCGCCCAGGCTGCATCAACATGGAAATACAGACCCTGTTCTCTGGCCACAACCGCCATCTCTGCAAGCGGATCGATAACCCCGGCGTTGGTCGTACCGGCAGTGCCCACCAGCATGAAAGGGGTAAACCCACGTTGACGGTCATCGGCAAGGGTGGCGCTCAGTTGAGCGACATCCATTTTGCCGTTGACGTCCACCCCGACCAACCGTACAGCGTCATGCCCAAGCCCCGACTGCAAGGCGATCTTCAACCAGGCAAGGTGGCTGTCGGCAGAAATATAGAACACCGGTTGCGACGGTTGAGACTGCAGGCCCTGCTTGGCGAAACCAGGAATCTTACGCGTCAAGGCACAAATCAGTGCCGTGCAATTGGCCTCCGCACCACCGGTGGTGAACGCCCCGCCGACGTGGGCGGGGGTAAACCCGGCCAATTGCCCCAGGTAACGAATAAGTTTCTCTTCAATGTCCACGCAGGCTGGAGCATGGCTCCAGACGGCCAGTTGCGGGTTGTAGAGTGCGGTAATGAAATCGGCGATACCACCCCAGAAGGAAGAGGTAGGGTTGAACAAACCGAAATAGTTGGGGCTGGTCACATGCACCATGCCCTGCTCCATCAGGTTGATCACATCGCCAAGGACCGAAGCCGCCGGCAGGCTACCATCAAAGTCGTAGCGGGCGATGACTCCGGCAATGTCGGCCTTGGACATCGAGGGATTGACCTTGATCGTCGAGATGTCGGCGACGTAGTTCTCCACCACATTCTTCAAAAAGCCGAAAACCTCCGTACGCTCGCCTTGCTCCGGAAAGAAGGACGCGATGATTTCTCGACTGACATCCGTGTTCAGGGTTGTTGTGCTCATGTTCTTAAATCCTTGAATCACGTCAGATGGAATAGTCGAAAGGCACAACAACGCTGGCCTGCAACGACTCAAAGATCACCCCGGCGCGAAACGCCACCGCGGAGAACGACTGGCCATCACTGATGCCGTGCGTGCGCTCCGACAAGCCATTGACATAAATTTGCACGCCGTCACTGTTGCGCAGCGCCACCTTGTACTGACCATCGACTTGCAAGCCACCCTGAGCATCCTTGACCAGATAGTCCTCCAGTGGCTTGAGCAGCCCTGGCACCATGGGCTGTTGATAGCCGGTACCCAGCGCGATGGCATCGACAACGTACTCACTGAGCGCACCGGTGAACGAGTCCCGCAAGGTCACGTGATAACCCTCGTCAGTGCGCACAAGCGTCAGCAACTCCGAGTTCACCGCCATTTTCAGGCGCTCTTTGCCGACGATCTCGTCTTCATAAATCACCGAATAGAGGTGCTGACTTTCATCAACATCGATACCCGAATAGTTGGTGCTCTTGACGTGATTGAAGAAACGCTCGCGCCCTTCGCTATCCAGGCCCTTGAAGTACTCAATGTTTTCCGGCAGGAACACCAGGTTGGGGAACTGCCCCAACTGCGCCACCTTGAAGCCGATCGAGCGGTGCACCGAGACAACATGAATGTCGTCTTTCTTGGCGATCAGGTCAGCAATGACCTCACCGGCACTCTGCCCCGATCCCAGGACCAACCAGCGCTTGGGAATATCGCCATTGAACGCCTTGAGGCGGTCCAGGTATTCACTGGCATGAAATACATGGCTGCCCATGTGCTCCCTGAACACTGCCGGCACATTCGGCGACGAGCCATTGGAGAGAATCAGCTTGCGAGACTCATAAGTGAAACCGTCACCCTGGACCCTGAAACCACTGAGCTGGCCGTCTTTGAGGATCGGTTCGATGGCCTGGACGGCGTGGTCGTAACGCACATAGTCCTTGAGTTTCCCGGCTACCCAGGTCATGTAATCCGACCATTCAAAACGGCTGGCCGGGCGCCCCAGCAGACCGAACTTGAACAGGCGATTCTTTTCCTTGAGGTACATGGCAAAGCTGTAAGGGCTTTGCGGGTTACGCGGGGTTACCAGGTCCCGATAGACGTGATGGTTGATATCGGTGTTGCTGAGCAGCAGGTTCGGATGCCAAGCGCAGCTTGCGGCCTTTTCCAGCGCCAGAAAACTACGCCAGCCGGTGCCGCCCTGCGCCGTGAATTCTTCATCGTAAACGCAAGCAAGTGCCAGGCCTGCCGGACCAAAGCCGATACACAGCGTATCGATGTAGTGGGAGGACGTCGTCGCATGGTTCATTTCAGGATTCTCGATTAGTTTGGATGAGTTCGACGGGGCGCAATTGCTGATTGTCGTTGTTGGTCCACAGGCACAATGCAGCGTGACGCTGCTCGCCTTTGATGAAACTCAACTCACCCAGGGAAGTGGTGAACGTGGTCGTGTTGAGGTCGGCAATAAAATCATCCGAGCTCGCCTGCAATTCACTGACAATTTCCAGCGCGGCAATAGTTTCGAGGAAGAACACCCCCGGCATTTCCCCGTAGCGCTGGACATACTCGCGGACACAGGGTGCCGCCGGGTTGACCAGAGCAGCCGGGGCGAAACCGACGCCGCGAATGCGCCCGGCACTGATCGATGCGGGGATGCCCAGGTGCGCACAGGCGGCGTCGTCGGTCAGGATGAAATCGCGATTTGCGTCCTTGCCCTCGCAAGCCTGCAGGAACATCTCACTGCGGCGCCCGGTGCCGATAAAGACAATGCTCGAATCCTTTTCCGTCGCGCGCGGGTCACGAGAACGGTTGGCCAGCGTTGACTTGAGGACACCGGCCAGGTTCTGCGCGTAGCTGGACTCGTCGGTATAGACCTCGATATTGAACTCGTCGCCCGCTGCGAACAGGCCCAGCATGGTGTCGACGATATCCCGATTGTTTGCACACACCCGGAAGACCGAGTCGCGATCCTGTGTCAGGTTGGTTTCGGTGGCGCTGGGTAACAGCAGCGCCACACCGTGCTCGGCATAGAAGCCTGCAGCGCCGATTGCCGAACTGCTCGCGTAGTGCCCCACCACCACATCGACACCTTGGGACACCAGGTAATCGGCAGCATGTGCGCCGCCCTCCAGCGAGCCGTAGTCTTCACAGAGAATGAACTCGATCCGATCACCTGCGAACAGCTCCTTGTAGATCTGCAAGGCACGCAGGACCGTCTCGCTATGAATCGACCTGGCAGGATCCAGAATCGCGGCAAAGCCGCAACGCAGTGATTTTTTCATTGGGCCAGTTCCGCCAGAGGAAACCGTGCAAGGCCGTAAACGGCATTTCCTTGGGCGGGCGCCAGGCGCCCCTGGGCGCGACCGGCCAGCAGGGTATTCCTGACGTTCTGGGCAACGGCCAGAGCGATCTTGTAGCCGATACCGCAGAAGCCGGTCGCCGCAATGCACCGATGATTTTCATCGACAAAGTCCAGCACCGGACGACCATCCACGGTGTAGGAATCAAAGCCTTTGAGCACCGAAACCACATCATCGACACTGTGCATGACTTTCGACCCGCCCAGGCGCGCCAGGATGTCCGGCGCGATCAGCTTCTGGTCGTAATTGAGCAGTTCTGGCGTTTTTGCCGACACCCTGATTTTCGACCCGGCCTGGTAGAAACCGCGATTGAGTGGAATCAGATGGGTACCGGTCTTGGTATCGATGATCGGCAGCGGAATCTCTCGAGCGGTCGACAGACTCGCCAACGGAATGCTCTGGGTCTCGATCGGCAAGAATTCGCACAGTTCGCCGGACCAGGCACCAGCAGCCAGCACCACATAGTCGGCTTCAAGCGTGACATTGGCGCAGCGCACCGTTACACCACTGGCGCTAGTGCTGAAGCCGTCGACCTGGGTGTGCTCCATCACCGGGTTGCCGTAGGACTTGACCATGAATGCCAAGTCCCGGGCCGCCTTGCGAATATCCCCGAAACCGCCCTTGGCTTCATAGAGAATGGTGCGCACATTGTCGGAGGAGTAGCAGCCACAGCTGAGTTCGTAAGCCTTCTGAGCAGAGATCAACTCCAGCGGGTACAAGGCATCGCTGTAGGTGTTGATGCACTCATTGATCGAGTCATAGCTGAGTTGGTTTTTCTCACACGCGTAAAGTATCCCTGAGCGCTTCAAACTCTGGGCAAACACCTGACCAACCCGGGTCTCCTCCATCATCTCGATACTGATCCGCGAGAGCTTGGCAATCTCCCGATCGGGGTCATACAGACGAAACAGGGCACCTGAAAATTTCGTGGCGCCATTGCCACCGATGGTTTCCTTTTCCAGCAAGGAAACCTGATGCCCCTCGACAGCCAGGTTGGCAGCAATGGTCGTCCCAATGATGCCGCCACCAATGACGATGATACGTGCTGAATTAGTCAATCCGAGGCTCCTTGCCTGATTATTCAAGGCCCAGCAGCGATGAGAAGGCGGCCAGTTCGTGTTCGCTGATCTGGCTACGCAGAACACTGGCCAGTTGCGGCAAAGTGGGCGCGCACAGCAACGTGAACAGCACAATCAGATTGCGGCGCGCTTGCCCCTGCGCGATGTCGCTTTCAAGTGCTTCGAGCATTGCCATCAACACCTGAGCGATGCGCTTGGTTGAAAAGTTGTCATGCCGCGAACACTGCTGCCATTGCTCGACAATGGCGCGCTCGAAATCGGACAGCAGCACAGCGTCACCAGGGCGTGCGGCATGAGCCGGATCGAAGAACACCGAAGAAATCTTCGGCAGCAACTCGACGAAAATACGCTTGCGCCAAGCCCAGAATTCTTCAGCTGAGAAGTTTTCGGTCTGCTCTTCCGGAGCGTTCAACGACACATAGAAGCGCACGCTATCGGAACAGGCATCACCGACCAGATCGCGGACCCAGATGGCATGGCCGCGACTGGTGGAAAAATCTTCGCCATCGAGTTTCAAGAACGCGTTGGTGTAGAAAGCGTTGCTGAACTTGAACTGCTCGTTGAGCAGCACCTGGGCGGGATAAGCCAGTACATGGCTGTAGGAGCAGTCCATCCCCAGGAAGTTGACCATGCGCGTCTTGTCGCTGAACAACATCGCATAGGCATCCCGCGCCTGCTCGTTGCTTTCGGACAAGGCTTTGAGCGCCGCGAAGTAACCGGCCTGCCCCATGAACCAGGTATGCACGCGGTGCGCTTCATCATCATAGAGTTTGAGCCCCGCCTCATCCGGACGGGTTACCCCCCAATCAAGTACACCGCGGGCGAACGCATCGTCGATCCAGGTTCTGAGCTGAGCACGCATAGGCGACCGGGCAAGCCGCTCGCGCAACGCGGGCGCTACTTTAGAAAACGTGAGGAATTTACGCTCGACCGGCCGGTGAGAAACCGCCTGCTTACACAGAATGCACTTCAAATCCTTCATTTCCAGGGCATTCGGTGCCATCGCACAGGATTCACACTGGCTCGGGTCAGAGCTGGTGCCGCAATGATTGCAAGCGCCACGGGCGAAGGCTTCGTACCCCCATACCTCACACTGTTCACAGTAAGGCTCAACACTGGGCTTGGCCTGGATCAGACCGCTTTCCAGGCCCTGCTCGTAGAGCATTCGTGCAGCGTCCTCGAAATAGGGATTCTGGTACGACTCCAGCCAGTAATCGACCTCGATCCCGACCATGCGCAGTGACTGCTGAATCTTCGCGGAATTTTCCTTAGCCAACGCCACTTCGTCGCCAGACATTTCCATGGCTTTGCGGCGCAGGTACGACTGGTAATCATCCGAATAGGACACTAGGTAGCAATGGGCACCCTTCTGACGCTGAGTACGAGCGAAGATATCAGCACTCAGAAACGGACCGGCGATATGGCCAATGTGCAAGTCGCCGTTAGGGGTCGGCGGCGTGATCGTGACAATGAACTGATCAGTCATGGCTGGTCTCCCAACGACTTGAGAAAGTCTTTCGAGCTTTCCCGGTCCCACCAGATCGAATAAAAGTGAAAGTCCGCATCGCTGTCATTGACCACTGAGTGTTCGGTGTTCAGCGGCAACAGAATCAAGTCGCCTTTTTCCGCGACCACGAACTCCTCACCCACCCTGACGTTGGCCCGCCCGTCGATGGCAATGAACAGCTCATACTCATCATGGGAGTGACGTCGGCTCTCGGTGCCTGGGCGAACCACACACCAGGCCCCGCCAAACGGTGACTTCATGCCTTCCCAAGGCAGCAACCTGGATCCATCCAGATCGTATTCATGAACCAGCGCGCCCCAGTTCATTTTTCGAAAGACAGTCATTGACCGGCCTCCTGATCGGCATCGAGCGCATGCATGTGCTCAGCCAGAACCTGTTCCAGGACAGCCAGTGCTTGCCCCACGCTTTCAGCGCTCACGTTCAACGGTGGCAGCACTCGCAGAACGGTATCGTCACGCCCACCCAATTCGGTGATCAGGCCGCGACGCAGTGCACGTTGCTGAATCTTCGAAGCCGTTACTTCACAGACCTTGCCTGTATACGGGCTGAGAATTTCGACACCCAGCATCAGCCCCAAACCGCGGACCTCACCCACCAGGGCAAAATCCCGCTGCAGGTTCTCGAGGTGGCTGCGAATTTGCTGCGAACGCTCACGGACATTCCCCAGCACATCATCGCGCTTGAATACTTCAATCGCCTTGGCGCCCGCGACGAATGCCAGCTGGTTACCGCGGAACGTGCCGATATGGCTGCCTGACGGCCAGTTCTTCAAGGACTTCTGGTAGAACATCAGCGCCGAAGGCAAGCCAATACCGCTGGTGCCTTTGGAGGTCACGAAGATGTCCGGTGTGATGCCGTACTGTTCGAAGGCATACCAGGTGCCGGTACGCCCGCAACCTGTCTGGATCTCATCAATGATCAGCGGGATGGCAAACTTCTTGGCTACCCGTGCCACGCGCTCGACAAAGGTCTTGTCGGCCACATAAGCGCCGCCCTCTCCCTGCACCAGTTCAAGGATGATCGCAGCGACATTGCCAAGGCCCGAGTTGACATCTTCCAGGGCTGATTCGAGCAACAGCGCAGCATCCACTTGAGCCTGGTTCAACACTGAGCTGGCCTGTGAACGAGACGTCGATCCATAGGGGAAGAAATGCACCCCCGGCATTTTCCCTGGCACATTCTTTTTCATGCTGCGGTTGCCCGTTAGCGACAGTGCGCCGTTGGTACAACCGTGGTAGCCACCACGGAAGCTGATGACTTCATCGCCACCGGTAACCGCCTTGGCCAGCTTGATCGCCGCTTCGACAGCATCGGCGCCCGTTGGTCCACAGAAGTGCATGCGGTAAGTGTCGCGTACGGCTGCCGGAAGCATGCTCAAGTGGGCATCGGTAAACTGCTCTTTGGCCTGGGTCGGAAAGTCCAACCCCATGCACAATGTCCCGGCCTGCTCGATAACTTGAGCAACAACTTCTGGATGCGAATGGCCCAGCGGCAAAGAACCAGCCCCTGAAAGAAAATCGATAAATACGTTGCCGTCGAGGTCCTCGACATAGCAACCCAAGCCTTTCGCCAAGGAAATAGGCAAACGCTTGGGATAAGAAATCGCCGTGGATTCCTGCTGCGATTGTTTGAGCAATGCTTGTTGAGAGCGAGGCCCAGGAATATCGGTCTGCACGCTAATATTTTTCATGATTCAGGCTTCTGTTTTCATCAAGTTGGCAGAGGTGGCGTTAGCGGTAGAAAGTTGCTTTATCGAATCGAGAATATTTTTCGAGCGAATCGACACCAGGCTCAATGACCCCGCATCGCCCATACCGTGGGAAGATTCGCAGAGACCATTCAGGTACAACCCCAGTCCATCAAGCCCCTCTAATGCAAGGCGATAATCACGCCCGACCCTCATCTCACCGACTTCATCTTTTTCCAGTAACGGATAGACACTATCCAGCAACGCCGGACACAACTCCTGATGCGCCAACGGACCAAAATCACGGAAACCGGTCGCGGAAATAACCATGTCGACTTCCAACGAAGTTATGTTTTCGTCACTGTGCGCGGCTATCAATTCCAGAGACACTTTTGACCCCACCGTTACGGCGCTGACAATCTCTACCGAGTTATGCACCTTCAACTTGTTGTTACCAAAATGCTTGTCGCGGTACAGCGTACGGTACAACTCATCCAGCACGTCGGCATCGGAGGCCGAATAGTTGGTGAGATTCAGGTCATCCTTGAGCCGTTGCTTGTGCTCTGGCTTGCTGCTGTAGAACAGATCAACGAACCCCGGGAAGTACACTTCCCCGGTGAATGGCGATGTATCTTTCAAACGATAACCGAACTTTCTCGACACCCCGTGTACCGCCACATGAGGAAACTTATCGGCCAGATAGATCATGATTTCTATCGCTGACTGACTGCCACCGACGATAGCAACACTGTTGACCTCGCCAGCGTTGAGGCGGCCAAGGATGTTATTGAATTTAGCCCCATGGACCAGTTGATCCCGGCTCAACCCGCTAAGGACGGGAGGGACGTACGGCGTGCGGCCAGTACCTACCACCAGGTTCGTGCAGGTGTAGGTCTTGCCGGCCGTGGTCTTGATCTCAAAGCGGGCGTCGCTGTCGCTTTGTGCCAGGGCGCGGACACCACTGACGACCGTTGAATAATGCACCGAACCATTGAAGTGTTCGGCCGCCCATTTGATGTAGTCGCGATACTCATACCGATAGGGATAGTAAAGCCCCATGTTCAGGTGCTCGAACAATCGCCCCTTCTCATGGAGATAATTGGTGAACGAGTAGTAGCTTCGCGGATTACGTGGCGTGGCCAGGTCGCGCAACGGGTGATTTTGAATATCCGAGTTTGCCAGCAATAATCCTGTCTGCCACTCGCTCGATGCTTCTTTTTCCAAAAAAAGACATCGCGTGCCCGGTGCCTCTTCCTCCAGCGTAATTGCCAATGAGATGTTCGAAGGGCCAAAGCCCACACCAATGATGTCGTAATGCATAGATGCGCTCACGCTTAGCCTCCCTCTAAATATTAAACCGTCCAAAAACACACTTTGATAGCACCACTACGCCGAACAACGAGCGCTTGTCACAACAGAAAAGCACACTATGCTTACTACTGAAACTGGCTTACTCAACAGGCAGCAAAACGCTATCACTTGCATTAACAATGCGCATAATCATTTTATCTAAAGCGTCTGTTTAGTTTTTCTAAGCTCAAGTTTTCAAGCAATTAATCGCAGCAATGAAAAGTTATCGTCACACTTTCCAAGTACAAGTCATTCAGGCGCAAAACACCGAAAACCAAAAAGGTTATAAGCTTATGCTTTTTCGAGCATCGCACCGGGATCTTGTTCGGCGTCATTGCCGACAATTCATTTGGTAACCATTTGTTTCATGGTTGCGGAGATAAAAAATGCCGCGCTTGCCCTGCCTATTTAGTTTGACAGGGACTCGACGCGACATCATGAAAGTGTAGAAGCGCGAAAATCTGAAATATCTTCGTGTGGAAAACCATGATGCTGATTGTCCGAGTTCCGTGCTGTGATAGCATCGCGCCGCTTTCCACAGGATCATCAATAAAAGGAGCTATCGATGACTGCCGTCTTACCGCTATTGGCACTCAGGGCGTTTACTGAAGTCGGCAGGCGAGGAAGCGTTAAAGCTGCAGCCCAATCCATGGGCGTGTCTCCCGGTGCGGTCAGTCAGCAAATCCGGATTCTCGAAGACCGGGTGGGTTTCTCGCTTTTTCTGCGCACCTCCAAAGGCATCAAGCTCACAGCACGCGCCGAACGGGTTTACGAAACGCTGCAAATATCCTTCGACAACATCGACAAGTCATTGAAGTCACTGCGTGCAATGCAGTACGAGCACAAGGTGTCGATCAATACCACCCCCGCATTCGCTGCCTCCTGGCTGATCCCCAAGCTGACCGATTTCTATAGCAAATTCCCCCACATAGAAATCAGCATTGAGTCGTCCAACGAACTGGTCGACCTCAAACGCAGCTCTACCGATATTGCACTGCGTCATGGCCTGGGCAACTACCCAGGGCTGAGCACGATGCGCCTGATCGCCCCACGCCTGATTCCGGTTGCAGCCCCCGGCCTGCTGGCCAATGGGCCAGCCATCAATACCGTCGAAGATTGCCTGAACTACCCGCTGCTGCAAGACTCCGATCGCGCCGACTGGCACTTGTGGCTGCAAGCACACGGTATCGATGATGATGTGCGTGCCCGCAAAGGCCCCAGCTTCGAAGACGACTTTCTCCTTGCCCGCGCGGCCGCAACAGGTCAAGGCCTGGCCCTGGTCCCGGAATTTTGCGTCGAGGAAGAATTGCGCGAAGGCAAGCTGTGCGTGGCCCTGGAAAAGACCTGGCCGGCGAGGTTCGCTTACTATGCAGTCACGCTCCCGGAAACACTGCGACGCTCGGAAATCAGAGAAGTACTGAGCTGGCTGATTGAGCAAACCACGCAGGAGGAGGTGTATGTGCAGGAACTGGCGGTGAGTTAGCCGCAGCAGTTAGTACACCTTAGCACCCCCCCTGAAATACCTCGGGGCGCCCCGCCTCGCCCCCTCGCCCTACCTGCCGCCTGACAGCTAACCACTACAACCAGCCGAGTTTAGAAAAACTATCCTGAAGCCTCAGGGAATATCGTTTTTCCTCTTGCCAAAAGCCCAATAGTATCCGGATACCACATCCATAACGCTTTAGCAGATCTCACCTTTCGGCTGGGGAAAATAATGCCTAGAACACCTGTTATCCGAGCACTGACTCACCATTTGCAGGCCTTGCGCTCAGTTCAGCCAGGCTCACCTGTGCAGCACACAACGCACCGAGGCAAATCATGAGCACTCAATCACCGGCCAAGGCCTTCTCCAAGCCGTTGGCACTGACAGCACTCGCCCTGCTCTGCGCCATTGGCGGACTCTACCTCTATGACAGTCAGCGCAAGCAGGCTGCCGAACAGGCTGCTTTGGCCGCAGGCGAGCCAGCCCCTATTGCAGTGGAGGTCGCGGCCGTTCGCAGCGAGGTGTTGCCGGCCACAGTCAAGGCAATCGGCACCGTAGTCGCAGATCATCAGGTGCTGGTGGCGGCGGAAGTGGCCGGACGCATCACCAAAGTGCATTTCACCAGTGGTCAGACCATTACTGCCGGTACACCGCTGGTTCAACTCAACGATGGCCCACTGCGCAGCGAACTGGAACGCCGCCGGGTTGCCCTGCGCTTGGCCAGCACCCACCTCGATCGCGCCAAGCGCCTGCGTGGCCAAACCATGTCCAGCGCAGAGTACGAACAGCACGTAGCGGCCTATGACGAGGCCCGAGCTCTGGTTGCACAATCGGAAGAAGACATTTCCCAACGCCTGGTGCGCGCACCTTTTGGTGGCGAGCTTGGTCTGCGCCGGATAAACCTTGGCCAGTACGTGGAGGCCGGCACACCAATTGCCACACTGACTGACAACCGCGTGCTGCACATCGACTTCACTGTCCCAGAGCGCAACCGTGCAGCACTGAAGACGGGCCTTCAGGTGCGAGTCAAAGGGGACGGGGAAAGTGGCAAGACCCTCAGCGGGCAGATTTCTGCAATCGATCCGCAAGTGGACAAGGAAAACCATGCCATACGCGTGCGGGCCACTCTGCGCAACGACGCACAAGGCGCCCTGTGGCCCGGAAAGTTTGCTCATGTAGTGCTTGAGCTCAGTCCCGGCCCTGCCGTCACCACTATTCCTACCGTAGCGCTGGAAACATCACTGTCCGGCGAGCGTATTTATGCCCTGCGGGAAACCGATGGCGTATTGCGCGCCCAGCTGGTTTCCGTACGTACCGGCTCGCAGTCAGACAGCCGCACCGAAGTGCTGGGCAGCAACCTGAATGAAGGCGACCTGGTTGTAGTAGCCGGCCAGATCAACCTGCAGGACGGAGCCCTGGTTGCCCCGCGCCAGCCCGAGGCACTCGCGTCAGGATCCGAGGCTATCGGGTCCTATACCGGTAAAAAGGAATAGACCGCCATGGCTGTTACCGACATTTTCATACGCCGTCCCGTGCTGACGCTGGCCTTCGCCCTGCTGATCGTCCTGGTGGGTCTTCGCGCATTGATGGACCTGCCCTTGCGCCAGTACCCCAAAATCGAAAGTGCCGTGATCACGGTCACCACCGAGTACCCCGGGGCTCCGGCCGATCTGATGCAAGGTTTCGTCACCACCACCTTGGCCCAGGCAGTCGCTACCACCCAGGGCGTGGAATACATGAGCTCATCCTCTGAGCAGGGGTTGAGCACAATCACCGCCTATCTACGCCTGAATGCCAACTCCGACGCGGCCTTGACCGAAGTACTGGCCAAGGTCAACGAGGTACGTTACCTGCTACCCGAAGAGGCCTACGACCCGGTTGTGGTACGCCAGGCACCAGGCGCGATCGGTGTCATTTACGCCGGTTTCAGCCCCGGCGAAGGTGAAGCCTTGACGGGTATCACCGACTACCTGATGCGCGTGGCCCGGCCCATGCTGACCACCGTTGAAGGCGTGGCCGCCGTCAACGTGCTTGGCGGTCAAAACCTGTCGATGCGTATCTGGCTCGACCCCCTGCGCATGGCCGCTCACGGCATTACTGCCGCCGACGTCGACCGGGCCATCGAGGAGAACAATTATCAGGCCGCCCCTGGCCAGATCAAAGGCGCGCTGGTGGTTGCCAACGTGCGCATCGACACCAACCTCAATACCGTCGAAGGCTTCAGCCGCTTGGTGGTAAAAAAGGGCGAGAGCCTGGTTCGTCTTGAAGATATCGCAACGGTTGAAATCGGCACACAAAGCCGCGACCAGATCACCGGCATGAACGGCGAAGCAGCCGTGTACCTGGAGGTCATGGCAACACCAGGGGGCAACCCGTTGACCATTTCCCGCCAGGCCAGACAGGTGCTCGACAAGCTGAACCTGCCGCCTGGGGTCAAGATGGCAATCCCCTACGATGTCACTGTGTTCATTGATGCGGCGATCGACAACGTATTGGTTAAATTCGTGATCGCCGGCCTGGAAGTGGTACTGGTGATTTTCCTGTTTCTAGGCTCCATGCGCGCCGTTGCCGTACCGGTCCTGAGTATTCCGCTGTCGCTGCTTGGCGCTGCTGCGATCATGCTTGCGCTGGGTTTCAGCCTCAACCTGCTGACGCTGCTGGCCATGGTCCTGGCCATCGGCCTGGTGGTCGACGACGCCATTGTCGTGGTTGAAAACGTCCATAGGCGTATGGAAGAAGGCGAGTCTTCCTTCGAGGCAGCCAAGAACGGTGCCCGGGAAATTGCCGGCCCGGTCCTGACCATGGCCGCCACCCTGGTCGCGGTGTATGCGCCACTGGGCTTGATCGGCGGGCTGACCGGTGCTTTGTTCAGCGAGTTCGCCTTCACCCTGGCAGCCGCCGTGGCGGTGTCCGCTGTTGTCGCCCTCACCGTCTCGCCCACCGTGGCGTCCAAACTGTTGCATCATGACTCACCCAGCCGTTTTGCTCGTAAGGTCGAGGCCATTACCACCCGCGTCGTGAATGCCTATGACCGCTTGCTGGGCAAAGTGCTCAAGGATGTCCGCCTGGCGCTGCTGATTGGCCTCGGCGCGATGGTGAGCCTGCCCGTACTGTTCAATGGCCTGCAATCGGAATTGGCCCCGGCCGAAGACCAGGGTGAAATTGTCGTCGACATGAAGGCGCCACAAGCAAGCAGCCTGGAGTTTCTGGAAGAACAGGCCAAGCGGGTTGAAGCGACGTTGCTGTCCATTCCCGAAACCGGCACCGTTTATATGGTCGCCGGTGTAGGCGCTTCGCTGAACAAAGGCTGGGCGGGCGTCATGCTCAAGCCGTGGGGGGATCGTGAGCGCTCGGCTGAGGAGATCATGGCCGAGCTACAGGGCAAGCTGGCCTCTGTAGAAGGTATCGCCGGGTCAGCCTTTCTGCCGGCACCGCTGCCAGGCTCGGTGGGCGGTTTTCCGGTACAGCTGGTGGTGACTTCTGCGGCCAAGCATGAAGAAGTCTATGAAAACATGGAGAAGGTCAAAGCTGCCGCTCGCAACAGTGGGCTGTTTGCCTTCATCGACTCCGACCTGACCTTCACCAACCCCACAGTACTGGTGCGCATCGACCGTTCCAAAGCCCATGACCTGGGCCTGGACATGAAGGAAATCGGCGACACCTTTGCCCGCCTGGTCGGTGAGTCCTATGTCAACCGTTTTGGTGCTCAAGGTCGTTCCTACGATGTCATTCCACAGGCCCCACGGGACCAACGCCTGACACCAGAGTTTCTCGAAAGCTACTACATTCGCACGGCCAGCGGGGGGCAAGTGCCCATTTCCACGGTGATCACCCTGGAACGAGGTGTCGAGGCCAACGCACTGACCCAGTTCAATCAGCTCAACAGCTCCACCCTGGTGGCGATCCCGGCCCCTAACGTTACCTTGGGCCAGGCGGTGGCCTTCCTCCAGCAGGAAGCAGCAAAACTGCCAGCAGACTATCAGCATGACTTCCTCGGTGAATCACGTCAGTACCTGCAGGAACAGGGCGGCTTTGCCATTACCTTCGCCTTTGCCCTGGCATTCATTTTCCTGGTGCTGGCGGCTCAGTTCGAAAGCGTGCGCGACCCCCTGCTGATCCTCACCACCGTCCCTCTGGCAGCCTGCGGTGCACTGACGGCGATGTTCTTCGGTTTCGCGACGCTGAACATCTACACCCAGATTGGCCTGGTTACGCTGATTGGCCTGATTGCCAAGCACGGCATCCTGATCGTGGAGTTCGCCAACGCCGCGCAACGCAATCAACACCTGGACCGGGTCGAAGCGGTACGGGCCGCCGCGCGTACGCGTATTCGCCCGATCCTCATGACCACCGCAGCAATGATTGGCGGGCTGCTTCCGTTGCTCTTTGCAAGCGGCGCCGGTGCCGGCAGCCAGCGCTCGATCGCCGTGGTACTGGTGGCGGGACTGATGGTCGGCACTGTGTTCACGTTGTTCGTCCTGCCTGCGGTATACGCCCGTTTTGGCCGTCAGTTGGCGCACAAACAGCCTGAGGCTATCGAACAACCGCTGCACGCAAGCCCTGACCACATCTGACCGAGACACTCAGGAATGCTCAGCGAAAAGGATATCCAATGAGAACCATCGAAAAGATTCCCGCCTTCACCTGCACTAGATTGCCACTGGCCCTGGGCTTGCCCTTGGCCCTGGCGCTACTTGCCGGCTGCTCGCTCACACCGGATTATTCGGTACCCGATGAAGCGCGAAGCTGGGTATACAAAGAGGCACCCGCCCTCCCCCAGAATCAGACCGGTTCCTGGAAGCAGGCCCAGCCCGCTGAAGACCAGCTGCGCGGCCAATGGTGGCAAGTCTTTGCTGATCCGCGCCTCAATCAACTTGAAGAGCAGGCAGCCCTGGCCAACCCCGGCTTGCATGCCGCCGCCGCCCGACTCAAACAGGCCCGTGCTCTGCAACGGGATGCGCGGGCGGACCGCATGCCGCGCGTCGATGCCGCATTCGGGCCATCGCGTCAGCGTGAGTCCCCAGCCTCCCTGGACCTGCCCGACGACGGTCCGGCCAACACCTTTACACTTTGGCGCGCAGAGCTTGGGATCAGCTATGAAGTGGATCTGGCCGGACGCATCGACGCACAAGTTGAAGCGGCCACCGCTGAACTTGAGAAAAGCGGCGCACTGTATCGGACCGTGCTTTTAGCCTTGCAGGCCGATGTTGCCGAGCACTACTTCCTGATACGCGAGCTGGACACCCAACTGTATGTCTATCGACGCACGCTGGAGCTGCGCAATGACACCTATCGCCTGATCAAGCATCGCCACGACAACGGCGATGCCGGTGAGCTCGACCTGGTGCGCGCGCACAGCGAACTGGAAGCGGCCCGCTCCGAAGCATTGGGGGTAGAGCGCAATCGCGCATCGGCAGAACACGCCCTGGCAATCCTGCTGGGGCTGCCACCTGCGAAGTTCAGCCTCGAACCCCAGCTACTGGTGGCAAAAGACATCGCCATCCCCCCCGGCTTGCCGTCCTCGCTGCTCGAACGCCGACCTGACATCGCTGCAGCAGAACGCGCCATGGCAGCTGCCAACGCCCGTGTCGGTATCGCCAAAGCGGCGTTCTTCCCGAAATTGGAGCTCACCGCTGCTGGTGGCTTCGAATCCAGTGAACTGGGTAACCTGTTCGAATGGTCGAGTCGAACCTTTCTTCTCGGCCCGCTGGTAGGCGCCGCCATGACCCTGCCCTTGTTCGATGGTGGCCGGCGTCAGGCCGGCGTGGACTATTCACAGGCCGCCTATGAGGAGGACGCGGCTCGCTACCGAGAAGTGGTGCTCAAGGCGTTCGGGGAAGTCGAAGACAATCTTGCACTATTGCGCATCATGGCCGAGCAAAGCCGCGCGCAGCAGATCGCCCTGGCCGCCTCGGAGCGAGCGGCAGAACTTTCCCACCTGCAGTACCGTGAAGGTTCGCATACCCAGCTCGATACCATCGACGCGGACCGCACGATGCTCACTCAACAACTGGCGACCGCGCGCCTCAATGGCGACAGGGCGCGCTCAACCGTGCGCCTGATCCGGGCGCTGGGTGGTGGCTGGGAGGAGGCCCTGAAACAACAGCACAGCATTGCCAGCAACACGCAAGAAGAGTGATCGCAACGCCGCCCTTGCCAACGGCAGGGGCGGTGAGCCGTCAACTTACGCGGCAGAAATGTTGCCTGCCTCCCCCATGATCCAGTCGATAAACGCCTGTACCTCAGGGCGCTGCGTGGCATCAGGACGCGTGACCACGTAGTAGGCAAAACGCGACGGCCAAGGCTTGTCCAGCGCCACAACCAATTTGCCGGACTCGATGTCTTCCTGGACATGGCTGTCCTGAACCAAGGCAATTCCCTGCCCCGCAGCGGCAGCACGCAACAGCAACAAGTCCTCCTCGAAACTCATCCCGCGCCGCCCCTCATCTCCCACCTGCACGCCATGGGCTTGCAACCAGAGCACCCAATCGGCGCGGTCACCATCCTGCAGCAAGGGATAATTGAGGCAATCGATGGGCTCACGAATCAGCGGTCCCTGGGCAAGCAGCCCAGGGCTTGCGACCGGCAACAACACCGGCGCCATCAAACGAATCGACTCAAGCCCTGGGTAGCTGCCGAGCCCATGGCGCAGCGCCACATCAATCCTGTCGCGCTTGAAGTCGACCATCTTCGCCGATGCCTCGACCCGCACTTCGATTTCCGGGTGCAACTCACTGAAGCGACCAATTCTTGGCACCAGCCAGGCGGAAGCGAAAGACGGCACCGTACTGATGGTGAGGGTCTTTTCAACCGCCATGGTTTCCAGTGTCGAAAGCGATTTTTCAATCTGGTCAAAGCCGCGCAACAGGCCTGGGTGCACGCGCGCACCGGCTTCGGTGAGGTAGACGCCATGGCGGCCACGCACAAACAACGCAACGCCTATGCGCTCCTCCAACAGACGAATCTGTTGACTGACCGCACCTGGGGTAACCCCCAGGCTTTCAGCCGCGGCCTTCAGACTCCCAAGGCGCCCTGTTTCAGTAAAGGCACGCAGTGCGAGCAACGGTAAGACTGCTCCCATGTGTCTGTCCTCAGATTAGAAATTCTAACGCACCGCAGGAGAATTCATCGTTTCTCAATACGGTAGCTCCTCACTAGGATAGCAACTGAGGCATTGACTAGAAAGCAGCTTATCTAAGGTAGACAACGGAACATGAAGACCCCTGATTTGATCCTTTATACCGACAGTTCACCCAACGGATTCAAGATCACCATTGCCCTTGAAGAGCTCGGTTTGCCGTACGTCCTCAAACATGTGCGCATCGAACAGGGCGAGCATCGTCACCCTGATTTTCTCAAGCTCAATCCTCATGGACGGATTCCCGTTCTGGTCGACGAAGACACTGGCGTTACGTTGTTTGAGTCTGCCGCAATCCTGATGTACCTGGCCGAGAAAACCGGACGCCTGCTCCCAGACAACCTGGTCATGCGCTGGTCAGCCATCACCTGGTTGATGTTCCACGCTTCGAGCATGGGGCCCCTTCTCGGCCAACGCGTGCAATACGAAATTTTCGATACCAGCCACAGCGATGTTGGCGAGCGCTTTCGACGCCTCACCGAAGAGGCTTTCACAACATTGGACAACCACTTGAAGGACAACTTCTGGCTCGCTGGCCCTGAGTACAGCATCGCCGACATTGCCACCTTCGGCTGGATGCACATCGCGCACATCATCAATTTCGATTTCAGCCGCTTCAGCCGCCTGAGCGCTTGGCACGACCGCGTCAGCCAGCGCCCGGCGGTACAACGTGGCATCAACCTGCCCCAACCGGCGACCGGCCCCTGACACTTACCGCAGAAGAGAATCGGCATGAACGAGACCGTGATACGCACCGACCGCGCCACCACCCGCGGCGCCAGCGCGCCAGCCTTTGCCGGACACCCTGGCTACACGCGGATGTTTGCGCCAGACCAACTGACGCTGGGCATCTTTCTGCCGCTGCGCTTTTATGAAGGCGACATGAGCGTCTTGGCCGGCCAGGCCGACCTGGTCAGCGAGATTGACCGCTACGGGTTCGCTGCAACCTGGGTCAGGGACGTGCCGTTATTCGATCCGTACTTCGGTGATGCCGGGCAAGTCTTCGATCCCTTCACTTACCTGGCCTACCTGGCCGCCAGAACCAAGCGTGTCACCCTGGCCACCGGCAGCGCGATATTCTCTTTGCGCCACCCGATAGACCTGGCCAAAGCAGCGTCGACCATCGACCAACTGTCCGGTGGACGCCTGGTCATGGGTATCGCATCGGGCGACCGCCCTGTCGAATTTCCCGCTTACGGGCTGGAGCACAGCGAGCGCGGTGAACGCTTCGCCGAATCGGTGGATTACTTTCGGCAATTGCTGCAAAGCGGCGAAAAAACCATCAGCTCACCGCTGGGACACTTGAGTGACGCGCAGTTACTGCCCAAACCTGCCACGGGCAACATTCCTTTGCTGGTCACCGGCTCCTCACGCCAATCGATGCAGTGGCTGGGTGAACAGGCCGATGGCTGGCTGACCTATCCGGAATCAACGCAGAACATCTCAGGGCCGCGGCGCCTTGCAGAGAAAATACGTGCCTGGCGCAGCCATATTCCTGACCAGGGTTTCCGCCCCCACGTCACCAACGAGTGGATTGACCTGAGCGCAGATCCCAACTTCCCGCGTACGCCGTTACGCGGCGGCTATGTCCTCAAGACCGGTCGACGGGGCTTGATCGAGCTACTCGGCGAATGGCGTGACGCCGGCGTGAATCACGCAGCGATCGGCATTCACCTGGCAGAGCGTCCGGCGCAGGAAATCATTCAGGAACTGGCTGAAGAAGTGCTGCCGCTGTTTCCTTCTCACGACGGTGTGTTGCCACTTGCACAACACTGGTAATCAGCCCACACGTTACTGCCAGAGCACCTTCGCGTCTCTGGCAGCCGTGGCCTCATTCATCCATTTACAGGGATCACACGGATGCACCTTGCCAAACCTCAGCTCTATCGCGGCCACTATGACAGTCAACTGGGGCGGATAGATTTGTTGGTCAATAGCAACGGTGCATTGTTGCGACTGGATTTCGCATTGCCCGGGGCGCTCTACACCCGGGTCGAATATGCCAATGCCATCGCCGAGCAGGAACCCTTCACGCCAATTTGCCAACAACTGGGCGAATACTTTGCAGGCAACCGAGCCGACTTCGATATCGAGCTCGCCCCTGCCGGCAGCAGCTTTTTGAAGGAGGCCTGGGCATTGCTCAGAGCCGTTCCCTATGGCACCACTACAACGTACGGTGCCCTGGCCAAGGCGATGGGCAAGCCAGGGTCTGCGCGGGCTATTGGCATGGCTAACGCAGTGAACCCGATTTCGATCATCGTCCCCTGCCATCGCGTCATCGCTGCCAGTGGCGCTCTGACCGGCTACAGCGGCGGGCTGGACAAGAAACGTGGACTACTGATCCTGGAAGCAGAGCATTCGCGGGGCGACCTGGCGTGTGTACCTAGCAGGCCGGTCTGAAGACCGCATCGCAATACTGCTGCAGAACCTCAGCCTTTTTCGACCCACTGTGCGCATCGCGGTGGGTTTTTTTATGGTTCCGATTTAGTCAGAACATTTGCAGATTTTTCCTCTTCCTTGTAGTCCATTTCCCAAAGATACTTGTGCCGCCTTTGAGCCATTGCGCTGCTCTGGAGTGCGGCCTAACCTCTGCCGGTCGTTGACATTCAACGACCGGCTTTGACAGGCCGACCAACCTTCAGAACATGTGCCGCTTAATGGCGGCTGTACGTGGGGCACTTCGTGTGCGCCGAGTTGTTCTGGAGTTATCGGTCTGTCAACCCGCGTACAGCTGCCACCTAACTGTTTGACAGCAGGTGGGTAGCAGCCTCATCAACTCCAGAGGTGTATATGCTCAAGATCGTCCCCGATCCACCCCTCCTCCCCCGAGACACCCACCACTCCCTCGAAGACCTGCTCGTCCAGATTTCGGAGTACCTGGTCTGTGCATTGACCGTAGCCCAACAGACGGTGCTCCTGCACCCGCGACCACCCGGGCAGATTCTGACCTTGGCAACCATGCATGAGATCGACAGCGCCCGTAGCCTGGTCGAGTTAGCCTTGAGCAAGGTGCAGGTACAGCACTGAGTTCAAACCCATCGCGGGTCAAGCCCGCTGCAACAGGCGGGCTTGGCGGCGGCAGATGTTGAGGAGTGGTTAATGACTGGCCGTAACCCATCGCAAGGCAAAAACGGACCTTGGCAAACCTGTGGTATCGGCAGCTTCGGTGAAGGCGTCGGGGGGCAAATCGAGAACCGATTATTCCGCACCACTGCCGGGCAGGATGTGCAATACGCGCTGGAGCAGGCCAACGTGTTGATGAGCTGTGTTAATACGATCACCTTGCAAGCAGCGATCGAGCAAGATGACACGCTGGCGTGGGCGGCACATTACCTTAGCGGTATGGCTAAGGCGCTGATAGAGGATGTGGCTTATGTAATGAAGGCGGAGTCATTTCTCAGAACTTAGCAGGGAGAAAGAACCAGACCTAAATTACTTTAGATCGAGGCTGCCGAAGCAGCCTCA
>RCUI01000062.1_pt1 | contig 40611 bp, 35 predicted proteins | sample 2166121 | NCBI WGS metagenome assembly RCUI01 (sample SAMN09932700, study PRJNA488358) | compost metagenome | feature: garden; material: soil; isolation source: compost soil in succinic acid-enriched culture | place: Germany: Experimental Botanical Garden Goettingen | collected 2016-01-27
CCAGTTTGTCGGCCTTTTCCTTGTCGAGGGTCTGTTCGGCCTGCTCGATCAGGCTGAGCACGTCGCCCATGCCGAGGATTCGCGACGCGATACGGTCGGGATGGAACGGCTCGAGCGCTTCGCTCTTCTCGCCCATACCGATGAACTTGATCGGCTTGCCGGTAATGGCCCGCACCGACAGCGCGGCACCGCCACGGGCGTCGCCGTCGACCTTGGTCAGGATCACACCGGTCAGCGGCAGCGCATCACCAAACGCCTTGGCGGTGTTGGCAGCATCCTGACCGGTCATGGCGTCGACCACGAACAACGTCTCGATCGGCTTGACCGCGGCGTGCAGGTCCTTGATCTCGGCCATCATTTCGGTGTCGATGTGCAGACGACCGGCGGTGTCGACGATGACCACGTCGATGAACTTGAGCTTGGCTTCGCGGATTGCCGCTTCAGCAATGGCCACCGGCTTCTGGCTGATATCGGACGGGAAGAAGGTCACGCCGATGTCGCCCGCCAGGGTTTCCAGCTGCTTGATCGCCGCCGGACGGTAGACGTCGGCCGACACCACCATCACGGTCTTCTTCTTGCGCTCTTTAAGAAAGCGCGCCAGCTTGCCGGCGGTGGTGGTCTTGCCCGCACCCTGCAGACCGGCCATCAGCACCACCGCAGGCGGCGCGGCGTTGAGCGCCAGGTCTTCGTTGGCGGCGCCCATCAGGCCTTCGAGCTCGGCCTGGACGATCTTCACGAACGCCTGGCCCGGGGTCAGGCTGCGCGACACCTCGGTGCCGACCGCACGCTCCTTGACCTTGTTGACGAAATCCTTGACCACCGGCAGGGCGACGTCAGCCTCGAGCAACGCCATGCGCACTTCACGCAGGGTGTCTTTGATGTTGTCTTCGGTCAGCTTGGCCTTGCCGGTGACATGGCGCAGCGTCTGTGACAGACGGTCGGTCAGGTTTTCAAACATGGTGATCCTTTCAGGCTCTGTAGAACCGAGGTTTATCAGCTGCCTCTGGCGTATTCGACGGGCCTTGGGCAGGGGCAGATCGGCGATTATAACGAAGACTCGGGCAAGCGCACACCTCGCCGTCGGCTGGCAGTCTTCCTTGGCAGGCGCGTTCTATGCCAAACTCAATTCTTTTCGGGCTTGCCTAACAGGACTTATGCTCCCCTTGTCACCCAGCTTGCTACCCAATCTCATCGCCGCCTGCCTGTATGCCGCCGCGACCTTCTATCAAGGCTCACGCCTGGCCCAGGGCACCAAGGCCGACAAACGCCTGCTCGGCCTGCTTGGCGCACTGGCGGTCATCGCCCAGGGCACCGCGCTGTTCTGGCAACTGCTCACGCCCCTGGGCCTGAGCCTGGACTTCTTCAGCGCCGCCAGCCTGATCGCCACTGCAGTGATCGCCCTGACCCTGCTGGCCTGCCTGCGCATCCCGGTGGAGAACCTGCTGCTGTTGCTGTTCCCGCTGGGCATGACCACGGCTCTGATCGCCCAGTTCGCGCCGTCGGGCACGGTGCCGCTGATCAACGAAGAGCCGGGCATCCTCGCGCATATCCTGCTGTCGATCCTGGCCTACGGCATGTTCACCATCGCCGTGGTCCAGTCCTTGCTGCTGCTGTTGCAGGATCACCAGCTCAAGCACAAACACCCGTCCGGGCTGATCAAGAACTTCCCGCCGCTGCAGACCATGGAAAGCCTGCTGTTCGGCTTCCTCTGGGCCGGCTGGGGCCTGCTGTCGCTGTCGCTGCTCTCCGGCTGGCTGTTCCTCGACAACCTGTTCGCCCAGCACCTGGTGCACAAGACCCTGCTGGCTTGCCTGGCCTGGATCGTCTTCAGCGTGCTGCTGTGGGGCCGCACCCGCCTCGGCTGGCGCGGGCACAAGGCGATCCGCTGGACCCTGGCCGGTTTCTGCCTGCTGATGCTGGCCTATTTTGGCAGCAAGCTGGTACGCGAATTCATCCTGCATATCTGACGAGCACAGGTAAATGGACGCTCTGCCGTTAGGACCGCTACTCGGCGTATTGGCACTGGCACTGCTCTGGTCGGCGTTATTCACTGCGGTGGACGCCGCCCAGCAGCAGCTCAATGGTGCGCGGCGCAACGCCCAGACCGGCGCACACCCCGACCTTGCCGTTACCCCCCAGGCCCTGGTGCTGTGCTCGACCCTGGGCAAGCTGCTGGTGCTGGCCCTGGCCTGCCTGATCGGCCAGCGTTACAGCGGCGAACACGGCTTCTGGCTGGCGGGCCTGGGTGCCGCAGCGCTGCTGCTGATCGTCGCCGAGTACCTGCCACGGCAACTGGCCCGACGTAACCCGCAGGCCTTCATTGGCCTGGGCAACAGCCTGCTCAAGGTGCCGCTCAAGCTGCTGCAACCCCTGGCCTGGCTGCTCGATGGCTGCGCGCGCCTGCTACTGCGCCCGTTTCGCGTGCAAAGCCATGCCGTGGCCGTGCACGACAACGACGATGCCGACAGCTACGCCGCCGATGAACCCGACACCGACCAGCGCCTGAACCTGCCCGAAAGCCTGCTGGCGCTGGATAAAATCACCGTCAACGACATCCTGGTGCCGCGCAACGATGTCGACGGCATCAACCTCGATGAGTCGATCGAGGCGATCATCGAGCAGTTGATCATCAGCCGCCACACCCGCCTGCCGGTCTACCACAGCGACATCAACCAGGTTGAAGCGATCCTCAACACCAAGCTGATCAGCCACCTGCTGCCCAAGGCCGAGCTGACCCGCGAAACACTGCAAGCAGCCTGCTACGAACCCTACTTCGTGCCGGAAAGCACGCCGCTGCAGCTGCAATTGCTCAACTTCCACAAGCAACAGCGGCGCCTGGGCGTGGTGGTCGACGAGTACGGTGAAGTGCTCGGCATCGTCACCCTGGAAGACATCCTCGAAGAAATCGTCGGCGAATTCGAAGACGAGCACAGCCTCGACAACCCGCACATTCACCCGCAAGCCGACGGGCGCTTCGTCATCGAAGGCAACGTGTCGATCCGCGAGCTGAACCGTACCCTGGGCTGGCACCTGCCCAGCGATGGGCCAAAAACCCTCAACGGCCTGGTCACCGAAGCCCTGGAAAGCATTCCGGCAAGCGCGGTATGCCTGAAAATCGGCCGTTATCGCCTGGAAATCCTCGAAACCGAGGACAATTGTGCCAGCCGCATACTGGTCTGGACGCTCAAGCGCTAGCTATACTCAGCAACGCTTACCCAGCCCCAGCCGTCTCGCCCGCTACCCGCACCGGCGTCACACGGCCAGTCAGCCTGACTGAATATTGCGCGCAATAGCGGTACTGGTTCACACCCCGAGCCTTGCCCGCGCCCGCCCCCATCCCCAAAGGGCGTATGTTCAGTTGCGCGACCATAACAATTCGCTTCGGCGCACGCCCTTGCCTGCCTGTTCACCAGGCCTGCGGCCATGCCCATGGAGCTCTCGACTGTCAGGGATAATCGCATGACGACCAGCAGCACCTACTCCGATACCGCCCAGGCCAGCCCCGGCAACTCGCCGGCGCGGGTCGCCACGGCCAGCTTCATCGGCACCGCCATCGAGTTCTACGACTTCTACGTGTACGCCACGGCGGCAGCGCTGGTGATCGGCCCGGTGTTCTTCCCGCAGACGTCGGGCACCGCACAGATGCTCTCGGCCTTCCTGACCTTCGGTATTGCCTTCCTGGCCCGGCCCCTGGGCTCGGCGCTGTTCGGCCACTTTGGCGACCGGGTCGGGCGTAAATCGACCCTGGTGGCCTCGCTACTGCTGATGGGGGTCTGTACCACCCTGATCGGCGTACTGCCCGGCTACGACAGTATCGGTGCCTGGGCGCCGATCCTGCTCTGCGTGCTGCGCTTCGGCCAGGGCCTGGGCTTGGGCGGCGAATGGGGCGGCGCGGCGCTGCTGGCCACCGAGAATGCGCCCAAGGGCAAGCGCGCCTGGTTCGGCATGTTCCCGCAGTTAGGCCCTTCGATTGGTTTTCTGGCGGCTAACGGCCTGTTCCTGACCCTGGCCATGCTGCTGACCGATGAGCAGTTCCGCAGTTGGGGCTGGCGCATTCCGTTCCTGCTCAGCGCCGCTCTGGTCATGGTTGGCCTGTACGTGCGCCTGAAGCTGGAAGAAACGCCGGTGTTCGCCAAGGCCGTGGCTCGTCACGAGCGGGTGAAAATGCCGGTGGTCGAGCTGTTTGCCCAGTACTGGGCCCCTACCCTGCTGGGTGCTGGGGCCATGGTGGTGTGCTATGCGCTGTTCTACATCTCGACGGTGTTTTCGCTCAGCTATGGCGTTTCGACCCTGGGCTACAGCCGTGAGACCTTCCTCGGCCTGCTGTGCTTCGCGGTCCTGTTCATGGCCCTGGCCACGCCACTGTCGGCCTGGCTCAGCGATCGTTACGGGCGCAAGCCGGTGCTGATTGTCGGTGGCCTGCTGGCGATCGCTTCGGGCTTTACCATGGAGCCGCTGCTGACCTCGGGTTCGACCACGGGGGTGGCGTTGTTCCTGGCCATCGAGCTGTTCTTGATGGGCGTGACTTTCGCGCCGATGGGGGCATTGCTGCCTGAGCTGTTCCCCACCCACGTGCGTTACACCGGGGCGTCGGCAGCCTATAACCTGGGCGGGATTGTCGGGGCCTCGGCGGCGCCGTTCTTTGCCCAGAAGCTGGTGGCGATGGGCGGTTTGAGCTGGGTCGGCGGGTATGTGTCGGCGGCGGCTGTGCTGAGCCTGATTGCGGTGTTGTGCCTGAAAGAGACGCGGCACTCGGAGCTGTAAAACCATCGCGGGGCAAGCCCGCTCCTACACCGGTAGGAGCGGGCTTGCCCCGCGATTGCCTAGAACTCTACCTTGACCGCCTGCGAAGCACGGGTTGCCTTGGCGCGGGCAGCTTCGATCGACTCGTCACGGGCCAGGCACACGCCCATGCGCCGCTGGCCATTGACCTCAGGTTTGCCGAACAGGCGAATCGCGGTATCCGGCTCGCTCAACGCCGCGCCCAGGTTATCGAATGCAGTCTGCTGCGACTGACCTTCAACCAGGATCACCGCCGACGCCGACGGGCCGAACTGGCGAATCAGCGGGATCGGCAAGCCCAGAATCGCCCGCGCATGCAGGGCAAATTGCGACAGGTCCTGGGAAATCAGGGTCACCAGGCCGGTGTCGTGCGGGCGCGGCGAAACTTCGCTGAACCACACCTGGTCGCCTTTGACGAACAACTCGACACCGAACAACCCACGACCGCCCAGCGCCTCGGTAACCGCCTTGGCCACCCGTTCGGACTCGGCCAGGGCCACCGGGCTCATCGCCTGCGGCTGCCAGGATTCCTGGTAATCGCCCTTTTCCTGACGGTGGCCGACCGGTGCGCAGAAGGTAGTACCGCCGACATGACGAACGGTCAGCAGGGTAATTTCGTAGTCGAAATCGATAAAGCCTTCGATGATCACCCGGCCCTTGCCGGCACGCCCGCCTTCCTGGGCGTAGTCCCAGGCCTTGTGCAGGTCGTCAGCGCTGCGCAGCAGGCTCTGGCCCTTGCCCGACGAGCTCATGACCGGCTTGACCACGCACGGGAAACCCAGGTCTTCGACAGCCTTGGAATACGCCTCGAAGGTATCGGCGAAATGATAGGGCGAGGTCGGCAGGTCCAGCTCTTCCGCTGCCAGGCGACGGATGCCTTCGCGGTTCATGGTCAACTGCGCGGCGCGGGCGGTCGGCACCACGGTGAAGCCTTCGTTTTCCAGCTCGACCAGGGTCGCGGTGGCGATGGCTTCGATTTCCGGGACGATGTAATGCGGCTTCTCGGCCTCGATCACTGCCCGCAGGGCGGCGCCGTCGAGCATGTTGATCACGTGGCTGCGATGGGCCACCTGCATGGCCGGGGCATTGGCGTAACGGTCCACGGCAATCACTTCAACGCCCAGGCGTTGCAGCTCGATCACCACTTCCTTGCCCAGCTCGCCGCAGCCACAGAGCAGTACGCGGGTCGCGGTCGGCGACAATGGGGTTCCGATACGGGTCATTTCAGGTCCTCAGAGGGAAGAACATCCTGGGCCGCCCCGTACTCGGTGCAACCCGGTGAAAAGGAGCGCCATTTTACATGAACCGCGGCCGCTGGCCTCAGCCGGTGACCACCCGTTTGCGCACGCGCCAGGCCATGGCCAGCCAGACCACGGTGACACCGGCGAATTTCGACGCCATGGCGGTGCCGACCACGGCCGGGGTCAGGGCCCCGATCATGCCGAAGAAGATAAAGGTGTCGATCGGAATGCTCAGTGCCGAACTCAGCCACAGGCGATCATGCAAGGGCCGTTTGGTAAGGGTGAACACCAGCCAGTCGATGCACTCGGACACGGCAAAGGCGGTGGCACTGGCCAGGGCAATGGCCGGCTCCGAGGTGACATAGGACAGCACCAGGGCCGCCAGCATGGCGATCAGCGCACCATGGCCGAAGCGGGTCTGGACCATGTCGCGCAGGATGAACACCAGGCCGCCCCAGGCAGACCAGATGACGTCCAGGTGCGGGGCACTGGAGAAGGCGTAGTTGATCAGCACGACACTGCTGATGTAGGCAATCAGAAAAGGCATGGAATAGACCGCTGGGCAAGCCCTACAGGGTACTTGAGCGGCCGCCTGCGGCCAAGTGCCGGATCAGCACCTGGCACTGCCGACGCTGAAGATCAGCCCGGCCGCCACTGCCCGCTCGTGACACAGCTTCAGCACCTGGCGGCGCTCGCTGTTGTCCATCCGCCCCCAGCGGGTTATTTCTGCGGCGCTGCGCTGACAGCCGGTGCAGATATCGGCCTCATCCAGGGCGCAGATCTGCACACAGGGTGAGGCGACCGGACGTTCACTGCTACTCATCAATCCTCCTGCACGGCCAGATCGCGGGCATAGCGCTCGGCGTTATGCACGTAATGCGCGGCACTGGCTTCAAGCATCTTCTTCTGCGCCTCGGTCAGTTCGCGCACGACCTTGCCTGGCGAGCCCATCACCAGCGAGCCGTCGGGAATTTCCTTGCCCTCTGGGATCAGTGCGTTGGCGCCAATGATGCAGTATTTGCCGATGCGCGCACCGTTGAGAATCACCGCGTTGATGCCGACCAGGCTGTAATCACCGACGCTGCAGCCATGCAACATGGCGTTGTGACCGATGGTCACCCCTGTGCCCAGGGTCAGCGGCGAGCCCATGTCGGTGTGCATCACCGTACCGTCCTGAACATTGCTGTTCTCGCCGATGTCGATCAGTTCGTTGTCGCCGCGCAGTACCGCGCCGAACCAGACACTGGCCCCCGCCTGCAGGCGTACTTTACCGATCAGCGTGGCAGTGGGCGCCGCCCAGCTGCGTGGATGGGTTTCGACCCGCAGGTCGCCCAGACGGTATTTCATGCGTGGTTCCTCACGGTGCGGCATGGCTGGCGGGTGGTCCCGCTCAAATTGGGGTAAAGCGTTCAGGCGGCTGATGCAGGCTGATGTTGGCATCGTAAAGCAAGTTGACCAGCTCGACGATCATGATCGCCGACAGGCCCCAGATCTTGTACTCGCCATACCGATAGCTGGGCACGTACCAGCTGCGGCCCTGATAATCGATACGGTGGGTATGGTCGCGCGGGTCCTGGCGGAAGAATTCCAGCGGCACGGTGAACACCGCGGCAATCTCGGCGTCGTTGGCCTGGTACTCGACAAAATCGGGGATCAGCCCGACGAAAGGCGTCACTTTCAGCCCATGCAGGGAAATCAGCGGGCTCAGTGGGCCGATGATTTCCACCAGGCCCGGCGGCAGGCCGATTTCTTCTTCGGCTTCACGTAGTGCGGTAAAGATCAGGTCGGGGTCTTCCGGGTCGCGGCGCCCACCGGGAAAAGCCACCTCGCCGCCGTGGGTCGACAGCCCTTTGGCGCGCAGGGTCAACACCAGTTCCGGCTCTTCGCTACGGGTGATGGGCAATAACACGGCGGCCTCGGGAAAACGTCGGTCCGTCTCCAGGGTACTCGGCGTATGACTGCTCACGCGGCGAAGTAGCTCGTCCAGCATTGCTCTCTCTCGATTCCAAAGCCTGTCCTGCATGATGCACCAAAGCCGCGGGCCGCCCAAGTCCCGGCGACGATCCGGCTTGCGGCCCCGGTGACAGTGGCGCCAAGATAGGCGCACCTAACAGGAATAAAAGCATGAAATTCTGTAGCGCGTGTGGCAATCAGGTAATTCAGCGTGTTCCCGAAGGCGATACCCGCCTGCGCTATGTCTGTGATCACTGCCAGACCATTCATTATCAGAACCCCAACATCGTCGCCGGGGTACTGCCGACCTGGGGCAGCCAGGTACTCTTGTGCCGTCGCGCCATCGAACCGCGCCGCGGCTACTGGACCTTGCCCGCCGGGTTCATGGAGAACGGCGAGACGGTGGAACAAGCCGCGCGCCGGGAAACCATCGAGGAAGCCTGCGCCCGTGTCGGGGCGGCGAGCCTGTACCAGCTGTTCGACCTGCCGCACATCAACCAGGTGCATGTGTTCTTCCGCGCCGAGCTCGCCGACCTGGACTTCGCCGTCGGCGTCGAGAGCCTGGAAGTGCGGCTTTTCGACGAAAGTGAAATCCCCTGGGACGAGCTGGCTTTCCGCACCGTCAGTCGTACCCTAGAATGCTATTATCGTGACCGCATCGAGCAGCGCTTCCCGATTGGCAACGAATGCCTTTCACCCATGCTCGTCCCGTCACCCAATACCTAGCTTTCTCAGGGATATCGTTTCATGCGCTGGTTGCTTGCCCTTTTCTGCCTCAGTGTGGCTTCGATGTCCCAGGCGGGTTTCACCGAAACCATCATCACCCGGCCGGTCGACAAGACCGCGCCTTCGCCACTGCAACCGCAACAGCCACGGCCTGCGATGATCGACAAGATCCTGGTGATCAAGTCGGAGCGGCGCCTGCAACTGATCAGTGGTGGCACGCCGCTGAAAACCTACCGCATCTCCCTGGGCAAGCAGCCCAAGGGCGCCAAGGTGCAGGAAGGCGACAAGCGCACCCCCGAAGGTTTCTACTGGATCGACTGGCGCAAGCAGAGCGACCGCTACAACCTGGCCATGCACGTGTCCTACCCAAACATCAGCGACGCCGCGCGCGCCCGTCGCGAAGGTGTCCCGCCGGGCGGGATGATCATGATCCACGGCACGCCCCTGAGCGAGGAGTACCCGGAAGAGGTGTTCCACACCCTGGACTGGACCGAAGGCTGCATCGCCATGACCAACCGCGACATGCGCGAGGTGTGGAACATGGTGCCGGACGGCACCATGATCGAAATCCGTCCCTGATCACTCTCCAGGCTACTTCCGACAAATAAGTCGGAAGTTTCCCGCACAACTCAGGCTTCAGCCCTACCCATCTACCGGCCCGGTAGCACATCTATTCGAATAGTAGCGCCCATAAAATCCACGCACCTGGATATTCCCTGGACGCTACTGCATGCCCTGTTCACTCAGCATTGTTGCTGCACGCCTTGGTATCCGGCATCCGGCCGCCCTGGGTATCTTCGTCGTTTTACTGCTCATGGTGGGCCCCGCCAGCGCTCATGAACACCTAGGTGTACAGCCGCTGCGCGATCAACGCCTTTACCTTGAGCAACTCGAACAACGTCAACGCTTGCGCAAGCTGCAACGTACCGATGAGTTACCCGAGCCCGCTACCGATGTGCCAACACCCGCCGAGGCCACGCCCTGCTGGCCGCTGAACGGTGTACGCCTGGCAGGCAACCGGGAGTTGACGTCCGCAGAGCTGGCCGCCAACGTGCAACCGCTGGTGACGCCGTGCATGGACGTGGCGCAAATCAACCTGATCCTCAAATCCATCACCCAGCAATACGTGCAAGCGGGGTATCCGACCAGCCGCCCTTACCTCGTCAACCCGCCGCAAGCCGGCACGACCCTCGACATCGAGATCGTCGAGGGCTTTGTCGAATCGATCGAGTTGGCCACCCCCGATCTGCCGCTGTCACTGAGCAGCGCATTCCCGACCTTGCTCGGCGAGCCCCTGCGTTTGACCGAACTGGAACAGGGCATGGACCAGTTGAACCGGCTGCGGGCATTCGAGCTGGGCGCCGACCTGATGCCCGGAGAGCTTGAAGGCGGCACCCGCATCGTGATCACGTCACGGCAGGTCAACCCCCGCTGGCGCCTGGGCAGTACCTATGACAATCGCGGCAGCGAGCTGACCGGACGTGACCGTGTCGGTGCCAGCCTGACCCTGGACAGCCCGCTGCAGCTCAATGACTACACGCAGCTCTCGGTAACCTCGACGCTCGGTTCAGGCCCCCGCTACAGCCGCGGCTACGGCCTCTACTACAGCATCCCCTATGGCCCCTGGACCTACGCGCTTAACCTCAACCAATTGCACTACCAGGCGCAGCTGCCGGGCCGGCGAGTGCGCAGCAGCGGCCAGAGCGATTTTTATGGCCTGAGCCTTGAGCGCAACCTGTGGCGCAACCAGTACGGCCTGCTCAGCGCCAGCCTGCGCCTGGATCAGAAACGCCAGGACAATCGTCTGGCCGGGCAACGCCTGCAACTGCAAAGCCCGACCCTCACCAGCCTGGAAGCGGGCCTGAACCTGTTGTGGCTCGACGCCAACTTGTGGAGTGCCAATCTGGGCATTGTCCAGGGACTGGACCGGTTCGGCGCCGATAGCGCGCCCCTGGCCAGCAATGCGCCGCAGCCGCAGTTTCGCAAGTACCGCGCCAACCTCCTGCATCTGCGCCAAGGTCGTGACCCGGCTTGGCCCTGGCGCTGGCAGAGCGAACTGAACCTGCAGTACAGCCCCGATGCACTGCCTGCGGTCGAGCAGTTTCTGCTCAGCGACAACAGCGCCGTGCGCGGCTTTCGCCAACAGGTGGCGGCAGGCGCCACGGGCGCCGTGTGGCGAAACACCCTGAGCCAGCCATTGGCCCTGGACTTGCCCGCCGGGCTGGTGATTCGCCCGCAACTGGGCATGGACCTGGGCTGGAGCAAATTCGACCACGGCCGCACTGCGCAACAACTGGCCGGTGCCCATGCCGGCCTTGAGCTGAGCCTGCCCGACAGCCTGCTCAAGCTTGACTACCAACGCGCCCTGCACGCCAGCAACACTCGCCGCCAGGACCTGGAGACCGGTTACTGGCTGCTGGAGTGGGTAATGAACATCTGATGTCCACAACAAGAAAGAGAAGACCGTGATGCCCAAGACGCCCTCCCCCGCAGTACAACGGCGCAGGCTCAATCGCCTGCGCTGGATGATCGCCCTGAGCCTGATGACCCCAGGCGTCAGCCTGGCCGATAACGGCCTGCAGGCGGCAACCGGCATTGCCGGTACGCCACTGATCACCGATCAGCACGGCGTGCCGGTGATCGACATCGTCGCCCCTAATGCCAGCGGCCTGTCGCACAACCAGTTCCTCGACTACAACGTCAACAAGCCCGGGTTGGTGTTGAACAACGCCCTGCAGGCCGGGCAATCGCAACTGGCCGGCGCCCTGGCCGCCAACCCGCAGTTCCAGGGCCAGGCCGCCTCGACCATCCTCAGTGAAGTGATCAGCCGCAACGCCTCGCGCATCGAAGGCCCCCAGGAAATCTTCGGCCGACCGGCCGATTACATCCTGGCCAACCCCAATGGCATCACCCTCAACGGTGGCGGCTTCATCAACACCACCCGCGCAGGCTTTCTGGTCGGCACGGCCGAACTTGAAGACCAGCGCATCAAATACCTCGATACCCGCGCCGCCAATGGCACGCTGGAGATACTCGACGCTGGCCAGAGCAACCGCGCCGGAGCCCTCGAGCTGATCGCCCCGCGCATCGAAAGCCGCGGCACGCTCGAAGCCCGGGACGAGTTGAGCCTGGTGGTCGGACGCAACCGCATCGACGTGGCCGACGGTCAGGTCATCGAGCACCTGGCGGCGCCGGCCGGCAGTATCGATGCTCGCCTGTTCGGTGCCATGCAGGCCGGGCGCATCCGCATCCTCAGCACCGCCCTCGGCGCCGGCGTACGCATGGGCAGCAGCCAGTTGCAAGCGCGCGACGGGATCGACATGGACTCTGCCGGTACCCTGGAGATCAGCGCCAGCGCCGAGCAGCCCGGCCGCTTGTACAGCGAAAACGGCGCGGTGAACCTCAAGGCCGCCGACGACCTGAGCCTCGACGCAGTGCGCGTGCAGGCGCCACAGGTAAACATCAAGGCCGGGAAAAATCTCACCCTCGATGCCCGGACCCGGGAAACCATCAGCCGCGAACGGCAGAGCCGCGAAGAAAAATGGTGGTTCGTCACCACCGAAACCTACGACCGCGAAAGCACCCGCACCCAGCGACAACAGGTCGGCAGCCAGATCCTGGCCAGCCAGGACATCAACCTGCAGGCGGGCGACGACCTGCGCATGGTGGCCGCTACCGTCGAGGCCGGCGGCGACCTGTCGGTCAACGTCGGCAAGGATCTGACCATCAGCGCTGGAACCGATAGCCTGCAGGTCGATGAGCAGATCCGTCACCGCAAGCACCTGTGGCGCGGCGACAAGGACAGCAGCAGCTACCAGGAAAGCGCCCGCGCCAGCGCGCTTTCCGGTCTGCAGGTTTCCCTGACGTCCAAAGGCAGCACGCAGATTCTGGGCAGCACGCTGAACAGCGCGGGTGACATGAGCCTCAAGGCCGGCAATCTGGAAGTGGCCGCCGTTACCCTGAAAAGCGATGAGAACACCCGCAACTACAGTGGTGACCTGGTTTCCGGCACCTTCTTCGGCAAGAACGGGCAAACCGAGGCCAAGGGTCAACAGGGCAGTGGCAGCACCCTTCAGGCCCAAGGTGCTTTGACTGTGGCAGCTGACCAGGTGCAGATCAAAGGCTCCAGGGTTCAGGCCAAAGGTGATGCGCTGTTGCTCAGTGAAAAAGCCCGGCTGTCGGTAGAAGCAACCCAAAACCAGTCCAGCGTTGATCAACGCGAGACTGACAGTAAGCTGTTCGGCCTGATTACCGAGACAAGCCAACGCCAGGAACAGCGTCAGCAGGTGCTGAGCAGCGACGTTGCCTCTGAAAGCAACCTGCGCCTGGCCAGCGCCGATGACCTGCAGGTGATAGGTTCAAGGCTCGAAGCCGGCAAGCAGCTGCACCTGCAGGCGCAGAACAACATCAGTGTCAGCACTGCCGAACAGCTTCAAAGCGTCAGCGAACAGAACCAGCAACAAGGCTTTACCGCCAGCGCCAGCCAGACCCAGGATGCCGCCGACGGCAAACCCGACTCGCGCCAGTACACCGCCTCGGTGGGATACGGCACTGTCCGCACCGACACCACGAAAACCGATCTTGAACAGGTTGCCAGTACGCTCAAGGGCGCCGGCGTACAACTCAACAGCGGCAATGACATCAACCTCAATGGCTCCTACATCGAGGCCGTCGAGGGCGACCTGCAGCTCGATGGCCGCGCGGTCACCTTGACGGTAGCCCATGAGCAACAGTCACAGCAGACCACCAGCACCGAAAGTGGCGGCGGCCTGCGTGTCAGTGGTGGCATCGATGCCGTCGGCAGCGCCTTCGAGGGTTATCACAAGCGCCAGGTACTGGATGAACGCGCAAGCCAGGCGCAACGCAGCAGCCTGGTGGCCGCCGGTGACGTGCAATTGAAAGCCGTCAAGCTGGTCAACGAGGCCGCCAGACTCACGGCAGGCCGGTCATTGGAGCTGCAAGCCAGCACCGTGGACAATCGTGCCGTCGACGATACCCAGGAATCCGAACTGACCCAGACCAACTGGCAAGCCAGCCTCGGCGCCAGCCTGGTGTACAAGGACCTGACCCGCCCGGTGGAAAACCTGGTCACCGGTACCGAGGCCAGTCGTTTCCAGCAGGCATCGATCGAAGACGCTCTCGCCCCGCCAACGCTGGGCGCCGACCTGGAGTTCAAGCATCTCAATCGCAAAGAACTCAAGCGCAGCAGCACGGCGCAGGTCACTGAGCTTACCGCCCAGCACATCACCCTCAAGGCCGACACCCTCAACGATACGGGCACCCAGTACCGGGCAACACAGGGACCATTGGCGATTCAGGCGCAAAGCCATCGTTTTGCTGCGGCCCAGGACAGCACTGGCAAGCGTGTCGAGCGCCTGGATGTGGACGCCGCCGTGCGCGTCGAAACCAGCACCGGCAGCGATATCAACCTGCGTCTTTCCGGCAAGGGCGGCTCGCTGCTGACCGACAACAGCTCGCAAACCGCACGCCCTGGCAGCCTCTACGGCCAGACCGGTATCCAGATTCAGGTGGGCAGCGACGGTCTGTACGAGGGCACCCGTTTCAATGCCGGGGACGGTTCGCTTGAGATTTCGGCCAAGGGCAACCTGAGCCTGGTCCAGGCCAACGATCAACAACGCCAGCAGGAGAACAAACTCGAGGGCAATGCCTGGTTCAAAGCAGGCAATGCCCCCGCAGGCAGTGCCCTGGAACTGCGCGGCTACCTTGACCAGAGCAAGCTGGACAGTATCGATACCCAGGCCCGCGTGGTAGAAATTGATGCCAAGGGCAAAGTACAGCTGCAGGCGGGTGGCGCCCTCGAGCTGGTGGGTGGGCGTATTGGCAGTAGCGCGGCAAAGGTCTCGGATATCGAGTTGCAGAGCGCAGGTGCGCTGAAGGTCAGCACTGGCGTCGATACCCACGAGGCCCAAGGCAGCAACCTTGGTGGTGGCCTGGAATTGCTGGGCAAGAGCACCAGCAATGGCAAGGGCGGTGGCCTGGGTGGTCACTTCAGCACTGGGCGGGTCGATGAAAGCAGTTCCACGGCTAGCGGGGCCAACTGGTTTGCCAAGGAGCAACTGCTGCTGAGCAGCGCCGCCGGCCAGGACGATGCGCTGAAGCTGCAAGGCGTCAAGGCATCGGCAAACCAGATCGCCGTCACTGCCCGCGAAGGCGGCGTGCTGATCGAGGCCGCCGCCAGCAGCGATCGGCGCAACAACCTCGATCTCACCGCCGGTGCCGGTATCAACGCAGCACCGGGGGCATCCTCGCAACAGGCCAAACGCGGGCTGTATGCCCGCGGGCAGGTGAACATTGATCGTCGTGACAACCTCACCTTCGACAACAGCCAATGGCGCGCCGGGCAAATCAGCCTGACCAGCCTGACTGACACTCGCCTTGAGGGCGTTGGCCTGGATGCCGGGCGCATCGACGGACAGGTTGGCGGTGATCTGCGCATCACCAGCCGCCAGGATCAGGTCGACAGCCTGAAAGTGGCGGTGGATGCACGCTTGAGCCAGGAGAGGAACCCACAGGGCTACATCAACGCCGCCAATGCCGTGGCTGGCCCCTTGGCTGGAAAGGTCGAGAAGCAGGTCGGCAGTGCGCTGCAGAAAGTCGACCCGAAGACTTCGCCAACCTTCACCCTCAAGGTCGAGCACACCCAGCGCAACACCGTCGCCAGTCAAAGCGCGCTCAACGCCCGTGAAGGCATCGCCCTGGAGGTGGGCGGGAGTGTACTGCTCTCCGGCGCCAGCCTGCAGGCGAACAGGGGCAAGGTGCAGCTGGGCGGCGCGCCCGTCACCCAGCAAGCCCTGCAGGGCCGTGACTATTACCGCGAGGTGGGGGTCAATGCCTCGAATGCACCGGTAGACCTGGTCAGCGGCCTGATCAATGTCTACGGTTCCGGGGGCAACGCCAACGGCGGTGAACAGCCGGTTGACCTTGGCCTGCTACGCACCAGCGGGCATGACCGCAGCAGTATCCTGGCCTCGAGTATCAAGGAGGGTGGCAAGCCGCGCTGAGGCCGCCTGCCCGTCACCACCTGAGGTTGCGGTTCATGCGGGTTCCATCCGTCTTGAGCCAGCCGGCAGCCAGTAACACCGGGTACAGGGCCGTACCCGGTGTTACCTCCCCCTGCAGGTTCCCGCGACGGGCCAGCAGGTCAGCATCCAGCTCACCCTGATGCTGACCCTGCAACTGCAATTGCGCCAACAGGTGCATGCCGGCCGTGCAATCAATCCGCACCCGGGTCGCGCCCAACGGCACTGACCATGGCGCAACCAGCGCCAGGTTGCGGCCAGCGATCTCACCCTGGCTGACCCGGCACTGCCGACCGCTCCCCTGCACGTCGATCCGGCCGCTCCACTCGCCCGTCAGGCGATAGGACGAAGGCACTGTGAGCGTGCGCTGCAACGGCTCGATAGCCGCGCTCCAGTTCCACGGCCAGCCAGCGACCTTGACCTGCCAGCTTTGCCCCTGGAACCCGAGCTCCACCTGCGCCCGCAGACGCCAGGGTTGCCAGTGCCAGGCAACCGGCCCCACCTGCCCCAAGCGTTGCGCCTGGCCTTGCCAAAGGCTGCCGGAAACGCCCTCGGCGGCAACGGGTGCGAGCAGCCACCTGGCCGGCAGCCCGGCCAACACAGTCAGCGAGAACACCAGGCTGAACCAGCCGACGCGCTTCACTGCTGCAGCTCCAGCTCGAAGTTCATGGCGCTCTCGGCTTGCTCCAGCGACCAACGCAGCGGACGCACGCCTTCGCGCTGCACGGCCAGTAACCAGCGCTGCAAACCTTGCTCATCGACTGCACGGCCCTTTATCTGCCAGCTGTTTTTTTCCGCCAGCACCTCGTTGAGCACGATGCTGTTTGCCTGGGCTGATTGCTGCAGTTGCTCGACACTGAACCGCGCATCGACCTGCAAGCCGGCCGCCGACCGGGCCAGGGCCTGCCACTGCTGGGCGTCCTGCCAGCGGGCCGTGCCTTCACGAATCATCAAGGTGATGAGCAACAACCCTACCGTTACCCAGGCTGCCGGCAACAACCAGCGGCGCTGCATCCACTGACTCATGATGCCGCTCCCAGGTCGAACATCAGTTGCAGGTGATCTTCGCCACCCGCCACTGCAACCGGCACACCGACCTGCTTGGCGATAGCCTCCCAGGTCGCGACCTCTGGCGGCTGATCGCCGCGAAGCCGCAACGTCCAGCGTTGCCCGTCGAAGCCGCTGGCGGTCATGTGCCAGGCGGGCTGCGCTTGCAGCCATTGCTGTAATGCGGCCTGCAATTGCCCGATCTGGCGCAGGCGCAGTTGGCGATCCTCCTCGGCCTGACGCTGACGTTTGAGTACCTGGGCGGCCTGACGAGGTGAAGTGACCGGCCCCGTCACCGCGAGCACTTGCGCTTTGTAGACCTCGTTCTGGCGCCATTGCTGGCTCAGCCACAGGCCGCACCAGAGCAGGCCCAACAGCGCGCACGCGGCGATCAGTCGCCAGTGCCCGGGGGCCATGGGAAGCCGCAGCCGCAGCTGACGCGAAGGGCGCAAATCAAACAGGCTGGGCAACCGCTCCAGCATGGCCAGTCGAGGTGGCCAGGCCCCCTCAAACGCTTCGCTTTGCAGGCCCGGCCATGGCGCCGGCAGGTTCGGCCCGAGCAAGGACGGCCAGGCCAGCCAGTGCTGTCGTGATTGCTCGGTTACGCCCTTGAGCAACAGCAGATCAGGGCTGCGCTGCCAGCGCAGGGCGGTGCCTGCCGGCGTATCCGCCAACAACTGAAACTCGGCCCAGCAACGCTCCACGCTTAGCCCCCAGTCCGCGCACCGGGCCAGCCACTGGCCGAGCAGCGCCTGATCGACGCTGACCAGCTCCAGCTGATTGCCCTGGCGCGAAACACAGCCACATCGGATGGACTCGGCTGGCTGCAGCAAACGCTCTTCGACCAGCAGCGGCCACTCGTCACGTTTGAGCCCCGGTGGCGCCGGAAGCTGAAAATGGCTGCACTGGTTACCCGGCAGAATCAGCACCACGCGAGCGCCGTCAGGGCTGGGAGGCAGCCCCTCCCCGGCTTCGCGCCTGCCGTCTGCCAGGCGCAGCCAGCTCCAGGGCGCTTGCCCCTGGCCCGGTCGCAGCAGCAGCCAGTTGCTGCTGCGTGGCGTTTGCCAGCGTTCAAGCCATTTCATCAGGGCGCCTCCGGCAGGGCGAAGGTACAGACATAAGGTGCTCCATCACGCTTGAACTCAAGCCGCACGCCGCGATCCGGGGCGGATCGCTCGGCAGAAGGAAAGGCCAGCCAACGGCCCGATTGAAAAAAGGAGAAACTCGGCGCGGTGACCTGATCGAGCTGATCGCGTTCACGCCATTGCGGTTTACCCACCGCATACAGGTCGGCGGAGGTTTCCAGCAGCAGGCGTTGCCCGCGCGAGTCATAACTCAGGCGCTGGCGCTGCAAGCGCGAACCGCCTTCCGCTTGCGGCCAGGCGCCGCGGGCCACCCATTGCAGTTGCAAGGTGGCGGGTTGCCAGTCCAGCCAGTTGATTGCCAGGGGCAGGCGCTGTTCATAGAGCTGGCGTAACACCGTCGAATCGAAACGCCGCTCCAGGGCCAGGCAAAAATTCAGTACCGGCGAGCCCTGCGCAGGTTGCTGCAAGCGTTCGCGCACGCCCACCCAGGCATTGACCAGCGTCGCCAGCAAGATCCCCAGCACGGCGGTCAGGGCCAGGGCCACCAGCAGTTCAAGCAAGGTCAGGCCCTGCTGTCGGCGCTTCATGGGCGCACCAGGAAGATGCGGTACTGGCCGAGGGGATCGCGCCCGTCACGGTCGGCAAACAGGTGCAACTCACCACGGCGCAGGTTGCGTACTCCGGTGGAGGTCAGTTGCAGTTGCCAATGACAGTGGCCATCGCCCTGCTGCAATTGCCCGGCAACGCTGTTCTGCATCGGCCAATAGCGCTCAACGGCGAAACGCGCCTGCAGCTCGCGGGCGCAAAACACGCCCAGGCGGTGTTGCTGCACGCTCTGCTGCACCGCCAGACGCTGGCGCAGCACCTGGCTGGTCATGATTGCCAGGGCTGCGGCAATGCCCAGGGCCACGGTCACCTCCAAAAGGGTGAAACCTCGTTGCGCACGCATCACCGTGGTGCCCTGTGCAGTTGGCCATCACCGCTCCAGTGCCAGCGCTGGGTACCCTCAGGCCAGTGCCAGTTCAAGACAGCACTGCGCGCAACGCCGTAGGCCGAGAACACCAGTCGTGGCTCGTGGCTGGCAGGCCAGTCGGCGTGCAAAGCTGGCGGCCAGTCGCCCAAGGCGACGGTCTCGAGCTGCCAGCGCTCATCGACCCGACGGACAAATTCGGGACGGCTGCCATTCCAGCGCAAGCCACGAATCTCCCCGCCATGCAGCGCCAGCTCCGCCTGCTGGCGGCTGGCGCTGGCAAGGCGCTCAAGAGCCTGCTGCATCGGCGCCTTGCCACTGTCGAGCCAGGCAATACTCAGGGTACTCATCAGCCCGGCGATCAGCAGCACCACGAGCATCTCCAGCAGGGTAAAACCACGCTCGCCGCGCATGCCTAGAGTTCCCAGTTACCCAGGTCGGCATCGATGCCTTCACCGCCCTCGACGCCATCGGCGCCCAGCGAGTAAATATCGATGCGTCCGTGCTGCCCGGGGGCACGGTACTGATACGCCGTGCCCCACGGGTCTTGCGGCAGGCGGCGGATATAACCGTCGGCGCGCCAGGCCCGAGGCTGTGGTTCTACCGTCGGTTTGCTGACCAGCGCCGACAGGCCCTGCTCGGCCGACGGGAAGCGCAGGTTGTCGAGGCGATACATGTCCAGCGCCTGTTCCAGGGTCGACAGGTCGGCCATGACCTTCTGCTTCATGGCCTTGTCCTGGCTGCCGAGCACACTGGGTGCGACCACGGCGATCAACAGGCCGATGATGAAGATCACCACCATGATTTCCATCAGGGTAAAACCGCGCTGACGCGCGCGTGGGCTGTGCATGGTCTTGCTCCTTTTCAAAGTGTCAGGCCCTGGTTGAGCTGCATGATCGGCAACAGCACGGCGAGGACGATAAACAGCACCACCGCGCCCATCACCAGGATCATCAGCGGCTCGAACAAGGCCATGGCGCTGTCCACCTGGCGGGCGAAGCCGCGCTCCTGGTTGTCGGCGACCCGTTCGAGCATGTCCGGCAGAGTGCCGCTGGCCTCGCCGCTGGCGACCATGTTGAGCAGCAACGGCGGGAAGTGGCCGCTGGCATCCAGCGCCCGGTGCAGGCTGACTCCGCCCTGCACGTCAGTGCCGACCCGTTGCAGGGCCAGGTGAATGCGCCGGTTGTTGACCGTGGCCGTCGCCACTTGCAGGGCCTCAAGCAACGGCACGCCGCTGCCGGCCAGAATCGCCAGGCTGCGCGACAGGCGTGCGCTCTCCAGCACCGCCAGCAGGTTGCCGATCCGTGGCAGGCGCAGCAGCAGGTCGTCGCGGCGCAAACACCAGTGCGGGCGGCGCAGCAACCAGGCGCCGAGCAGTGCCGCCAGCCCCCCGCCGAGCAGCAACCAAGGGCCGACCAGTACCAGCAGGTCGCTGATGCCGATCAGCAGCGAAGTGATCCACGGCAGATTCTGTCCGGAGTGAGCAAACTGTTCAGTGAGTTTGGGCACCACGAAGGTCATCAGGCCGACCACCACCGCCAACGACACGCCCATCAGCACGCAGGGATAGATCAGCGCCGTACGCGCCTTGTGCTGCTGGCGCTGGACCTGTTCCAGGTGTTCGGCCAGCCGCTCCAGCACCTGGGCCAGGCGCCCGGAACGCTCGCCGGCCTCGACCAGTGCGCAATACAAGCCGGAGAACAAGCCACCCTGGCGCGCCAGGCTGCGGGCCAGGCTCAAGCCTTCGGCGAGCGAACCGCGCACCGCCACCAGCAGGTTGCGCAACGCCGGTTCCACCAGTTGCCGTTCCAGGGTCGCCAGGGCATCCACCAGGGGAATGCCGGCGCCGGTCAGGGTTGCCAGTTGCCGGGTCAGTTCGCACAACTGAGCGCGGTTGACCCGTTGCCGGCGCGGCAGAGCATTGCTGGCGTCATGGCGTTGCAACTGCCGGGTGAACAGCCCCTGCTCACGCAGCAACTGGCGGGCATGGCGCTCGCTGTCGGCCTGGATACTGGCCTTGCGCGCCCGCCCGTTGAGGTCTACCGCCTGATAGCGAAAGGTCGGCATGGCTCAGCCCTGCACCGCGCGCAGCACTTCGGCCAGGCTGGTATCGCCCCGGCGCAGGCACTCGCTGGCCATGCCGGCCAGGCTCTGCCGACGCCCGGCCAGGTATTCCTGCATGGCCACTTCGCTGGCGCCGTCGTAAAGCAAGGCAATCAGCCCGGCGTCCAGTTCGATGAACTCGTAAAGGCCGAGCCGGCCACGATAGCCGGTGCCCTGGCACTGCTCGCAACCGACGGCATGAAATGTCTCACTCAACTCGGCCAACTCCGGCCACAGGTGCCGCTCGGCCGCCTGCAAGGGTTGTGGCCGGGCACAGCGGCACAGACGCCGCACCAGGCGCTGGGCCATGACCCCGCGCAGGCACGAGGCAATCAGGAACGGTTCGATACCCATGTCACGCAGACGTGTCACCGCGCCCACGGCGCTGTTGGTGTGCAGGGTCGAGAGCACCAGGTGGCCGGTAAGGCTGGCCTGCACGGCGATCTGCGCGGTTTCGCGGTCGCGGATCTCGCCGAGCATGATCACGTCCGGGTCCTGCCGCAGGATCGCCCGCAGGCCGGTGGCGAACGTCAACCCGGCGCGCGGATTGATTGCGGTCTGGCCGATGCCGGCGATGGCGTACTCGACCGGGTCCTCGACGGTGAGGATATTACGGCTGCCGTCGTTGAGGCTGTTGAGGCTGGCATAGAGGGTGGTGGTCTTGCCCGAGCCGGTCGGCCCGGTGCTCAGGACGATGCCGTTGGGCCGCGCCAGGCAAGCGCGCAAGCCCTGCTCCACGGCCACCGGCATGCCGAGGTTGGTCAGCGCCAGCAGGCTGGCCTGCTTGTCGAGCACGCGCATCACCACCCGCTCGCCGTGAATGCCCGGCAGGGTCGAAACCCGCACGTCCACTTCACGCCCAGCCGAGCGCAGGGTGATGCGGCCGTCCTGGGGTTGGCGCTTCTCGGCGATGTCCAGCCGGGCCATGACCTTGATCCGCGACACCAGCATCGCCGATAGCGCTCGCGGTGGGCGCAGCACTTCGCGCAAATGGCCGTCGACGCGCAGGCGCACCACCAGGCTCTGCTCGAAGGTCTCGATATGAATGTCCGATGCCTGCAAGCGCAGGGCCTGGGCGAACAGGCCATTGATCAGGCGGATCACCGGCGCTTCGTCATCGCTCTCCAGCAGGTCTTCGATGCGCGGCATTTCGCTCATCAGGCCGTCGAGGTCGACCTGCTCGCCGATGCCTTCGATCAGCGCTGCGGTGGCGCCTTCGCCGGCCTGGTACAGCTGCCCCAGCTGGCTGTCGAAACTGGCGCTGTCGAGGTGGCAGACCTCATCCGGTTGGCCCTGCACGCGCAGCAGTTCCTGCAATTGATCGCTGTCGGCATCACTGCGCAGCCACAGGCTCCAGCCCGTCGCCGACGGCGCCACGGCAAGGCCGGCCTGGCGGGCCAGGCGATAGGGCAACAGCTCCATCACCAGACGCCCTCGTCCAGGCGCTGGCGGCTGGCCGGGAAGGCTTGCAACAGCTTGCCGTCGTCGCTGATGGCCGGCAGTTTCAGCGCGGTTTCCTGCTGCAGGTTGCGGTACTTCTCGGTGCTCAGGCTGGCCAGGCTCGGGCCGTCACGCAGGATCCGCGGGCGAATGAACACCATCAGGTTCTGCTTCACCCCCTGGTGGCCGGAGGAACTGAACAGCCGCCCCAGCCAGGGAATATCACCGAGCAGCGGCACCTTCTGTTTGCTCGAAGTGACCTCGTCGCTGATCAGGCCACCGAGGATCACCAGGCCGTTATCCTCGACCATGACCTTGGTCTTGATCTCGCGCTTGTTGGTGATCACGTCGCTGGCCGAGGCGTTGTCGGCAATCGACGAGACCTCCTGGACGATGTCCAGGCGCACGGTATTGTCGATGTTGATCTGCGGCTTGATGCGCAGCTTGACCCCGACTTCCTTGCGCTCGATGGTCTGGTAGGGGTTGGTGTTGTCCTGGGTCACGGAGCCGGTGACGAAGGGCACTTCCTGGCCGACCAGGATCGACGCTTCGGCGTTGTCCAGGGTCAGCAAGGTCGGCGTCGACAGCAGGTTGAAGCCGCTTTTGCTTTTCAGCGCATTGACCAGCACGGCGAAGTTGAAGCCACCGCCGAAGTTGCCAAAGCCTGCGGTCAGGCCGTTGGTGCCGGACAGCAGCTTGGCCAGCGCGGCGTTGTCCTTGCCCGCCGCCGCCCCGGCAATGGCGGCGATGCTGGGGCCGCTGCTGCCGAAGTTGACCGTGCCGGCACCGAACTTCTCATCGGCAAACAGCCACTGCACGCCCAGCTCTTCGGCGCGCGAATCCGACACTTCGGCAATGATCGCCTCGACCACCACCTGCGCGCGGCGCACATCCAGTTGCTCGACAATGTTGCGATAGGCTGCCAGCTCGCTGTCGGGGCCGACCATGACCACGGCGTTGGTGCCTTCTTCATATTCCAGGCGGATCCCCGAGCTGCTGACCGGAGCCGGCGCCTTGTCATCCTTGCTGCCTTCGCCGGTGCCGGCCGGCAGCGTGTCCTGGCTGAGGCTGCGCAGCACCTTGACCACTTCACTGGCATTGGCATGGCGCAGGTAGATCACCTGGGTGTTGGAGCTGCGCAGGTTCTCGCCAGGGCGATCCAGTTGCGCCAGCAAGGCCCGCACCCGCTCACGGCTGTCGGCACTGCCGCGCACCAGCAGGGCATTGCTGCGCGGGTCGGCCACCACCTGGGCGCTGTCGGCGCCCTGCTCGCGGGCCAGCAACTGACTGATCAACTTGCTGGTGTCGTTGGCACTGGCATGTTGCAGCGGCATCACCTGCATCGGCTCGTCACTGACCTGATCCAGTTGCAGCAGCAGGCTGTCGATGCGCTCCAGGTTGCTGCGCCAGTCGGTGATCACCAGCAGGTTCGCCGCCGGATACGGAGTGATCACCCCGACCCGTGGATCAATCAGCGGCTTGAGGATCCCCAGCAGCTGTTCGCTGGCAGCGTTGCGCACATTGAACACGCGGGTGGCGACACCGTCACTGCCTTGCGCCGATTTGCCCGCTGTCTCCACCGGCACCGGCTCAAGACGCGCGGCCTGGTCGGGGACGATCTTGACGCTGCCGTTGGGCAGGTCGACGGCAGCAAAGCCCTGGGCGCGCAGTTGGGCCAGGAAGATGTCGTAGATCGCTTCGCTGTCGTGACGGTCGACGGTGCGCACGGTGACCTTGCCCTTGACCCGTGGATCGACGATGAAGGTGGTGCCGGTGATCTGCGAGACGCTGTCGATGAACTCGCTCAGTTCGGTATCGACGAAATTGACTTCGTACAACGGCGTCTCGTTGTCATCCAGCGCCACCGGCTCTTCGGCCCAGGCCAGGTTGAGGCCCAGGCTCAGCACGCTGGCCAGGCAGAGTCTTGCGATCATCATTCATCCTTGGCGCTTGAAGCCGGTCACGGCAGGCCGTGGCGGCCAGGGCAGGCGTTCGCGCCGCCCCTGGTTGTCGAAAATCAGGCCCTGGTCATCGATGCTCTCGAGCACGATGCCCGGGGCCAGGCGCTGGCCACGGCGCAAGCTGCGCGTGACCTGGCCGTAGCGCAGCACCACCACCGTGGCGCTGACCGGCACGGCCCTGAGGCCGCCCAGGTACTGCAGCGGTAAACGGGTCAGCGGCACAGCGCCGCTGTCGACCTGGGCCTGCCAGTGGCCAAGCATCAGGCCCGGCATGGGCGCAACGTCCTGCACCTGAGCCACGGCCGGCAGCGGCGCACGGCTGAGCTGCAGCACGCACTGGGCGGCGAGCCAGGCGGCCAGGCTCAGCAGCGCGGCGCTGAACAGGCGCGCACTACCGATCACGCGTTCAGCTCACGGGGATGCCAGCCGGGGTGACCCTGGACATAGCGCAGCTGCGGCAACTGCAACGCCGGCAGTTGCCAGTCGGCAGGCTGCTGCGCCAGCCAGGCTTCGACCCGTTGCCACAGCGGCTCGCCGCTGCTGGAGGCGTACTGCAAACCAAAGGTGCGGCACTGTCCCTGGGTTTCACTGAAGCCGGAGACGCGCTTGCCGTTCGGGCTGTAGCTGAGTTGCCAGGGCTGGCCCAGCCAGCGCGGCAGGTCCTGGCTGTTGTCGAGCAACAGCGGGTCGCCGAACAACTGCTCAGCGGCGTTTTCCAGCACCTGCTCGACTTGCCGGGCGGGCGCTTCGACCACCGGTGCCGGGTAACTGCCGGTCAGGCTGATCAGGTGTTCGCGGGTGATGGCCTGGCCGGCGGCCAGGGGGCTGTCATAACGCAGACCCGGGAGCAACACCGGGTAGCCGCTGTCGGCTGCCAGGGCCTGATGCAGCAGACGGTCCCAGCTGCCGCCGCGGGTATCGCGGCGCCATAGCGCCTGCGGTGCACGGGCCAGGGGTTGATCGAGCCAGGCCGCGTGACCGGCGCGTTGCTGCGCCAACAGCCCACGCAACTGCGCAGCACGGGCCTGGGCAGTGGCTGTCAGGCTGCTGTCGAAGGCGGGATGAAAATCTGCGCTGAACTGCCATTGGCCGGCCGTGCGTTGGCAGCGCACCTGAAAGGCACCGCAGGCGCGATTACCGGCAAACAGCACCGGCACCCGCTTGCCGCTGGCTTGCAGCACGGCAACCGGTTCCGGCCAGAAGTCCTGGCCACGGGCACAGAGCAGCAGGTCGGCATCGCTCAGACGCTCGGCCAGCCACAGGCCGGGGCCGGTGCCGACATCGGCCAGGGCGATCACCAGGTCCGCTTGCCCGCGGGCCTGCTCGAAGGCCGGCAACAGCGACTGGTACCACTGTTTGAGCGAGGCTTTCTGGTCCTGGGCATAGGGGTCGGTGATGCCGACCACGGCGACCCGTACAGCGCCTCGGCGAACCACCATGAAAGGCGCAACACCCAGCGCGGTGGCCTGCTCCGGAGCCAGGCCGGCGCCCAGCACGGTCTTGCCATATTGCCGGTAAAGGCCGGCGCAGCGCTGCGGCCAGAGCACCCGCTCATCGCTGCTGACCCGCACATCGCTGGCCAGCAACTGGCTGCCTTCAACACCACTGCTGCCCTGGGTCAGGTAGGCCAGCCCGCTGCCATTCCAGCCCTGGCCGTTTTCCAGGGTCAGGCAGTTGTCGGCCCCGGCGCGTTGGCGCAGTTGCTCCAGCAAGGCCGCCAACACGGCATAGCCGCCGGTGCGCACGCCATCGGCCAGGCTGGCGTCGAGCAGCGGGTTGAGTTCGGCACGGGCCTGGCGGGCGCTGGCGCCGGTCATCCATGGCGCCTGACCCAGGTGAGTAACCGGTCCCAGGCGCGTGGCCGGGACCACGGGTTTACCCGCCTGGCGGGCGTCGAGGGTGTCGGCGAAATACAGCACATCCAGCGAAGCATCGTTGCCGGCCGACGTCCCGCCCAGGCCAGCACAGGCCGTGAGCAGCGGCGCCGCAGCGCCAACGCCAATCCAGTTCAACACTTCCCGTCTGTGCATGTTCAGCCTGTCCCGTCGCCTTCGCGCTTGTTGGTTGTCGGGCCGGGATATTGGGGCGCCTGGATTACAGTTTGATGGCAGTTAATCGACAGCCAGGGCAAAACCTCAGGCAAATCAGGTGGTAACGATTTATTTCCTTCAACGCCTTTTAACAAAACTGCCAATCAATCATCACACTTGCTCACTAAAGTCCCGGTTTCTTTCACGCCGCATCATTGAACAAAAGGAACTGAACTGATGAGTCGAGACACCGGCGACAACCTGAACCGCAACCAAAGTGGCAACCTGCCCATGGACAGCGTTCTGGAGTCTTACCTGAGCCGCCGCAGCGTGGTACGCGGTGGCCTGGGCGCCGCGATCGCGATGATTGCCGGGACTGGCCTGACGGGTTGCTTCGACAGCAGTGACTCGGATGACGACGAACCGGTCGTCGAGCCACCAACCCCGCCGAAACTGAAACTGGGCTTCACCTCCATCCCCGGCTCGCGCACCGACGCCTGCGTGGTCGCCGCCGGATACACAGCCTACGTCCTGGCGCCCTGGGGCACGCCGCTGAACACCAGCGCCAACCCGTGGAAAGCCGACGGCAGCAACACCGCCGCCGACCAGGCCAACTCGGTGGGCATGCACCATGACGGCATGCATTTCTTCCCCATCAACGGCAGCTCCGAAGACGGCCTGCTGGCGATCAACCACGAATACATCGACGCCGACGCCCTGCATCCCAACGGCCCGACCAGCGACAGCAGCGGCAAGCGTCCGGTCGAGGAAGTACGCAAGGAGATCAACGCCCATGGCGCCGGGGTGATCCGCCTGAAGAAAGTCAGCGGCCGCTGGCAGGTGGTCGACAACGACCCGCTCAACCGCCGCTTCACCACCGCCACGGTGATGAACATCGCAGGCCCCCTGCGTGGCAGCGAGCACGTCAAGACGCGTTTCTCGAAGAACGGCACCCAGGCTCGCGGCACCAACAACAATTGCGGCAACGGCTACACCCCGTGGGGCACCTATCTGACCTGCGAAGAGAACTGGCCGGGGATTTTCGTCAACACCAGCACCACCCTGCCGGCCGACCAGAAGCGCATCGGCGTGAGCACCAAGACCGGTAACTACAAGTGGGAAAGCGTGGCGGGCGATCCGACTGAAGTGGATGGCGAATTCAGCCGCTTCAACATCACCCCGAGCGGCGCCAGCGCCAGCGATGACTTTCGCAACGAGGCCAGCACCTACGGCTACATCGTCGAGATCGACCCCTACACGGCCAATACCCTGGCCGTAAAACGCACGGCACTCGGGCGCTTCCGTCACGAAGGCTGCTGCCCGGGCCTGCCGGTGGTGGGCAAGCCGCTGGTCTGGTACATGGGCGACGACTCGAACAACGAGTACCTGTACAAGTTCGTCTCCACCGCGCTGTGGGAAGCGGCCGATGCCAACCCGGCCGACCGCCTGGCCACCGGCAACAAGTACATGGACCAGGGCAAGCTGTATGTCGCCCGCTTCAACGCCGACGGCTCGGGCGTGTGGTTGCTGCTCGACGTCAACACCCCGACCAGCAGCGGCAAGACCCTGGGTTCGATCTATGGCGACCTGCCGGGGATCATCCTCAACACCCGCGGTGCTGCCGACGCCCTGGGCGCAACGCCGATGGACCGCCCGGAATGGACCACGGTCAACCCGCTCAATGGCGACGTGTACCTGACCCTGACCAACAACAGCGCGCGTACCGCTGCCAAGGTCGATGCCGCCAACCCGCGCGGGCCGAACCGCCACGGCCATATCATCCGCTGGCACGACAGCGACGATCAGTTGAGCTTCAGCTGGGACATCTTCGTGTTTGGCGCCAACGCCGCCGGTACTGCCGACATCAACCGCTCGGGCCTGACCGAACTCAACCAGTTCGCCAGCCCCGACGGCATGAGTTTCGATAGCCGCGGCATCCTCTGGTTCCAGACCGACAACGGCGAAAAAACCCTGACCGACTACACCAACGACCAGATGCTGGCGGTGATTCCTACCGACCTGGTAGATGCCGCTGGCAAGCAGGTGCCGGTCAATGCCAAGAACCAGGTCGACCTGCGCCGCTTCTTCGTCGGCCCCAACGGCTGCGAAGTCACCGGCATTGCGTTCACGCCGGACAACAAGTCGATCTTCGTCAACATCCAGCACCCGGACAACTGGCCGTCTACCGACGTCGCCACTGCCGTTACCCCGGCCGGCACCAAGGTGCGCCCACGGGCCTCGACCGTGGTGATCCAGCGTGCCGATGGCGGTGAAATCGGCGTGTAACCCAAGCGGCGCTCGCCGCAGCCCTTACCAGGGTTGCGGCGAACGGCTGATCACTTGCACCTGCTGGGCCGGCACCAGCGCGTGCCACTGCACGATCCCTCGTGCCCGCAGCTGAAATTCGCTGCGCATCTTCTGCCCGTCCTGTTCGAATTCCAGTTGCAGGGCAAAATCACCGCTGTTGAGCAGCAAGCCTTCGCTCAGCCGGGCAAACGTCGCGTCGTCCATGGCGCCCAGTGCCTGGCGCAACGCCCCTGCATCGTGATAACCACCAGCGGGCCGGCCGGTGATGATCCGGGTCAGCAGCGAACGCGACACCTCCCCTTCGTACAGCGCTTCGAGCAACGGCAACTGCTCCAGGCTCAAGGCATTGGCATTCAGTCGCCAGCCGCTGGTCTGCGGCAGCGCGCACAACTGTGGATAGCGTTGCTGGCGCTGGGCGTCGGGCTCGAGCAGCAGGTTCAGTTCACTCATGTCGACCATCATCTGGTTGGCCGCCAGACGCGCAGGTGACTGGCGCAGGTACTGATCGCTCTCGGCGCCGCTGAGTCGGGCCTGGCCGTCGCTGTCGATCCAGTCCGCGAGGGCATCGGTCAGCCGTTGGGCGGCCATGTCATCGCCAAGCAGGTAGCGCAATTGCCGCGCGGCACGTTCGCCCTCTTCGCCAATCAACGCATTGACGTTGAAGCAGCTGTGCAAGTCGCGGATGCGCAAGGCCGCCGAACCGCCGGCAAAGGCATAGGACAACGGCTGCCCGCGCAGCGCTTGCCAGAACAACGGGCTGGCGCGCCAGGCCGGGTCTTTCAGGGCCTGTTCGGCAAAGGCCAGGCCGGCGGTTTCCATGGCCCTTGCCTGCACCCGTTGCTGCACCAGGCGCACGCTGTCGATCTGCTGGCGACCGTCCTGCACCAGCCAGGTCAAACCTGCGGCAAGCATCGCCAGCACCACCAGCACCATCAACAGCGCCGCCCCTTGTTGCCTCTTCGCACCCATGAACTGCACATCCCGAGCAAATAAGGCGTCAGTCAACACAACGGATGTTGCAGGCACATGGCAAATACATCTGCACGTCACTTTTGCGTCATAAAGCGCAGGCAGGATAAGGCCTTCTTTTTCATGAGCTTGGAGCGTTTTTCATGGGTGGTATCGGGATCTGGCAGTTGCTCATCGTGTTGGTGATCGTGTTCATGCTGTTCGGCACCAAGCGCCTCAAAGGCCTGGGTGCGGACGTGGGCGATGCGATCCAGGGCTTTCGCAAATCCATGGGCAATGGGCCGGCAGAGGACGACGTCATTGCCCAGGTCAAACCGCAGGCGCCGCTAAAGGCAGACAGCGTGCAACAAGCGGAACACCAGCGCTGATGTTCGAAGTCGGTTTTACCGAACTGCTGCTGGTGGGCATCGTCGCCCTGCTGGTGCTCGGCCCCGAGCGCCTGCCGGCGGCGGCGCGCACCCTGGGCCGCGGCCTGGGTCAGGCGAAACGCGCCATGGCGTCGATCAAGGCCCAGGTGGACCGCGAACTGGACACCCAGGCCTTGAGCCAGGAACTCGATGCCCTGCCGTTGCAGCGCCTTGAGCAGGACCTGCGCCGCGGCGTCAGCCTGCAGCCGGACAACAGCCCAACCAGCGGAAACCCTTGATGAACACAGCAACCCACGACCCGGGCATGCCGCTCACCGCTCACCTGCGCGAACTGCGCAAGCGCCTGGTGCGCTGCCTGCTGGCCATCGCCGTGGTTTTCCTCGGCCTGTTCCCGTTTGCCCAGACGCTGTACACCCAGGTCTCGGAGCCGCTGCGCCGCTACCTGCCCGAAGGCGCGAGCATGATCGCCACCAGCGTCACCTCGCCGTTCCTGGCGCCGTTCAAGCTGACCCTGATGGCGGCGCTGTTCGTGGCCATGCCGGTGCTGTTGCACCAGGCCTGGAGCTTCATTGCCCCGGCCATGTACCGCCAGGAAAAGCGCATCGCCCTGCCACTGCTGGTGTCGAGCATCGTGCTGTTCTATTCCGGCATGGCTTTCGCCTTCTTCGTAGTCTTCCCGATGATGTTCGGCTTCTTTGCCAGCGTCACCCCCGATGGCGTGGCGATGATGACCGACATCGGCCTGTACCTGGACTTCATCCTCGCCCTGTTCCTGGCCTTCGGCCTGGCGTTCGAAATCCCGGTGGCGACTTTTATCATCGTCTGGGCCGGGGTCACCGACGTCGGTACCCTGCGCAAAAGCCGCCCCTATGTGATCGTCGGTTGTTTCGTGGTTGGCATGCTGCTGACCCCGCCGGATGTGTTCTCGCAAACCCTATTGGCGGTGCCGATGTGGATATTGTTTGAAGTCGGATTACTGGCCTGTGCTGCGGTCGAGCGCAAGGGCAACCAGGAAATCGCCTGCAACAGCTGACAAGTGGTATTGACGTGGTATGCAAGTGGTATTAAATTTTTAATACCACTCGCCACCTGAAGCCACCGCCATGCCTCCGTTGACCGCCCTGCGCCCCGACGACACCCTGGCCACCCCGCTTTACCTTCAGTTGGCGCGCAATCTGGAACAGGCCATCCACGCCGGGCAGTGGAAAGCCGAACAGGCCCTGCCTTCGGAAAGAAGTCTCAGCGAAGCCCTGGACATCTCCCGGGTTACCGCGCGCAAGGCCCTGGAAGTGCTGCTCGAACAAGGCCTGATCCGCCGCATCCAGGGCTCTGGTACGTTCATCACTCCGCGCCTGGAACAACCGCTCTCACGCCTGTCGAGCTTCAGCGAAATGCTCCGCCTGAAAGGCTTTACCCCAAGCTCGCAGTGGCTGGAGCGCAGCGTCGACGCGCCGTCGGCCGATGAGCTGGTGCGCCTGGGCCTGTCGCCCAACGAACAGGTGGTACACCTCAAGCGCCTGCGCAAGGCCGATGACATCGTCATGGCCGTCGAATACAGCACCCTGCCCGCGCGCTTGCTGAGCAACCCCGAAGCCATCGGCGATTCGCTGTACCAATATCTCGACCAGATCGGCAAACCGGTGGTGCGTGCCCTGCAACACATTCGCGCGATCAACGCCAGCGCCGAACTGGCCGCACGGGTCGGCATCCAGCCCGGCACCGCCATGCTGCTGATGACCCGGGTCGGCTACCTCGACGACAACACCCCCATCGAACTGACCGACACCTACTGTCGCGACGACTACTACGACTTTGTCGCCGAGCTGCGACGCTAGCGGAGCCCCCATGAGCGAACACAACATACTCACCCCGACGGGCTGGGTACGCGGACGCCTGTTGCTGCGTGACGGCCGCGTCGCCGCCATCGACGGCCAGCCGTGCGATCCTCAGGGCAATGATTTGCCCTACCTGCTGCCCGGTTTCATCGACCTGCACGTGCACGGCGGCGGCGGCAGCGATGTGATGGAGGGCGCCGGAGCCTTCGCCACCATCGCCCGTACGCATGCCCGGTTTGGCACCACTTCGCTGTTGGCCACCACCATGACCGCGCCGAAGGAAGAACTGACCCAGGTGCTCGGCGAACTCGGCGCCTACGCCCGCCAGCCGCGCAGCAACGGCGCGCGGGTGCTGGGTGTGCACCTCGAAGGACCGTACATCAACCCGGGCAAGCTCGGCGCGCAGCCGAACTTCGCCCACTTGGGGTTGCTTGAGGAAGTCGAGGCCTACCTGGCCCTGGCGCCAATCAAGGTGATCACTATCGCCCCGGAAGTCGCTGGCCACCTGCCGTTGATCCGTGCCTTGAGTGAGCGCGGCGTGCGCCTGCAGATCGGCCACACCCTGGGCAGCTATGAAGAAGGCGTGGCGGCACTTGAGGCCGGCGCCACCAGTTTCACTCACCTGTACAACGCCATGAGCCCGCTGCATCACCGCGAGCCGGGCATCGTCGGCGCGGCCCTGGCCCATGCGCGCTACGCCGAACTGATTCCCGACCTGCTGCACGTACACCCCGGCGCGATCCGCGTGGCCCTGCGCTCGATCCCCTGCCTGTACTGCGTGACCGACTCCACCGCCGCCGCCGGCATGCCCGATGGCGAGTACAAGCTCGGCAGCCACACCGTGACCAAATGCCTGGGCGGCGTGCGCCTGCCCGACGGCACCCTGGCCGGCAGCACCCTGACCATGGACCAGGCCCTGCGCAACCTGGTGAAGATCGGCCTGCCTCTGGCCGAAGCCTCTCAGCGCCTGTCGCAATTCCCCGCCGACTACCTCGGCCTGGAGGAGCGCGGACGCCTGCAGGCCGGTAGCTGGGCCGACGCAGTCAGCCTGGATCGCAACCTTGAACTGATCGGCGTAATGGTCGAAGGAGAACACCTTGAGCTCTAAAATGCTTGCCGAGGCCCTGGCCTCGGCCACCGTCGTGCAGACCCAACTCGAGCGTTGCGATGCCCGTATCGCCGAGGTTGCCGAACACCTGCGCCGCCTCGCACCGCAGGTTGCCCTGACCGTGGCCCGGGGCAGTTCGGATCACGCCGCCAGCTATTTCGCCTACCTGACCATGCAACAGCTTGGCCTGCCGGTGGCGTCGCTGCCGATGTCGGTGGTGACCCTGCAGAACTCGCCCTTGCAGGTGCGCGGCCAGGTGGCCCTGGGCTTTTCCCAGTCGGGCCAGAGCCCGGACCTGGTCAACAGCCTGCAAACCCTGCGCGAACGCGGCGCCACCAGCGTCGCCCTGGTCAACGCCGAGGATTCGCCGCTGGAACGCGCCTGCCAATACAGCCTGCCGCTGTGCGCCGGCCCCGAGTTGAGCGTTGCCGCCACCAAGAGTTTTATCGCCACCCTCAGCGCCAGCGCCCGCCTGGTCGCCCACTGGCAGCAAGACCCGGCGCTGCTCGAGGCTGGCCTCGCCCTGCCCGGGCAACTGCGCGAAGCAGCGGCGCAAGACTGGAGCCTGGCCATCGAACAACTGCGCGATTGCCAGCGGCTGATGGTCATCGGCCGGGGCGCCGGGTTTGCCGTCGCCCAGGAAGCAGCGCTCAAGTTCAAGGAAACCTCGGCGATCCAGGCCGAAGCCTTCAGCAGCGCCGAAGTGCGTCACGGCCCGATGGCACTGATCGATGCCCATTACCCGTTGCTGGTATTGGCGCCTCGTGGCGTGGAACAGGCAGGCCTGCTGCAACTGGCCGAAGACATGCGCCAGCGCGGCGCCAAAGTGCTGCTGGCCGCACCGGCGGACATCCCCCAGCGCAACCTGACCTTGAGCAGCGCCGCCCACCCGGGCCTCGACCCGCTGCTGGCGATCCAGAGCTTCTATGTCATGGCCGCAGGCCTGGCCGAGGCGCGTGGCATGGACCCGGACCAGCCCCGTCACCTGAGCAAAGTGACCCGAACTCACTGAGGCACCGAGGATCTTGCGCATGCCCGACAACAAGAACATCACCCTCCATGCACCCCTCGAAGGCCCCCTGTTGCCACTGGACCAGGTGCCCGACCCGGTGTTCGCCGGCGGCACCCTGGGCAATGGCATCGCCATCGACCCGCTCAACGACTGCCTGCAGGCACCCTGCGCCGGCACCGTCATTCACCTGGCAAAAACCCTGCACGCCCTGACCCTGCGTGCCGACAACGGCGCCGAGATCCTTATGCACATCGGCCTTGATACCGTGCAGTTGCAGGGCCGCGGCTTCGAAGCGCTGGTGGCCAATGGCGAGCGCGTCGAACGGGGTCAGCCGCTGATTCGTTTTGACCTGGACCTGGTCGCACAACACTGCACCAGCCTGATCACCGTCATAATCCTGAGCAATAGCAGCGAATACCGATTGCTGCCGCGCACGACCCGTTCGGTGGCCCTGGGTGCGCCATTGCTGGATGTCATTCCCAACGCTGGCGTCGGCGCAGTCAAAGCTGCCAGCGCAGGTGAGACAGTGCGCGGTAGCACCAAGGTCGCCCATCACGGCGGCCTGCATGCGCGCCCTGCAGCATTACTGCGCCAGACCGCCCAGGGTTTCGCCAGCCACGCCGAACTGCACTTCAACGGCCAGGTCGCCGCGCTCAACAGCCTGGTGGCGATCATGGGATTGGGGGTGGGCGAGCAGGATGAAATCGAAATCGTCTGCAGCGGTGCCGACAGTACGCCAGCCTTGCACGCCTTGTTGGCGGCAGTCGCCACAGCGACCGTCGGCGAACAGCATGCCGGCCCTGCCGTCAGCGTCCAGGCCAAACCCGTCGCCAACCTGGAGCCCGGCATTCTCAATGGTGTATGCGCATCACCTGGCCTGGCCAGCGGCCCGTTGGCACGCCTGGATGCCATTCGCCTGCCGCACGACTCCGGCGGCCATCAACCCGGCCCGCAGCATCAAGCCCTGAACGCCGCGCTAGCCAGCGTCAAGGCCGCCATTGAAGCTGACCTGCAGCACCTGCAACAGGGCGACGCCGCGGCCATCTTCGAAGCGCACCTGGCACTGCTCGACGATCCGTCCCTGATCGATGCCGCGCGCCAGTGCATCGACCAGGGCACCGCCGCCAGCCACGCCTGGAGCCAGGCCATCGACGCCCAGTGCGCGATCCTCAAGGCACTCGACAAGCCGCTGCTGGCCGAGCGCGCCAACGACCTGCAGGATTTGCAGCAACGGGTATTGCGCGACCTGCTCGGCGAAACCCGAGAGCTGAACCTGCCGCCTTCGGCAATTGTCGCCGCCCATGAACTGACGCCCTCGGACCTGCTGCTGCTCGACAAGCACGCGGTAGCCGGGTTGTGCATGGTCGCCGGTGGCGCGACCTCGCATGTCGCCATCCTCGCCCGCGCCCGTGGGCTGCCATGCCTGGTTGCCCTGGGCCCGGAGCTGATGAACCTGCAGGCAGGCCAGGTACTGGTCATGGATGGCGAACAGGCCCGACTGGAAACCGCGCCAGACACCGAACGCCTGGCCCAGGTCGCGCAGCTTCGCCAGCAACAGCAGCAACGCCGCGATGAGCAGCAAGCCGCCGCCCAGGGCAGCGCCCAGACCCGTGACGGACGCCTGATCGAAGTCGCCGCCAATGTCGCCTCGGCTGTCGAGGCCGCCCAGGCCCTGACCCTGGGCGCCGACGGCGTCGGCCTGTTGCGCACCGAATTCCTCTTCGTCGACCGCCACACCGCTCCGGATGAGCAGGAGCAACGCGCCGCCTACCAGGCAGTGCTCGACGCCATGGGCGATCGCCCGGTGATCATCCGCACCATCGATGTCGGCGGCGACAAGCAACTGGACTACCTGCCACTGCCCCATGAAGCCAACCCGGTGCTCGGCCTGCGCGGCATTCGCCTGGGCCAGCTGCGCCCCGAGCTGCTCGACCTGCAATTGCGTGCCCTGCTGCAGGTCAGCCCGCAGCGCCGCTGCCGGATCATGCTGCCAATGGTCAGCGAGGTCGATGAACTGCTGGAGATCCGCCAGCGCCTGGATCGACTGACCAGCGAGCTGGGCATCAGCCAGCGCGCCGAACTTGGGGTGATGATCGAAGTACCGGCCGCCGCCCTGCTCGCCGAGCGCCTGGCCGAGCACGCCGACTTCTTCTCCATCGGCACCAACGACCTGTCCCAGTACACCCTGGCCATGGACCGCGACCACGCGGGCCTGGCGGCTCGCGTCGACGCCCTGCACCCGGCGCTGCTGCGCCTGATCGACCTCACCTGCCAGGGCGCCGCCCGTCATGGCCGTTGGGTCGGCGTGTGTGGCGCCTTGGCCTCGGACCCACTGGCCACTTCGGTACTGATCGGCCTTGGGGTCAGTGAGCTGTCGGTCAGCGCCCCGCAGGTCGGCGAGATCAAGGAGCGCGTGCGCCAGCTCGACAGCACGCAATGCCGCGCCTTCAGCCAGCAGTTGCTGGGTCTGTCCAGTGCCCACGCGGTGCGCCAGGCCTGCCGTGACTTTGATGCGCGGCCGCTACAACCACGCCATTCTCCACTTAGCACAGAACAATAACCGGAGCGCACCATGTACCAGCACTTCATTCAGGGCCTGCAACGGCTCGGCCGCGCCCTCATGCTGCCCATCGCCATCTTGCCGATTGCCGGCCTGCTGCTGCGCCTGGGCGACACCGACCTGTTGGACATCGCCCTGATCCACGACGCCGGCAATGCAATCTTCGCCAACCTGGCGCTGATCTTCGCCATCGGCATCGCCGTCGGCTTTGCCCGTGACAACAACGGCACGGCGGGCCTGGCCGGGGCCATCGGCTACCTGGTGCTGGTGTCGACACTCAAGGTGATCGACCCGCACATCGACATGGGCATGCTCGCCGGGATTATCGTAGGACTGCTCGGCGGCGCGCTGTACAACCGTTTCAAGGACATCCAGCTGCCCGAGTACCTGGCCTTCTTCGGTGGCCGGCGTTTCGTGCCGATTGCCACCGGCCTTTCAGCCGTTGGCCTGGGCTTGCTGTTCGGCTTGATCTGGCCACCGCTGCAGAACGGCATCAACAGCCTGGGCCAGCTGCTGCTCGACAGCGGAAGCATCGGCGCGTTCTTCTTTGGCGTGCTTAACCGCCTGCTGATCGTCACCGGCCTGCACCATATCCTCAACAATCTGGTGTGGTTCGTCTTCGGGAGTTTCGAGGGTGCCAATGGCCTGACCGTGACCGGCGACATCAGCCGCTATTTCGCCGGTGATCCCCGGGCCGGCCAGTTCCTGGCCGGGATGTTCCCGATGATGATCTTCGGCCTGCCCGCTGCGTGCCTGGCCATGTACCGCCATGCCCTGCCGGCGCGGCGCAAGCTGATCGGCGGCATCCTCCTGTCGATGGCCCTGACCTCGGCGCTGACCGGGGTCACCGAGCCTGTCGAGTTCGCCTTCATGTTCCTCGCGCCGATGCTTTACCTGATCCACGCCGTACTCACTGGCCTGGCCATGGCACTCTGCGACCTGCTCAACATCCGCCTGGGCTTTACCTTCTCCGGTGGCGCCATCGACATGGCCCTGGGCTGGGGCCGTTCAACCAATGGCTGGATGGTGTTCCCGGTAGGGCTTTTGTATGCGCTGGTGTACTACTTTGTTTTCGACTTCTGTATCCGCCGTTTCGATCTGAAAACCCCGGGCCGTGAAGATCAGCCCAGCGAAGAAGCGCCGGCCCCAGACAGCAGCGCGCCACGCGGCAAGCGCTACATCGATGCCCTTGGCGGCGGCGCAAACCTGCTCTCGGTGGACGCCTGCACCACCCGTCTGCGCCTGCTGCTTAAAGACCGTAGCCTGGCTCAGGATGCCGTGCTGAAAACTCTCGGCGCCATGGCCGTAGTGCGGCCGGGTTCCGGTGGCAGCCTGCAGGTGGTGGTCGGACCGCTGGCCGATACCATTGCCGACGAGATTCGCAACCAGTTGCCACATGCCCTGGCGAACACTGCTGAGCAGCCACAAGCGAAAATCGAGGCGACAGAAACCATGGCCGCTGACGATTGGCTCAGCGCCCTGGGCGGCAAGGATAATCTGCTGAAGGTGGAGTGCGTGGCCCTGACCCGCGTGCGCATCGAGTTCAAGGATGCGCGCAAGGTGGCACGCGAGCGCCTGCTGGCGCTGGGGTGCCAGGGGGTCAGTCCGCTGACGGATGGCACCTGGCATCTGTTGATGGGCAAGCGTGCTGCGGCCTTGAGCCAGGCGTTGCAGGGCTGAAAAGCATCGCGGGGCAAGCCCGCTCCTACTGTGGGAGCGGGCTTGCCCCGCGATGAGGCCCGAGCAGACACAAAAAAGCCGCGACCCGATCACAGGTCGCGGCTTTTTTTCAGCCCTTAGAAGTCCGCTAGCTGCCAGACCTCATAAGCCGGGGTTTCATAGGGATGACTGAGCTTTAGCGCAGCGACCACCGAGCCAATCAACTGGTCGGACACCACCAGCTCGACCCGCCATTCTTCGACCTGCTCGACCACGCCGGTCTGCCCGAGGAACGGCTGGCTGCCGTCCAGCGGGCGGAACTGGCCCTGGCCCAGCACCTGCCAGGCGCAGCAGTCGTAGTCGCCGATGCGCCCGCCGCCAGCGGCGAACACAGCAGCCTTGACCACCTCCACATGGCTAGGCGGGACGAAGAAGGCGAGCTTGTACACCCTTAGTTCACCCACACCCGGGCGTTGCGGAACATGCGCATCCACGCCGCGTCTTCGTTCCAGTCATCCGGACGCCAGGAGTTCTGCACGGCACGGAAGACCCGCTCAGGGTGCGGCATCATGATGGTGACGCGACCGTCGCGGCTGGTCAGGCCGGTGATCCCGCGCGGCGAGCCGTTCGGGTTGGCCGGGTAGGTTTCGGTAACCTTGCCGTGGTTGTCGACAAAGCGCAGGGCCACGCAACCGGACAGATCGGCTTCGAGCAAGGCTTCTTCGCTGGCGAATTCGGCATGGCCTTCACCGTGCGCGATGGCGATCGGCATGCGCGAACCGGCCATGCCCTGCAGGAAGATCGAGTTCGACTTCTGCACCTCGACCATGGCCACACGGGCTTCGAACTGCTCGGAACGGTTGCGCACGAAGTGCGGCCAGAACTCGCTGCCCGGGATCAGCTCGTGCAGGTTGGACATCATCTGGCAACCGTTGCACACACCCAGGGTGAAGCTGTCGGTACGCTCGAAGAAGCCCTGGAAGGCATCACGGGCACGGGCGTTGAACAGCGCCGACTTGGCCCAGCCTTCACCGGCGCCGAGAACGTCACCGTAGGAGAAGCCGCCGCAGGCCACCAGGCCCTTGAAGTCGTTGAGGTCAACGCGACCGGCGAGGATATCGCTCATGTGCACGTCGATGGCGTTGAAGCCGGCGCGGTCGAAGGCTGCCGCCATCTCGACCTGGCCGTTGACGCCCTGCTCGCGCAGCACTGCCACCTGCGGGCGCACGCCCTTCTTGATGTACGGCGCGGCGATGTCCTGGTTGACGTCAAAGCCAAGCTTGACGCTCAGGCCCGGGTTGTCTTCTTCCAGCAGTACGTCGAACTCTTGATCGGCGCAGTCGGCGTTGTCACGCAGGCGCTGGATCTGGTAGCTGGTCTCGGCCCACTGGCGCTGCAGCAGACGACGGTCGCCCTTGAACAGCTCTTCACCGGCCAGCTTGATCAGCACTTCGCCGTTGTTGATCGGCTGGCCGATCACCGCGACGCAGTCTTCACCCAGGCCGGCAGCGCTGAACTGGGCCAGCACGTCCGGGGTAGCGTCCTGATGCACCTGGATCACCGCGCCCAGCTCCTCGTTGAAGAGGATGGCGGCAATTTTTTCACGCTTGCTGGTCAGGGTGTCGAGTTCCAGCTCCAGGCCGCAATGACCGGCAAAGGCCATTTCCAGCACGGTGGTCATCAGGCCACCGTCGGAACGGTCGTGGTAGGCCAGCAGGTGACCATCGGCATTCAGGCCCTGGATCACGGCGAAGAAGGCCTTGAGGTCTTCAGCGTCGTCGACGTCCGGTGCCTGGCTGCCGAGCTTGCCGTGGGTCTGGGCCAGGATCGAGGCGCCCATGCGGTTCTTGCCACGGCCGAGGTCGATCAGGATCAGATCGGTCTCGCCCTTGTCCATGCGCAGTTCAGGGGTCAGGGTCTTGCGAATGTCGGTGACCGGTGCGAAGCCGGTGACAATCAGCGACAGCGGCGAGGTGACGGATTTTTCCGCGCCCTCTTCGCTCCAGCGGGTTTTCATGGACATGGAGTCCTTGCCCACCGGAATGGTCAGGCCCAGCTCAGGGCACAGTTCCATGCCCACGGCCTTGACGGTGTCGTACAGACGCGCGTCTTCACCCGGGTGACCGGCTGCGGACATCCAGTTGGCCGACAGCTTGATGTCGGACAGTTTTTCGATACGCGAGGCGGCCATGTTGGTCAGCGTCTCGCCGATGGCCATGCGGCCCGAAGCCGGGGCGTCGAGCAAGGCCAGCGGGGTACGCTCGCCCATGGCCATGGCTTCACCGGTGTAGACGTCGAAGCTGGTGGCAGTGACGGCAACATCCGCCACCGGCACCTGCCAAGGGCCGACCATCTGGTCGCGGGCAACCAGGCCGGTGATGGTGCGGTCGCCGATGGTGATCAGGAAGCTCTTGC
>RCUI01000063.1_pt1 | contig 40237 bp, 33 predicted proteins | sample 2166121 | NCBI WGS metagenome assembly RCUI01 (sample SAMN09932700, study PRJNA488358) | compost metagenome | feature: garden; material: soil; isolation source: compost soil in succinic acid-enriched culture | place: Germany: Experimental Botanical Garden Goettingen | collected 2016-01-27
GCAGAGAAACGCTGCACTGTGAAACCCTGATCGAGGAAAACGTCATGGCATTACCGGATCCGTTGAAACTGTATCGCGAGGCCATCACCCGGTTTGAAAACGGCATCAATGCCCTGGCTGCCCGTCACATCGACGCGAAAGAGGTGGGCCTGGTGATCGACCACTATTCCAGGGTCTCCCACGGCTTGCAGCACCTGTCGCAGACGTCGCTGGAGCGCTTGTACAAGCGTATGGACCTGCCCAGTCGCGGCGAAGTCGACGCCCTGGCCACGGCTTTGCGGCGCGTGGAAGACAAGCTCGACCAATTGCTTCCGGCATCCCGCAGTGCGGCGATTGCACCTCGCCCGCCACGGACGCGACGCCCCATGGTTGAAGCGTCCCCGGCGCCGGTCAAACCGGCATCCAAACGTAAACGCAAGGCAGGAAGTGACGATGACTCGGCCACATGACAACAAGGTCGTCGACAGTTCGATGACGCACAGGTTGCGTTCGGAGCTGGGCATGATGGTCCAGCGCGGTATAAAGGGCCTCGAATACCTCAGCACGCCACCGCCCGCCGTTGGCATGACGCCAAGGACGCTGGTACACCGCCGCGGCACCTTGTGCCTGTACCACTATCACGCCACGGCAGACGAGATCTATCGCGTGCCGCTGTTGTTCGTGATGGCGACGACCAGCAAGGCGGCGATCTTCGACCTGGCAAAGGGGCAGAGCCTGATCGAGTTCCTGCTTGCGCGGGGTTATGACATTTACGTCATGGACTGGCATGCGCCGAGCCGGGATGAGGCGCACCTGAAGCTCGAGCATTATGTGCTCGACTTCATTCCCGATTGCATACGCCGGGTGCAGCAAGACACCGGCATCGATGATGTCACGCTGATCGGCTACTGCATGGGCGGTGTCCTTGCCACGCTGTACGCCGCCTTGCACCCCGGTGGGCCGTTGAAGAACCTGGTGTGCTTCACCACGCCCGTGGACTGGACGAAGATGCCCCTGGCCAAGCAACGTCACTTCAAGCCCGAGCGGCTGATCGGGGCGACGGGGCTGGTTTCGCCACAGACCATCATCAGGGCTATTGACCTGCACCGTCCTGCAGGTCGCATTGCCGGCAAGGCGAGGCTCTGGGACAACCTGTGGAATGACGATTACGTCCGGGGTTTCCGCATGATGGCGCGGTTCAGTGACGAGACCTTGCCGCTGCCCGGTGAGTACTTGCGGCAAATCCACCAGGAACTGGGGCAGAACAATTCGCTTTACGAAGGGGGTATGCGCATTGGTGGCAAGGAGGTTGATCTGAAGCGTATCGAGGTGCCGCTGTTGCACATCATTGCGCAGTACGACTCCCTGGTTCCCCCGGACTGCGCACAACCGCTGGTAGCGCGTGTGGGGTCGCGTGACAAGGAAGAGCTGTTGCTGCCGGGCGGGCATGTCAGCCTGGTGGCGGGACCGGCTGCGGTCAAGCGGATGTGGCCAAGGCTCGATCGGTGGTTGGGGGAGCGGTCTGTTTGAAGGGCTGCGTAAATGACGACCGCTGTGCGGCCGATCGCAGGCTGGCGCCAGCGGCTACGAGGTCTGGTAGCCGCTGGCGAGGAACGAGGCTGCGATCGGACGCGCAGCGCTCGTGTTTGCGTGTGCCGTCAGGCCACTGTATCCACCACCCCGCCATCCACCCGCAAGGCGGCACCGGTGGTAGCCGAGGCCTGGGTAGACGCCACATAGACCACCAGGTTGGCCACTTCCTCTACCGTCGCCGCACGTTGAATGATGGAACTTGGGCGGTGCTCCATGACGAACGCGGCGGCGCATTCCTCCAGGGTCTTGCCGCTCTCGGCCACTTCGTCCTTGAGCATTTCAGCGACGCCCTCGGACAAGGTCGGGCCGGGTAGCACCGCGTTGACGGTGACGCCGGTGCCGGCCAGTCGCTTGGCCAGCCCACGGGAAACCGAGAGGTTGGACGTCTTGGTGAAGCCGTAGTGGATCATGTCGGCCGGAATGTTCAGTGCCGATTCCGAGGAAATGAACACAATGCGGCCCCACTGCCGCTCGACCATCCCCTGGGCATAGGCACGGGACAAGCGCACGCCGGACATTACGTTCACATCGAAAAAGCGCTGCCAGACCTCGTCCGGTGTGTCGAAGAAGTCTTGCGGGCCGTAGATGCCAACGTTGTTGATCAGGATGTCCACCTGCGGCAACTGCGAAACCAGCTGCGCGCACCCGTCGGCATTGCCGACATCGGCTACCACGCCTCGTACCGTTGCAGCCGCACAGGATTGCTGGATGGCTGCGACCGCAGCGTCTACCGCAGGCTGGCTTCGGCCGTTGACGATGACGTCTGCACCAGCCTCGGCAAGGCCCTTGGCGATGGCGAAGCCAATACCCACCGTGGAACCGGTGACAAGGGCAGTCTTGGCGCTCAAATCGATTTTCATGGCATGCATCTCGTAGAGGTAATGCCTGCAATCTAGCAGTTGCGCGGGGCGGCGATCATCGTCGCCAACTTGAAAACACTTTTCTTGAAATCAGAATAATTGCTAGGGTGATGCCTTCGAGTGGCCACTTTTATTCGAGTCTTGATTTTTTCGGGTTGAAGTTTTTCGAGTATTTAAAATAATGGACAGGTTATTTGCGCTGCGCTTACTGATGGATATCGCAGACAAGGGCAGTTTTTCAGCAGTGGCCCGGGCCCACGCAATCGCTGCCTCCAAGGTGACGCTGGTGATTCAGCAGCTGGAAAGCAGCCTGGGTGCTCGTTTGATTACGCGCACCACCCGCAAGCTGGCGTTTACCCATGAGGGGGAGCGGTTGTTGTCTGCGGCTCGAGAGATCTTCGCTATCTGGGAGACGGCGGCGGCCGAGATCTCCCCGAGCGGTGATCTGCAAGGGCCGATACGCATTACCGTCAACAATGATTTCGGCCATCAATGGGTGTTGCCGATTCTCGATCCGTTCATGCAGCTGCATCCCAAGGTCCAGGTGACGGTGCTGTTCAGCGACGGCATTGAAAACCTGCTGGAACAGCAGATCGATGTGGCGATTCGCAGTGGTCCGCTGGAAGACTCGCGCCTTAAAGCCAGGTTATTGGTCAAGGGCCGGCGCGTGGTCTGTGCGGCGCCATCCTACTGGGCTGAACATGGCAAACCGACGCAGCCGCAAGACCTGGCCAGGCATAACTGCCTGGTGTTGTTGCGCTCGGGGGCGCCGCTGTCGATATGGAACTTCGTTGTTGACGGCGTGCGCACTTCAGTGAAGGTCAGCGGCGATCGCGTGGTCAATGATGGCGCTGTCCTGCGCCAATGGGCGGTGCAAGGCAAAGGGGTCATCGTCAAGAACGAATGGGATATCCAGGCGCACGTGGATAAGGGCGAATTGGAAGTTGTATTGGGCGACGCTGTCGAGGAACACGTCGACTTGTATGCGGTGTATCCGAAAGACATCCCCAATCGTAGAACACTCGCGTTTATCGACTTTTTGAGCCGCCACATTACCCAACGAGTCAGCGGTGAACGTCTGTCCGGCTGTCAACCGTTTGCCAACATGACGTGACTGGCTGCATCCCTGCAGCCGGATCTGGCTCAACTCAGAATTTGTACTTGGCGGTCAGCATGTAGTTGCGCGGGTTGCCGTAGGTGTCGGTGCTGCCCCAGGTCACGTCCGAGCCGATTGCCGAGTAGTACACGCGGTCAAAGACATTGTTGGCATTCAGTTGCAGGTCCAGGTGTTTGTTCACCTCGTAGCCGGCCATCAGGTCGGTGACCGCATAGCTGCCTTGCTGAATGCGATAGCTGCCATCGGTAAGGGCCACGTCGTTGTACAGGCGGCTCTGCCAATAGACGTTGCCGCCCACGCGCAGTTTTTCCAGCGGGCCCTGGAAGCGGTAGACCGTGGACAGCTTGAACAGGTGTTCAGGGGCGTCGGTGGTGAAGGGTTGGTGGGCGTTGGCAGGGTCCTGGTCCTTGATGTAGCGCGCACGGGTGTAGGTGTAGCCTGCGCCCACCTGCCATTGCTCGGTCAAGGCGCCTTGCAGTTCCAGGTCCAGGCCTTGGCTGCGGACTTTGCCGGAGGCTTCGTAGCAGGTGATTTCCGGGCAGCCGGTCTGGTCGTCCGCCTGGCTGGCGCGGTTCAGCTGGTCGACCTGGAATACCGCAAGGCTGGCGTTCAGTGCGCCATCGAAGTATTCGCCCTTGATGCCGATTTCATAGTTCTCGCCCACGATTGGCTCAAGCAGCTTGCCGCCGATGTCCTTCTGGGTCTGCGGGGTGAAGATGTCGGTGTAGCTGGCGTAGACCGAGTAGGTGTCATTGATGTCGTAGATCAGGCCGGCGTAGCGGGTGACGTTGCGGGTGACTTTGTAGTCGCCGTCGCCTGTGTGGTTGTCGTAGTCATACCAGTCCAGGCGCCCGCCCAGGATCAGCGTCAGCGGGTCGGCAAGGCTCAGGCGGGTGGTGAGGTATACGCCGTTCTGGGTGGTGACTTCATGATCGTCGGTGGTACGCACGAAGTCCGGTTTCGGCGCGCCCAGCGGCAACCCCAGGGTGTACGGGCTGTAGTTGTGGGTGGTGACGTCGTACTCGCGGCTGCTGGCGCCGACGACTACCTCATGGGTGCGGCCAAAGGCTTGCAAAGGGCCGCTGGCGAACAGGTCATAGGCGCTCTGGGTTTCATCGTAGCGTGACTGCCAGGCGGTGCGCTCCAGCGGCCCGTTGTAGCGCGACAGGTAGGTACCGGAGAACAGCGCTTTTTGCGTCGATTGCGACGCAGACGCCTGCAGTTGCCAGTCGTTGGCGAAGCGGTGCCTGACCTCGCCGAACACCGTGTTGATGTCCTGCTTCTTGTCTTCCCAGTCGGTACCGGGGTTGGTCGAACGCGGCAGGTCGAGGTGATGCCCATCGGTGCCGATGGGCAGGCCACCCCAGAAGAAGTTGGTGCGGTCTTCCTGGCGCGAGAGGCCGAAGGTCAGGGTGGTGTCTTCGCCGAGGTCTGCTTCGGTCACGGCGTAGAACAGCCCGTGGTTGCTGTTTTCGCCGTCGCGGAAGGTGTCGGCATCACGGTAGGAACCCACCACACGGCCGCGCAGGGTGCCGCTTTCGTTCAACGGGCTGGAGGCGTCGAACTCGCCACGGTAGTCATCCCAGCTGCCAGCCGCGCTGGTCAAGGTCACTTGCTGCTCGGCGGTGGGGCGCTTGCGCACCATGTTGATGGCTGCCGATGGATTACCGCTACCGGTGACAAGGCCGGTGGCACCGCGGATCACTTCGACCCGGTCGAACATCGCAAGGTTCGGCTGGATGCCCACCGTCCAGCCCTGGTAAGAGCTGGGCAGGCCGTCGTACATGATGTTGTCGATGTCAAAGCCGCGGGCGCTGTAGGTCTGGCGCCCCGGGCCGCTGGACTGGCTGAGGAATAGGCCGGGGGTGTTCTTGACCACGTCGTTGACGCTGGTCATGGCCTGGTCGTCCATGCGCTGGCGGGTGATCACGGTGACAGCTTGCGGGGTCTCGCGCATCGACAACGGCAGCTTGGTGGCAGTCTGCATGGTCCCGGTAGTGTAGGAGCCCGACCCCTCGGTGGTCTGGCCCAGGCCTGTGGCACTGATGGCCAGTGGGCTGAGGATCATTGATTCAGCGACGCCGGTTTGCTCGGCAGGCGTGGCCGCAGGGGCGGTTTGTTCGGCAAGGGCAAGGGGCGAGGCGCTTGCCAGGGCAATGGCAACGGCGAGGGTACGGGGCCAAAAAGGAAACACGCAGGATTCTCCACACAGAGTGAATGACAAGTAACGACGCGAAGGGGCGGTGACTGTTCAGCTGCAGGCGCGGCGAGGTGGACCGAGGTGCACCGTGAGCCTGTGATAGCAGGCTCGCTCAAAAGCTGATAAGAGTACTTTTGATAATCATTCGCAGTAGTGTGTCAGAATGTGACGCACAGAAAAACCCATGAACGCGAAATAACTAATGAAATTTTCACATTCCAGTCAGTGACGGTTCTGTGATTACAGGAAGGGCAGCGCCTGTGGCAGTTCCAATTCCAGGTGCCAGGATGAGAACGTCCGGTCGCCTGCCGCAACGACCTGGGCCTTGGCTTGCAAGCGCAGCAACAGGCGCTGAATGCTGGCATGAGCCAGCAGGGCCGAGGTGTCGTGGGAGTGAGGCGCATGCCAGGGCGTCAGTTCAAGGTTCAACCGCAGCAATCCGCGGGGCTGGATGCTGGTCGCCAGGTGCAGGTCGATTCGTGCCGGCAGGGTACCCAGTTGCAGATAGCTGAACAGGCTGTCGAGCAACTGACGGTAATGAAGGGCATCGATCCACGCGCTTTGCAGGGCGCGCAGGCCGGGGCCGAGGTCCAGCAGGCACCCCGCGGCGGCGAGCCGCTGGCGCCAGGGAGCGAGGATTTCTTCGGTCAAGGTGCCCAGGTTGTGGGCCTCGGTTTGCGCCTCGTTCTCGTGGGCGTCGAGGGTCATGACTGCATCGATCCTCGCCAGGCTGTGGCGCATGTCGTCAATTTGCTGCGCCAGCGCGCTCAAGCCGGGCTGCGAGGCGTCGGCACCGGGTTGCAACGCCTGCTCCAGGCTTTGCTGCATCCCCGCCAGCAGGGCCTGCAATTCGTGACTGACCGCCACCAGCGTCGTACTTTTGAGGTGGCTTTCAAACCGTGCCTCGGCGCCTTCCTGGCGCAGGGTGGTGAGCATCCTGTCGCGTTCGGTGAGATCGCGCATGCCGCCGAGCATGGCGACCAGCGTGCCAGCCTCGTCACGAAACGGTGTACACCAGATGTGCATGGCAGTGGGCGACCCCGCGATCTCGATGACGGCTTCGGTCATGAAGGGTTCTTCGCGGATCACGGCTTCGCGAAAGCGCAGCCATGAGCGCTCGCGCAGCGGCGCCGGCAACCACCGCGCCTGGTCCATGGTGGTGCCGCGGATCATCTCGAAGCTTTCGCCGGTGTAGGCCAGGTAGCGGCGGTTGCACATCAGCAGGTGGCCTTCCAGGTCGCGCACGAACATGGGGTAGGGCGCCGAGTCGAGCAGGGCGCGCAACAGGCCGTACTCGCGCAGCAATTGCGGATCGACTGGTGCGCCCTGGACCCGTGCGCCATCGTCACCGGCCACCAGCCCATGGCTGCGGGCCACCTCCAGTAGCTGGAAGTCACTGTCAACCCTGAGCTTCTGGTGCAGGCGCACCTTGTAGGTGCTGACGGTCTTGTAGCTCAGGCTCAGTTGCCCGGCGATGTCCTTGTTGTTGAGGCCCTGGCTGAGCATCTGCAGCACTGTCAGTTCGCGGCCGGACAACTGCTCCAGCTCGCTTTCGGATTCGCTGGCCTCCTGGCGGGTGGCCTCGCGGGGAAAGTAGCTGCGCCCGTGGCTGACGGCCTGCAGGGCGTGCTCCAGCGCCTGCAGTGCCTCGGTCTTGCTCACATAGGCATCGGCCCCGGCCTGCAGCGAGCGTGCGGCATACAGGCTGGCCTCCTGGACGCTGTACACCAGCAGCTTGATGCCTTGGTGGCTGGCGCGCAGGCGGCGCAGCAAATCCAGCCCGCCCAGGCGTGGCACAAGCAGCTCGATGATCACCAGGTCCGGGTGCAACTGGCGACACTTGAGCAACGCATCCTGGCCGTTATCCACCTCGCCAATCACCTGGTGGCCTGTGCGTTGGAGCAGGGCCCGCAACCCGTCGCGAACGATGGGCAGGTGGTCCACGAGCAGGACAGTGCTCATGTGCGATTACCTCCGGAGCGGATTCCGCCCAAGCATAGACCAGGACTGTCGAGAGTTACTCCTACAACGCCATGGATGCTGCTCCGACATTCGCAACCCCGCCCCCCGCGCAGACTGCAGGCATACCCTTTCCAGCGCCCGCGAGGCTGCCATGAAAACCTTCACCCGCCCTGCATCACGCCATCCGAAGTTCCAGCGCACCTGCCTGGGCCAGGCCATCGGCCTGATTCTGGCCGGGCTATTCAGCCTCAACGTGATCGAGGCCGAAGCCGAGGACAGCGGTGTCGAACCCCCGGTCATGGACATCGACCCGCCTTCGGCAGCCGGTGCCATGGTCAGCCCGTCGATCCTCGAGATCGCCCTGCAGGCCAGTGCGGATGCCCCACGGGTGTTTGCCGCACGGCTGCTTGGCGCACCGGCTCCCATCAGCGTGACGGTTGCCGACGGCATCGGCATTGCCGCCGCTGGCGCCCATGACGACGCTACCGTCAACCTGGCTGCAGCGCGCACCGTTGGTGTGCAGGCCGGGGCTGGCAGCAACGTGGGTTTTGAACGGGGCACCGTCAACAACAGCGCCCTGACCACCGCCAACGCTGCAGGCCAGGCCGGCCTGCTGGCAACCGATGGCGGCCAGATCAGCGGCAGCGGCGTCACCGTCAACCTGGTGCCCAAGGCCGCCAACAGTAATGTACTTACAGTCAGCAACATGACCGGCGTCAGTGCCAAGCGTGGAGGCCAGGTGTCGCTGCGTGACAGCAGCGTGACCATGGGCGGCAACGTCGGTGGCCTGAACAATCAGGGCCTGGTGGCCTCTGGCAGTGGCAGCCATATCGATTTCGCCGGCGGCAGCGTCAGTACTTTGTCCAAGGGGTCGGTCGCTGTGCTGGCGCAAGACGGCGGTTCCATCAACCTGAGCCAGGGCAGCGTGATCAGCACCAGTGGTGCGCCCAACGCCGGCAATGCCAGCCATGGCCTCAAGGCCACAGGGCCTGGCAGCCGGATCGAGGCGACCGATGTCACGGTCAATATGGCCGCGGTGTCGGCCAGTGGCGCCCGGGCCGAAAACGGTGGCCATATCCAGCTCAAAGACAGTACGCTGGCCGGCACCTCGGCGGCCACCAGCACCACCACGACCGCCATGCTGCATGCCCTCGGTGGCGCCACTATCGACGCAGACGGAACCAGCGTCAGCGCCACCGGCAACTACATCGGTGGTGCTCGCGCCGACGGTGCCAGCAGCAAAGTCACGATCAAGGGCGGCAGCACCCTGGCCATCAAGGGCGCCGGCAGCGCCACGGACTACACCTCCGGCGCCCGTGCCATGAACGGCGGCGCGGTCACGGTCGAGAGCAGCACCGTGTCGACCCAGGGCACCTTCAGCCATGGTGTCTCGGTTGAAGGCAGCGGCTCCCGCGCCGATGTCGCGCACAGCAGCATCGATGTGGGCGGTGCCCGCTCGTACGGCGTCTACGTCAAGGACGGTGCCAGTGCCGAAGTGAACAGCAGCAAGATCAGCCTCGACGCCGCCCCCGGTGTGACTGGTCCCTGGGGCCTTGGCGCGCTGGTCGAAGGCAGCGGCTCGTCGCTGATCCTCAACGACACCGAGGTCAACACCACGCAGAAAACCAGCTATGGCGTACGCGCCCTGGCCGGGAGCGACCTGCAGATCAACAACGGCAAGATCGATACCAAAGGCAACTACTCGGCCGGCCTGAGCGCCGGCAGCTCGACCGTGGTGGCCCGCAACCTCAGCATCACTACCTCCGGTGACGACAACGCCATGGGCGTGGTCGCCGATGCCGGCTCCACCATCACCCTGTACGGCGGCTCGGTGACCACCACCGGCAACGGTTCGCCGGTCTCCTCCAACCTGACCTTTCCCCATGCCCTGGCCTCACGCAACCCCGGTGCGCAACTGAATGTCTACGGCACCAGCGTACTCACCACCGGCACCCAGGCCTACGGCGCCGCCGTGGACGACGGCGGCAGCATGCTGCTCGATGGCGTTTCGCTGCAGACCCAAGGCCAGTATTCGGTGGGCCTGTACGCCGGCATCGGCAAGCTCAAGCCCGCGCCGGTGAGCCTGATCGCGCGCAACGTCAGCGTCGAAACCCATGGCGACCAAGCCACAGGCGCGCTGGTCAGCCGCCAGTACCAGGCGGATGAGGCCAAACTTGAGCTGTTCGATTCGACCTTGAGCACCCACGGTGTGCAATCCCACGGTCTGCAGGCAGAATCCGGCGCACAGCTCAACGCCAACAACACCTCGGTCACCACCAGCGGTGTAAGTGCCCTGGGCGCACTGGCCAACAACACCGCCCATGTCGATCTCGACCAGGTCGGTGTGAACACCCGTGGCGACCTGGCCCACGGCGCCGTGGCCAAGAACGGCGGCGTACTCACCGCCAGCACTAGCGTGATCAATGCCAGCGGCGAACAGGCTGCTGCACTGTATGCCCAGGGCACCGACACCCTCAAGGGCCAGGCAAGCATCGACAACAGCGTGTTGCACAACCGTGACGGCGCCACCGTCGGTGTAGCCGGTGTAGCCGACATCAGCCTGATCGACAGCATCGTCGGCGGCAGCGGCCAATGGCTGAGCGTCGACAGCGCCGTGGCCAACGACGGCAGCAGCATGCCCGATATGGGCACCGGAGAGTGGCAGGGCGTGGGCAAGACCCTGGCCAGCGCCGGCAACGCCCGGATCGATGTCTCGGGTTCGGTGCTCAATGGTTCGGCACGTACAGCCGCCGGCAGCGACTCGAATGTCAGCCTCAGCGATACCAGCCTCTGGAACCTGAGTGGTGAATCGAACCTGGGTACCCTGCGCAACGACGCCAGCCTGATCGACTTCAGCGCCCCGGTGGGCGGCAACTTTAAGAACCTGACCGTCAACAACTACCACGGTGCCAACGGCACTATCGCCTTGAACACTTACCTCTACACCGACAACTCACCGTCGGACAAACTGGTGGTGGACGGCGGCACCGCCGACGGCAGCAGCAACCTGATGATCAAGAACGCCGGTGGCCCCGGCGCGCTGACCCAGGGCAACGGCATCATGGTGGTGGACGCGGTCAATGGCGCCACCACCGATTCCGAGGCGTTCCGCCTGCTCAACCGGGTCAAGGCTGGCCCTTATGAGTACACCCTGCACCGTGCCAGCCAGGACGGCAGCAACGGCGAAGCCTGGTACCTGCGTTCGACCAAGGATGCAGACCCCGTGGACCCCGTGGTGCCTGTAACCCCGGTAACCCCGGTAACCCCTGTGACCCCGGCTGATCCGGCTGATCCGGCCGCCCCGGCCGCCCCTGCGTTCAACCCGGCCCCCAACATCCCTGCACGTTCACAGGTGCCCAACTACCGTCCTGAAACCTCGTTGTACCGGGCACTGCCCTCGATGCTGCTGCACTACAGCCACGCCATGGTCGATACCCTGCACGAGCGTGTCGGCGAAGAGCGTCGCCTGGCCACCGACCCGCTGCCCGATGAAGCCGTCGATACCTACGGCCCAAGCATGGGCTGGGGCCGGTTGATCTACCGCAAGGGCGAACAGGACCTGGGCGAGGGCGCCAGTGCCGACTACCGCATCCATGCCTTCCAGGTGGGGGCCGACCTTTACCGCAACGACGACGTCGATGGCAGCACCGACCAGGCCGGCCTGTCGCTGAGCATTGGCCGCATTGCCGGCAGCGTCGATCACAACGACGGTGTCAATGCCGGTGATGACCTGCTGCGCGCCTATGGAGTAGGAGGGTACTGGACCCACTTTGGCCCTGAAGGCTGGTACCTCGATGGTGTGCTGCAGTTCAACCAGTTCGACATCAAGACCAGCCCCAACGACCTGGACGGTCTTAAAACCCGCGCGCGTGGAGTGACGGCATCGCTGGAAGCCGGCTACCCGTTCCATGCCGAAAAAGACAAAGACCTGCACGTAGAGCCTCAGGCCCAGGTGATCGTCAGCAAGATCAAGGTCGACGACACCCACGACGAAGCTTCGGATGTGCGCTTTGACGACGTCGACTCGCTGACAGGCCGCATGGGTGTACGCATCGACAAGGACTGGTTCCGCGAAGACGACAAAGGCAAGATTCACCGCACCAATGCCTGGGTCCGCCCAAGTGTCTGGCACGAGTTCAAAGGCAAAGCCAAGACGGAGTTCTCCTCGGCCGATGGCTACATCCCCTTTGGTACGGACATGAGCGGTACATGGGGTGAGCTGAACATGGGCGTTGATTATCAGGTCAACGAACGCACTACGGTGACGGGTTCGCTGGGTTACCAGAAAGCGTTTGGTGAAGACAGCCGCAGCTACGAAGGCATGATCGGGATCAAGGTCAAGTTCTGAGTGCCATCGCGGGGCAAGCCCGCTCCTGTAGGAGCGGCGGTGCGACGTCTCGACTTGCCCCGCGATCCATTCAACCCTTTTGAGTCGAAGGCAGCAGAATCGTCAAAACCCCCAGCAACGGCAGGTAAGCGCACAACCGATACACCGCCTCGATCCCGTGACTGTCCGCCAGGCTTCCCAGCAGCGCGGCACCCATCCCGCCAAAGCCGAACATCAGGCCGAAAAACACCCCCGCAATCATGCCGACGTTCCCCGGCACCAGCTCCTGGGCAAACACCACAATGGCCGAGAATGCCGAGGCCAGGATGAAGCCGATGATCATGCTCAGCACGCCGGTCCAGAACAGGTCCACGTAAGGTAGCGCCAGGGTGAAGGGCGCGGCCCCCAGGATCGAGAACCAGATCACCGCCTTGCGCCCGATCCGGTCACCGATCGGCCCACCAAAGAAGGTACCCGCCGCCACGGCCCCCAGGAACAGGAACAGGTACAGCTGCGAGTTGGCAATCGATACGTCGAACTTCTCGATCAGGTAGAAGGTGAAATAGCTGGTCAGGCTCGTCATGTAGAAGTACTTGGAGAACACCAGCAGTGCCAGCACCACCAGGGCGAAGGTCACCCGGCCTCTGGACAGCCCGTGGGTTGCCTGGCTGCCCTGCTTGAGCTTGAACAGGTCCAGGTGATGGCGGTACCAGCGGCTCAGGCCGTACAGCACGGCAATGGCGAACACGGCGAACAGGCCGAACCAGGCAACATGGCCCTGGCCATAGGGAATGACGATGGCTGCCGCCAGCAACGGCCCGAAGGCACTGCCGGCGTTACCCCCGACCTGGAAGGTCGACTGCGCCAGCCCGTATCGACCACCCGAGGCCAGGCGCGCCACGCGAGAAGCCTCCGGGTGAAAGGTGGAGGAGCCAATGCCTACCAGCGCCGACGCGAGCAGTATCGCGGAAAAACTGGCGACGAAGGCCAACATCAGGATACCGACCAGGGTACACACCATGCCGGTGGGCAGCAGCCAGGGCTTGGGGTGGCGGTCGGTGTGGTAGCCCACCCAGGGCTGCAGCAGCGAGGCGGTGAGCTGGAAGGTCAGGGTGATCAGGCCGATCTGGGTGAAGTTCAGGCCATAGTTGGCCTTGAGGATCGGGTAGATCGATGGCAGCACCGCCTGGATCAAGTCGTTGATCAGGTGGGCGAGGGCGCAGGCACCGATGACCCGCATTGCCAAGGGGCTGGCTTGGCGGGCAACCGAGGCGCTGGCCACGGCTGGGTTGAGGCTGGTGGAGGACATGCTGGGGCTTCCGCAGGCAAGGAATTCAAGGTTGCAGCGCTATCCTAGGGGCGGCAGAATTGCCTGTCTCACGCTATTCGGGCAACTACTATCGCAAAAAGGGCATGACGATGAAGCCGCTGGCTGTATTTCTGCAAGAGATCGACGACGGCCCCTGGGCGGTGCGCAGCAGTGCCACCGACTACCCGGAGAACCGCTTCATCGCCCCGCATTCCCACCAGAAGCATCAGTTGATCTATGCCATTGAAGGCGTGATGGTCGTGCATTCTGCCCTGCATCAGTGGACGGTGCCCCCCAGCCGGGGCATCTGGATGCCCAAGGGGTACGTGCATTCGATCCGCTGCATTGGCGAGGTGAAGATGCGCAGTGTTTTCGTGCAACCTGACGAGCGGCTCGACCTGCCCGGCGAAACCCGCACGGTGAGCATTTCACCGCTGCTCAGCGAGCTGATCAAAGCCTCCGTCGACATCGCCCAGCCCTGTGCGGCCGATTCGCGAGAGGCCCGGGTGCTGCGCCTGATCCTCGATGAGCTGCAGGTACTGCCAACCTTGCCCCTGCACTTGCCTCAACCGACCGACCCGCGCCTGCAGCGCATCTGTTCTACCCTGCTACATGACCCAGGCGACGGATCGACCTTGTCGGACTGGGGCATGCGGTTGAGCCTTGACGAGAAAACCATCCAGCGGCTGTTTCGCAAGGAAACCGGCATGACCTTCGGCCAGTGGCGCCAGCAAGCGCGCCTGCTGCTGGCCCTTGAGCGGATCGCGGTGGGCGGGAAGATCATCGATGTGGCCACCGAGCTGGGCTACGACAGCCCCAGCGCGTTCACCACCATGTTCAAGAAGCAGTTCGGCACGACCCCCAGCCATTTCTTCAAATAGAGAATGGAGAACCAGGATGATCAGCAAAAACACCATTTGCCTCTGGTACGAAGGCGACGCCCTAGAGGCTGCAACGTTTTACGCCAAGACCTTCCCCGACAGCGCCGTGGGCGCCGTTCACCTGGCCCCGGGCGACTATCCGGCCGGCAAGCAGGGTGATGTGTTGACCGTCGAATTCACCGTGATGGGGATCCCTTGCCTGGGCCTCAATGGCGGGCCGATGTTCAAGCACAGCGAGGCATTCTCGTTCCAGGTGGCCACTGACGATCAGGCCGAAACCGACCGCCTGTGGCAGTCCATTGTCGATAACGGCGGCGAGGAAAGCGCCTGTGGCTGGTGTCGGGACAAGTGGGGGCTGTCGTGGCAGATCACCCCGCGTGTATTGACCGCGGCCTACACCCATTCTGATCGTGCCGCGGCCAAGCGTGCGTTCGAGGCCATGATGACCATGACCAAGATCGACATTGCCACCATCGAGGCTGCACTCAAGGGATGAGCGTTCGACACGCGCAAAAAAAGCCCCCTGCCAGAGGGGGCTGTTTGCTCAGAAGCTCAGCTTGAGGCGCTGCTTGTGTACCCAGCGCTTGCTGGCCAGCTTGTACCGTACCAGCGCCACGCAGACTGAGGTGATGAACATCGCCGGCATCATCGCAACAGTACCGCTGATGGCCTGGCTTATCCGTGCAGCGCTGGGCACCCAGCCTGGCGGAAAGAAATAGAACGTGGTCGTAGGTGCCAATGCCAGCAATACAGCCAGTGCCAGCGACCCTGTCAGCAGCAGCACGGGAGCCCGCAGCCACAGGCTGTCGGGCCAGTGGTCGATTTTCGGCCATACCCTGGGAACGATCCTCGAGCCGGCAAAAAGGCTCGCGAGCATGAACGTCCACAGGGTCCAGCCCCCGTGTTCCAGCGCAATGCGATACGGCAGCAGCAGCGTGTGGAACACCTCTGCAGGAAACCGGAGCAGGGCAATGACCCCTTGGGTAGCCCCGGGCTGAACCTTGCCGAGCAGGTTGACGCCCAGGTAGAACAGGCTCAGCCAGATGAAGATCGACCACGATAGACGCATTACCGCGCGCCACGTGAACGTGTTCCAACTCTGGAAAATGTAGCGCTTGGCCTGCTCGCGAAGGGCAAGGAACTGCTCGGCCTGTTCCAGGGTAACCACCCCCGACTTTACCGGCGTCGACGCCTTCACCTCACCACCTTCCTGCTCGACCTCCTTGATCAACGCCGAGGCGATGGTGTGAGTGGAGGCCTTGTGAACGGCACGCAACTTTTTGGGGTTGGCCATACGTTGCAGCACATGGACGAAGTTGCCCGACAGCACCCCGCCAAGATCGACGGGCACGGCCGTTTCGCCGAGGAACTGGCACGCCGCACTGCGCCCCTTGTAGGTGACGGTGGCCGTAGCGCCGTTGGCGTAGCCTTTGCCCGTCAACCGGTAGGCATCCTCGTCCCCGGTAAAAATCGAACTGACCTGGAACACCGACGGGAAGTTGGCTTCGTCATTGACTGCTGCCTTCAGGTGTTCGGACATCCAGGGCTGGCCGCCGGACCAGTGATAGGTGATCTCGGTTTTTGCGTGAATGTCGAAGTGCCACTCGTAAGTCAGGTTGCACGCGCCATCGCAGGTGTCGCAGGTGATCCAGCCACGGTTGCACGTACTGCACTGTTCGGTGGTGGTGCCCCGGCAGCGCGAGCAGGCAACCTTGCCGCCGGCGGCACAGCCCGGGCATGGGTGGCCACTGCCACCGCGGCCTGCACAGGCGTTGCAACGATTGCCCACGTGCACCCCGGATCCACCGCAATAGCCGCAGTACCGAGGGCCTCCGACCCAGCCTGAGGCATTGCATTGCCAGCACTGCTCCTGACCGGAACCGTAACAGCCGCCGCAGCTCACGGAACCACGGCCGTGGCAGCTATGGCAATGAATGCTGCCGCCGCCGGCGCAGCCGTGGCAGGCCTGCCAGCTGTAGTAGAAGTGATCGTCGCTGGCGATCTTGAACTTTGCCGGTTTTCTGATGCGCAGCGGATTGGCCTTGAGGTGGTCGATGACCAACTGGCGAAACGCCTGGCCCGGGTTCGACATCAAGGTGGCTTGCCGGGCCTGGAGTGCGGCGCGGGCACCTTCCTGGGACAACGGTGTGGTGTTCACTCGCACTGGGCGCGAGATGACCTCCAGGCTGTAGCTGGTGCGAATGGCGTAGTCGACACTGGCGGTGTGATGTTCAATGTTTGCAACGGTGACTGCATTTTTCGCGCTTTTACCAAAGGCGCGTTCGGCACGTTGATTGACTGCGTCGGAAATGACCCTGGCGCTAATGCTGCTTCCCGGTTGCATGCTGTTCTCACACGTCTCTGCAGCCGTTCAGGCTGCGGGGTTGTTGGCTTGGAGCAGCTTTATACAGCGACCGGGCGATTGTTTCACGCCAAAAGATGGCTATTTGATGTCATTTTTGTGGTCGGCATCACAGCGTGGTCCGGTCGACTACGCGGATGCTGTTGCGTCCACTGCGCTTGGAGGCGTACAGCGCAGCGTCACTGTGCTCGATCACGCCCTCGAGGCTGGCCGGTGGTTGGTCGAACAGGTTGGCGCCAATGCTCAGCGTCACTGGCAGGGGCGTGGCGAATGCCTGTGCGGTGGTGGTATGGAACTGGTCGCGCAGCTGGCGGCCCAGCTGTTCGATGCGCGCGCTCGATGCACCCTTGAGGACGATGATGAACTCGTCGCCACCCAGGCGGGCGGCGAGCGCGTCTTCCGGCAGCACCGCCCGAATCATCTCGCTCAACGTCACCAGCAAGCGGTCGCCGGCGGTATGGCCATAGAGGTCGTTGACCAGCTTGAAGTTGTCGATATCAATCAGCAACACGGCGCCGGGGCGGGCGCTGCAGACATTCTTGAGCAAACGCGGTGCCCGTACCTCCAGGGCGCGGCGATTGAACAGGGCGGTCAATGGATCGCGCGCGGCCAGCTGTTCTATCTGCTGTTCACGCCGATGGCGCTCGGTACCGGTCATCGACAGGGCGATCAGCATGATCGCCATGGCGCCTTCGACCAGCGAAACCTGGATGATTTCGCCCCGGAATGCGGCGAGGTCGATCAGCGTGCCCGGGATGATGGCGATCAGGGATTTGATCAGGTAGAAGACCCCATGGGCCAGCAGTACATAGCGCAACTGGACGGCGCCCACGCTCAAGGATTTACCGTGGGGGCGCAGCAAGAAACTGGCCCTGAGCGCGAGCACAGCGACCAGCAGCGAATTGACCAGCAGCGTGACCTTCGACCACGGTTGCTCACCCGGCAACAGCAGCAACCCCAGCCAGGCGATGAAGATCAGGTACCAGGCGCGCGACAGGCGCGTCTGGGTGAAGCGTGCAACGCCCAGCAAGAACAACCAGTGCGCCGTGACCAACAAGCCGTTGGCGAACCAGATGCCGATGAACAGCAAGCCACTGCCGCGCAACAGTGCCAGTGTCGAGCCCACGGCAATGGTGGCAAAGCCCGCGCTCCAGAACAGCAGCGAAGGCTCGCGAATACTCCGCCATTCAATTGCCAGGTACAGGGCGGCGGCGGCGGCCAGGGCGACGGAAAGCGTCAACAGGGTCGAGGGATCGAGGGTCATAGCCTCACGGGACGGTCAAATGAGTGGGAGGGGCGGCAGATTGTAAGCGTTTGAAGTAAATTTTCGCAGGCATGGATTGCACTGACGGGCCCTCGGAAGGCCAGGGGGCAACGCCGCTCACGGCCAGGCAGATCCGTCGGCGTTGCGGTGGAAGAAGTCTCTGAGGTGTTCGACAAACAGCGACACCTTCGCGGAGAGGTTGAGGCGCTCCAGGTACACGGCGTAGATGTCCGCAGGTGGCGTTTCATATTCGCCCAGCACTTCCACCAGCCGGCCCGAACGCAGGTGGCCGGCCAGGTTCCACTCGGCACGCATCAGAATCCCCTGGCCATCCAGTGCCCAGTTCAGCGCCACCTCGCCGTCGTTGGTACTGAGACTGCCTCTTACCTTGACCGATTCGGTCTGTTTGCCCCGGCTCAGCCGCCAACTGCCAAACGCCGCGTCGTTCTGGCGTAGCACGATGCAATTGTGCTGCACGAGGTCCTTGGGGGTGTGCGGGTGGCCATGAGCCTGCAAGTACGACGGCGCCGCGCACAGCCGCCGGCGATTGGCCGCGATCTTGCGCGCAATCAATCGGGAGTCGGGCAGTTCGCCAAAGCGGATGGCGACGTCGATGGCATCGTCCGGCAGGTTGATGGGGCGGTCGGTCAATTGCAGCTGCACTTCAACGTCCGGGTAGCGCCTGGCAAATGAAGACACCGCCGGGCCGACGTGGGTGCGACCAAAGCCCAGGGGGGCATTCACCCCACGCCGATCAAGGACGAAGACCTGGCGGCCCTCAATGTCGGTGATGTGGTCTACCTGACCGGCCAGTTAGTGACGTGCCGCGACGTGGCCCACCGTCGGCTGATCGAGCTCAAGCGCGAACTGCCCGTGGACTTGCGCGGGGGCGCAATCTTTCACGCCGGGCCCATCGTGCGCAAAAAGGATGACGGCAGCTTCGAGATGGTGTCCATCGGGCCGACCACTAGCATGCGCATGGAGAAGTTCGAGAAGCAATTCATCGAGGAAACCGGCGTCAAGCTGATTGTCGGCAAGGGTGGCATGGGCCCTGAGACCACCACCGGTTGCCTGGAGAACAAGGCCGTGCATGCGGTTTTCCCGGGGGGCTGTGCAGTGCTGGCCGCCACCCAGGTCGAGGAAATCGAGCGGGCCGAGTGGCAGGACCTGGGCATGCCCGAAACGTTGTGGGTCAACCGTGTGCGTGAGTTCGGCCCGCTGATCATTTCCATCGATACCAAGGGCAACAACTTGTTCGAGCAGAACACGTTGCGCTTCAACGAACGCAAGGGCGCGGTGATCGAGAAAATCAACAGTCAGGTGCGCTTCATCAAGTGACTTGTCATGGCGACCACCCCAAGGACGGGGTGGTCGCTTCCTCTGTAGCCGCTGCCGCCAGACTGCGATTGAGCGCGCAGCGGCCATCCATCACACGTTTTGTGCCGTCGATACTCGACTACCTGCAAAGACCTACTATTTTTACTCTGCTGACCGTTATTGGGCTCGCCAGCACTTGAGTTGATCTCTCGTTTGCCCATCGTCACAGAGGACGTGCCATGCTTCGCGCTTATCGACCCTACACAACCCTGTTGGCCCTGAGCCTGGGCCTGGCTTCAGGCAACGTCTGGGCTGGCGGTATTCTGATTTATGAAGCCGGGCAGGAAGGCAATGGCCTGGCCAATGCCGGCGCCGCGGCGCTGGCCACCGACCCCAGTGTGTTGATGAGCAACCCCGCCGGTATCGCCCAGCTGCAGGGCACCCAGGTCAGCGCCAACGCACAGGTGATTCTTGGCGACCTGCGCTTTTCCCGTGACAGCAACAATCAGTTTACTGGCAACGAAGGCGGCAACGCCCTCGAGTACCTGCCCGGTGCCAGCCTGTTTATCAGCCACCAGATTGACGAGCGCTCGGCCATCGGCTTTGGCATGTACGGCAACTTCGGCCTGGCGCTGAACTACGACGACGACTGGGCGGGGCGCTACTTCAACCAGGAGGCGGCGATCATCGCTGTGTCGTTCCAGCCGACCCTGGCGTACAAGTTCACCGATGACCTGAGCGTGGGTATCGGCCCGCGCATCGTCTATGCCTATTACCGCAACGAAACGGCCATCAACAACAACTTGCTCGGCGTGCTCGATCGCCCCGACGGGCAACTCGAATACAAGGACACCGACGTCGGCGTCGGCGTCAACCTCGGCCTGATGTACCAGCTCAACGAGCGTACGCAGCTGGGCCTGGCCTATACCAGCAAAGTCGACCTGGAGTTCAAGGACGGCCCCAGCGTTCACAAGGTCGACAACCTGATCATCAACGCAGCCCTGCGCCGCCTGGACGTAGACAGCCTGGAGCTGGACATGTCGGTGCCGCAGACGGTGCTGTTCAGTGTCGCCCATGACCTGGATGCGCAGTGGAAGCTGCTCGGCAGCCTCGGCTGGCAGGACTGGAGCGAGTTCGGCGCCATCGGCGTGGAGGTCGACGCCGATGTACTCGGGGTCTCGCGTACCGCCGATCGCAAGTACAAGGACACCTGGCATGCCTCGCTGGGTGCGCAGTACCAGGCGACGCCCAAGCTGCGCTGGAGCATGGGCCTGGGCTACGACAGTTCGGCGGTGGATGACAAGGACCGCACCGTCGACAATCCCATGGGCGAGGCCTGGCGACTGGCCGCAGGGGTCAACTACCAGATCGACGAAGGCCTTGACCTGCACCTGGCCTACACCCTGGTGTGGATGGGCGACATGGACGTCGAGCAGACCAAGGCCCGCTCGGGCGGCACGGTGTCGGGCACCTATGACAATGCGGCCCTGCATATCATTGGCGGCGGGGCCACCTGGCGCTTCTGATCACTGCAAATGTCGGTATCCCGCCGCCAGGGTGAAGTCAGCCAACTGCCAGACCCTGCCGTTGGCCGCCCAGGCGCCACCGGGGCTGCTGGCCAACAGCAAATTCTCGGTGGAGACGATTGCCGGACGGGTGGGGTTCCAGGATGCGACTTCGTTGCGCCGATTGATGAAAAAGATGCTCAACGCAACGCCGTGGCCGTTTCGGGGGGAATACCCCGTCAACGGCTACCGGCGCTCGGCGACCAATAGCAGTGACTGTGGCACGGGGCTTTGCGGGTGTTGTGGCTCTTGCAGGGCGCCCAGTGTGAAGCCGGCCATGTCCAGCGCGTTGATCCAGCTGGACAAGGTGCGCATGTACCACGGCATGGGCTGCCACTGTCCCGGGAACCCGGCAAAGGTTTCTTCGCGCCAGCCATCCTGATAATCACCCGCCGCGACAGCCCAGGGATGCAGGGTCTGGATCACCAGCGTACCTGCTGGGGCGAGCAGGGCGTTCATGGCACTCAGCAGCGGGATGATGTCCTGGTGCAGCAGGGCGAAGTTGGCGCAAACCAGGTCGTAGTCGTGGCCGATGTCCACGCTTGCTGCGGCCAGCGCAGCATAGCTGGCCACTTGCACGTGACGGGAGCCTGCCGCTTGCGCCGCCTCGACCAAGGTGGCATCGCCATCCACGCCGACCGCTTCGATGCCGCGGTCAGCCAGCGCGCGCAACAGCCAGCCTTCGCCACAGCCCAGGTCCAGCACGCGCCCAGGCTGGCGGCCCAGCACCGCCAGCAGGATGGCCTGGTCGGTGACCTGCCGGCGGCTTTCGATGGCGCCGCTGCGCACAGCGTCGATCCAGGGCTGGGCGTTGTGGTGCCAGCTTTGCAGCAGAGTGGCTTCGGGATTGGGCATCTGGGTATCCGCCTCTGGGCAGTGGGTTCAAGCATTGGCTGCTATTTTTACACGCTCCGATAACAACCGTGCGTGAGGTCAGCATGAACCACTACACCGGGGGTTGCCTATGCGGCAACGTACGCATCGTGGCGTCCGGGCACCCTTACCGGGTAGGGATCTGCCACTGCCTGGATTGTCGCAAGCATCACGGGGCGCTGTTTCATGCCAGCGCGATCTTCCCGGAGGATGCCGTGGCGATCGAAGGCGAGGCACACGAGTATGCCGGACGGTATTTCTGCCCTCGGTGCGGATCGTCCGTTTTTGCCCGTACCGCCGATGAGATCGAAGTGAACCTGGGGACCCTGGATGCACCTGATCAGTTGGTGCCGACGTACGAGAGCTGGACCATCAGGCGTGAGTCCTGGTTACCAGCGTTTGCGCTTGCCCGGCGCTATGCACGTGATCGTGAGGACAACGGGCGGTCATAGGCGCTACACCTCAAAATAAATGCACTCAGCCTTCATTTTTTTGAATTACCGCTACCCGGCCCATCCCCGGCAAAATCCCTGCCACGCTCGACCCCTTCAAAATTCCATCTCCACGGACGGAGCCCATTAGGTATTGCCCTCGCGATACTCAGCCCAGCCGCTTTGGCCGGGCTTTTTTTACTGCCAGGTACCCGATTTCCCCATGTCTACCCGCGGTCTGCTTCACCGGCTGCTGCCGGCCCCACTGAATATCCCCTTCAAAGAATGCGTTCGTGCAAGTGTTGGCGCACTGCTCGGCCTGTTGCTCGCCGGCTTGGCTTGCAGTCAGGCGTTCGGTGCGACGGTGGCGCTGCATCTGCTTGGCCCGCTGGCGGCCTCGGCCGTGCTGTTGTTTGCCGTGCATTCCGGCGCGCTGGCACAACCTTGGCCGTTCCTGGGCAGTTATGCCTGTGCCACGGTGGTCGGGCTGGCGTTGCACCACTGGTTAGGTTCGGCGCTGTGGGTGGCGGCCCTGGCGTTGGGGCTGGCGATTGTGGTGATGTGCCTGATGCGCTGCCTGCATCCGCCGGGAGGTGGGGTGGCAGTGAGTGTGGTGCTGGCTGATTCATCCCTGGCCTCGATGGGTAACCAGGTGTTCGAGCCGATCATGCTCAACGCCCTGGTGCTGGTGGCCGTGGCGGTGATCTTCAACCGCCTGACGGGGGTGCGCTATCCAAAAACGGCGGCGCCGCGCAAAGACTTGCACCACACCACCGATACCGTGCCCGCCGAGCGGGTCGGGGTCAGCGGGGCGGACCTGGACCATGCCCTGGAGGAGCTGGGTGAGTTTGTCGATGTGACCCGCGATGAACTGGAGCGGATCATTCTGGCCACTGAACAGCATGCCTTGCAGCGCAGCCTTGGCGGGATTACCGCCGCGTCGGTGATGTCGCGCGATGTGCAGCAGGCCACGCCGAAAACGACGTTGCATGAGGCTTGGCAGCAACTGTCGAGCCACCACTTGAAGACTCTGCCGGTGCTGGATGAAACGCGTCGGTTGGTGGGGATTGTGAGCTTGAGTGACCTGGTGGGCCCGGCGATGGCCCAGGCCCGCTTCAGCTGGCGCGGGCTGTTCGGGCGTCAGCCGAAGGTCGTGCTAGAGCAGATCATGAGTCGGCCGGTAGTCACGGTCCGCAGTGATGAACCTGCCGTGGCGTTGATTCCGCTGCTCAGTGAGCAGGGGCTGCATTGCCTGCCGGTGATGGACGGCGAGCAACTGGTCGGGGTCATCACCCAGACCGATCTGATCGCCGGGCTCAAGCGGTACGTGCTCAGCACGCCGGTGCGTTCAGATGACCGGGTCCCAGCGCTGTGACCAATCGCTCTCACTGGCGACTACCTGCTGCAGCACGCTGATGGCTTGCTGCAGCGCCTGGCTATCGCGCTCGCGGGCGTAGACCAGGTAGGTGGGGTAGGTGAACTCCGGGGCTTGCGGTACCCGCTCGAACACGCCGCTGTCCAGGTAGGCCTGGACCACCCGGGTACGGAAGTAGCCACTGCCGCCATGTTCGAGGATGTACTGCAGCGCCAGCGGGCCGAGGTTGAAGCTCAGGGCTGGGCGCGCGCATTCGGGCAGGGCCGCGTCGTGCTGGCGGCGAAAGGCCTGGCCCCAGTCGATGTAGATGTAGGGCTCGGGGTTGTCCCTGCGGCGCACGCGTATCAGCTTTTCTTCCATGAGCTGCTCCACTTGCAGGCCTGGGCCATAGGTGGGCTGATAGACCAGCACGGCGTCGAGCACACCCATTTCCACTTTGCGCAGCAATGATTCGCCGTCGCTGACTTCGCTGCGAATGGCATGGCTGGGCATCGCCCGGTGCAGGGCACTGACCCAGCCCAGCACCATGGGGTTGCCCAGGCTCACTTCGCCACCGATGTGCAGCACCTGGTGGCAACCCTGGGGTAGAGGCAGGTCGCGGCGGGCCGCTTCCCAGGTCTGCACCAACTGATTGGCATAGACCACGAATGCCTCGCCATCGGCAGTGAGGCTGGCGCCGCTGCGGCTGCGGATGAACAGCTGGCAGGCCAATTGTTGTTCGAGCTTCTGCACCCGGGCGGTGATGGCGGTCTGGGTGACGTGCAAACGTTCGGCGGCGGAGACCAGGCTGCCGCTGCGGACGATTTCCAGAAATGTACGGGCCAGCTCGATATCCATGGAGGTTGCCGGGTGGGGAAGGTTGCCCATTCTAGTGCGTTGGCACCGAAATGGGGCAGTTGGGTGGGGAGCAATAATGCACTGGAGTACGTCCGCTGCGCGGCCGATCGCAGGCTGTCGCCAGCGGCTACATGCAAACCGCAGCCGCTGGCGAGGAACGCGCTGCGATCGACTGCATAGCAGTCGCTAGGAGGAAGCGGGCTGGATCAACTCCCATAACCGCGCATCGTCAAAGTCCGCCACCACCAGTTGCGCCCCGGCGGCATGCAGGGCTTCGGCGGACTGGCTGGTAGACAGCCCCACGGTGAAGATTCCTGCGCCGCTGGCGGCGGTCACGCCCGGCACCGAGTCCTCGAACGCCAGGGCATGGGCCGCACGCGCCCCAAGCCGCTCAAGGCCGGTGAGGTAGGGCAGCGGGTCAGGCTTGGCCCGCGCCAGCTCTTCAGCCACCAGCACATGCTCGAAACGTCCACCCAGGGCCAGCGCTTCGAGCATGTGCTCGGCATTGGCCCGCGGCGCATTGGTAACCACGGCCATGCCGATGCCGTGCTGTTCGGCATGTTCAAGCAGGCGCAGCAACCCGGCGGTGGGCTGCAGGCTCGGCGACAGGGCGCGAAAGCGCGCCTCCTTGAGGTCGGCGAAGGCCTGGTGCTCGGCGAGTGGCCGGTCGGGAAACAGGTAGCGGCACAGGTCGGCGTTGGCCCGACCGCTGACGTGGGCGGCGAATTCGGCTTCGGTCAAGTCCCGGCCTTTTTCGCGCAATAGCTGCTGCAGGGCCAGCAGATGGAGTTTGTCGGTATCGGTCAGGGTGCCGTCGAGGTCGAACAACAGGGCTTCAAGCATGTCGGGGTCCGCTGCAAGGGCCGCCCAGCATAACCCGATCAAGGGGGCTGGTCAGCGGGATACGAAAAGAGTACAAATGTACTCCATGAATATTTTATCGCCCAAACGCAGCGCCATTCTCACGTTCATTCGTGATCGCATCGCCGACCACGGCCAGCCGCCGAGCCTGGCCGATATCGCCACGGCCTTCGGTTTTGCCTCGCGCAGTGTGGCGCGCAAGCACATCCAGGCCTTGTGCGAGGCCGGGTATATCGAGGTCACGCCCAACCAGGCCCGTGGCATTCGCCTGGCGGGTGGCTTGCGCCGCCCCGAGGTACTGGAGATCCCGGTATTGGGCCAGGTGGCGGCAGGGCGGCCGATAGGCCCCGACGTCGACATCCACGAACAGCTCATGCTCGATGCCCACCTGTTCAGCCGCTCGCCCGACTACCTGCTCAAGGTGCGCGGCGACTCGATGCTCGGCGACGGCATCCTCGACGGCGACCTGGTCGGCATCAAGCAACAGGCCGAGGCCCGCGACGGGCAGATCATCGTCGCCCGCCTGGAGGGTGAGGTGACCATCAAGCGCTTCGAGCGGGTCAGCGCCCAGCATTACCGCCTGCTACCCCGCAACCCGGCCTATGCGCCGATCGACATCGGCCCGGGCCAGGACTTCGTCATCGAGGGCGTGTTCTGCGGCCTGGTGAGGCGCGGCTGATGGGCGCCGTGGTCAGCCTCGACGGCTTGCTCGACCAGCAACGGGTCTGGAAGGGGCGCCCCCACGCGCAGCCCCAGGGCCTGCAGCCCACCGGCCATGCGCTGCTGGATGCGGCGCTGCCGGGGGGAGGCTGGCCAGCGGCTGCGCTCACCGAGGTGCTGCTGGCCGCCGAGGGCTGTGGCGAGCTGCACTTGCTCTGGCCGAGCCTGGCGCGGCTGACCACCCGTGGTGAACGGGTGGTACTGGTGGCACCGCCCTTTGTGCCCTATGCACCCGCCTGGCAGGCAGCCGGAGTCGACCTGCAGCACATTGCCCTGATCCAGGCGCCACCTGGCGAGGTGCTCTGGGCTGCCGAGCAGTGCCTGCGCTCGGGCAGTTGTGGCGCGGTGCTGTGCTGGCCGCACAAGCCCGACGACCGCGCCTTGCGCCGCTTGCAGGTGGCTGCCGAAAGCGGCCAGACCCTGGCCTTTGCCTTGCGCTCGATGCAGGCGGCGCTCAATCCGTCGCCGGCGGCGTTGCGCATTGCCGTCGATGCACGCCCGGCCCAGTGGCGGGTGCTCAAGTGCCGGGGCGGGTTGGCCCCGGCCACGCCCATTGCCTGCCCCGGGCGAGGCTGATGGCGCATGCTCTGGGCCTGTATCCTGCTGCCGCAGCTGGCACTCGACGCCGTGCTGCGCGGGCGCGACGACCTCGACACGCCACTGGTGCTGCTCAGCGGCCCGCCCCAGCGCCGGGTGCTGCAGGCGGTCAACCCGGCCGCTGCAGCCCTGGGCCTGCGTGCCGGCCAGCCGTTGACCACGGCCCAGGCGCTGGCGGGGCATTTCACCTGCGTTGACCACGATCCGGGCGCCATCGAGCCGCTACAGCAACTGCTGGCTGCCTGGGCCTATCGTTTCAGCTCACAGGTCAGCCTGCACTACCCGCGGGTGCTGCTGCTCGAGGTCGAGTCCAGCCTGGGGCTGTTCGGGCCGTGGCCTGCGTTCGAGGCGCGGCTGCGGGCCGAACTGAGTGCCCTGGGGTTTCGCCACCGTATCGTGCTGGCCAGCAACCCGGTGGCCGCGCGCATGCTTGCCAACTGCCATGACGGCCTGGCGCTGACCGACCTCGAGCAAACCCGCGAGGCCCTTGAGCAACTGCCTATCGAGCGGATCGGTTTGCCGGCGCAGGCGACCAGCGCCTTTGCGCGCATGGGCCTGCGCCGCCTTGGCCAGGTCATGGCGTTGCCGCGCCAGGCCCTGGCCCGGCGCTTTGCTGCTGATGTGCAACTGCACCTGGACCGCTTGCTGGGGGTACGGCCCATGGCCTTGTCGTTCTACCTGCCGCCGGACCGCTTCGATGCCCGTATCGAGCTCAACTTCGATGTGGAGTCGCACCAGGCCTTGCTGTTCCCCCTGCGCCGCCTGATCAACGACCTGGCCGCGTTCCTGGCCGGGCGCGACAGTGGCGTGCAGCGCTTCACCCTGCACCTGGAGCACGCCGAAGGCCCCGATACCTGCGTGGCCGTCGGCCTGCTGGCTGCCGAGCGTGACCCGCAGATGCTCTTCGAGCTGGCCCGTGGGCGCCTGGAGCAACTGCAGCTGGGCGCGCCGGTGCGCAACCTGCGCCTGCTGGCCGAAGACCTGCCGGCTTTTGTGCCGCAGCACAGCGAACTGTTCGACCCACGCCCGCAACAGAGCCAGCCCTGGGAGCAGTTGCGCGAACGCCTGCGCGCACGCCTGGGCGATAGCGCGGTGCGCAACCTTGCGGCCCAGGACGATCATCGCCCCGAGTGCGCCTGGCGCCTGGACAACGCCACCCAGTTGCCACCGGCGCCGACGGCGCCGCGTCCGGGCTGGCTGCTGGCCGAACCCCAGGCCTTGCCGGGGGTGGGGGTGCGGCTGCTGACGGGTGCCGAGCGGATCGAGTCCGGTTGGTGGGATGGCGGTGATATACGCCGTGACTACTACCGGGTGCAGACCCCGACCGGGCTGTATGCCTGGGCCTACCGCAACCTGGGTGAAGACGGTCCGTTGTGGCTGCAGGGCTGGTTCGCATGAGCATGTCCCAGGCCTACGCCGAACTGCACTGCCTGTCGAATTTCAGCTTCCAGCGCGGTGCCTCCAGCGCCAGGGAACTGTTCGAGCGTGCCCGCCAGCATGGCTACCAGGCCCTGGCCATTACCGACGAATGCACCCTGGCGGGCATCGTGCGGGCCTGGCAGGCGGCCAAGGCCGTTGGGCTGGCCCTGATCGTCGGCAGCGAAGTGCGCCTGCACCAGGGGCCAAAACTGGTGCTGCTGGCCGAGAACCTGACGGGCTACCAGCACCTGTGCCGGCTGATCACCCTGGGCCGGCGGCGGGCGCAAAAGGGCGCGTACCAGCTGCTGCGCGACGATTTCGACAGGCCGCTGGAGGGGCTGCTGGCCCTGTGGGTGCCGGATGGCAATGAGGATGACCTGGCCACCGGTCACTGGTTGTGCGAGCGTTTCGCCGAGCGCCTGTGGCTGGCGGTGGAGCTGCACCGTGGCGCCGACGATGGGCTGCGCCTGCAGCAGTTGCAGGCCTTGGCCGAGACGTTGCAGATCCGCGCGGTGGCGGCGGGCGATGTACACATGCACGCCCGCGGGCGACGCGCCCTGCAAGACAGCATGACCGCCATCCGTCACCACTGCACCGTGGCCGAGGCCGGGCAGCGCCTGTTCGCCAACGGTGAGCGTCACCTGCGCCCCCTGGCGCAGCTGGCCGAGCTCTATCCGCAGGCCTTGCTCGATGAAACCCTGCGCATTGCCGGCCGCTGCCGTTTCGACCTCAGCCAGTTGCGCTACGAGTACCCCCGCGAACTGGTCCCGGCCGGCCAGACGGCCACCCGTTGGTTGCGCCACCTCTGCGAGCAGGGGCAGCGCTGGCGCTGGCCCAGGGGCATCGAAGAGAAGGCGCGCAATGCGCTGGAGCATGAGCTCGAACTGATCGCCGAGCTGAACTACGAACGCTATTTTCTGACCGTGCATGACATCGTCCAGTTTGCCCGTGGCCAGGGCATCCTCTGCCAGGGGCGGGGCTCGGCGGCCAACTCGGTGGTGTGCTATGTGCTGGGGATCACCGAGCTGGACCCAATGCACAGCCACCTGTTGTTCGAGCGCTTTCTGTCGCGCGAGCGCGATGAACCCCCCGACATCGATGTCGACTTCGAGCATGAGCGCCGTGAAGAAGTGCTGCAGTATGTCTTCAGCCGCTACGGCCGCCATCGCGCGGCCCTGACGGCCGTGGCCAGCACCTACCATGCCGCCGGTGCCGTGCGCGATATCGCCCGGGTGCTGGGCTTGCCGGTGGCGCAGATCAACGCCCTGGCCGAGTGCTGCGGGCGCTGGAGCGATCGCCTGCCGCCGCCCGAGCAACTGCGCGAGGCCGGCTTCGACCCCGACAGCCTGTTGCTGCGGCGGGTGCTGGCACTGACCGGCGAGCTGATCGGCTTTCCCCGGCACCTGTCCCAGCACCCCGGCGGCTTTGTGATTTCCGAACAGCCCCTGGACAGCCTCGTGCCGGTGGAAAACGCCGCCATGGACGGGCGTACGGTAATCCAGTGGGACAAGGACGACCTGGACCTGGTCGGCCTGCTCAAGGTCGACATTCTCGCCCTGGGCATGCTCACGGCCTTGCGCCGGTGTTTCGACCTGCTGTACCGCCATCGTGGCCGTGAGCTGACCCTGGCCACTGTCCCCGCCGACTGTGCCGCGACCTATGAAATGATCGGCCGCGCCGACACCGTCGGGGTGTTCCAGATCGAGTCACGGGCGCAAATGGCCATGTTGCCGCGGCTCAAGCCCAAGGATTTCTACGACCTGGTGATCGAGGTGGCGATCGTGCGCCCGGGGCCTATCCAGGGCGACATGGTTCACCCCTACCTGCGCCGGCGCCAAAAGCTGGAACCGGTGTCGTATCCATCGCCTGCGTTGGAGAAGGTGTTCAAACGCACCCTGGGCGTGCCGTTGTTCCAGGAGCAGGTCATGGAGCTGGCGATGGTCGCCGGTGGCTACTCGGCGGGCGAGGCCGACCAACTGCGTCGGGCCATGGCCGCCTGGAAACGCCACGGTGGCCTTGAGCCGCACCGCGAGCGGCTGATCAGCGGCATGCGTGCCAACGGCTACAGCAGCGAGTTCGCCGAACGTATCTTCGAGCAGATCAAGGGCTTTGGCAGCTATGGTTTTCCCGAGTCCCACGCCGCGAGCTTCGCCTTGCTGACCTATGCCAGTTGCTGGCTCAAGTGCCATGAGCCGGCGATCTTTGCCTGTGCGCTGATCAACAGCTGGCCGATGGGCTTCTACAGCCCTGACCAGATTCTCCAGGACGCCCGTCGCCACCCTATCGAGATCCGCCCGGTGGATGTCTGCCACAGCGACTGGGACTGCAGCCTGGAACCGGGGGCAGGGCAGGCCTTGGCCCTTCGCCTGGGGCTGCGACAGGTGCGCGGCTTTCGTGAAGTCGATGCCCGGCGTATCGAACAGGCCCGCACCGAACGTGGCTGGCGGGATGTTGGCGACCTGTGCCAGCGGGCGCAGCTCGATACCCGCGCCCGTGAGCTGCTGGCCGACGCTGGTGCCTTGCGGGCCTTGGCCAGCGACCGCTACCAGGCACGCTGGCAGGTGGCGGCGGTGCAGGCGCAGTTGCCGCTGTTCGCCGCGGTGGAGCCTGTCCAGGAGACGGCGGTGGCGTTGCCGCAGCCCTCGGTCAGCGAGGACATGTTCGCGGACTATGCCAGCGTCGGCACCACCCTTGGGCCGCATCCCCTGACCTTGCTGCGCCGTCGCCTGAATGCGTTGGGCTGTCGCAGTTCAAAGGCGCTGGAGGAGGCCGGGCATGGCGACAAGGTCAGCGTGGCAGGGCTGGTCACCGGGCGTCAGCGGCCGGGGACTGCCAGCGGCGTGACCTTCGTGACCCTGGAAGATGAGTTTGGCAACGTCAACGTGGTGGTCTGGCGCGACCTGGCCGAGCGCCAGCGGCGGGCCCTGGTGGGGTCGCAGCTGTTGCGGGTGATCGGAAGGCTCGAGAGTGAAAGCGGGGTACGGCATTTGATTGCACAGCGGCTGGAAGACCTGAGTCCGCTGTTGCAGGGGCTCGACGTACGCAGCCGGGATTTTCATTGAACCGTATGCGCGTCAACGGCGAGCTGGCGTTGTAGCCGCTGCCGCGAGGCTGCGATCGGTCGCGAAGCGGCCGTGGGAATTACCTGGCGACTGCTACGCAGCCGATCGCAGCCCGGCGGCAGCGGCTACGGATCGAACCCCCCAAGGGGCTTCAAACCATCGCCAGGTGCTGCTTGCGCGTCGGCGCCGGGAAGGCGCGGTCGATGGCGCGCAGGTCTTCGCTGCTCAGCACCAGATGGGCTGCGGCTGCATTCAGGCGCACATGCTCAGGGTCCACTGCCTTGGGAATGGCAATCACGCCGTCCTCGCGCGTCACCCAGGCCAGGCTCACCTGGGCAGGTGTCGCGCCGTGGCGCTCGGCAATCTCGGACAAGGTCGGGTGCTTGAGCAGGCGACCGGCCTGGGCCAGCGGGCAATAGGCCATGGTTGGCAGCTGGCGCTTGTGGCTCCAAGGCAGCAGGTCGAATTCGATGCCACGCTGGGCCGGGTTGTACAGCACTTGGTTGGTGGCGCAGTGGCTGCTGTATTCGTGGAGTTCGCGCAGGTCGTCGATATCGAAGTTCGACACGCCCCAACGGCCGATCTTGCCGGCCTCACGCAGGCGCTCGAACGCCTCGACGGTTTCGTCCAGCAGGTACTGGCCGCGCCAGTGCAGCAGGTAGAGGTCGATGTAGTTGGTGCCCAGGCGCTTGAGGCTGCGTTCACAGGCAGCAGGAACACCGGCGCGGCTGGCGTTGTGCGGGTAGACCTTGCTGACCACGAAGACCTGGTCGCGGCGCCCGGCGATGGCTTGTCCTACCACCTGTTCGGCGCCGCCTTCGGCATACATTTCGGCCGTGTCGATGAGCGTCAAGCCGCGCTCGATTCCCTGCTGCAGCGCGGCCACTTCACGGCTGCGCTGGCTCGGGTCTTCGCCCATGTACCAGGTGCCCTGGCCAATGGCTGGCACCTGCCGGTCGGCAAGCTTTACTGTACGCATGTCACCTCCTGGAGTCGGGAATGTTGTTGCAGCACTTCAAGCAGCGCCTGTGCCGCTGCCGAGAGTTTATGGTCAGCCAGCAGGCTGACGCCAATACGGCGTTCGATACTTGGCTCGACCAGCGTAACGCAGCGCGCGCCGAGTTCTTCCATCTGGCCGATGCACAAGGCCGGCACCGCGCTGACACCCAGGCCATTGGCAACCATGCGGCCGATGGTCGACAGTTGGTGGCTTTCGAACGCCACCGCCAACTTGCCGTGCTCGGCGGCCAGGTGCTGCTCCAGCAGCAGGCGCACCGCCGAGGGGCGTTGCAGGGCGATGAAGTCTTCGGCGAGCAATTCGCGCCAGGTCACCTGTTGTTGCCGTGCCAGGGGCGAGTCGGCCGGTACCACGGCGACGAAGCGGTCAAGGTACAGCGGTTTGAACACCAGCGGTTCGCTGGCCTCAGGTTCAAAGCCGATGCCCAGTTCGACGCGCCGGTGGCGTACCAGTTCCAGCACCTGTTCATTGATCACGTCATGCACGGTGACGTTGACCCGAGGGTAACGCTGGCGAAACACCTTCAGCGCCGCCGGCAGCAGGTTGCCGGCATAGGCCGGCATGGCGGCAATGGCCACTCGGCCCAGTTGCAGGGTAAAGCGCTGGCGCAGCAGTTCTTCGGTGTTGTCCCAGTCGGCCAGCAGTTGCCGGGCCAGGGGCAGCAGCACTTCGCCCTCGGGGGTCAGGCTGACGCTGCGGGTGGTGCGGCTGAGCAGGGCGCCGCCCAGGTTGTCTTCCAGGGCCTTGATGGTCAGGCTCAGGGCTGGCTGCGACAGGTGCAGGTGTTCACCGGCCTGGGCAAAGCTCTGGTACTTGGCGACGGCGACGAAGGCGCGCAGCTGTTTGACGTTCATGGCGGTGGTCTATTCTTTTGAAAAATTTATCAAACGATCATAAAAACAAAATTAACAAATAAGTGTATTGGGGTGAAGATGCGTCAAACGCTCACCGACACCCCTGTCGGTTCAACAACTACAAAAGGCGGATCAGCATGGCCGGACTGGACAAGCGCGTAGCAACCTATGAACAGGCCCTTGAAGGCCTGACCGACAACATGACGGTACTGGCCGGTGGTTTCGGCCTGTGCGGCATCCCGGAAAACCTCATCAACGAGATCAAGCGCCGTGGCGTCAAGGGCCTGACCGTGGTCTCGAACAACTGCGGCGTCGACGGCTTCGGTCTGGGCGTGCTGCTCGAAGACCACCAGATCCGCAAGATGGTTGCCTCCTACGTGGGCGAGAACGCCGAGTTCGAGCGCCAGCTGCTCAGCGGCGAATTGGAAGTGGAACTGACCCCCCAGGGCACCCTGGCCGAGAAGATGCGCGCCGGCGGCGCCGGTATCCCGGCCTTTTTCACCGCCACCGGCTACGGCACCCCGGTTGCCGACGGCAAGGAAGTGCGCGAATTCAATGGCCGCAAGTACATCCTTGAAGAAGCCATCACCGGCGACTTCGCCATCGTCAAGGGCTGGAAGGCCGACCACTACGGCAACGTGGTGTACCGCAACACCGCGCAGAACTTCAACCCGCTGGCCGCCACCGCCGGCAAGATCACCGTGGTCGAGGTCGAAGAGATCGTCGAGCCGGGTGTCCTGCTGCCTACCGAGATCCACACCCCGGGTATCTACGTCGACCGGGTGATTGTCGGCACCTTCGAGAAGCGTATCGAAAAACGCACCCTCAAAGCCTGACCCATCCCCGAACAGAACAACAAAGAGATCCTGACCATGGCACTTACCCGCGAACAAATGGCCCAGCGCGTCGCCCGCGAACTCAAGGACGGCTACTACGTCAACCTCGGCATCGGCATCCCGACCCTGGTGGCCAACTACGTCCCGGCCGATATGGATGTAATGCTGCAATCGGAAAACGGCCTGCTGGGCATGGGTGAATTCCCTACCGAAGCGCAGCTGGACGCCGACATGATCAACGCCGGCAAGCAAACCGTGACCGCCCGTCGTGGCGCGTCGATCTTCAGCTCGGCCGAGTCCTTCGCCATGATCCGTGGCGGTCATGTCGACCTCACCGTGCTCGGCGCCTTTGAAGTGGACGTGGAAGGCAACATCGCCTCCTGGATGATCCCGGGCAAGCTGGTCAAGGGCATGGGCGGGGCGATGGACCTGGTGGCCGGTGCCGACAACATCATCGTCACCATGACCCACGCGTCCAAGGATGGCGAGTCCAAGCTGCTGCCACGCTGCAGCCTGCCGTTGACCGGTGCCGGTTGCATCCGCAAGGTGCTGACTGACCTGGCCTACCTCGAGATCGAAGACGGCGCCTTCATCCTGCGCGAAACCGCACCAGGTGTGACGGTTGAAGAGATCGTCGAGAAGACCGCCGGCAAGCTGATCGTGCCGGATGATGTGAAAGAGATGACGTTCTAAGGCGTTTTTCAGGGCCCCATCGCGGTGCAAGCCCACTCCCACCGGAGCGGGTTTGCCCCGCGATGGGGCTTTGTGCCGTTCCAGATAAAACCAATAAAAGGAAACCCCCCGTGGCCGCTGATATCCAAGACAGCCGCTCCGCCCGCTTTGCCCTGCGCTGCTCCAACTGGGCCGAACGCTGGTTCCCCGACTCCTGGGTGTTCGCCGCCCTGGCCGTGGTGCTGGTTTCGGTCGCTGCCCTTGCCATGGGCGCCAAGCCCACCGACACCGCCAAGGCCTTCGGCGACGGTTTCTGGAGCCTGATTCCCTTCACCATGCAGATGGCCTTCGTGGTCATCGGCGGTTATGTGGTGGCCAGTTCGCCACCTGCGGTCAAGCTGATCGACCGCCTGGCACGCATTCCCAAGAACGGTCGTTCGGCGGTGTGCTGGGTGGCGCTGATTTCGATGGTCGCCTCGTTGCTCAACTGGGGGCTGTCGCTGGTGTTCGGCGGCCTGCTGGTACGCGCCCTGGCGCGACGCACCGACCTGCACATGGACTACCGCGCCGCCGGTGCCGCCGCCTACCTGGGCCTGGGGGCGGTGTGGGCCCTGGGCCTGTCGTCCTCGGCGGCGCAGTTGCAGGCCAACCCGGCCAGCCTGCCGCCGTCGATCCTGGCGATCACCGGGGTGATCCCGTTCACCGAGACCATCTTCCTCTGGCAGTCCGGTGTGCTGCTTGCAGCCCTGGTGGTGGTGTCGCTGGTGGTGGCCTATGCCACCGCACCGGGGCCAACCAGTGCCCGCAGCGCCGAGGCCTGCGGTGTGGACCCAAGCTTTTCGGCGCCGCCACCGCCCCAGCGCACCCGCCCGGGCGAGTGGCTGGAATACAGCCCGATCCTGACCCTGTTGCTGGTCGCCCTGGCCGCCGGCTGGTTGTACAACGAGTTCGCTACCAAACCTGCCATCACGGCGATTTCCGGGCTCAACACCTACAACCTGCTGTTCATCATGCTCGGTGCCTTGCTGCACTGGCGCCCGCGCAGCTTCCTCGATGCGGTGGCCCGCGCGGTACCGACCACTACCGGTGTGCTGATCCAGTTCCCGCTGTACGGTTCGATCGCGGCCATTCTTACCCAGGTCAAGGGCGTGGATGCCGAAACCCTGGCCCACCATATTTCCACCTTCTTCGTGCAGATTGCTTCCCACGACACCTATGCGCTGCTGATGGGCATCTATTCGGCGGTGCTGGGCTTCTTCATCCCGTCCGGTGGCGGCAAGTGGATCATCGAGGCGCCGTACGTGATGCTGGTGGCCAATGACCTGCAGTATCACCTGGGCTGGGCGGTGCAGATCTACAACGCCGCCGAGGCGCTGCCGAACCTGATCAACCCGTTCTACATGCTGCCGCTGCTGGGAGTACTGGGCCTGAAGGCGCGGGACCTGATCGGCTTCTCCTTCGTGCAGTTGCTGGTACACATTCCGCTGGTGCTGTTCCTGTTGTGGTTCCTGGGCACCACATTGCAATACACGCCACCTGTGATGCCGACGCCGGCGGGTTGATCGGTTTGCCGCAAACGAAAACGCCCTGCAGTGCAGGGCGTTTTTCAGGGGGCGTGCGGCTCAGCTCGGGATCATCGCAAAGCCGACGCCGAAGCGGTTCCAGGCGTTGATGGTGGCAACGGCCAGGGTCAGGTTGGCCACTTCGGCTTCACTGAAGTGCTCAAGCAGCTCACGGTATTGATGCTCCGGTGCGCGCAGCTCGGGCAGGCGGGTCAGGCTCTCGGTCCAGGCCAGGGCAGCGCGTTCGCGGGGGGTGAAATAGGCGGTTTCTTCCCAGACGCTCAAGGTCTGCAGGCGGGCCTCGGTTTCGCCGGCTTTACGGGCATCGTTGGCGTGCATGTTGACGCAGTAGGCGCAGCCGTTGATCTGCGAGGCGCGCAGGCGGATCAGCTCCAGCAGCGAGTTCTCCAGCCCCGATTTGCCCAGGGCCATTTCCAGGCCGACCATGGCTTTATAGGCCTCGGGTGCGTGTTTGGCCCATTCGATACGGTTGCTCATCGTGCTTGCTCCAGTCAGGTCCGCGTCAGGCGGCGATGGCACTACCTTAGCGCTGCGCAGGCATTGACCGAATAGCCAATTGTGACGAATGTCAGGAGGCCAATCCGTCGAGGCGTTGCAACGTGTCGCGCAAGCAGTCCAGGGCCGGGTCAATGTCCAGCAGTTCGATGGCGCCAAAACCGATCAACAATCCTGAACGCACCGGCGCCTGGGCATGGAAGGGCGCCAGCGCATACAGCCCGACCTCGACCTTGCGCGCCATGTCGATAACGAACTGCACGTCCAGGTCGCCCTTGGCCAGGGCACTGAGGTGATAGCCGGCGGTGGCCGGAATCACCTCGAACCAGGGCGCAAGGTCGCCTTGCAGGCGCTGGACGATCCGTGCCCGGCGCGCGGCGTACACCTCATGCACACGGCGGATGTGCTTGAGCAGCGAACCCTCGCTGATGAACCGGGCCAGGGCCCACTGGTTCAGGGTCGGGGTGTGCCAGTCGGTCAGTTGCTTGGCGATGCACAACGCCTCGCGCAGCGCCGGCGGTGCAATGGTGTAGCCCAGGCGCAGCTCCGGCAGCAAGGTCTTGGAGAAGGTCCCGACATAGGCCACCAGGCCGTGACGGTCCATGCTCTGCAACGAGTCGGTGGGCCGGCCTTCGTAGCGGAACTCGCTGTCGTAGTCGTCTTCGATGATGATCGCGCCCAACGCCGCCGCGCGCGCGAGCAAGGCCTCGCGACGCGCCTGGCTCATGGGCATGCCCAGTGGAAACTGATGCGAAGGGGTCACGTAGATCAACCGGGTGCCGTCGTCGATCTGCTCGACGCACAGGCCCTCGCTGTCGACCGGCACATACTGCAGGTCGGCGCCCTGGGCCAGGAACAGCTGGCGCACCGGGGTGTAGCCGGGGTCCTCCATGGCCACTTTGCAGCCGGGCTCGATCAGCACCCGGGCGATCAGGTCGAGCGCCTGCTGGGCACCGTTGCACACCAGCACATCGGCGCTGCTGCAGCGTACGCCGCGGGCGAAGGCGATGTGCCGGGCGATGGCTTCGCGCAGCTCCGGCAGGCCCTGGTGGGCTGCGTAGCGGGCACTGCTGGTGCGGATCTGGCGCAGGGCGTACTGGTTGCAGCGGCGCCAGTCGTCGAACGGGAATTGCCCCTTGCTCGATGCACCACCGATGAAGTCGTAGCGCACCGGCGACGAGCGCATGTCGGCCAGCGGATTGGCCCGGGCCAGCCATTTTTCCAGGGCCTGGGCGCTGGCCAGGGCGATGGACGACGCGGCTGCCGGTACGTGGGTGGGGGCTGGGGTGATGAAGGTGCCTTTGCCCACCTTGCCACTGAGCAGGTTGTCGTAGGTGAGGCGTGAATAGGCCTCGGCCACTGTCTTGCGCGATACACCCAATTGCTCGGCCAGCAGCCGAGTGGGCGGCAACTGGGTACCGGCTGTCAGGCGACCGCTGTCGATGCCGTCGCGCAGTTGTCGATAGAGTTGTTCGGCAAGGCCCTTGCTGCCGTTCAGGCTGATATGAAGTTCCATGCTGGGGCGAATCCACGCGCAGTTGACTGACACCGAGATTAACCGATTTGGCCCGCAGGTTGCCGTTGATCCCCCGGGCCGACGCCTGGCCAATCGCGCGCCACACTTTAAGGGTCGGGGTTCTCCGGCACACCGGTGAACCTCTTGCACTCGAACAGGAGCGTCGCCATGTACCTGCGAACTCTATCAAGCCTGGCAATGGGGCTTGGCCTGCTGTTGACCGCCAGCGCCCAAGCTGATTCACCTACCGCTGTCTACCACTACGGCATGCCACTGGACATCGCCCAGGTGCTCGACATGAGTGAGCCTGCCACCGAACTCTGCGATGTGGTCAAGGCGCGCATGGTCTATGTCGACTCGGCGGGCCAGCAACACACGCTGCAGTACCTGAAACTCGCACAGGCCTGCAGCGACCACGATTAGTCCCAGGCGGGTGCCAGGCTTTCGGGGTTGGTCAAGCGCAGTCCACTGTCCAGCGCCGCGATGCGGGCCATGTCCTCGTCGTTAAGTTTCAGTTCGCGGGCCTTGAGGTTGCCGGCCAGGTTTTCGCGACGGGTCGAGGATGGGATCACCGCATAGCCCAATTGCATCGCCCAGGCCAGGGTCACCTGCGCCGGGGTGGCGTTGTGCTGCCCGGCGATCTCCAGGATCACCGGGTCCTGCAGGACCTTGCCGTAGCCCAGGGTCATGTACGAGGTCACGGCGATGCCCTGGCTGTGCATGAACTCGACCAGGGTGCGGTTCTGCAGGTAGGGGTGCAGTTCGATCTGGTTGGTCGCGATGGCCTCTTTGCCGACCACGGCGATGGCCTGGCGCAGTAGGTCGATGGTGAAGTTGGACACGCCCATCTGGCGGGTCAGGCCCTGGGCACGAGCTTCTTCCAGGGCGCCCATGAACTCGGCGACCGGCACCGCGCCCTGGGGTGACGGCCAGTGGATCAGGGTCAGGTCCAGGTAATCGGTGCGCAGCTTGCTCAGGCTGTCCTTGAGGCTTGGGATCAGCTTGTCGGCACCCAGGTTTTCAGTCCAGATCTTGCTGGTCAGGAATAGCTGGTCGCGGGGGATACCGCTGGCGGCCATGGCGTGGCCGACCTCGGCCTCGTTGCCGTAGATCTGGGCGGTGTCGATGGCACGGTAGCCAAGCGCCAGTGCCTGGCTGACCGAGTCGATGACGACCTGGTCCTTGAGACGGAATGTACCGAGGCCGAGCAGGGGAATGGACATGGGAGGGCTCCTCGAGAAGGGCGATTGCAAGTGAGGCGTGCAGTATTGCCAGTGTGCGGCGTGGGAAAAATCCCTGTTACAACACAACTTTTTTGCCTGCGCCGCACGAATCCGCCAAGCCTGGTGGTAGCCTTGCAGGGTCAGTCGCAATGGATCTGGTCATGACCCGGCACAAGCTCAGCATTCGTCAACGCAATGTTGACAACATCCTCCTGGCGGCCGAACAGGTCTTTGCCGAAAAAGGCTTCGCCGGCACGGCCATGGCCGACATCGCCGAGGCGGCGCAGTTGCCGCGCAGCAATGTGCATTATTACTTCAGCACCAAGGCCGAGCTGTACCAGGCGGTGCTGTTTGGCCTGCTCGAAGTGTGGAAGCAGGATGCCTTGTGCTTCGAACTCTATGATGATCCGCGCATCGTGCTGTCGAGCTATATCCGCGCCAAGATGATCCATTCGCGGACCCGGCCCTATGGCTCCAAGGTGTGGGCCAACGAGATCATCCATGGTGCGCCGAATCTTGGCGCGGCGCTGGATGATCCGCTGTATGGCTGGGCGAAGATGAAAGAGGCCAAGATCCGCCAGTGGATCGAGGATGGCCGGATCCTGGCGGTGGAGCCTTCGGGGCTGTTGTACATGATCTGGGCGTCGACCCAGCACTATGCGGATTTCAGCCACCAGGTAGGGTTGCTCAATGATCACCAGCCGTTGACCGACCTGCAGTTCGAGCGGGCGGTACAGACGGTGACCAGTGTGATTTTGCGCGGGATCGGGTTGGAGCCGTAAGGCGTCGGCTTATTGGCCTGCAAATGCCTTCAGGCCTTCGCCTTCCAGGCGGTAGCGTACCCATTCATCCTGGGGCTGCGCACCCAGTGAGCGGTAGAACTGGATCGCTGGCTCGTTCCAGTCCAGTACGCTCCACTCCAGGCGTCCGCAGTCGTTGTCGCAGGCTTCCTGGGCGATATGGCGCAGCAAGGTCTTGCCCGCGCCACCGCCACGTTGTTCCGGCGTGATGTACAGGTCTTCAAGGTAGATACCGTTGCGCCCCAGCCAGGTCGAGTAGCTGTAGAAGTACACGGCGTAGCCAATGGCCTGGCCGTCGCGCTCGCAGATCAGGCTCTTGGCCTTGGCGC
>RCUI01000064.1_pt1 | contig 39891 bp, 50 predicted proteins | sample 2166121 | NCBI WGS metagenome assembly RCUI01 (sample SAMN09932700, study PRJNA488358) | compost metagenome | feature: garden; material: soil; isolation source: compost soil in succinic acid-enriched culture | place: Germany: Experimental Botanical Garden Goettingen | collected 2016-01-27
AAACATTGAAATTGTTTTCTAGCGTTTATTCAGACGGCCAGCATTGCGTTGGCCCAGCGTTTAAACTTCACTTTCGCTAAGTCACGTTCAATGCTGTTATGAGAGAACAGTGCGGCTCTAAGCATGATACGATTCTTTAACATATCTAGGTTACTCACTTGGCTGTCACTCCCTTACCTGTAGGTTTGAACCATTCCTTAAGGTTAGAACGACTACCACGATATACAACATCGTTCATACGCTTGAGAGTCTTGCGTGCCTCGACACCCTCTTTGCCCATTGCTTCTTTACGCAATTCAGCAACCTTAATTTCACGGAGCTTTTCTTTACATGCCTTGGGACGGCCATCAACATGCGCTATACGTTGTTTCTTTTGAAAGGCCATGATTATCTCCAGAAGTAAAGAGTCATACCGTCACGGTGGTAACTGAAGCCAGTGTCTTCAATCAGTTTGATTGTATCTTCAATGTCTTGTTCATTAAAGCACAAGGTTTCATTAACATTCATACTAGTTACTCCTGCTAGTTTACTTAAGCTATCTATCAAGTCCGTCCGGTTAGTGATGCCGGCAATCTACTATCAAGATAGCTTAAGTAAACCCACTTGGGTTTACACAGAGGGACAAACCGTTAGCCTTTATACGCTAACCAACTCTGGCGTCTAGTTCCTCACATACTAAGGGTTTGTCAGACCCCGTTCAATGCACCCCTACTGTAGCCACACGCTATGGCCCGTGCTTAACTATCCCAAGCAATCGATATGGAGACTTCTCTTCGCTGAAGTCTAAGCGGGCCTGTCTATAAACCACCGGCTCGGTACGCTAAGCTTTCTCACATGCCACCGCTACATTCAAGAGCAAGCTACATGTTACACTTCACATTGCGTCGCCCTCTCAAGGACATACAGTTGGTCATACACTATGAGGCTTGTGTCTGACAGGGCCCGTTTGCCCTTGGTACGCTTACATCTTAGTGCCTATCTACAACCTTGTCAAGCGTTTGTTTCAGTGTCCTGTCACTCTCTGATGAAGACTCTCATCGCCGGGTATACTTCACGCTCCCCGATACGGCTTAACTTATATCCCACTGCCGAACCAGTGGTGCAATGTCAGCTTACGCTTACCCTTGCGACTAACATACTACTGTAACTCTTACTGCCTGGCAAGCTGGGAAATCCCTTACTAGGCGAACCTAGATAAAGCCCCAACACTCTAGGAGGACAACTGCCTGCCGGTCTTATGTCGTGTCTCCATGGATGTGAACTCTACTAGGGTGTGTTGGGTAAGTCAACACTGTTCTTTTATCCAGCACCTCAAGCGTACATGTATACGAAACGCGCGTACGCGAGTATATACCTATACAACCACTAATACAACCCTTTAAAAGAACTCGTATGCAATACGTTTAGTATACCCATACGCACCGTAGGTGCACTCACCCCTAATATACTCGTGACCGAAGGGAACGTATAAGGCTGAAAGCCCCGTAGTATAAGGGCTGCAGCTATATGGGAGGGTGTAGTGAATTCTGGTACAGGGAGGGTAAGTACAGTGCAGCCCACTACCTACGTGCTACAGGTGTACCTACACTGTACGTATATACAGGGGTAGGCAGGGGTGTACAGGGGTAGTGCTATGTATGCATTACACCTCCAAAATTTCTAGAGAAAATTCAGTCCATTGAAAATTCTCTACAAAGGGTTCCTTACATATAGCATAAGGATTGGCTAAGTATATGAGGATGGTCTCTCAGATAGTATGCAAGGAACACTATACGTCACTTACGTGACACATATACTCGTTACGCCAGTAACGTTAAGACATTAGTTAGGAGAGATGAATGACCGACATAGTACTTAGTCCTATTACGTCGGGGTATAACTTAAGTAAGATTAATGCCAACTTTGATAAGATTGAAGAAGCCATTAATAATGATGTTCTAAATCTCAGTGGTGGTAATAACACCATGCTACAAGATTTAGATATGAATAGTTATGCCTTGCTTAACGTAAGAACTGACCCAGATAATCCAGATAGTCTTTTGACTGTGGGGGATGGTGATCTACGTTACTACAATGTTTCAGGAGATATGCTAGAAGGGCCTATGGATGTTAATGGGGTTCCTGTTAACAACCTTGCTGTACCAACTCTAGCGCATCAACCTGTCCGTAAGGATATGCTTGACCAAGAACGTGCTGAGCGTATTGCTGAAGACCAAGCTTTGTATGAGGGGTATACCTCTGGGGATGCGTCCCTTCAGGATCAGATCAATGGTACCAACCCTCCTATGGGTAGTGCGTTCAGTGTTATTAGTTGGCACGACCAAGTGGTAACTAATAGTATAGATATACCAGATGAGAAGAACGCTTGGTCCTTTGGTCCAGTAATGACAATTGCTCCAGGGCAAGTAGTTACAATTGGTACTGACTCCTTCTGGACCATTGCTAATGGAGACGTCAGCCCATGAGTACACTAAGAAGCGTAACCCTCGAAGACATCCCAACTGGAGACTCTATTGATATTGTTGACTTGGTCCCCGTACCTAGTCAAATTGCAGCCATTAACGTTGCTATCAACACTATTAACTCCACCCTTGGAGATGAGTCAGACTTTACCAAAGGTGCTGCTGTGGTTGGGCGTGCTACACAAACTGTCCCCACCTACGCTGCCTTACGTGGGCTACTTAAAACCACTAAAGCTAAAACTGTATATGTTGAAGGCAACTCTTCCTACCGAGATGGTGGAGAGGGAATCTTCACTTTAGATGAGGCAGACATTACCACTCCTGAAGATTATGGTACAGTATTAGTCGCTACAGATGGTGGTCGTTGGAAGCGTCACATTGGTTCCTACATTAGCCTTAAGTGGTTCGGCGCTAAGATGGACGGAGTCACTGATGACCAAGTGGCCCTTGATCGATTTACTGCTGTGTGGATTAAAGGCTATATCGATGGGTACATCCCTACAGGCGTATGCCTTATCTCTGGACGTTGGGTAGTGGACTTGTTGTTAAATCCTAGTCGTATCTGCCCTCGTCTCTTTGGTGATGGCCCCTACAGCTCTACAATCCACAGCACTTACACTGGTCCATTGTCGTGTTTTGAAATTGCACGTACCATCGTAGGTCTTGATGTTAGTGCTTTCCAGGGATCGTTTGATCGCATTGGGTTTCGGGGAGATACGCCTAATATCCTTGCCTCTTTAGGTAAGGCTGACTTCTCTGATAACCTTGGGAACTTCCAGTTCAAGCAAGTGTTTTGGGGGAACGGTAACTCCACCAACGGCGTCTCAGCAATCACCTTACAAGTTAACTACTTGTTTGACTGTGTCTTTGACAACTGCGTAATGGTAGGCAAGCCACAGTATGGTGCGGCCCTTTGGCTACGTAAGGCTGTCTTCTGTAACTTTACTAATGGTAGTTATAGTAACGCCGCTAATGGTATTTACATCACTGATGGGGGCTCTCATAATATTACCTTTGTCACCCCCGACATGGAGAATATTAACTTTGCGCTGTATGTAGATGACCCAGCCGCTGAGCGTATTCAGTTGATAAACCCATACATGGATATCTGGGACCCAGTCTCTATGACATATCCTCCAAGTGCCTATCCTATCTTCGTAGGACAAGCCCAAGTAGGTGGAGTCACTGTAGATGATGCTCGATTTGCAAGGGATCAATCGTTCCTTTACGCGTATATAGGGCATGGTACTCCTGGAGCCATTAGCCCCACCACAACTTATGCTAACCTAAATATCCGTGGGAAATACCCTGGTCAAACTAGTAAGCCAGTTGCGGCTACAGATGTAGGTGTTCTGAATAACACCGGTCAAGTACAGCTTGTAAACTGTAGCGCCACAACTTCAGTATTCATTAATGGTCAAGAGTTCCCTGGTTCTGGTGGGATGTTCATTCTTAACCCAGGAGATATCATTGCCCTGAGATATACAGTGGCCCCCTACTGGAGCTGGAAAGCCCTTTGGTAAAATTGCAGGCACAAGGAGGTGCCTACTTGAGGACAGAGAGATGGACAAAAGTAAACTTATAGACACCATGGGTCGGCCCCTTACCCAGAGTCTTTTCCTGGAAATTGGGTACAGTGATTATGCTGTATACACTCTTAAAGAACAGGACTACGTATATAAAGGGGTGGAGTATCCCTCACTAAAAAGATTGTACTTGGTGGAAGAAGACCCCACCGAATGGAGTTTTGCAGATAAGTATCTCTTAGGCTGGCAACACTGGAAGCGCCTTTGTGAGAATAAGGTCATTGCGAAACATGTGGAAGAGTGGAGAGAAGAGCTAGAGCTTAAGCTACGTTCCCAGGCAATCAGGGATATGCAAGCTCTTTGTGCTTCAGAGAGTGGGAACTATAGCGCTGCTAAGTTCCTGGCCGATAGAGGTTGGGAAAAGCGTTCTGCTGGCAGGCCTAGCAAGGCAGAGAAGGATCGCCATCTGCGCATTGAAGAAAAGATAAACCAAGAATACGGCGCAGATATAGCACGACTTGATGACTTTAGGAAATGAGGAAGGGAAATGTCTCTATTAAGAGTAAATGAGGTACAAGATTTAGACGGCAATGTTATACTAAAAGTAACGGACCAAGTTAGTTCTAGTCTTACTATTAATGTGCCAGCGGACTATCCTACTATTTCTGATGCCTTAGACGCTGCCAGGACCAAAAGGATTTTGAACGAGTCCACCATTACAGTTAAGGTGGCAGATGGTACTTACACAATTAGTGCCGCGATTAACTGTAATCATCCACAAGGTGGTCAAATTAGAGTAATTGGTAATCAAGCTACTCCAGCGAATTGCGTTATTACTTGCGCAGATTCTTATACGGGAGATGGTTTTGTATGTTCTGGTGGTAACGTACTTAGTATGTTAGACGGGTTTACAGTAACTCGGCCAAGTAAGGCAGAGATGCCCATCAACACTACTGGTGTCTTGGCGGTGCAAAACTCTACAATTATTTGTGGAGCAAATATGAGGGTTAGTAAGTGGTTTTATGGTATTGCCGCTAGGGATTCATCTTATGTTTTCTGCCCTGGTGCAATAGTAGACCAAGCTGGAGATGTTGGTATTTGGGCCTTTTGTGGGTCTACCATTGTGTGTAACGGTGCTACCTCTACGAATGCCGCAGCAGCGGGAAATCCCTGGGGATTTGGATTCCAAGCTGAATTTGGCTCTACCCTGGTGGGTACAGGGATCACCGCCTCTGGTAATAAAATTGGTGGCGTAGCTTCCTTGAGTAATAGTATTTGCCGAGTGCCAGATGCGGTATCAAATAATAATGTAGGAAGTGGTTTCTTTGTCTCTGGTCAAGGGGTAATTGAAGTTGGTGGTACTGTTAGCTCAGCGAACAATAACACCCGATATGGAGTAGAAGTTGTAGATGGGCAAGGACAAGTTATCAATGTTATAACCATCACTGGGAATACCCTTGGGGCTACAAACCCTTTTGCCTTCTTTAGCAACGTTGCCGGTCAAGGTAGGATAGCAACATCTACTGGACCTTTGAGATTGGATACTTCTGATACTAGTAGCACATTCTTTAATACTTCTGGGGGCTTACAGTTTGAGGTGCGCAGTACTGCCAACTCAGTAAATAGGGCATATGCCCAGGGGGCTGCTCTTGGTGTAGCTCCTCAAATTGGTGCTGCGGGCTCAGATACAAACATTGATATACAACTTACCCCAAAGGGTACAGGGGCCGTTAGGTATGGTACATTTACGGCAAATGCTGATGCACCAATCACTGGGTATATCACAATTAAAGATGCGGCTGGCAACCTCCGTAAACTGGCAGTAATTGCATAGGGTGAGTTATGGAAGAAGAGTGGCTAGAAGAGGCTAGACGTAAGCTAGCTCGAATGCCTGAACAGGCTAAAGACATAAGGGAACGAGCCTTAGGAGACCTCTACTTCTTCGCCAGGCTCGTCAATCCCGGCTATATGTATGGGGAGGTACATAGAGAGATATTCAATTGGATGCAAGAGTATGCTCTCTTTGGGCAAGGGGGTGAGCAAACTAGTAACAAACTAATTATGCTCCCTCGTGCCCACCTTAAATCACACATGGTTGCTACTTGGTGTGCTTGGATTATTACTCGACACCCTGAAGTTACGATGTTGTATGTCTCAGCGACAGCAGGACTTGCAGACACCCAATTGTACGCAGTTAAGAACATCTTATCCTCTTCCGTGTACAATAGATTCTTCCCAGAGTATATCCATCCTCAAGAGGGGAAGCGTGAGAAGTGGTCTAGTACTATGATCTCCGTAGACCATGTTAAGCGACGGGAAGAGGGCATCCGAGATGCTACCATCTCTACAGCAGGCCTTACCACTAACACTACTGGATGGCACGCTGATGTGGTTGTAGCGGATGACTTAGTAGTGCCCGAGAACGCCTATACTGAGGACGGCCGGGACTCTGTGGCCAAGAAGGCCTCTCAGTTTACCTCTATTCGTAACGCTGGTGGGTTCACTATGGCTTGTGGTACTCGCTATCATCCTAATGACATCTACGCTACCTGGAAAGGACAGAAGTATGAAGTCTTTGATGATGATGGTATCAAACAGGATGAGGTTCCTGTATGGGAGGTTAAGGAATACGCTGTAGAAAATGATGGCTTGTTCATTTGGCCCCGTACTATACGAGATGATGGTAAGGCGTATGGGTTTGATATTAGAGTGTTAGCCCGGATCAAGGCAGAGTATGTGGACCGAGTTCAGTTCTTTGCCCAATACTACAACGACCCCAACGACCCTGGAAGCGATCGTATTGATCGTTCTAAGTTCCAGTACTATAACCCTAGGTTCCTGAAGAAAGAGGGCTCTAAATGGTTCTACAATGGCCGTAGGCTCAATATTTATGCTGCTGTAGACTTTGCATTCTCCCTTGCCAAGAACGCTGACTACACTGCCATTGTAGTTGTGGGTATTGATTGTGATGGTAATCTATATGTCCTAGATATCGACAGGTTTAAGTCAGATAAGACTATCGAGTACTTTGAGCATATTAAGGCCCTACACTCTAAATGGGTGTTTAACAAGTTACGAGCAGAAGTTACTGTAGCACAGAAAGTAATTGTTAACGCCATCAAGGACTACGTTAAGCGTGATGGGTTAAGACTCTCTGTAGAGGAGTACAGGCCTAACAGGCATGAGGGCTCCAAGGAACAACGTATTGCTGCCACTCTTGAACATCTCTATGATGATTATAAAGTCTGGCATCTAGAAGGAGGCTGGACCTCCGTATTGGAAGAAGAGCTGGTCCTTGCTCGCCCAGCACATGATGACATTAAAGACGCCCTAGCAAGCGCTGTAGAGATTTCTGTGCCCCCTTCTAAGAGCATGTCTAGTGGCATCAAAGATTTTTTCTCAGACTCAGCCTCCCGCTCCCGTTTTGGTGGCATACCCTATAAGTAAGGAATTCTAATGAGTAAGAAAGTAGCGGAGCTTAAAGTGCTCCTCAACCAAGATGATCCCTCTAAGTGGGTTAGCTATTTGTGGGACAAGTACAACCAACAACGACGACCCAAGATTGAAGAGTGGCTAGAGCTCCGTAATTACATCTTTGCAACTGACACTTCTACTACTAGCGTAGGTGCCTTACCTTGGAAGAACTCTACAACGACGCCTAAGCTGTGTCAGATCCGAGATAACCTCCACTCCAACTATATCAGCTCTCTCTTCCCTAATGATGACTGGATGCGCTGGCAGGGCTATAGCCGAGAGGACTCTATCAAGCGGAAGGCAGCAGCCATTGAAGCTTACATGTCTAATAAGTGCCGGGAAGGGCATTTCCGCACTGAGATGTCTAAACTGCTCTACGACTTTATTGACTATGGTAACGCGTTTGTAACCACAACCTTTGAAGCTTCCTATAAGGAACTACCAGATGGTACTTCTGTCCCAGATTATATCGGACCTAGGGCCAAGCGGATTAGCCCTCTTGATATCGTTTTCAATCCTCTGGCTGACTCTTTTGTAGAGAGCTTTAAGATTGTACGGTCTGTAAAGACCCTAGGAGAGCTTAAGAGACTTGCTATGGATGAACCTGAGCAGGCCTATTGGGAAGAGGCTATTAAGCGTCGTGAGGCCCTTAGAATCAATTTTGGAGGGTATTCTATTGAGGACTTCGACAAGGCACGCTCTTATGATGTAGATGGCTTTGGTAATCTGTACGAATACTACATGAGTGACTTCATTGAAGTGCTTGAATTCTACGGGGATTACCATGACCAGTCCACTGGCGATCTGTACACCAACCGCATCCTCACTGTCATTGACCGTGCCCTTTGTGTGCGTGATGCTGAGATCCCTAGTTGGTTTGGCCACACCCCAATCTATCATGTAGGGTGGCGACTCCGTCCAGATAATCTTTGGGCCATGGGTCCCCTAGATAACCTCGTGGGTATGCAATATCGGATTGACCACCTAGAGAACTTGAAGGCGGATGCTATGGACCTTATTGTCCACCCTCCCCTTGCTATCGTAGGTGATGTAGAAAAGTTTGAGTGGGGCCCAGGGAAGGAGATCCACCTTGATGAGGGTGGTACAGTCACTGAGATTGCAAAGAACCTACAAGGCATTGTAGCGGCGGATAACAACATCCAACTCTATGAGGGTAAGATGGAGCTGTACGCTGGTGCTCCTCGTGATGCTATGGGCATTCGTACCCCAGGCGAGAAGACTGCCTTTGAGGTACAACAGCTCCAGAACGCCGCAGGACGCATCTTCCAGGAGAAGATCACTACCTTTGAGATCGAGCTACTGGAGCCATGCTTAAACGCTATGTTGGAGGTCTCACGACGTCTCATGGACACTTCTGATGTCATCCGAGTTATGGATACTGACATTGGTGTACAAGAGTTCCTGACCATCACTAAGGATGACATCACTGCCAATGGTAAGATTCGACCTGTAGGCGCTCGTCATTTTGCTAAGCAAGCACAGGATTTGCAGAACATCATTGGTGTATTTGCCTCCCCTATTGGTGCTATCATTGCCCCACATACCAGTGGTAAAAATCTTACCAAGTTTGTGGAGGATGTTACGCACATTAGTGGTTATGAAATCTTCCGACCTAACATTGCCATCTTTGAACAACAAGAAAGTCAAGCTTTGGCTACACAAGCACAAGAAGACTTGCAAGTGCAACAAACTACTCCTCCAGAGGGTATGGTGTAATGAAACAGTCTTGGACTAAAGGGGTTGACAAAGAATTAGCAGTTGACATCAATCAGAACTTTAAGGAGTCTCTTGTATTACGCAGGAGACTACAGGTCCTGCTACAGGAGAAGATTGCGCTCTCACAGAAGACCTCACGCTCTAAAGAGGGTTATGAGAACCCCAACTGGGCATACCTACAAGCGGACGCTAGAGGGTATGAAAGAGCTCTTTCAGAAATTATTTCACTTATTTTCGATGAGCCTGTAGTCGATTGACCTAAAAAAAGAGTATATTAGTATACTTATATAATACTTACTACTACTTACTACTTCTTACTAGATACATAAATAAGGTGTTAGTAAATAGTAATGTACAATTACTAAGGAATATGTAAATGCCAGACCAGGCTAATCTATTTGAAGCGCAACCTCAAGTTACCCAACAACAGGTTGAAGCGCAACAACAAACCACTAGCGTAGATACTCAGTTGGTAGACCTACTCACTGGTATCAAGAACGAGAGTGGTCAACAGAAGTACGACAGCGTACCAAAGGCACTTGAAGGCCTCGCTCACGCGCAACAGTACATCCCTCAGCTAAAATCTGAACTCGTCTCAAAAGACCAGGAGATAGCTACTCTGCGGGAAGAGTTGGCCAAGCGTACAGCGGTAGAAGATGTCGTTACTCGCCTTACTGCGGCGAAGGTAGAACAACAGGAGCCCGGCACACCAGCTACGGCCAGTGGTCTTACTGAAGAAGCAGTGTTGCAACTTGTACAGAATGTGCTGGTAAAACAAAAGGTCCATGACCAAGCAGCCCAGAACACTGCACAAGTGCAACAAGCCCTTATCCAGCGTTACGGTGATAAGTCCCGTGAGGTAGTTGAGACTAAAGCTAAAGAACTTGGTCTCACCGCTCAAAAATTGGGGCAACTAGCTAGCGAGAACCCTCAACTGGTTCTTGCACTTTTCAATGCGTCGCCTAGTGCGGCTGTAAAACCAACCACTGGTAGTCAGCACCTTCCTTCTACTTACCAACCTGTCCAATCTAAATTGGAACGCCCAACTAAGTCCCTCCTCTCTGGATCGACTTCTGCGGAGCAAAAGGAGTTTATGGCTAAGGTAAAAGCGGATGTGTATGCACGTCTCGGTGTAGAATCTTAATTAAGGAGTTTTAGATGCAACTTACCTCTAACACTCGTGCGTTCATTGAGAGCGAACAGTATTCCTCGTTCATCCTCTTGAACCTGCACGATGGTCTTCTGCCGGAGACCTTCTACCGCAACATCTCTGACTTTGGCTCTGGTGACACTCTCCACATTAAAACTGTTGGTTCGGTAACCCTGCAAGAGGCAGAAGAAGATACCCCTCTGATTTACAACCCAATCGAGACTGGTGAGATTACTTTCCAGATCACCGAGTACAAAGGTGACGCTTGGTATGTAACTGATGATCTTCGTGAAGATGGCACTGACATTGATCGACTGCTGGCTGAACGTGCTTCTGAATCCACCCGTGCAATTCAAGAAGTCTTTGAAACCGACTTCCTCGCCACTGGTGCCCAGTTCTACGCCACCAACACCGGCCCTAACAGTGTTAACGGTTTCCCACACGTAATCGTCTCTGCTGAGACCAATGGTGTGTTTGCACTGCGCCATCTGATTAGTATGCGCCTGGCTTTTGATAAGGCTAACGTACCAGCAGAAGGTCGAGTGTTCATCTGTGACCCAACCGTGGAAGCTACCCTGAACGGTCTGGTAACCATCACTCATGATGTCACTGGCTTCGGCGAGAAAATCCTTGAGAATGGTATGGCTCGTGGCCAACGCTTCATCATGAACCTGTTTGGCTGGAACATCATCCAATCTAACCGCCTGCACATTGCTACCTACAACGATGGTACCACCACTGGTGCTAACTATGTTGGTAACATGTTCATGTGTATTCTGGATGACCAGACTAAGCCTATCATGGGTGCGTGGCGCCGGATGCCTAAGTCCGAAGGTGAGCGCAATAAAGACCGTGCTCGTGATGAACATGTTGTTCGCTGCCGTTACGGTTTCGGTGTTCAGCGTCTGGATACCATGGGCCTTCTGGCAACCGACCCAACCTCGTTCTAATAGGAGAGAACAACATGGCTTATGAAAATAGTGCTGGTCTCAATGTCAATAACCATTATGGTCCCCGTGTAACCGGTGGTACCCGTGGTGTGTTTAAGACTGAAGGCTACCAGTATGAGTTTGTTTGGAACCTTGAAGACGCAGGTCTTCCCTTTAAGTTCCCAGTCCCAGATGGTGGTTGTGAAGTAACGCAGGTAGACATCTTCTTTGATGAAGGTACTACCACTGCGGTGTCGATTGGTGGTGTGGCAGTGATTGGTGCAACTGCTGCCGCTCCTGTAGCCATTGCGGCAAACAACACTGGAGTGTTGGCACAAACTGGTGCTACTGGTGGTCTCATCGTAATCCACTACCGCAACGTAGCGGTATAAGGAGGCTACGATGACCTCTGTAGTTGAAGCCAAACGTGCTTATTACCACTCCCTGGGTCTTGAGCAAACTGCTCTTGCAGACCTTGAGGCGGCCTACTACGAGGGTGCTACTGAGGGGACGACTCCGGTCGCTCCCTTGGCCACCACCACTGTAGCGGGTATTGTGAAGAAGGCAGCAGCAGTTCCCGCTGCCGCTGTTCCCTTTGCAGACCTCACTGCTGCTGCTAACGCGTACAACGCTCTGCGGACCTCACTAATCAATGCTGGAGTATTGTCAGCAACTTGATTGCTTTGGCCCAAAGTCAAAAGCGGAGGGCCTTAAGCCAGTCATTCAGAAATGGGTGGCTGGCTTTTTTATTGGAGAAAATTAATGGTTGAGCATGTAAACATTCCAGATGGGCAAAGGCATGAACCTAAGGGGGCTGGTACCGCCTTGTTAAATCAGGTGGCACACAGTAATGGTAATGGTACCACCACATTTAAATTTGTAGACTATGCCAATATTGTAAACAAGCCGGGCGTCTTTGCCCCTAACACCGTGTTGAGTGCTTTTTCCTCTGCGGCGCAAACACCAGTTGCCCTAGACACGCCCTTACAAATTAACTTTGGTAGCCCCCAGAGTAACGCAGACATTACACTGGCTGCGAATGGCACATTGACATTTAACACCTCAGGAACTTTTGCAATCACCTTGTTCCTACGTTTTGGTAGAACCGCTGGTGGTGGTAGCGCCATCCTTCTTACCCGGTTCCTAATAAATGATGTACAAGGTCTAAACACGAATGGAGTTCTTCTCCCGGATGCGACCAGTGTGACACCTTTCAGCACTTCCCTCTTGTTTACTGTAACTGGAGGTACTACCTTCAAGCTACAATTGGTTAGAGATAGCGCGGGGATTAACAACGGTGGTCTAACCTCTCTTATCCCCACCATTCCTGGGTGGAACGTTGTCCCTTCTGCGACTATTGTAGTTACCAAACTTACTGGGTGATCTTATGAAAATGACATTGTTGGAGATCGTTCAGGATATTCTCAATGACCTTGACTCAGACGAAGTAAACAGTATTGATGACACCGCTGAGTCTCAACAAGTAGCTCAGATGGTGAAGTCCACTTTCTTCGCCATTACCTCTAATAGGAACTGGCCCCACCTAAAGAAAGGCATCTCTTTTGAGGCGTCAGGAGATGACGCATACCCCACTCATATGAGGTTGCCTGATAATGTTAAAGAACTCCTCTTTGTCAACTACAACAAAATCAAAGATGGAGAAACTCGTAAACGTTATGGTAAGGTAAGTTGGGTTGAGCCAGATGACTTCCTACGTCACACAAACCAGCGTAACAATGATGAAGCCAATATTGATGTAATCATTGACTACTCTGGCATTGAGTTACTCATCCGTAATGACCAAGCTCCCACCTATTACACCTCCTTTGATGACAGTCACATTGTGTTTGACTCTTACGACAAGGCGGTGGATGACACCCTTCAAGAGTCGAAGGTACAAGCGCAAGGGTATTATATGCCCACATGGCTACCAGAGGATGACTTCATCCCTGACTTACCAGAGGAGGCCTTTACCTATTTGCTAGAAGAGGCCAAGTCAAGAGCGTCTTTAAAGCTTAAGCAGACTCAAGATGTCAAGGCGGAACAAGAAGCCTCTCGTCAGAAAGCGTGGCTCAGCCGTAAAGATTGGCGGGTACAAGGGGGCATCAAATACCCCGATTATGGTAGACGTAATAACAAGTATCAGAAAGACCCCACCTTCAGACAATAAGGATTTAAAATGACAGAAGAATACCGTGAACACCTGATCGTGGGTGATAGGACTTTTGGCTACAAAGAGATTAAACCATTAAGTAAGGGCTCCGTACACCTTAGCCTGCGAGGTAAATACACCACCTCAGTTCAAGCTAAGAGGGCTATTGACAACTACTTGGATACAGTTAAGGTGGTGAAAGGTGTCAAGACAGACTAGCGTAGTAGAGATTAGCAACTTTGTTGCTGGTCTAATTACAGAAGCGAGTCCTCTTACCTTCCCTAATAATGCTTCCTTAGATGAACAGAACTTTGTTCTCAGACGGGATGGCTCTCGTAGACGGAGATTAGGGATTGACTATGAAGAGGGGCACTCAATCATCTCCACTAACATTGCTCCCGGACCAGGACAAGAGGTGGCCTTTGAGACTTACCAGTGGCCTAACGCTGGTGGTGATGCCGCTAAGACCCTTGTAGTTGTGCAGGTGGGTAATGAGATTAGGGTTTTTGACACCTCCAACGGGTCCGTATCTTCTCATCTTATCTTCACTTACACTGTTACAGGTTCAGATACATTTACAAGGTATTCTTTTGCAACAGTAGATGGGGAGCTAATCATCGCCTCAGGCACCCCCAACATCCTCCTGTTTAAATATGACAATGGTCAGATCACTGCCTCTACAGGCAGATTGTTAATCAGAGACCTGTTTGGGGTGGAGGATATCATCTCTGGGGAAAACCTCCGAGTGGGAAACGGGGTTACTACTAGGCCCTCCACTCTGGCGCCACAGCACCTGTATAATCTGCGTAACCAAACTTGGGCAGAGCCCCGTAAAGTTTTAAGTAATGAAGATGTGCAAGATCTAATCACCAACTTCAATTTCAGAGCTCCGGGTAAATACCCGTCTAACGCAGATGTAACAACCTTTTCTATCTATCCTGACTCTAACGATGGTGATGATAGGCTTACTGACCGATTTAACGCGTTTGATGTTATCAATAACCCTATCGGCACTACCTCCGCTCCCAAGGGTTATTTCATCATTGATGCCTTGAGCAGGGGCTCTAGTCGGCTACAAGAGGAAGTTAAGCTACGTGGGCGTTACCCACAGTTGCAGCATCAGGTGTCTTCACTACCACCCGATCTTACCCCCGGAGGTCCTACTGTAGTTGCTGAATACGCAGGTAGGATTTTCTACGCAGGGTTTAGTGGAGAAGTCTCTGGGGGCGATGCCAACTCCCCTAAGATGTCCTCTTACATCCTATTCAGTCAGTTGGTAGAAGACCCTACGGATATCTTTAGCTGTTACCAAGTGGGTGACCCAACCTCCAAAGAAGAGCCAGATCTGTTAGACACAGATGGGGGCTTCATTCGAATTGAAGGCGCCTATGGCATCACTAGGATGATTGCAGTTAATAACGCACTGGTAGTAGTCGCTACCAATGGCGTCTGGCTTATACAGGGTGGTAGTGACTATGGCTTTAAGGCTACTAACTACCTGACCACCAAGGTAACCAGCTATGGCTGCAATAGCCCAAGTTCTGTTGTACAGGTAGACACTAGTGTAATTTATTGGGGCGAAGATGGTATTTACGTCATAGCCCAGAATCAGTATGGGGACTACATCGCTGAGAACCTGACACAAAAAACAATACAATCTTTCTACGAGGACATCCCTTCCTTAGACAGGGTTTATTGTGCAGGGACGTATGACAACTACGAGCGTAAAGTTTATTGGACTTATGGTAACAGACTGCAATCCTCTGGGTCTTCTAAGCAGCTTGTATTTGACACAACCCTAGGCGCCTTTTACCCATTCGTGTTTGAAGGAGATTCACTCCCTAAAATTACAGCAGGAGTAAAAGTCCCTCCTTATAGGCTTGAGATTGTCCCTGAGGCGGTCACAGTGCTAGAAGAAGAGGTCACTGCTGGTGGAAACCTTGTTACAGTCTCCTCTGAGATTATGCAATCAGCGTTGAATGAAACCATTTACCTTACCATTGTATCGATAGCCCCTACCATTAGGTTTACCTTTAGCTCTTACAATAACACAGAGTTTAAGGATTGGGTGACATCTGATGGGATAGGGGTGGACGCCAAGGCCTACCTGCTGACTGGATGGATGTCTGGTGGAGACCATCAAAGGTATAAACAAGTCCCATATATTACCTTCCACTTCATTAAAACAGAGAATGGTTTTGAGGCAGAGGACTCAGGGGATTGGTCACTGAGAAATCAGTCTTCCTGTTTAGTTAGCGCACAATGGGAGTGGTCAAACCACATCAATTCTGGACGCTGGGGTAAACAATTCCAGGCCTACAGGCTCAGGAGACACTACTTCCCAGCAGACTTGTCGGATGGCTTTGATAACGGGTTTTACACCGTCATCACTAAAAACAAGTTGAGGGGTAAAGGTAGGGTTGTATCTCTGCTGATAGAGACTGAACCAGAGAAAGATTGTTTCTTACTCGGATGGTCTATGGTGATGGGGTCAAATAACAATGTCTGAGTTTAGGGTGATATATGAAGATGAGTCCTATCTTTGTCACCTGCAAGAGGTTGAGGGTAAAGCTTTCTTCCATGTTGAGGTAAAAGGTAAACTTAGTTTACAAGATGTCAGACGTGGAAGAAAAGCTTTTTCAAAGATTAAAGAGGAGGTTGCAAACTTGGGCTATGAGAGACTTTTTGCAGCCACCCCCTCTCCTCATTTTGCGGGACTAGTAGGACCAGGGTTTAGCCACTTACAAACTGTACATGAGTTGGAGTTAATTGTATGGGAATTGAAACCGCAGTAATTGTTGCCTCTGCGGCTCTTGCCGGGGCAACAGCATATGAACAAAGTAGGCAACAAAAGGCGGCCTCTAAAGATCGTAAAGAAGCTAACGAGGTGGCTAGGGCAGAACAAGCTGCACAACAGACTGCACAGACACGACAACAGATTAGGGAAGAAAGGATCAGACGGGCACAGATTACTCAGTCCTCTGAAAACACAGGCGTAGCGGGTAGCTCTGGTCAACTAGGTTCTGTTGGAGCATTGCAAACGAACGTAGGTGCTAACATCGCAGCCGCGTCAAGACAGGCTAACTCTGCTTCAGCCATTGGTAATCTGGAGCAAAGTGCAGCAGAACACATTAGTAAGGGTCAGCAGATAGGTGCTATTGGTGGACTGGCATCTTCTGCCCTTGGAGCAGGACTACAGATTAACAGAGCTATGGAGGCGGACAAAGCCGCCAAAGCCCTGGCTGCAGGTCAAGGCACCCAATCTCCTTCTGAGGTTGCTAACCCTTATGATTTAAGTAACCTATTTGGTCCAAGACAGTAAGAGGTGTAAATGGCTAGTATTGAAGAATTCAGCACAGTTGCTGGGGAGACTCTGGATGACTTCTCCCTTGGTAAAAGTCTCACCGCACCAGCGGTAAGTCGGTCATCTAATTTGAACATGGCATCTTATGCAACTGCCATCTCGGACTCCCCTGAAACCGCAGTAGACACTTACCGAGCCATTAACGCTGAACTCGACGCTACTGGCTCCTCTCAAATTGCGGACACTTTGGTTACGGAGGTGCGTAACAAGTCTGCACAGCTTAACACTAAACAACTGATTAATGTTTTGGCTGACCCAAGTTACACTGATGAGCAGAAGAAGGCCATGGCTCTCAGTGCTCTGGATCAAAACTCTGCTCAGTATGATGTACGTAACCTTGTCTCCATGGAGGCACTATCTGCCCCTGTACGCAATGAGGAGCCTCGTGCAGAAAATGCTCGTGTTGATGTTGGGGCAATCATTGGTCGTGTCAACGAGTTTAAGCGACAAGAGCAAGCCATCCTCAACTCTGAGCTGAACAAAGAAGACCCAGAGACTATTAAGAAGGTGGGGGATTTCCTTGGGTATCTAGCCCCTTTTGGGGAACAGAAAGTTGCGGGCACCATCCTCTCCAAGATGCGAGATGGCGACCCTACAGCGTATGGTGAAGCACTGCTGCTTTTGGGGAGTGCTAAGATGGATATGCGGGAGATGCTTGAGCGTACTCCTGTAGAGGATCGGTTGGCTCTCACACAATCTGTAGTTGAGATTATCAATAGTAGCTCTACCATTATCCTGCCTGACGGCAACGACTTCGCTCGTAAAGACTACCTCCAAACTGTCTTGGATCAGGGTGCATATGACAATGTAGATAAATGGATTGATAACACCATCTCCATTCTAGATATGACCTTTATTGGTGGCTTGCTGGGACGTGGTGCTAAGGCTGGCCTTCAAGGTACTGCAGTTGCTGAGCGAGCCAGTGAAGTAATGGGTAATGTACAGCGTCGTTTAGTTAAGAGCCGTGTACAACCAACCACCCTTAGCCAAACCTACAAAGACACTAATCCAGATAAGGCTAGGGCAACCTTCGATGCTGCTGTAGTAGATGACACGGGAGAGGCCTCACAAGCCCTCTACGGAGCCTCTAGAGAGGATGCAATAGCTAACGATGTCTTACCAGAGATCACCAACCCTGACGCCTCTGTAGTGGCTAAGACATACGTTCCCGAGAAGAACTTGGAAGTATCTGAGAGTGTAGACCCAAACATCGCTGACTTCGTCAAGGATGATGGTGCAATCTACTACTTCAATGATGAGAAAGCTCAAGCTCGTGCAGCAGCGGTAAACCGCTTCGAGAACGTTGTTGGGATGAACGCTCGTAAAGAGATGTTCCAGATCAATGAGGTTGGTGGTGGTGTTAACATCCGTGCTGTCTATGGCCCAACTGAAGGTGGCTTTGCCTCTGCTGAAGACGCCGTTAACATGGCCACTTGGGCTTTGAGGGACAGTGGTGTTAAGCCTGAGCAGATTAAACTGCTTGAACGTCGTGGTAGTGAATATGTAGAGATGGCTCCTGAAGAGTATCAACCTCTCCTCCACACTGGGGTAGTTGCTGAACATATCTCTGGTGCTAAGATGACCATCTCTGTTAAGCGTAAGTCCCCTGATGTCTTGGTGGCTGTAGATCACAACTACAAGTTCAACCCAGGTGATGTAGCACAATGGTCTGAGGCTGATGTTAAATACAACATCTTTGACCGGCTTGGTCTTCTCACTGGCTCTAGTGGTCAGGGCTCTCTACAACAGCATATGCTGGACGCTCACTCTATGCTGCACCCTAAGATCACCTTGGGTGCTTCCGTGGCTGTAGACAAGGCAGCAGGGCTTGAGAAGGAGCTTCTTGAAGTAGGTAAGGTGTTCTCTGATGGTTTCTCTAAAGCAGACGAACCTCGTAAGGCCCTTATGCAGAAACTCATCTTGGAAGCTAACGACAAGGGTGTGGACTTCAACTACAACCAAATGATTGCTGAAGGATTACGTGACTCAGAGATCGCTGCTATGCAACAGTGGCGTAAGTACTGGGACACCATGTATTACCTTGAGAATAAAGACTTTGCTAAGACTCTCAAAGCTCGTGGCTATATGGAGTATGTGGATGAAGTTGGTGATACTCGTCTGTTTGCTAAGCCTATACATCGTACTCAGACTGGTAAGGTAGGTAAAGCCTACAATCCAACTACTGGGGAGATTGAACGCCTCAGTAATGAACAAGTCAAAGCAATGTACGATGCAGGTGGGACTTATGCTCAACTACGTTCCCCTATGTCAATTGGTGATGAGACTGTAGAGTTTATCACTACAGCTAACTCTCCTGCTGACAGCTATCTTCGAGCCATCACTGATGACACGCAAGTGTTGAACTACCGTAAGGGCTACTACTCTGTACACTACAAAGATCCGTATTTCATTGTAGAGCGGGTTAAGAACTCTAAGGGTGAAGTACAATACGAGCGTGCTATTAGTACCGCGGGCAGCCGTAAGGATGCAGAAGCTTGGGCTAAGTCCAAGGCTGCTAACGATGGTAAGACTTACAATGATGACTTCTTTGTTCGTGGTGACATTAAGAAAGTTGATACTGGAAGTAATGACCACTGGGATGTACAACAGGTAAGTGGACGTAGCGCTCAACGTATCCGTGGTAAGCGTCTTGAGGAAGCTGACACTAACGTACCAAGCCCAGCACAGTCCAACATCTTGGACCCTGTAGAGAGTATGACTGTATCTGCCCGTTCCATTGCTCACCGCACCTCAATGCGTGATATGTTGGAGACTACTAAGACTAGGTTCGTTTCTCAGTATGGTGACTTCTTGCCCACTGGGGATTTCGGACAAAAGGTAATGCCAGCCACTGTTAAGGATGTACGCTACTATGGTGGGCCTGAGAACAAGAAAAAGATGGCTGACGCTATCACCACCTACAATTACATTAAGTATTTGGAGGATGGCTATGTTAACGCCATTGATGAATCTTACAAGGCAACCTTGAAATCCATTGCTGACATTGCTGGTAACGTAGGGCTGAACAATGTAGACAAAGGCCTCCGCTGGATGTCTGAGGGTCGTGGACCTAGTGCCATGGCTAAGAACTTGGCTTTCAATATGTACCTCGCTCTTAACCCGCTGCGTCAGTTTGTGGTACAGAGTCACCAAGCTGTACAGTTGGCTGCTCTTAACCCACGTTGGATTGCTAACGCAGACGCTGTTCCTCAAATCACTTTGTTGATGATGAAACAGATGGGTGCTCCAGTACCTGAGGCGTTCTTGAAAGGTGCGGGATTCACTGCTGAATCTGCTGAAGAGATGTTCCAGCAATTCAAGAAGACTGGTCAAGTAGCTGCCATTGACAAGCAGAACCTTGTACGAGGCTCTCTGTTGAACTTAGCAGATCAAACTAACCTTGGCAAAACTCTTGTAGGACGTACTTGGCAGTACACTACAGCACCAATCACCTGGAGTCGTCGTGTAGGTTTTGACGCTGGTGAGTTGGTGAACACCATGTCTGCTTGGTTGGCTAACCGTGACTTGGCTATTCGTGCTGGTAAGGATATGAAGGACGCTGCTGTACAAGCTGAAGTAGCTGGTGCTGCCCGTAACTTCACTTACAACATGAACGCTGCTGGTGACCTGCCATACAACCAGAACACCCTGGCTGCTGTATTCCAGTTCCAACAAGTGCCCCATAAAGCCATCACCACCATGACTACTAACCGCGTACTCACCCCAGCACAGAAGCTCCGGCTTGCTGGATTTAACGCGGTTATGTACACACTGCCTCCAGCAGCAATGTACAGTTGGTTTGGTGAGAGTGGTGCTGACATCTTGCCTAAGGATCAAGCAGCTCGTGACTTGGTAGTACAAGGTCTTGAAGGCTACACCTTGAACAAGTTGTTAAGTCTGGCTTCTGGTGAAGAGTCTTCTGTAGACTGGTCTGGACTTTCTCCGGTAGATATGTATGGGACCATGGACTTCATCCATAGCTTGTTCACTACTGATGTAGGCACCATCATTGCTAGTACGCCTTCAGGCCAACTCCTGTTTGGTAACAACCCACGCTTGACTAACTTTGCTAAGAGTAGTGCTCGTTACTTTAACTTGGTTGATGATTACCAAGACCCTACTGTGTTCGGTCAAGTAGCTACAGACTTCTTTAAGTTGTCCTCTGGCTTCTCTAACGCGTACAAAGCAGCATATGTTCTGGAGTATGGTAAGAAGTATGGTACCCTTGGTGGCAACACTCACAGTAATGTGCCCACTCCTAATGCCATTGCACTAGTGTTTGGTTTCCAATCTCTTGCTGATGCACAAACCCGTTATGTAAACGACACCCTCTATAACAAATCCAAAGACTTGGAGAAGGACGTTAAAGAGTATTACAAGCAAGCCAAGAACCACCTGTTGTCTAAGGAGCCTGGAATGGACTCTAGTCAACTGGCCCTGAAACTCACAGGGGAAGCATGGCGTGTTTGGGGTAATGACAACATTCGGGCTAAGCAACTGTTGATGGGCGAGTTACGCCGTGACATGCAAGATAAAGATGTACGCCTGTACCAGCGTGTGCTACGAGACAACAACATGCTTAATAGTGCAGAGATGGAAAACCTCATGAGGGCTGTGCCTTACAAAGATGAGGCACAACGTCAGAGAGCTTTGGAGACCTTTAAGTATATGGATCAATATAAAGACGAGGATAAATAAGTTGGCAGACTTTACTGAGAGTTACGTGGGGGGTGAGCAACGCTCCCCAATTCAACCCCTCTCCCCAGTAGTAGACCAGAGTTCATTGGTTGGTCTTAACCTCTTGTCAGGGTTGGCAGGAGGTATTGGGGATGCAGTGGAGAAGTTTGAGGTCAAGAAAGAGAAGGAGCGTGCAGCTCTCCTACAAGCGCAACAAGATCAATCAGTCTCCACCTTTGTACGGGGGCAACTGTCTCTTGCTGATGCTGTAGATACAGGCGGTATGTCTTCTCTGGAGGCACGCACTCGTATGCGTGCTAACCTTAGTCGTGCCATTGCTGATAACCCCGGCTTGGCTGTTGATCTAGGTAAGGCGCATACAGCTACGATTAAGAGCACAGGCTTGGGACAAGCTGTGTATGAAGGGACTGAGTCTGAGAAGCAACAGAATACTATTGAGACTGAGGCTGTGGAGGCTGGTTGGGTTCGCCCTAACCAGTCCCCTGAGGATAAGGAGAAGGCTGCTTACGCTTACCAAGACTTCAAGCGCAGCATGGAGTTGATGGGGTTTGAGCAGAAGAAGCTTGCTCTGGAAAGTTCTAAGGTTGGTCTTCAAGCTTCCCGTGTGGGCCTACAAACTGCGGGCATTCAACAACAGAGTGCTCGTCTTGCCCTTGCTGAGAAGCAGAACAAGCTCAATGCACAAAGTGCTTTGGGTAAGGCGTCTAACGCCTATATTGTTAAGCTTCAAGGTGATCTAGAGAACATCCGTCAAGCTAAGGAAGATGGTCGTATGGACGCTACACAAGCGGCTATGGCAACAGATCAGGCCTTCTTGGTAGTAGACCAGCTCACTCGTCAGATCGGGGCTCAGGCAGGCTCTGACTACGTTAACAACCTAACTGCACCTATGCGTCAAATGGTAGAGAATTATAAGGGTTACATGACAGGGGAGATTAAGCTTAATGATCTTAAGACTCGTACTGATACCAACGTAGCTCAACAGACCCTTAACCTTGTTAACAACCCACAGTCTGCTAAGTTGGTTGCTACCAGTAAGTTGTTTCCTAACTCTGATGTGGTTACGCTTACTCAGACTAACGATTTGGTTATGAACTTTGTGAGTGGTGGTCAAGACATCAACACTAAACCTGCTGACGTACTTCCTGACTACCAAGAAGGTAAGGAGTCTCTCAACACCTACCTGAAGATGATGCAACAGACCATGGGTAAAGTTAACTCAGGCAATGCTGTCGATACTGAGGGGACTAAGGAAGATGTCAATAACAACTTGACTAACATCCTCCGTAGTATTGATGTGTACGGTGCGAGCACTTCTAATGCTTCCGACTACAATGGTGTGATGGACTTCCTATCCAAGACTGAGGTGGGTCGTTACATCACCACTCAAGGTGGCTTACCAGACACTGTAGCTGCTAACAAAGCTGCCCAGGCCATCGAATACCAATACGCTAACGTTGTACTCCCCTTGATTAAGCAGGAGTATGACAAGAGCAAAACTGGGGGTGAGGCTCAGATTACCTACTACGGGCGTACTGAAGTTCCTGGAGTTAAAGGTCAGAAGGCTACTAAGGACGTAATCACCCCTCAGTTCATCGGTAGTGGTGTGGTGTTCAACGTAGCTCCGGGAGACGCTAACAGTTTCTCTCGTGCTAAGGCTAAGGAGTTGAATGACAAGGTTGCTCCAGTGTTGAACCGACTCATTCGTGTTAGCGCACACCTGAGTGGTACTGTTGATTACAAGTCTGTGTATGAGCAGAACTACTCTCAATTGTTTGATCCTGAGGTGCAGACTGATACAGGAGGTGAGGAATAATGCTAGAGGAAATTACTAAACAGCTTCGTAGGGATGAGGGCGTTGTTAAGAGCGCTTATCAAGACAGCCTAGGTTATCTAACCATTGGTGTCGGTCGTCTTATTGATAAGCGTAGAGGAGGGGGTCTTTCTGATAAGGAGATTGACTTTCTCCTTAGCAATGACATTGATGAAGTGACTAAGGCCCTAGAAGCTCGTGTAAGCTTCTACAAGACACTTAGTGAAGCAAGACGTGGTGTCCTATTGAACATGGCCTTTAATCTCGGTGTAGATGGTTTGTTGGCCTTTAAGAACACCTTACGTCTTGTAGGTGAGGGGAAGTATAAGGAAGCGTCAGTAGAGATGCTTAAATCTAAATGGGCTAGACAAGTGGGTGATCGAGCTGTACGCCTATCTAAACAAATGGAGACAAACCAATGGCAATGAGTTACGGTAAGAAAGAAAAGAAGAAACCAGTTAAACCACCTAAGTCCAAGAAGAAATGACCACTACGTGGTCGGAGAGACCAGAGAGGTGATATATGTGGAGCCTACTTATCAAACCTGTAGCTGACCTCTTAGGAGGTTGGTTACAAGGTCGCAAGGAGATTCAACAAGCCACCATCAACAAGGAAGTGCAACTTCTTCAGAACGAAGCTAACTGGGACACAGTGCAAGCTGAAGCCAGTAAGTCTAGCTGGAAGGATGAGTGGCTTACCATCTTAGTTTCTATTCCCCTCATTATGGCGTTCATCCCTGGGATGGAAGACATTGTAAGCGAGGGGTTTAAGAACCTAGAGAGTTGTCCTGACTGGTATCAATACCTAATTGGCGTGGTGTTTGCTGCTTCCTTCGGCATTAAGAAAGTGACTGACATCTTCGCTAGGAAGAAATGATATGAGTGACACAACCAATAAGATTGGAACGTGGACTCAGACGTTACTTGCTGTGGGGAGTTTGGTCTTTGGCGTGGGGATGTTGTACGGAGATGTTCAAGACATCAAGAGACAAGTCTCACAGAACGGAGACCTTACAGCGCAGACTCAAGTACTGAGAGCTGAATTGAATAACACTCAAGAGTCACAGAAAGCAACGCTCAAGGTGTTAGAGAAGTTAACTGACACAGTGGATAGGTTAAACACCAGTGTAGCTAAACTAGAGGTGAGAGTTAACAAATAGCAGTACGAGAAGAAGGGAGCCTATACCAGCGCTCCCTTTTCTTTTGTCTAAATTTTAGATATCAGGACGAACGTCCATTTAAACCTCCTCAAAATTTTCTAGCAAAAATTACAGCCTCTAGCATTGCATTACCGCTTAGGCATACTCCACAAGTTAATAGGAGGGAAGGTGATGTCAGGCCAGTTCACAGAACCCACCTGCACAAGCAAGTTCACCTGCAAGGTTGATAGCTTTACCATCTTGTTCAAACACCTCATCAATGTTAATTGCATTCAAGTGTACGAGGAGGGCCTCGTAAGTTTCTTTAGTGCAGTCTTCAAAGGGAGCTTGTACATATGTACCACCATTATAAGGTAGGACACTGATACCATTGTAATGCTCACGGTTCTCCCACATCCATTGTGACAAGTCTTTCCACTCATCATCTTTTACGCTAATAGTACAAGAGACGTTATGTCGGTTACTACCAGCACGGTGGCCTGCACTAACCCACTCCATGCTTACACGCTTAACCCTCTCTAGTAGGTTGAAGATGGACTCAGTGCGTACACAAGCCCCTTCAGGAGCCTTCTGAGGAAAGCTAAGCACCACTTGATGTGGCACCATAACATCCTGCTCTACCAGTGCAGGAGCTACCTTCATCATGTATTGAGCCAGTTCCTCATCCTTGCCAGCCCTCATCCGGCGAATGTAGAAGTCGTTATGCCAAGCATGGATACCACTAGAACAGCCCAGAACAAGACTGGTAGTGCCAGCAGGCTTAACCGTAGTAATTCGCTCAGCAGGTTTAATACCAATTGCGTAACTGACAGTTTGATTAGTCTCAACTGCACTCTCCGCTGCTTGATTCATGTCAAGACTAGTGACAGTCATAGAAGCAATGCCAGTCATACTTACACCAAGCAATGCTCCACGTTCACAAGTCTCACGCCATTGTGGGTTGAGGTAGTGGAAGTCAGTGTAGCCCGCCTGTAACGTGCCAATGAAAGCTGCTGCTGCTGAAGCGTCATTATAACTCTCTTGATCTGTAACCAGAGAGGCGTTAATCTCTGTCAAGTTACACATCTGGTAGGGCTCTAGAGCAATTTCACAACACGGATTAGTGCCCCAGTCTGGGTTGTTGTTCCAATACACCCCAGGCTCACCACAGCCACTCTCTTCAACGCGTTTCATTAACGCCTTGAACTCTTCCTCCCCCACTTCCCCCCGAATAAGCACAGCACTGTTGTTGGCTCGTCCACGATATGGAGCTGTCTCCCACCATGCACCAGACTTACAACTAATCATCTCCTCATCCCAACGGTCAAACAGAGAAATCATCGCTGCCCTACGTATACCTCCAGCCAGTACAGCATCAGCGATAATACAAGCAGCATCATGAACTTCAATGGGCTTAAGCTTACGCCCAACAGCACCAGTAAACAACTGAACAAGATTGTCCACGCAAGCGCGCAGAGGAGCAGGACCAGGAGCTTGCCCACCAGTAGTAACCAGCTCGCTACCTTTCTCCCTAATATCTCGATAGTCAAAGGCTGGGAGGTTACCCCCACATAGGAACGCTTTAGCCACAACTTTAATTGCATCAGACCAACCTACAATGGAGTCTTGTACTTGGAACTTGTGGTAATTGCGTGATTTAGGCTCACTCACAGGAGGGAGCTTACTCACATGTCGTTCTTGTACAGAGTAGCCCATACCTGTACCACCAAGGAGAAGGAACATCAACTCCGGAAAGAAGTGATAATCCTCAGCAGGCATGTACGCACAATTAAAAATGCGATTATGAGCCAGCTCAATAGGGCGGCCGCCAAACTGCAAACTACGCATGCTAGGAAGAACGCGTTTAGTAAGAACAAACTCATTGTACGTCTGCTCAATTTCATTGTGGAGTTGTGGGTATTTACGTTGGTGCATCTCTTTGTTACGTGTTACAATCTCTGCGTAGTTCTCCCTCCGTCCTTGTTCAGGGAGGTATTTGCTGTATTTGTTAAAAACCGTAATATCACTTAGGGCTTGTTTGTCACGCTCAATCACTCGTCTTCTTCCTCTTTATCGACCAACACAATACCAATGACTGGGACAAGGCCAACCTTAGCCAAGCCCCAGAGAGTTAAACCTGCTACAATGCCTGTAAGAAAGCATTCTACAAATGTGTTAAGCAGGCTCATTCGTTACGCTCCCAGCGCTCAAACGCTGTAATGAACATCTTACACGTTTCACTACGAAGGATGTCCTCAGCAGTGAAGTGGATGGTGTGTACAGGCAGGTCATACCGCTCTACCATCTTGATGAACTCAGCTAATCCACTGTTATGGAACTTAGGAGAGGTTTGAGCAATGTCCCCACACAACACCAACTTACTATACTGACCAATGCGTGTTACCAATACACGAATTTGTTCAAAGGACATATTCTGTGCCTCATCAACAATGACCAGAGAGTTATCCCAAGTAAGTCCTTGGATGTGCTCAAGCATATAATACTGGAGACGCCTGTTCTTCTCAAGGTCTTCTTGGTGCGCTATACCTACACCATGTTGAATGAAGTTCTGTTGAAGAGGGCGAATCCAAGGGGCTAGCTTTTCTCTTTCATTACCTGGGAGATAGCCGTTAGTATCTGCGAAACTGACGTTAGGTCTTGCAAGGATGACTTGATTCTTTCGTCCTTCAGAAAGCCATTCAACTGCTCGTCCGATAGCCCCATAAGTTTTGCCAGTTCCCGCAGAGCCATATCCGACAACAGGGTAGTTCTTTTTATCTCTGAGGACGAGGTCATAGAGGTCGTGAGTCTTAGTTGGTTTGAGGTTCATTTTTGAGGGCACTCCAACAATGTGGGAATAGTGGTTGCACTACGTCTTGTAACTTCTCCGCAAAATCTTTTGCTTCAACTTGTGCTCCCTCCCCAGAGCGTAAACGATAGATGTGGAACATTGACAATAGATTACCAGTCCAAATCCAATCAACCATCATTGACTGAGGCAACACCATACGAGCCATCTCTGGTGCAGCACCTAAGGTAAGTAGTTCTTCATAAACCTTGAAACACTTCTCTTGTGCCAAGAGTTGGAGGTTATTACAAGTCATCCTCTCTGAGGGACCTAGCTTTTCACCACTACCTTGCTTTATGCCATCAGCAGGGCGACTGCGCCAACTATCAGGAACAAAGAATTCAATGCCAACATCGACGTAGCGACGGCTAACTTCATTCCAACTAAGCCCAGCTTGGTGTTTACCGAGCTGCCTAGCGAGGAACACAGGAGCCGAACAACGCAGGGATACCGCAGTATGCCTGAAAGGACTAAGATGTTCGTGAGAAGCAAGGTAATCAATAAGACTAGCATCTTTCTTGTCGAACTCTTCCTTCCAACGGTTGAAGGAGACTCTAGCCACATTTGCCACTGTAAGATCATTGCCCATGGAATCTACTAGAGCTACACTTATTTCGGCCATCGGGCCTCCTGCATTTTAATTTTCTGAGAATCAGTCATTTGCTTTAACCCATTTTTATAAGCATCCTTTAGGTTACTGGACTTAGTGCCCCAATACAGATTACTGACATGATTGTTAGTTGGGTCATCATCTCTATGACAAACCAGCGGGTGATTATTTGGATTAGGGATGAACGCTAGAGCAACCAATCTATGTGCTAATACGTACCCAAACTTACCATTTCCCTTGGGTAAACAGTACATTTTGTATCCATGCTTGTGCAGGCAACCCTTAAGCCATTTACCACTTTTAGAGGAGTAAGCCCTGCCATCCTCTGTGATAAAATATCCTGTGGAAATCTCTCTCACTTCTTTTCCTTAATCTTAATGGCACGTTCTTGAGCGACAGCTTCTTCTCGTGTAGCGTGAGTACCTAGTTTACGCTTACCATCTTTAGTGTATAGAATCCACTTGTTACCACTTTTCTTAATCATTTACTACTTACCTTGTCATACCATTGATATACGAAGTGGGAAGATACAATACCTAGACTCCCACCTAAACCTGAAAGACCAACCAATAAAGGCATGCCTAAGTGGTTGTTAGCAATTGACCATGTCGTAGCCACTTGTGCTAAAGTAATTCCCCAACTCGTAAAGAAGCTGAGGAACCACTTATTATCACGCATTAACTTGGATTGAAACCCAAGGAGAAGTACAGTGAGATACGCTGCTACAAACACCATCAACCCTTGGGTAATCAAGTTCATCGTTACTTCCAACTCATTAAGTTATACAGCGTTAGCTAAGAGATGTTTACGTTTGTCTTTGTCAAACTCATTAAAGCGTGTACGTGACCAACCCCCACAGTCCATACATACAAAGCGTTGGAACTTGGATAGTTGAGTGTACGCATAACCTCTTCGTTGAATATGCGCTGAGCCACACTTAGGACAGACTGGACGGTCTTCTTCATGGAACACACCAATGTTAGGGTGGTTAGGAATCCATGGACGCATCTTCATGTACACATCTCGGACAACAAAAGTGTCCTTGATGTTATACAACTTCATCTCTTCCCATGCCTCATCATTCTGTGCAAGACATTCCTTCCACAAGATGAAACCAGGGAACTTAGCGTGCATCAACTTCTGGTGTTCACAACCCAACACCATTGCAAGATATTCAAGGGAGTTGCTCTCAAACTTGAAGTGCTTCTTAGCTACTTGATAAGTGTCAACAATTTTATAAGGGCTTGGAGGCTTAATACCAAGGACAAGAGCACGACCGTTAATGGTATTGCAATCAAACTTATCAACGTTATGACCAACCACAATGTCCGCTTCATCAAGAAGCTTAATGAGGTCTGCCACAATTTTATCATCCGTGTCTTCACGGTTTTCAGCATAGGTACAGTAGCCATTGTCGTTCCATACAGCAGCAAAGGAGAGGATGTGACCATGGTCAACAACTTGTTTAGCACCTACGTTCTCTTTCCAGAAGCGCCAAACATATGCCAACTTGGGTGCAGTTTCCAAATCGAGAAACAAAATTTTAGCCATTAGATTTTCTCCCATTTAAAGCCTTTATGGCTAGGTCGTTCCCCGTTAACACACTTAGAGATATTGGGTTGAGTAAAGCCATCTCTACCGGCATCAGCTTGACAAGGGTAATAAATCCCAAAGCCAATATTGTCTAAACTCTTGGCAATTACTGGTCCGTCTTGCGCAAGCTTTACATTACGCTCTCTAGAGCACCACTCCAAATTTGTATAGTGGTTGTTCAGTTTGTTGTTATCAATGTGATTGACTGTTTCTAGCCGCTCAGGGTTAGGAAGATATGCTAGAGCAACTAACCTGTGAACGTTCCACCCTCTTCGTCCTTGCACTCCAAGACTTACTACAGGGTAGCCATCAGCACCAATGCGTTGCTTTAGTTCTTTTCTCTTGCCAAAGATTTTACCCTCAGGAGTGACTCCTACGGTCTGACCTTTAACGACCATATTAATCATTTCAGGGTTCATGGTTTCTCCTTATACCGAAGCTCAAGGAGAAGTTCACAATAATGTATCACCTTGCGGATGTCTTGTGCCCCATTCTTACTAGCATGACGACAAATGTACTTAATGACGTTAGCCTCAAGGAAGGGTATCTGATTAGCGTCGATGAACTCCACTGGTTGGATTTTCATGTCCTTGTAGTGGTTGCCACCTTCTTGCTTATCTAACGCAGACATTACGCCTCCAGAGTTTGTGGGGTGCATTGCTTACGGATGGTCTCATACCCATACTGTTCAATGAGTTTAAACATATTACTAATGCGTGTCTTATCCTCATCAGTGAACTGAGCAACGTATGCCTTAGCAGCGTCACGTCCTTGGTCTGCTGTGAGGTTGAACACAATGGCACAACGGTTCCATGTTTGCAGACGGACATCTTTAATTTGATTGAACAATGGACTACCTTTAAACTTACTCATCTTCAAATTCTTCCTCTATATTTTCTTCTTTGGTACGTCGCCGACGTTCCTTGGCAATATCAATTTCTTCTTGTGACTTACTGCTGTGGCACTCTTTGCAAAGCAACTGTAGATTAGAGGAGTCACAGAACATACGCTCAATACACTCGTCCCATGTTGTAAACCCTACAGCAGGGTCAATGATTGGGACAACATGATCTACGAAGATGTTCTTAACGCGTCTACGCTTTTCCTCATCGAATACAGTAGGTGGTACTTCCTGCTTACATTCATCACATTTGTACAATCCTCGGGATACATGAGCTTTCTTCTTGCACTTCTGTATAGGCGCCCACTTACGTGTTGCGCTCCTTAGATTGTTCTTGATGAATGAGTTAAACTTTGCTTGTGTCCACGCTCCGTCACATTTTACTAAAGGCCCTGATACTCTCCCCATTAAGTTCTCTCATCATACATTGTATACATCACTGGTTGTCCTTCCTCTGTAAGCTCCCTCACCATCCATGCCAGTTGACATTGCTCCTGCATTTCTTCTCTCCATAAGTCTTCATACTTGGCTTTGTAGAGATTGGAGACAGCATTAAACAATTCCTCCTCAGTTTCACAAGGGTCAAGTGCAGTGAATGTTGTCACCGGACCACACCCTGGAATGCCTGGGTAGTTGTCTGTCTTGTCCCCCGTCAACACTTGACTGTAGAAGAACTTAAGACCGTTCCCAGTGAGTTTGTGGAGCTCAATTTCCTTACCCTTACTCATGCCTTTCTTAGTGGTTAGAACAAGCTCACCGAGCTCTGAGACACGTCTAGGACCATATTGTGGTTGTCTCCCACATGGCCAACCAAAGTGCATACCTGGGGTGATACGTAAATCCTTGTCACGAGAGCAGATGATGGTGTCTAGATGTCCTTCCTTGACACGAGCCCACTGATCTGCTGAGAGGAGATCGTCAGCTTCCATACCTACCGCAACTCTACACTCATACTTCCCTAAGGCATACGCTACAAGGTTGTCATAGTGGAAGGGCTTCTCACTAGGGCGTTTCCCTTTATACTCCTCCTTCTTAGCCACCTTGTCTCGGAAGTTAGGTTGAAACTCAATCTCAGACTTACCTTCCTTCTTGAGCTTCTTATTAACTTTCTTATGAAGGCGTCGATTGTTAGTGATGTAAAGCACAGGAGGTTCAGTTGCCCAAACCTCCGCACAGATTTCTTTAATACGCTGGTCAAACAGATCAGCTACATAATCAAAGTCACGAACAACCAACTCTCCAGTGCGCTCATCTAAGAATTGACCACTAGCACCAATCTCATAGAAGAGGATGTCACTGTCCAGAAGGGGCTTCATTACTTCTCCTCGAAGTCCACAGTACGTTGCTTATCAAGGCGTGCTTGAGTGAACTCATCTACAGCTTTAAGACTAAAGCCCTCAATGGTAAACGCACCATCAGTTGCCTTGATATGGTCACCATCCATCTTAGCCCCAAGGAAGATACGACGCATAGCGTATGGGTCTTCTTCACTGGTGGAGATGAAGATATCGCCAGCAACATATACAATGTCACCTTTAGCCAACTCATGTTCAATCAAGTTGTCATTCTGCAAGGTTGCGAATTGACCCACTTCAATAATTTCTACTTTGTCACTCATTCTTCCAATGCCTCCAGGCAAGCCAACACTTCAAGTTCATTCAGGTTATAATCAAACCACTTATCCAAATCTACACTACGTGCATCCTTGGGAGGGGTTTTAACCTCCCATGAATACTTCCAATCACCATTAGGCCAAATGTAGATAACCATTATTCCACCTTAGGTTTCGTGCAAGAGCACTCAATGTCTTTATAGAGAGCCCCTGCTTCTTGTATACATAACCACCCACGGCCTTTACACCACTTGCATGTAGGGTTAGCCTTATACCTTAGCTCTTCCCTTTGAGCATAGGTATGCACCTCTTTTACCATGGGATGTCATCGTCCTTTTCTTCTTCATCTTCAGGAGCCTCTGGAGCGTCCTCAGGGATGTCCTCTTCCTCATCCTGTAGGGCAGCCTTCGGTTTAGGCTTATCACCTCCCTTGTGACCTTGTAGGGCCTTCTGGAGGGGGCTACCATTGAACTCTAGGTTACCTTTAATCTTATCTTGCAACCACTGAGGCAGAGACAGGAACACTTCCATGTCAGGTTCATCAAGGACAAACACTTTGACAGGGTTGACCAACTCTGGCGCCTTCTGTGCATCTTTAGGACGCATAGTGGAGACGTTGCCTACGTTGTTATACACCTTACCATTGCTTTCATTGTTAACAATGGTGATGTTACATGGTGTGCCACCAAGTTCAGTGAAGTCACCTCCATGAACTTCCTCAGGGTCAAGGGCACGATAGCGTTTAGTAGACTTAGCAAGGTCTGCTTGTAGGCTACGGAAGGGGATGGTTTCAGACAACCAACGTGGCTTGTCTTCTAGGTCCTCTCCATCTTTATCCTTACAGAACTCATCAAGGAACTCATACGTCAACATAATCTCATGACAGGGTGCCTTAGCTTCTCCCTTATAAGGTCGTTGCTCTTGGATACCTAGGTCAAGGATTTGCACCAGACGTGCTGGATAGTTACCTTGGTCTAGAGGTTCTTGCTCTACACGATCTTTGTTAACTGTCTTAACCTTACTTGCGTTCAACGCCATTAGTTTGCCACCTCATATTTAATAGTTTTAACTTCTACAGGTACAACTTCTACAAACTCAATTTCATCTCCATCATACTCATAAGGAGACTCATCTTGGCGTTCAGTAGCACCAGAGCTGTAGGAGGTCTGGTAAAACTTACCAGTTTCAACATCTTTAAAGACAGCCTCATAATCATTAGACCAACGCCGTTGCCCAACCAATTCGGCATGGACAAGTTGCAGTTTATAACCAAGTGATGGCCAGTCTGCTACCGCAATATCACCTAGACAGATAAGTTCTTGAGCGTCTTCTTTTTTAATTTTAATGGATGTCGGCATAGCTTCTCCCAAAGTCAACAGAGCAACCAAGTTCCCTGTTAAGCTTCAATAGTTTATTAGTCTTATCCATGGCTCTTTTAAGCAACGCTTCACATTGCTTCCTAAAGCCAATCTTTACACACAGAATAATTTCATCGTGCATCTGTCCTGTAAGTTGGGGTCGTTCCTCTCGTATATGTTTCACCCAAGTGTCGAAACAGAATACACCAGTCCCTTGGTTAAGCGTGCTAAACCTGTCCTTCTCGTTACGCAATGAGTACCAGAGCTTAGATACAGGGTTGTATAGCCACTTGCTTCCGTTGCAAGTCTTTACAATTTGCTCCTCCGCAATAGCCTTCACAGACCAGTTACGTTTCCAGTAAGCCTCAACCAACTCATATCCTTTACGTTCCGATACACCAGCGGTTAATGCAACCTTCGGACCTCCTGCCCCATACACACCGACATGTTCAACTAGGGTCGTTAATCCTAGCCCGTTCTCTTATGAACTGCTGCATGTCCCCATGCAGACCAGACTATATCATCACACTTTCGTGTGCCGGGCGCTTCCACTCACTTGAGTGTACTCTCTTTCGAGATAGTCGTTGCACCTTCTAAATATTCAATTGCAGAATGAAGAAAATCTTTGCTATCTTGTAAAAGTCCCAATGCCCTATTGCAGTTATGGCACAGAAGACCTCTAACTTGACCAGTTTCATGACAGTGATCTAGGCAAAGGGTCTGTCTAATTCCTTTATGCATCTTAAAACCACTGCCTTTACAAATGGCACAAACATTTTCTTGCTTTTCTTCTAGCCGTTTGACTTCCGCATACCCAACTCCATATGTTCTTTTATAGTACCTGTCAGTATCTGCGAAACTTTTACAGTTCTCTCCGCAGTAATGGTGGCAAGGTGCCAATGGTTGGAACATACTTTTACAAGTCCTACAAGGCTTCTTTTTAAAACCACCTTGAGGGTATTTGCTTGGATGTGCAGTCATTTCACTTTGTGGTCTGTTGCTTTGTCTCATAATGTGATCTCCAATATACCGGCCTGTCACATTATAATACTCCCCATACCACATAACGGCTACTGCATTTATGAATATAAAGCTTGGCTCAGGATTGGCTGTTCTAGCTATCCCCTGAGTTCACCCGGTTTTATACTCGCCAGTTTAACGAGTAATTCACTCCCTTATAGAGCTTCCTTACTCCTCCGTGGTCTTCCTCCCCTCTTACGTGAGCAGCAACCTGAGCAGGCAGTAATGCCCCAGCGAATTGTGCAAGGTCAAGATGCGGGTCAAAGTCTGGTGCCATCATAACCTTTACATACTCAGGGTCATGTGGCCACATATAGTGCTGCTTGGTCCTGTCCTCCAGACTTATACAATCTGAACCACATAGCTCATAACCTTCAGGAGCAACCAAACAACCCCTGATATCAGCGCCATAAGGCTTATCAACGCCTGGAAGGTTAACCACAACCTTATGCTTAAACCGCAACGTGTTGGTGAGTCCTTGCACTTGTGCTTGGACATACCCTTCTTCATCCACGTTGTCTAAGAAACCGTTCAACACACTGATACGGTGAGTGAGAATGGACAGACCTTCAAGAATGCGGAGATTAGGTTCCTTGTCAAAGAGTTTCTTTACGCTAGGACAAAGGCCCCCTCCTTTTGTTTTATCTTGTTGTACCTGAGGGATTTTACGTAAGTCCCCTGTAGGTGTCCTGTCATACTTAAAGGTTGTGGGAATCCAGCCTAGACTGTATAGCCACGCCTTGATTTGGTCATGTGAGCCAGGATTCGGATCTTTGAAACCTGTAACAACTTCGAACACTCCGTCGTAATCAAGCGGTAGATCGTTCTCTTCCAACAACTTGAACCAAGCTGCTCCAGTGGCAGAGTATGAACCGTCTTGTTTGAAAGGTTTCTTTGGTCTAGTCTTCTTAGCCTTAACCTCTACAAGAGGCATGGCCTTAGCTAGTTCCTTCACCTTTTCTTCTGACATACCTTGAAGCATGTTACGCTTCTCAGTACATAATGCTACGTCAAGTTTCCACTTACTCCTCTCCTGTTCTCTAGCACAGTCCATCTTAAACGCTAAGTAATCAATGAGCCTCCATGCTTCTTCCTCAGAACCATAAAGCTTTAGAAGGAACTTCCACTGCTTCTCCCATAGCAGTTTGTTAATGCGCACATCTTCTGTACAACGATTGACATACACTTCAATGGGTTGATTCTCCCAATCCTCTACAAGAGGTTTAGGGACACCAAATTCTTCCCCCCATTCAGCAAGACCATGTCTAAGCCTGTCAGGAAATAAGTACCAACTGAGGGCCAAAGTATCAACTAACTTGGCTGTCACCTTAATTCCTAACAAACGTTCTACAGCGGGAATATCAAACCGTTGAATGTTATGACCTACAAGAATCTTTGCACTTGTAAAGAACTTACGCATGTTCTCATAAGTTGTGGTGTGGTGCTGTTTTCCATTATCTAACGCAACACAGTGAATCTTAGTTGGTTTAAGGCCATCACCTTCCAGATCAAATACTACACCTGGTGCTGTCAATGAGCAAAGCCTCCCCCAAGTCTGGTAGTCAGCCTCTGTCATATAACCGTCATCACGACGGTCAAGCTCATATTTACGTAAATCTTCTCGGTGTGCTTCGCAAGCATGCTTGCCTGCCCCAATACCAGTTGCTCTCCATACTGCTCGTACAGTCTTTTCTGGGCAGAACTTACACCAAGGCTTCCCATCCTTTTCTTTGATCATTTTCATTCACCTAGTTTCTCCTTCACTTCTTCTTTGAAGCGATAGATTACTTGCTTGATTGTACCAAGCTCAATGTCCATCACTTCCTTAATCTCTACAGGCTTATACCCACACTCATAATAGAGGCGGAGAAGTTCTTGATGCTGTGGGTTCTTACCTTCCAACATCTCCAACACTTTCTTTGTAGCGTTAACCTCTTCCTCCATCTCTACCACATCCATATGAACTTCTTCCAACTCTACAGACATGCCTAAGAGTCGGTCATCTTTCATCTTGTCCTTACAAGCGTTGTTCAAGATGGTGTTAAACCATGCACCAATCTTTTGACGCTCTGGATTATATGAAGACCAGTACTTACATGCTCGAAAGAAACTTTCTTGTACAACATCCTCAGCATTCTCAGGGGAGCCAGCACGCCGGTTAACCTTCTGTACAAGTTTGTTGTACTCTTTCTCGAAGTATTTTTCTAGCTCAGGGAATTTACTCATTATTCCTCACCCAACTCTTTTTTAAGTTTTTCAAACTGAGCTTTCTTCCACTCAAGATTTCGTTTGGCTTGAGCTTCTTCTCGTTCTAGTCGTTTCGCATATTGCTCATCAGTTTCTAACCGCATCTCGTCAAGATATAGTCGATTTTGATCGTCATACCCACGACTATCCCAACACAATACTGCTTCAGGATATTGTTCTGCATATTTCTGCAGAGTTTCAATAGCCCCTTGAATAGGGCCGTCGAAGTCACAAGTGAAGTACGTTATTTCTTTTGGTAGTTTTATCTTACTCATCGACCCATCTCTGTAAACATTGTTGATTTGCTTGACCAATAGAGAGGGAACTTACCAGCTTCACCATACTCACGATCATCTAAGAGGACGAGAATCCTCACGTTCCTTTCTTCTTCTGGCAGCTCAGGGTCTTTGTTCCCTTCAATGCCAAACATATAGTTACAACTACGTCCCATAGCACGACTACCAGCAAACTGACTAGTAAGTACCGGCCCCCCTCGGTCATGGGAAGTACCACTTTCAGGGTTACGTAAATGGCAGAAGATAAAAATAACAATGTCCAAATCTTTTGCCATAGCGGCAAGTTCCTGAGCAATCTCCTGAAGTTTGGTATTCGCATCAGCAGAGTTCATACCATTGGTTAGGTTGGTGATTGGGTCAATGAAGACAGCGTCAATGCCCTCAGCTTTAGCAGCATAGATATCTGCCTTAAGTGTCTCCCATCCAAGGTGCTGATAGAGGTTGAGCATACACACCTTGTTACCAAGGAGAGCCTTACCTGCCTCTTCATACTTACCTAAGTCAAACTCAATCTTGGGGTCATGGAATTTAGCGTGAGCAATCTTACCTGCTAGAAGTTTAGCCGTCTTAACGTTAGCTTCTTCAGGCTTAGCCAGCAAGATTTTCCAATCATGCACTGCTACCAAATGTGTAGCAATCTGGTTAAGCAATTCACTCTTACCCATCTTCTGAGCTGCACCAATGTAAATGGTTTCACCCTTACGGATACCACGGGTAGCGTCAGTTACACCCTTCCATGGCCATGATACGCCCCATTCAGCAGGCTTCTTACTATCCTCCCACACTTCATCAAGCCAAACAATGCGAGAGTTCTTAGCCGCCTTATGGTTAAAGGTGAGGGCTTTGAATGCTTCCTTGCCCTTACCTTTGATTACGCATTCATTAGCGTCTTTGCAAGGAAGGTGTATTACTGTAGCGTCAGGCAACAACATACAAACATCATCTGTCGCTTTCTTGCCAGCTTCATCATCATCAAAGCATAAGCTAATCTCTTTGAAGAACTTCCTAATCTCAGGGATGGCCTTAGCAATGTCCTTACCTGCTGCTGAGGCACCATGAGGAAGGCTAACCACTGCTGGCTTAAGATCAACCCACTTAGCTTCTGTATAAGTCTCAATGATCTTATACATTGCTACAGCATCAAGCTCTCCTTCAGTGATGATGAGGCGCTTAGCACCTGATGCCTTAGCTTGAGCCCAACCAAACAGCTCTACATCACCTTGGTCTCCCAAGGCCCACATACGCTTGTTCTCAATGAGCCTCACCTTGTAGCCAACTACCTCCCCCTTGCGTGTGTATGGGTAGTAGTGGAACTTAGGAGTCTTACCATCTTCCTCACTAAGACCAATCTTAATACCAAAGTGTTCGAGCTCTGCTGCACGTAGCCGTCTATCAACAAGATCAATTGTTGGACAACCAGCTACAACTGCCATCTCCTCTTCAATTTCTTCTTTGGTTTTCTTAATACGCTGAGCAGCAGGGATGTCGTCTGCTCGACGAGGTTGGCCAAATGGGTGGAGTACAAAAGTCTTACAACTGTAGCACCAACCATTGACCATACCGTCTTCTTGTTCGAAGACTTGTAGCCCTGCTCTTGTCCCACATGAGTGCGGGAGCTTAACTAAACACTCTCCCATCAGTTATACACCCTCTTCATCCTCTCACGTTGAATGTTGTGAAGCTTCTCTCTCCTTTGCTTACCCCAGATGTGGGACAACTCTTTATAGAGGTATGTTGACTCCTCTCTAGTTATCCAACTGGGGAGTCCAATATAATATCCCCCCCCATAATAGTCATACTCTATGCAGAAGTCCCATTTCTTTCCCAACTCTTTATCAGTAAAGATGTAAAGGGGTATCACCCCATAAGATCTAGGACGGGTTACAGACACCTTAAACCTTTTAGGGTTGTCTTTAACTGCCCTTACAAAGGAAATTATTGGCTCTGACACCTTACTATCCTTGACAGGAGGCGGAGGTGGCTCTTCCAAGGGCTTAGCAAAGAACTCTTTGAGGAACTTCATGACCACCAACCCACTGGTTTCTTCTTAATAAGCTCTTCTACAGGAGCCTTAGGTCTAGCTTCTGGATAGCGTGCAATGGTTTCTTTTCTCCCTATGTATTCTTGTACAAGCTCTCCTGGGATATTTGTCCATCCTCCTCCTCGTGAAAATTTATATCTGCTACTCTCCCTGTCAAAGAAGGTCTCTGCTCCGGGGTAATAGTGGGTGGCTCCTTCAGGCCATTGCAACCCCTTAGGTAACTCAGCCTCTACAACTACAGGACGCTCTGTAAGGAGCTCCTTATTAATTCTTAGGTAGTTGTCCACTGACTCGACTCTTCGATCAACCCATTCACCCTCAAGGCCACCTTGCTCTTTAGGATGCCACGCATAAACCTTGTCATTAGCCACATCTACTTTGCGCCACGGATTCCGACGAACAGCCTCCGGGTGAACAATATGAGTAGTGCCCTCAGGTGCTTCATCCCAATTAATGTCAACCATTACACGACACCTTTAAGTTGTTTGACATAACCATCAAGAGTAGAGCCACTAAGACCTGGGGCTGTGTTAACTTCAAGGCAATAGGCTTTACCTTGCTTGTCATTGTACACAACGTCAGCAGCACCGAAGTCAAGACCAAGCGCAGCTACAGCTTTAACAGCTTGGTCAAGGACGTCTTGTGGGACATTACCAAGGGCTTCTTCACCACGAGCGAAGATGAAACCATTGGCCAGGTTACGCACCTTCCAATTCACTTGGTCGTCAGGAACATCTTTCTTACGTGCCTTACGCTGAACATCAACAACCTCGCCATTGAAGACATGGATGCGGTATTCTTCTTTCTTAGGCACATACTCAACATAGAGCGGAGCATTGATAACTTGTTGTTCAGGTTCAATAACAACAATACCAGCACCACTATGGCCACGGAGAATGGTGCGAGCTACAACAGTCTTGCC
>RCUI01000065.1_pt1 | contig 39595 bp, 30 predicted proteins | sample 2166121 | NCBI WGS metagenome assembly RCUI01 (sample SAMN09932700, study PRJNA488358) | compost metagenome | feature: garden; material: soil; isolation source: compost soil in succinic acid-enriched culture | place: Germany: Experimental Botanical Garden Goettingen | collected 2016-01-27
AGCTGAGCATCAACTGACCCATCAGGTAGGTGCTCAGGTCGATGTTGTCGATACCCGCATGCGTCATCGGCAGGATGTTGTGGGTGGTCAGCGCCGCGAACATATCCAGCAGCGAACCGTTCTTCAGGAACTTGGTGGAGAACGTGGCGAACGGGCCGAACAGCAACACTTCCTTGCCGTCGATCACACGGGTGTCCAGGTGCGGAACAGACATCGGTGGCGCGCCGACCGAAGCCTTGCCGTACAGCTTGGCCTTGTGGCGGGAAACAATGTCCTGGTTGTCAGTCATCAGGAACTGGCCGCCTACCGGGAAGCCTGCGTAGCCATCAGCCTCGGGAATGCCCGACTTCTGCAGCAGTTTCAGGGCGCCACCACCGGCACCGATGAAGACGAACTTGGCCTTCACGCTGCGCTCCACACCCTTGTTGGCCAGGTCTGCTACGACCACGGTCCAGGTGTTGTCGGCATTGCGCACGATGTCGCGCACTTCGTGCTGCACGTGCAGCTTGACGTTGTCGTGCTTGGTCAGCGAAGCGATCATCTGGCGAGTGATCTCGCCGAAGTTGACGTCGGTACCAATCGACATGCGGGTTGCGGCAATCTTCTGGTCGGCAGCACGGCCTTCCATCACGACCGGCACCCACTTCTGGATCTGGGCGTGGTCTTCGGAGTATTCCATGCCGCGGAACAGCGAGCTGTGCTGCAGGGCTTCATGACGCTTCTTGAGGAACTCGACGTTCTTGTCGCCCCAGACGAAGCTCATGTGCGGCACGTTGTTGATGAACGACTTCGGGTTGCTCAGCACATTCTGCTCGACCTGGTAGGCCCAGAACTGCTTGGAGATCTCGAACTGCTCGTTGACCCCGACCGCCTTGCTGATGTCGATCTTGCCGTCGGCACCTTCGCTGGTGTAGTTCAGCTCGCAGAACGCGGAGTGACCGGTACCGGCGTTGTTCCAGGCGTTGGAGCTTTCTTCGGCGACCTTGTCCAGGCGCTCGTAGATATCGATCGACCAACCGGGTTCCAGCTCATTGAGGTAGGTACCCAGGCTTGCACTCATGATGCCGCCGCCGATCAGCAGCACGTCTACGGTTTTCTCGGGCTCACTGGGCTTGGAGCAACCGATGACACTCAGGCACAGGAGCGTCAGCAGGATTTTTTTCATAGTTCAATCCAATTGAGGTGAAGTAATTGGCAATGACCGCTGGTCCCGTTGTGCACGCCCGGATTCTTGTTGTCGCTCGCGCAGACCAAAGCTTAGCTGGGCCCGGCACTCAGGCAACTGGCCTGAACGCACGCGCTAGGGTTGGCGGCTGGGGTTGTTCGATGGATCGGGAACGGTCGTCACCCTGACGGTTGGCTGTACAGATGGCCGCCGGGTGCTTGCGAGGCATAGGCCTACCCGCCTATAAGCACAAAGCAGGCCAACTTTTGCAATACCAAGGGCTAATAGCTAGGACGAGTCGTCGCACCCCATATTTATCGGTTTTATTGGCGACATTCCGCCACGCCTATGGCCTCGGGACCAACAATGTGGCGGATTTCCCCCTGCCTGATCAGGCACTCAACCGCGCAGTCACTTCGCCCAACTGCCCCGACAAGCCATGCAAACGATGTCCCGCCTGCTCGGCATGCTGCACGGCTTGCTGGTTGGCGGTGGCGATACGGGTGATTGCCACCAGATTGCAAGAAATGTCTTCGGCGACATTGGTCTGTTCTTCAGCGGCGGTAGCTATCTGTCGGTTCATGTCGCGAATGGCTTCCACGGCCACGGTAATGCGTTGCAGCATCTGGCCGGCATGCTGCACCTGCTCGGCACCCTCCTCGCTACGCTGCTGACCGCTTTCGATGGCCTTGACCGCCTCCAGGGCACCGGACTGTACCGCGCTGATAATCTGGTTGATTTCAGCAATCGAGGCCGCCGTGCGCTGGGCCAGGCTGCGCACCTCGTCGGCGACCACAGCAAAGCCGCGACCCGCCTCCCCTGCGCGCGCCGCCTCGATGGCAGCATTCAGCGCCAGCAGGTTGGTTTGCTCGGCAATCCCGCGGATCACTTCCAACACCTTGCCGATCCGGGCGCTGTCAGCCTCGAGGTGGCGAATCACCGCCGCCGTGCCGGCAATTTCCTGATTGACCGTAGCGATGGTGGCGATCGTGGCCTGCATCACCTGTTTGCCTGCCTGGGCACTGTGATCGGCGTCATCGGCCGCACGCGCAGCCTCCGCGGCATGGCGCGCAACTTCCTGGGCAGTGGCCGACATTTCATGCATCGCCGTGGCTACCTGGTCGGTGCGCTGGAACTGGTCATCGGTGCCGCGGGCCATGCTGCCGGCAAGGGTGCGCAATTCGCCGCTGGCGGTTTCCAGCTCGCCTGCATTGTCCTGCAAGCGAACGATGGTATCGGCGAGAAAATCACGCAAGGTGTTGGCCGCGACCGCCAAGCGGCCCAGCTCGTCCTGGCGATTGCTGGGAACGTGCGCCTCGAAACGCCCCTGGCTCAACTGCGCGACATATTCAATCAAGCCACGGATCGGCTCGATCAGGCTACGGTTCACCAGCCACAGGCTGAGCAGGCCGACCAGCAACGCCGAGCCGAACATCACCAGCAGCCCCAGCCACACCGTACGCTCTGCCGACTGGCTGATAGCATGGGCGCGAGCCTGGGCTTCGCTGCGCAGTTGACTGACCAGTGTGCTCATTTGCTCACTGGCGGCGCGGTCCACACCCTTGACAGCCTGATCGCCGACCACGGGATCGGCGCCCGCGGCAAGAAATGCCTGCCGCCCCCGCTCATAAGCCTGCCCGAGCTGGCGGTGGCTTTCCTTCAACTGCTCGGCGCGCGCCCTGAGCGTCGCATCGCTACCCTGGATCAATTGCTCGAGAATGCGCTGTACCTGCTGCTCACGGGCGAGAAATTGCTGCCAGTATCTATCCCGTTCGGCCGGCTGTTTACCACGCAACAGCACGTTCTTCCACTCCTGAACCTGAACCTTGAACTGCAAGTTGGCCTCATCGATCAACTGTGAGGCTTGTAGCGGTCCGTCAATCAACTGCCCATACCCGCGCACACTGGACGACAGCAATTGAAAGCAGACCAGCGCGATCAGCAGTATCGCCAACAGGCTGCCACCGAGTAAGGCAAGAATTTGCACTCTGAGGGATTTACGCAACATCGGAAGGAATCTCGGTACAAGAAGATAGGGAGCAACAGGCGAAAAAAAAGCTGCCATCGGTCGATAGCAGCCAAGTTCGAGCGTTACGCAACAGCTGGGATAGATACTCTCAGGGGATTGCTACAGAAATGTGACAGCCTGTGGAACCCTGTCACAAATCCGTAATGACATTGAATTGCAGCGCCGCCAACCGGGCGTATAGCGGGCTTTCGGCAATCAGCTGGCGATGGGTGCCGATCGCCACCAGACGCCCCTGGTCAATCACCGCGATGCGGTCGGCATGCTGCACGGTGGCCAAGCGGTGAGCGATCACCAGGGTGGTGCGGCCGCTCATCAGGGTCGGCAGCGCCTGCTGAATCAGGTACTCGCTCTGGGCATCCAGGGCACTGGTGGCCTCGTCCAGCAACAGGATCGGTGCATCCACCAGCAACGCCCGGGCTATTGCCAGCCGCTGCCGCTGACCGCCAGACAACCCCAAACCCGCATCGCCCAAATGGGTCTGATAGCCCTGAGGCAATTGCAGGATGAATTCATGGGCATGGGCGCTGCGGGCGGCAGCCTCTACTTGCTCGAAGCTGGCATCGGCGCGGCCGTAGCGGATGTTCTCTTCTACGGTGCCGAAAAACAGTGCGGGATTCTGGGCCACCAGGGCGAAGTGCCGGCGCAGGTCCTGCGGGTCGAGCCGGTTCAGGTCCTGGCCATCAATCAGAATGCGGCCCTGCTGGGGATCATAAAAACGCAACAACAGGTCGAACAGGGTCGACTTGCCCGCCCCCGAAGGCCCGACCAGTGCCAGGGTTTCCCCCGCTTCCACGCTAAGGCTCAAACCGTCGATGGCCGCAGGTTCTGGCCGCGAGGGGTAGGCAAAGTGGATGCCCTGCAGTTCAAGATGACCGCTGACCCGTGCCGGCGTGCGTTCCACCCCCTCTGCCGGAGCGGTGATTTCGCTGCGTGCAGCCAGCAGCTCTGCTATTCGTTCGGCCGCCCCGGCAGCGCGCTGCAGTTCGCCAATGACTTCACTCAATGTGCCAAAGGCACCGCCCACGATCAGGCTGTAGAACACAAAAGCTGCCAGCTCTCCGGCCGTAATCCGCCCCGCGATCACATCCATGCCACCGACCCAGAGCATGACGCCAACAGCCCCGAGTACCAGTACGATCACCAGCGTGATCAACCAGGCGCGCTGCAGAATGCGCTTGCGGGCAACGCTGAAGGCCGCCTCCACCGTACTACCAAAACGCTGCTGGTCCCGCGCCTGGTGATTGTAGGCCTGCACGGTCTTGATCTGCCCCAGAGTCTCGGCCACGTAGCTGCCCACATCGGCCACGCGGTCCTGACTCTGACGCGACAGCGTGCGCACCCGACGCCCGAAGATCAGGATCGGTGCCAGCACCAGCGGCAAGGCCAGCACCACGATGCTGGTGAGCTTGGGGTTGGTGATGAACAGCAGAACGATCCCCCCCAGCACCATCAGGGCATTGCGCAGGAACAGCGACAGCGACGAACCGATCACCGATTGCAGCAAGGTGGTATCGGCGGTCAGGCGCGACTGGATTTCCGAGCTGCGGTTACGCTCAAAAAAGCCCGGGTGCAGGAAGATCAGATGGTCGAACACCTGCTGGCGGATATCGGCCACGCACCGCTCACCGATCCACGACACCAGGTAAAAGCGGCTGAAGGTACCGATTGCCAGCGCCAGCACCAATATCAGGAAAAAACCGATGGACTGGTTGAGCAATTGCGGAGAGCGGGTCATGAACCCCTGATCGACCATCAGGCGTATGCCCTGCCCCAGGGACAAGGTGATGCCCGCCGTAACCACCAGTGCCAGCAAAGCCAACAACACCTGCTTGCGATAAGGTCGAATGAAGCGCCAGCCCAGGCGCAGCGCCTGGCGCTGGCGGGAAGAAAAGCGATTGAGCATGAAAGGACCGTTGATCAGCAGTTTCGTCCAGCCTACACCTGACCGCTCGTCTTGCGCCAAGGAACTCGCGGCAAGGCAGGCCGTCGGATCCGGAACGGGCATGCGAACCTTTAAGGTCCGCACTGAAAGTGGCTAGACCGTTTCGTTCTAAAGTACTGCTGGAGGTTTAGTCGGCTTTCTGGTGGACTGGAAGGGTCGTACAGTGATCACCGAAGAGGCTGTCACAGCCCGGTCACGAAGCGCATCTAGTCTGAGCTTGCAACCTGATGAGGAGACAGGAAATGGGCTTGCAACAGGGTAGTAACACGCAGCAAAAAACCACGCCTAACCCACAGGCGCCGGTAGGTGGATCGATCATTGACCAACATGGCAAAGAGATCACGATCACCGAAGAGATGATCCAGCAAGCCTGCGAGAAGCTGGAGCAGAGCCGCAAGGAACCCGCCAAGAAAGACTGACCCACCCAGATTCTTCAACCCGGCATATACGCCGGGTTTTTGTTGCCTGTGATTCAGACCAGCACGCCGCCCAGGGCACGAACCATCTGCGCCAGTTGCGGTGCGTCGCCCTGCAAGCGCACGGTCAGGCCTTCGATCTCGCGACGAGAAGGGTAATGCTTGCGCAGTGTGTCGAACGCCGCTTTTTGCTCGACCGGATCATTGCTCAGGCTGCGACGGAAATCCGCATCGTCGCGGCGCGGGTCGTACACGGCGCGGCACAGGGTAGCCAAGGCCCAGGCCGGATCGGTTTCGGCCTGCAGGCCAATTTCGGCCAACCAGGGTTGCGGCAGCAGGTCGGCCAATTGTACCGCGGCAGGCTCACCGCGCCAGGCACAGAAAGCCTGATAGATCTGTGAAGTACCGCGCTGCTTGCCGTCCAGGCTGTAGCCTGCAATGTGTGGCGTGGCCAGTACACAGAGATCGGCCAATTCCAGGTCTACCTGTGGCTCGCCCTCCCAGACATCCAGCACGGCCAGCACGTCTTCGCGCGCCAGCAGCAGCTCGCGCAGCGCCTCATTATCGATGACCGGACCACGGCTGGCGTTGATCAGCCAGGTGCCCGGGCGCACACCGGCCAACTGTCGGGCGCCGAGCAAATGCCAGGTGGCGTTTTCGCCTTCGCGAGTCAACGGGGTGTGCAGGCTGATCACGTCGCAGTCGGCGAGAATCTGCTCCAGGCTTACGTAGTCGCCGCCTTCGCGGGCCTGGCGCGGCGGATCGCAGACCAGCACCTTCCAGCCCAGCCCGCGCAACACGCTCACCAGGCGCCCCCCCACCTCACCCGCTCCGACCACACCATAGGTGCGGCGAGGCAGTTCGGCGCCATCGAGTTCGGCCAGGGTCAACAGGCTGCCCAGTACATAGTCCACCACCCCGCGCGCATTGCAGCCTGGGGCGCTGGACCACTCGATACCGGCCTGGGCAAAATAATCCAGGGCCAGGTGGTCGGTGCCGATGGTGCAGGTACCGACAAAGCGCACCTTGCTGCCTTCGAGCAATGCCTGATCGACACGGGTCACCGAGCGCACCAGCAGAACATCGGCGTCTTTCACGCAGGCCGCGTCGATGGCGCGTCCAGGGTGGCGGCGGATCTCGCCAAAACCTGCAAAAAAGGCATCGAGCAGCGGGATATTCTCGTCGGCAACAATCAGCATGGCGCTCTCCTATCGGGGTGCGCAGTGTAGGCGCTTGACGGAGGCTAATCCAGCAAGGTGGGTAACCAACCGGTGCATTTCCTGACCGAGGCGTCAAAGCGTACACTACGCCGTTCCGCGCAACTTTCTTGTGGACGCCTGCCTTGTGACATCGATGACCAACGACACCCTTCCTCCCACCCTGCCCCGCGCCGCACGAATCCGTACCGAGCTGCGCGGCCTGCTGCTGCTGGCGTTACCCATTATCGTCGCGCAGCTGGCCACTACTGCCATGGGCTTTGTCGATGCCGTCATGGCCGGGCGGGTAAGCCCACGTGACCTGGCCGCCGTGGCACTGGGCAACTCGATCTGGATTCCGGTGTTCCTGCTGATGACCGGCATCCTCCTGGCCACCACACCCAAGGTCGCACAGCGCTTCGGCGCCGGCCAGCACGCCGAGATCGGCCCACTGGTGCGCCAGGCCCTGTGGCTGGCACTGCTTGTCGGGTTGATTGCCAGCGGCCTGCTGGTTTGCGCGGAGCCGATCCTGCAGTTGATGAAGGTCGACCCGCAACTGATCGACCCCAGCATGGGCTACCTGCAAGGCATCGCCTTCGGCTTTCCTGGCATTGCCCTCTATTACGTACTGCGCTGCTACAGCGACGGCCTGGGTCGTACCCGCCCGAGCATGGTGATTGGTGTACTGGGCCTACTGCTGAACATCCCGCTCAACTACGTGCTGATCTATGGGCACTTCGGCTTGCCGGCGCTGGGTGGCGTCGGCTGCGGCTGGGCCAGCGGCATTGTCATGTGGTTCATGGCGCTGAGCATGGCCGGCTGGAGCCGCTGGGCTCCGGCCTACCAGAACAGCCGCGTGCTGGTGCGCTTCGAACGCCCGCAGTGGGCGGTGATCAAGCGCTTGATGGGCGTCGGCCTGCCGATCGGCATTGCAGTGTTCGCAGAATCGAGCATTTTCGCCGTGATTGCCCTGTTGATTGGCAGCCTCGGCGCGACCGTAGTAGCTGGGCACCAGATTGCCCTGAACATCAGCTCGCTGTTGTTCATGATTCCGTACTCATTGGGGATGGCGGTAACGGTACGGGTCGGCCAGGCCCTTGGCGCAGGTGAGCCTCGCCAGGCCCGCTTTGCCGCCCTGGTTGGGTTGGGCGCGGCACTGATGTTCGCCTGCTTCTCGGCGGGATTGATCCTGCTGATGCGCGAGCCGATTGCCTCGATCTACACCCCGGACACGACAGTGATCCAGATTGCCGCGATGCTGATCGTGTACGCCGCGCTGTATCAGTTCTCCGATGCGATCCAGGTGATCGCGGCCGGTGCCCTGCGTGGTTACCAGGACACCCGAGTCACCATGATCCTGACCCTGTTCGCGTACTGGGGTATCGGCTTGCCGGTCGGCTACCTGCTGGGCCTGACCGACTACTTCGGCCCGGCCAGTGGCCCCAATGGCTTGTGGGAAGGCTTGATCGCCGGCCTGACCTGCGCAGCGTTGATGCTGTCGATTCGCCTGGCACGCAGCAGCGGCAAACACATTCGCCGCGCTGAACGGGCTTAGTCGGCTTTCTTGCGAATCCAGTACAGGTAGATGCCCGCTTCTTCCTGTTGCTGGACCAGCTCGTGGCCCAGGAACACACAGAACTTGGGAATATCGCGACGGGTCGACGGATCGGTAGCGATCACCTTGAGCAAGCCGCCAGCGGCCAGGTCGCGCACGTGCTGGTGCAGCATCATCACAGGCTCCGGGCAGTTGAGCCCAGTGGCGTCGAGGGTTGCGTCTGGGGTGAGAACGGTCATGTAGAACTCCGGAAACAATCAGCTATTGTCGGTAGGAGCGGGCTTGTCCCGCAATTTTCATGGGCATCACTGGCCTCATCGCGGGGAAAGCCCGCTCCTACCGTGGTTTGAGGTCCAGGCGGCGCAGGTGGCAGGTGACCTCTTCACGGTCGTGGTACAGCTGCTTGCAGCCGATCGACACCTTGACCTTGCGCGCCTTGAAACCCTCCTCGATCCGCTCCAGCAAGCGCCGTACCTCGGCATAGCGCTGCTTCATCGGCAACTTCAGGTTGACCACCGCCTCACGGCACAGCCCTTCGCCCAACCAGGTTTCCAGCAGGGCTGCACTGCGCGCCGGCTTTTCGACGATGTCGCAGACCATCCAGTCCACCGTCTGCCTGGGCTTGTAGGTAAAGCCATCTGCCATCAGGTGCTGGACCAATCCGGTATCCATCAGGCTCTCGGCCATCGGGCCGTTATCAATGGCCGTCACCAACATACCGCGCTTGACCAGCTGGTAGGTCCAGCCGCCCGGCGCTGCACCGAGGTCGACGCCTGTCATGTCATCCGACAGCCGCGCCTCCCACTGATCACGGGGAATGAAGTGATGCCAGGCCTCTTCCAGTTTCAGGGTCGAGCGGCTCGGCGCTTCGCGAGGGAACTTCAAGCGCGGGATGCCCATCGGCCACATCGCCGAGTTGTCAGCTGCCGCCAGGCCGACAAACACTCGCCGGCCACTGACGAAGGTCAGCAGCAGGCGTGGTTTGCTCGGGTCGTCGACCAAGCGCCCGGCCTTGCTCAGGGCCTTGCGCAACGGCACCTCGAACTTGCGGCAGAACGTCGAAAGCTCTTTGCCGTCGTTGGTGTCCATGACTTCCAGCCACAGGCTGCCACACACCGGGTAATCGCCCAGGGATTCCAGCAACACGCTGATACGGTCGGTTTCCGGCAGCTCGATGTAGGCACCACGGGCCCACTGCCGAGGGAAGATCAACTGGCTGAAGTGCAGTTCACGCATCAAGCGCTCGGTGCCTTCGGCATCGTTGCAGATGAATTCGGCACAAGCACTCTGTGGCTTGGCCTTGGCGTAGCCGGCGACGTTCAACCGCGCGGCATGGTCGGCGATTTCGGAACACACTTCGCCCTCGAAACCGGGCCGGCAATGCATAAACAGGGTATTCATCTTCACTCCAGAACGGTTGGCGGCCAAACACCCCAACCCTGACCGGGCGCAATTCACAGCGCCGGTAAATCGGCGAATGATAAAGGAAGTTCGGAACCTGCGACACGCCCCGCCGGTCCAGTACTTGGTCAGGCCCGCCAAACAGGGCTAACCTGACCGCTCAGCCAGGTCCGTGCCGTGCGGACCGTCACAGAGGCGGTGAATCGGCGACTGCAGGGAAGATTGCCGATCACCGGCGCAGAAGGAGTTGGAAATGCCCTCGCTCGATAGCCTGAAAACCCTCAAGACCTTGACGGTCGCCGACCGTGCCTACCACTACTTCAGCCTGACCGAAGCCGCCAAGAGCCTCGGCGATCTGCAACGCCTGCCCATGTCGCTGAAAGTGCTGCTGGAAAACCTGCTGCGCTGGGAAGACGCCAAGACCGTCACCCGCGACGACCTTGGCGCCCTGGCCGACTGGCTCAAGGAACGGCGCTCCGACCGTGAGATCCAGTACCGCCCGGCACGGGTATTGATGCAGGACTTCACTGGCGTACCGGCCGTGGTCGACCTGGCCGCCATGCGTGCCGCCATGGCCAGGGCCGGCGGCGACCCGCAGCGGATCAATCCGTTGTCGCCGGTGGACCTGGTCATCGACCATTCGGTAATGGTCGACCGTTACGCCAGCCAGGAAGCCTTCGCCCAGAACGTCGACATCGAGATGCAGCGCAACGGTGAACGCTATGCCTTCCTGCGCTGGGGCCAGAACGCCTTCGACAACTTCAGCGTGGTGCCACCGGGCACCGGCATCTGTCACCAGGTCAACCTGGAATACCTTGGCCGCACGGTCTGGACCCGCGAGGAAGACGGTCGCACCTATGCCTTCCCCGACACGCTGGTCGGCACCGACTCGCACACCACCATGATCAATGGACTGGGCGTACTCGGCTGGGGGGTTGGCGGTATCGAGGCAGAGGCCGCCATGCTCGGCCAACCAGTGTCGATGCTGATTCCGGAGGTCATCGGTTTCAAACTGACCGGCAAACTGCGTGAAGGCATCACCGCCACCGACCTGGTGCTGACGGTCACCCAGATGCTGCGCAAGAAAGGCGTGGTAGGCAAATTCGTTGAGTTCTACGGCGACGGCCTGGCCGACCTGCCGCTTGCCGACCGCGCCACCATCGCCAACATGGCCCCGGAATACGGGGCCACCTGCGGATTCTTCCCAGTCGACCAGGTTACCCTGGACTACTTGCGCCTGTCGGGTCGCCCCGAGGCAACCGTCCAACTGGTCGAAGCCTACTGCAAGGAGCAGGGCCTGTGGCGCCTGCCCGGTCAGGAACCGGTATTCACCGACACCCTGGCACTGGACATGAATGAAGTCGAAGCCAGCCTGGCCGGGCCCAAGCGGCCCCAAGACCGGGTCGCGCTGTCTCAGGTCAGTCAGGCGTTCGACAACTTCCTCGGCCTGCAACTGCGTGCCTCCAACAAAGAGGTGGGCCGCCTGGAAAGCGAAGGCGGCGGCGGTGTGGCCGTGGGCAATGCCGATCAGGCTGGCGAGGCCAGTTATGAACACGAGGGGCAAAGCCACCTGCTGCGCGATGGCGCGGTGGTGATCGCGGCGATCACCTCCTGTACCAACACGTCCAACCCCAGCGTCATGATGGCCGCAGGTCTGGTGGCGAAAAAAGCCGTCGAAAAAGGCCTCACGCGCAAACCCTGGGTCAAGAGTTCGCTGGCCCCCGGCTCCAAGGTGGTGACCGACTACTACAAGGCTGCAGGCCTTACGCCCTATCTGAATGAACTGGGTTTCGATCTGGTCGGCTACGGCTGTACCACCTGTATCGGCAACTCGGGACCGCTGGACGACGCCATCGAAAAAGCCATTACCGGCGCCGACCTCACCGTGGCCTCGGTGCTGTCAGGCAACCGCAACTTCGAAGGCCGGGTGCATCCGCTGGTGAAAACCAACTGGCTGGCCTCGCCACCGCTGGTGGTGGCGTATGCCCTGGCGGGCAGCGTGCGCCTGGACCTGTCCACCGAGCCGCTCGGTACCGACACCCATGGACAACCCGTGTACCTGCGCGACATCTGGCCGAGCCAGCAAGAAATCGCCGCGGCGGTGGCCAGCGTCAACACCGCGATGTTCCACAAGGAGTACGCCGAAGTCTTCGCCGGTGACGCCCAATGGCAAGCCATCGACGTGCCCCAGGCAGCGACCTATGTGTGGCAGGACGACTCCACCTACATCCAGCACCCGCCGTTCTTCGATGACATCACCGGCCCCTTGCCGCACATCGAAGACATTCACGGCGCTCGGGTACTGGCCCTGCTCGGCGACTCGGTGACCACCGACCACATCTCCCCGGCTGGCAACATCAAGGCCGACAGCCCCGCCGGTCGCTATTTGCGCGACAAGGGTGTAGAGCCGCGTGATTTCAACTCCTACGGCTCGCGTCGAGGTAATCATGAAGTGATGATGCGCGGCACTTTCGCCAACATCCGTATCCGCAACGAGATGCTCGGCGGCGAAGAAGGTGGTAACACCTTGTATGCCCCCACCAGCGAGAAGATGGCGATCTATGACGCGGCCATGCGCTACCAGGCCGATGGTACCCCGCTGGTGGTGATTGCAGGCCAGGAGTACGGCACCGGTTCCAGCCGCGACTGGGCGGCCAAAGGCACTAACCTGCTGGGGATCAAAGCGGTGCTGGCCGAGAGCTTCGAGCGTATCCACCGCTCCAACCTGGTCGGCATGGGGGTGTTGCCGCTGCAATTCGTCAGCGGCCAGACCCGCAAGACCCTGGCCCTGGACGGTAGCGAGCGCATCGACATTCTTGGTCTGAGCAACGCGGACATCCGGCCTCACATGCCGCTGAACTTGAAGATCACCCGCTCGGATGGTCGCCAGGAACAGATCGAAGTGTTGTGCCGCATCGACACGCTCAATGAGGTGGAGTACTTCAAGGCCGGTGGCATCCTGCACTATGTGCTGCGGCAATTGATCGCAGCCTGAAACAACGGCCCGGCCCACGACGGCCGGGCCTTCTTCGCTGGGACGCCGGCCAGCATGGCGGCGCGCCCGGTCCTTGGCATGGCCGATGAACGTGTCCTGGTTGGCGCCCAGGGAGTCGTAAGCATCAGGTCTTCACTGCCAAAGGAATCTACATGCTTGTCTCGCAAGGAATCGGACTGGCCATGCTAGGCCTGGGCTACGCCGTTGCACTTGCACACGGCAGCCTTGGCCTGCATGCCGTGCCTGGCCTGGTCGCCCTGGCAGGAGCCGGGCTGCTGGCGAACCGCTCCGTCCGCTGGCAACAGTCACTCGGCCACGCCCTGTTCATATTGCTGGCACTGAGCCTGGCCCTGCACTGGGTTCCGGGTTTCCAGGGTGCCAAGGTGATCGACAAGGCTGTTTTCAGCGATGGTGCCCTGCCGTTCTCCATGCACCTGAACCTGGACAAACCCTTGATCGGTTTCTGGCTCCTGCTGGCCTGCCCCTGGGTGCTGGGTATCGGCGGCAAACGCCCAGCGGCGGGCCTGGCCCTGACGCTGGCGACGATCATCGCCGTGTGCCTGGGCGGTGCCTGGCTACTGGGCATTGTGGCCTGGGCGCCCAAATGGCCCGAGCAAACCTGGATCTGGGCGCTGAATAACCTGCTACTGGTCAGCTTGACCGAAGAGCTGCTGTTTCGCGGGTACATCCAGGGCGGGCTCGAACGCCTGCTGCACCACCGCACCCTGGCGCTACTGCTGGCCAGCGGCATATTCGGTATTGCTCACCTGGGTGCTGGCTGGCAGTGGGTGCTGCTGGCAACCCTGGCAGGCCTTGGCTACGGCCTGGCCTATCGTCAGGGTGGGCTGTATGCCGCCGTGCTCTGCCATTTCGCGCTTAACCTGAGCCACTTCGTCGGCTTCACCTACCCCCTGTTGAAACCGTGACGAACTGCAAATATTCATTCAACAAAACCTCCACGCTGCCGATACCCCTCGAAAGCCTTGCGGATTGAACAGCTTATGCGTAACAACCAGCCGATTACCCAGCGCGAACGGACTTTCCCTGCTCAACAACGCTTGATCTCCACTACCGATGCCAAAGGTGTGATCACCTATTGCAACGATGCCTTTGTCGAGATCAGCGGTTTTTCCCGCGAGGAGCTGATGCGCGCGCCGCACAACCTGGTGCGCCACCCGGATGTGCCACCTGCCGTGTTTGCGCACATGTGGGCCACGCTCAAGCAAGGCTTGCCATGGATGGGCATCGTCAAGAACCGCTGCAAGAATGGCGACCACTATTGGGTCAACGCCTACGTCACGCCGGTGTTCGAGAACAATCAGGTGGTGGGCTTCGAGTCGGTGCGGGTCAAACCCACGGCCGAACAGATCCGCCGGGGCGAAGCCCTGTACCAGCGCATCAACCAGGGCAAGTCGGCGATTCCGCGTCGCGATAAATGGCTGCCGGTGGTGCAGGACTGGTTGCCGTTTATTCTGGTCAGCCAGGTTGGTTTCCTGATCGGCAGTTGGCTGGGGCATTCCTGGGGCTTCGCCCTGGCTGCTGCCCTGTCGGTGCCACTCGGCCTGCTGGGCTTGAGCTGGCAACAGCGCGGCCTCAAACGCCTGCTGCGCCTGGCCGAACAGACCACCTCCGACCCACTCATCGCGCAGATGTACACAGACAGCCGTGGAGTCCAGGCCCGCCTGGAAATGGCAATGCTCAGCCAGGATGCACGCATGAAGACCTGCCTGACCCGCCTGCAGGACACCGCCGAGCACCTCAACGAACAGGCGCGGCAATCCGATACCCTGGCCCATAACAGCTCGTCGGGCCTGGAGCGTCAACGAGTCGAGACCGAACAGGTCGCTGCTGCAGTCAACCAAATGGCCGCCACCACCCAGGAAGTGGCCAATCACGTTCAGCGCACAGCCGATGCCACACAGGAAGCCAATCGCCTGACTGGGCGCGGGCGCGACATCGCCGGCGAGACCCGTGATGCCATCCAGCGGCTGTCGGCTGCCGTGGGCGAAACCGGCCTGACCGTGACTCAACTGGCCCGCGACAGCGATGAGATCGGTGGCGTGGTCGATGTGATCAAAGGCATTGCCGATCAGACCAACCTGCTGGCACTCAATGCGGCCATCGAAGCGGCCCGCGCCGGCGAGATGGGCCGAGGCTTTGCCGTGGTAGCCGATGAGGTTCGCCAACTGGCCCAACGCACCGCCGAGTCTACCGGGCAGATTCATAACCTGATCGCCAAACTGCAGCAGACCGCCACCAATGCCGTGCAGACCATGGAGGCCGGCCATCGCCAGGCCGAGGAAGGCGTGGCGCGGGTAATGGAAGCCGACCAGGCCTTGGTCGGTATCAGCGAAGCAGTGGCCAACATTACCGACATGGCCACCCAGATTGCCGCCGCGACCGAAGAGCAGACGGCGGTGGCCGACGAGATCAGCCGCAATATCAGCACCATTGCCGAGTTGGCGGACCAGACCTCCGAGCAGGCCCAGCATTCGGCGCTGCTCAGTGAAGAGCTGACTCGAACCGCCACCAGCCAGTACTCACTGGTAGAACGCTTCAACCGCTGAAAAAAACGGCGCACCCGGTACCGGGTGCGCCGTTTCCTGCCTTACCAGTCGAGTGTCAGCCGACTTTCAAAATAGCGTTCTGCGCCACTGAGTGGGTCCTTGAAGCGCAGGCTATGGGCAAGCAGCTTCAATGGCCTGCTGTAGTCGTCCGGCTGGTGGACCACCTGCGGGTAGAACGGATCATTGCAGATACTCGCCCCCAGCGCAGTCATGTGGACGCGCAACTGGTGGGTCTTGCCGGTGACCGGTGACAAGCCGTATCGCCAAAGCTCGCCGTGCTTCTCCAGTACCTCGGCGAGGGTCTCGCTATTGCTCTGCCCTTCGACTTCCTGCATGCGAAAGAACGGCTCGCCATTGACCATGCGGCTTTTGTGCACCCGTGGAAACTCGAGCTCAGGCAACGCCCGGGCAATGGCCTGGTAACGCTTGTCGATCTGGCGATTGGGGAACAACGACTGGTAGGCCGAGCGACTCTGCGGATTGGCGGAAAACAACACGAGCCCGGCGGTGTGCCGGTCAATGCGATGCAGGGGCACCAGGTTGGGGTTGCCCAGGCGACGGATCAGGCGGCGCAACAAGGTGTGCTCGACATACTCGCCCGTCGGGGTGACCGGCAGGAAATGGGGTTTGTCCGCGACCACCAGGTGCTCATCGACGTGCAGGATCTGCTCTACAACCGGGATCGGCTTCTCGTTGGGCACTTCGCGAAAATAGTGGATGCGCAACCCAGGCTTGTAGGCCAGTGTCACCGCGATCGGCTCCCCCTGGGCATCCAGCACCCGTCCGCGGGCGATACGATCAAGCCATTGCTCGCGCCCAATGGCTTTGAAATGGTCGCTCAGGCAATCGAGCACCGTCTCCCAGTTGCCAGGTGGCAGGCAGACCGTGCTGGCTTGGTGCTGGGCCGGATCGAAAGGGGCAGTGGCCATGGAAACGCTCGTGACGGATTGGTCGGGCATTATCCCGCATGCCCGGCGCCTCAGCCAGCCTGGGGTGCCGCCGCCTCGACGAACTCCTTGAGCCAGCGCAGTACGTCGACAGCGTCCCAGCGGCCTGGGTCATACAAGGCATAGATAAGCCCCTGGTACCCCACCACATCCAGCGGCCGGTGAAACCCGGCACGCTGGAACAAGGCTTCGATCTCGGCAAAGCAGGTGTTGAAATGCAGTTTGTTGAACGGCGTCTTGCCCTCCAGCACCAGGCCATCGAGGCGCAACTCCAGCACCGCCTCGCTCACCACCTCGGTGGACATGCGATTGACGGTGTATTTCAGTTGTTCGACATTGACCATGATCCGGACCCTCGGGGTAAACGCCACCCCATATACTGTGTTTATATACAGCATATTCAGAGATGCCTGTCGCGTCAATCAGCCAGCGCCTGTCAGACCACGCCGGGAAGATAACCGGTACCGCGGCGGATCGTCAGCAATTGCCGACGCTGCTGCGCATCGCCAAGGCCGATGTGTACCCACTGGTCGTATTCGAGAATCAGTTGATCGAACATCAGCCGGCTGTCGGCCACGCTTCGCGCCAACGCTGCCGGTGTGACGCCCGGTACATTGATATCCGCGGCCAGGCCCCGGGTATGCGCACTCCCGGGCGTCCCGCCCAGGGCACTGTTCAGTTCGACACTGCGATAGCCACTGCTGACCAGTACTGGCTTGCCGTGCAGCAGCCGTACGCGTTCGAGAAAGGCGCACAACCGACGAAGGTTGGCCATGATCTGCGGGGAGGGTGAATTGTCGAGGCCCCGACGCGCTGCCGTCTCCGACACCGTCATCTCAGCCAGCGTGAAGTGTTCACTCAAGTACATGGCCCGCTCCTTGGCATGCGATTGCAAAGCCAGGATTGTCCATGCCCCCCCCCTGTCATGCACGACAGGAAACGCTCCCCACGTGCGGCTACTTCACCGCAAGAAGGCCACCACCTGCTCGGCGTCGAACGGCCAGTTCAACTCGGCCCCGGTGTCGCAGCGACGCAACACCGGAATCCTCAGACCGTAGCGTTCGACCTGAGACTCGTCATCGGCAATGTCGACCAGCTCGACCAGCAGGCCGTGCTCGACAAAAGGCATCAACACGGCTTCGGCCACTTCACACAGGTGGCAACCGAGGGTACCGAACAATTGGCATTCAGGAGGCATCTACAGGTACCGGCAAGAGTTACAAAGATTCATTATTCTAGGTCCGCTGCCCGTGACCGTCGAGCAGGAGGCCAAGACCATGAATGACTTCCAGTCCCCTGATCCAGGTCAGCCCTCGAACAGCGACTATTGTTCAGACTTACTGGTTTTTTGCCGCTTTCCTACATGGAGTGTTTTGTGTTCGCCAACCTGTTAATCATCCTGGCCTCGTCACTGGTCGTCATTGCCTTCTTCAGACGACTGAAATTGCCGCCGGTATTGGGTTACCTGTGCGTCGGCCTGTTTGTCGGCCCTACCGCCCTGAACTGGGTCAACGAAAGCGAAGAGCTGCCGGACCTCGCGGAAATGGGCGTGGTGTTCCTGCTGTTTTCCCTGGGCCTTGAGTTCTCCCTGTCGAAAATGCTCGCCCTGCGCAACGTCGTGTTTGGCCTGGGCAGCCTGCAGGTAGTCTGTTCGGCGGTGCTGCTGGCTGGCCTGCTGGCCTTGCTGGGCATGCCAGCAAATGCTGCACTGCTGCTGGGTGCCGGGCTTGCGTTGTCGTCCACCGCCATCGTCAGCAAGGAATTGACCAGCCTCGGCGAGATTTTCAGCAGCCATGGCCAGAACGCCATTGGCGTGTTGCTGTTCCAGGATGTGGTTGCCGTCCTGCTGCTGACGCTGGTGCCGGTGTTTGCCGGCGACGGCGGTCAGGCCTGGTACTGGGCGCTGCCGCTGACCCTGGCAAAGACCGTGGTGCTGTTCATCGGCCTGCTACTGGCCAGTCGCTGGCTGCTGCCACGTCTGTTCCATGAGGTCGCCAGCTCCCATTCGGCGGAGTTGTTCGTGCTGCTGGCACTGGTCATCGTGCTGCTGACGGCCTGGTTGACCCACCTGCTGGGCCTGTCTCCTGCACTGGGCGCGTTCCTGGCCGGCATGTTGTTGGGCGAGAGCAACTATCGCCATCAGATCGAAGCGGATATCCGCCCGTTCCGCGACATCTTGCTGGGCTTGTTCTTCGTCAGTATCGGTATGCTGATCGACCTGCAGTTGTTCGCCACCCATGGCCTGGAAATCCTCGGACTGACGCTCGGTCTGCTGCTGATCAAAGGTGTCGTGGTGGCCGCACTGGTGCGGATCCGCGGCAGCGATGCAGAGACCGCCTGGCGCAGCGGCCTGGCCCTGGCCCAGGGTGGTGAGTTCTGTTTCGCCCTGATGGCGCAGATGCAGCAAACCCAGTTGTTGCCCGAGGCCATCGGCAACTTGTTGCTGGCGGCCACATTCTGCTCGATGGTAGTGACTCCCCTGATGCTGCGCGCCGCACCTGGCATTGCTGCCCGTTTGCACCGAAAACCGAACCAGGAAGTCCACCTGGAAGAAATCGAGGCCCAGAGCGCCTCGATGAGTGGCCACGTACTGATCTGCGGTTACGGTCGTGTGGGCCAGTCGATCGGTCGCTTCCTGCGCCGGGAAAATATCCCGTTCATCGCCCTGGACGACGACCCTGTGCGCGTCCAGGAAGCGGCGGCCGGCGAAAGCAGCGTGCATTACGGCGATTCTCGCCGGGGCGAACTGCTCAGTGCCATCGGCCTGGAGCGCGCACGCTTGCTGGTGATCGCCGTCGACAAGACCGATATCGCCATGAGCGTGCTCAAGGCGGCGCGAGAGCGTCATCCGCAGGTGCAGATCCTGGTCCGCACACGCGACGACAGCCAGCGCGAAGAGTTGCGTGCCGCCGGGGCGACCGCCGTGGTGCCAGAGCTGCTCGAATCGAGCCTGATGCTGGCCTCGCACGCACTGGTCATGCTCGGCCTGCCAATGGAACATGTCCAGCAGCGTATCGACGAGGTGCGCCAGACCCGCTATCGCATGCTCCAGGCCTTTTACCACGGCGCCCAGACCAGCCCGGTGGACAGCGAAGGTCAACCCAAGGCCATGATGCATGCCGTGAACCTGGGGGCCGATGCCTATGCCTGCGGACGGGCGCTGACCGAACTGGACCTTGAGCAACTGGGAGTCGAGTTGCAGGCAGTGCAGCGCAACGGTGAAGAAGTGGCAGTGAACGCCGGCACCTGCTTGCATGCCGGCGATGCGGTGTTGCTCAGCGGCCCGCTGTCGGCGCTTGAAGCGTGCGAGGCACGCCTGGTCGCGGGGCGCTGAGGCGGATCACTCGTGGTTGGTGGCGCCGATCTTGTGAATCGACAGGTCGGCGCCGTAGTACTCCTGCTCCTGGCTCAGGCGCAGGCCATGCACCGTCTTGATCGCACCATAGACGGCAAAGCCACCGAGCAGCGCCACCATCACCCCGGCGAGGCTGCCGATCAACTGGCTTATCAGGCTGACGCCCCCCAGGCCACCCAGCGCAGTCTGGCCAAAGATCCCGCAGGCGATACCCCCCCATACACCGCACACGCCGTGCAGCGGCCAGACGCCCAGCACATCGTCGATCTCCCATGTGTTCTGCGCCGCAATAAAGCACCGCACAAACAGCCCGCCGGCTATCGCGCCGGTGGCCAGGGCACCGACCGGGTGCATCAGGTCGGACCCGGCACACACCGCGACCAATCCGGCCAACGGTCCGTTATGCAGAAAGCCCGGGTCATTGCGCCCCACCAGCAAGGCGGCGACGGTGCCCCCCACCATGGCCATCAAGGAGTTGACCGCGACCAGGCCACTGACCCCTTGTAGCGTCTGGGCACTCATGACGTTGAAGCCGAACCAGCCGACAATCAAGATCCACGACCCCAGGGCCAGAAACGGAATATTCGAAGGGGCGAAGGCCACCAACTTGCCGTCCCGGTAGCGACCATTGCGCGGACCGAGCAACAGCACTGCTGCCAACGCCAGCCAACCGCCCATGGCATGCACCACCACGGAGCCTGCGAAATCGTGGAAGCCAGCACCGAACTGCGCCTGCAGCCAGCCTTGCACCCCAAAATTGCCGTTCCAGACGATACCCTCGAAAAACGGATAGACGAACGCGACAAGCAACACCGTGGCGCACAATTGCGGCGCAAAGCGTGCCCGTTCGGCGATACCACCGGAGATGATCGCCGGAATCGCGGCGGCGAAGGTCAGCAGGAAAAAGAATTTCACCAGGCTGTAGCCGTGCTCACTGCCCAACACAGCCGCCGGTTGCAGGAAACTGACACCGTAGGAAATCCAGTAGCCCACAAAAAAGTACGCCAGGGTCGAAACCGCGAAATCGCTGAGAATCTTGCACAGGGCATTGACCTGGTTCTTGTGCCGCACGGTGCCCACTTCAAGAAAGGCAAACCCGGCGTGCATGGCCAGGACCATGACGGCACCCAGAAGGATGAACAGAGTGTTGGAGCCGTGAACGAGCGTGTCCACTGCACTTTGCAGGTTATCCATAAAGTCGGCAGGCCTCTCAAAAGAGCACCAAGACAGCGCGGGAAAACCCCTTTATGCACCAGCCTGGATCACATAAAAGCCACCTCCTTGGCCGATCCTGCTGATAAGTGGAGTTTTTCCTTGGGTTTGTCGTGGATTGGTTTAAGGTTTAAAGGTTCGTTTACCTCGGTGCGCCCGGATTCGGCGCAGGCACCGGACCCGGCGCACCAACCCACAGCAAAAGCTGTACCAGCGTTTTGAACTGAACCTTCGCAAGCCCCCATTACTCGAAGTAGCCACACACACCGTTAGGGAGAGCCCCATGGCCAGCAAATCGGCAAAGACTGCTCAAGACATATTGATGGCTGACTTCCAGGCCTTGGTTCGCGACACCGAAAAGTTGCTGGAGCACACCGCCACCCTGGCCGGTGACCAGGCTGACGAATTGCGCGGCCAGATCCATGAGAGCCTGCTGCGCGCCAGGGAAACCCTGCAACAGACCCAGGACTCGGTACGTGAGCGCGGAGAGGCGGCCCTGACGGCGACCGAGGACTATGTCCAGAGCAACCCCTGGCAATCCATCGGCATCGCCGCAGGGGTCGGCTTTCTGATCGGCCTGCTCGCCAGCCGTCGTTGAGGTCAGGGCTATGGAAAGCGAATCGTCCGGTACCACCGGGGCATCCAGCAAGCGTTTGGGTGCAGCAGTGCTTGGCTTGCTGCATGGCCACGTTGAGCTGTTCGGCATCGAACTGCAGGAGCAGAAAGCCCGCACCCTGAGCCTGCTGCTGTTCGCCGGCCTGGCCCTGGTGTTCGCCCTGCTGCTGTTGGTCGCGCTCTCGGCCCTGGTGCTGGTACTGCTGTGGGACAGCTATCGACTGGCTGGTGTCATCGGCCTGTGCGTGTTCTACGGAGTCGCGGCACTGTACTGCGGACTGCGCTTGAAGGCTGCTGTGTACGATGAATCATCGCCCTTCAGCTCGACCCTCGAAGAACTCGCCAAGGACCGGGAGCGCCTGTTGCCATGAGCCTGCCTGAACTGCCCAACACCACCAACCGCCGCGAACTGCGCAAGGCCCTGGTGCGACTGCGCCTGGAGATGCACCGCCAGGAAATCCGCCATGAATCCGGGCAACTGCTCAATCCACTGACCCGGCTGCGCGCCATGGGCGACAGCCTACAGGGCGGGCTGGGCATCAAGCATGCGCCTTTGTGGGGAATCGGCGCCGTGGTGGTGCTGGGGTTTCTGACCGGCAAAGGGGCCAGGAGCGGTGGCATGAGCCGCCTGATCCGCTTGGGCACCAGCCTGATCCCGCTACTCAAGCTGGCCCTGCAGGGTGCTGCCAGCAAGCGCTGAAGGCTGCACACCGCAGGACTTGCAGATACAGGCCCCACACGGGAAGCTAGGGGCCTGCATCTATCTGGAGTACAGGCCTTGGATTGGCAAACCCTGCTCACCCGCGAACGTCTCGGCAAGACGCTGCACAGCCCCGAAGAGCTGGGCCGCAGCCCCTTTCACAAGGACCATGACCGGATCATTTTTTCCGGTGCCTTTCGTCGCCTGGGACGCAAGACTCAGGTACACCCGGTATCGAGCAACGATCATATCCATACCCGCCTGACCCACTCGCTGGAAGTCAGCTGCGTCGGCCGCTCCCTGGGCATGCGCGTGGGTGAAACCCTGCGTGACCGACTGCCGCAATGGTGCGAGCCGAGCGACCTGGGCATGGTGGTGCAATCTGCCTGCCTTGCACACGACATCGGTAACCCGCCCTTCGGCCACTCTGGCGAAGACGCTATCCGCCATTGGTTCCAGCAGGCCGCAGGCCGTGGATGGCTGGATGCAATGAGCGAGGCCGAACGCGCCGACTTTCTCAACTTCGAAGGTAATGCCCAGGGGTTTCGTGTACTCACCCAACTGGAATACCACCAGTTCGATGGCGGTACCCGGCTGACCTACGCCACCCTTGGCACGTACCTCAAATACCCCTGGACCGCTCGCCACGCAGACGCGCTGGGCTACAAAAAGCACAAGTTTGGCTGCTACCAGAGCGAGCTGCCGCTGCTTGAACAGATCGCTCGTAAACTCGGTTTGCCACAGTTGGAAGAACAACGCTGGGCGAGACACCCGCTGGTGTACCTCATGGAGGCCGCCGACGATATCTGTTACGCCCTGATCGACCTGGAAGACGGTCTGGAAATGGACCTGCTGGATTATCCGGAAGTCGAGTCGCTGCTATTGAGCCTGGTGGGTGACGACCTGCCCGAAACCTATCGACAATTGGGCCCGCAAGACTCACGTCGACGCAAATTGGCGATTCTGCGCGGTAAAGCCATCGAGCACCTGACCAACGCCGCTGCCCGCGCATTTGTCGAGCAACAAGACGCCCTGCTGTCGGGACAGTTGCACGGCGACCTGGTGGAACATATGCATGGCCCGGCCAAGCGCTGTGTGCTCCAGGCCAAAGACATGGCACGCAAAAAGATCTTTCAGGACAAACGCAAGACACTTCACGAAATCGGTGCCTACACCACCCTCGAGATATTGCTCAACGCCTTTTGTGGAGCAGCGCTCGAACAACACGGTGGACGTACGCCTTCGTTCAAGAGCCGGCGCATTCTTGATCTACTGGGCAACAATGCGCCAGACCCTACCGCCTCGCTACACACTTCGTTCTTGCGCATGATCGACTTCATTGCCGGGATGACAGACAGCTATGCCAGTGAAATGGCCCGAGAAATGACGGGGCGCTCAAGCCCGACCTGAAAGAGTCAGGCGAACGGCCAGGCGGTACGAGTGCGACAGTGCCCGAACACCTGGCCAGCGACTCAATTGAAGTAAATTAAAGGAAAACACCCGACACGCTTAAACACAGAGTGTACTTAGCAATACCCCGTTACCAATATCCGGATTGACAATAGTGTATTCCCAGAAGACTTGTAATCCATGCCCGCTATTTAAGTAAGACTTTTCCCATACAGGCTCTACCCACCCTTCTCTTCATGTGCGCTCTCCTATAACTGCGTTAAGGTGCAACCTTACCCATGGCACATTAACTGGAAAGTTCAACATGCACTCAGTTTTCATTGTCGACGATCACCCGGTCATTCGCCTGGCGGTACGAATGCTCTTGGAAAATGAAGGCTATCGCGTTATCGGAGAATCGGATAACGGCGTGGACGCCATGCAGATGGCCCGCGAATGCCTGCCCGACTTGATCATCCTCGACATCAGCATCCCGAGGCTGGATGGCCTCGAGGTGCTGTCGCGCTTCCACTCCATGGCCGTACCGCTGAAAATCCTGGTACTCACCGCACAATCTCCGGCACTCTTCGCTATTCGCTGCATGCATTCCGGCGCGGCCGGCTACGTGTGCAAACAAGAAGACCTGAGCGAATTACTCAGTGCAATTAAGGCAGTACTCTCCGGCTACAACTATTTCCCTAGCCAGGCAATCAACCAGCACCCGGGCGACAACGACCCGCACGAACTGGAACTGTTCAAGCACATCAATGACCGCGAATTGATGGTACTGCAACTTTTCGCCCAAGGCAGAAACAACAAAGAGATAGCCCAAGGCATGTTCCTCAGCAACAAGACCGTCAGCACTTACAAAAAACGCCTGATGCAAAAACTCAAGGCCAATTCGTTGGTGGAACTCATTGAAATGGCCAAACGCAACTCGCTGGTTTGAGGCGGGCCATGCGAAGGTACGGACTCTCACGCTGTCTGTGGAGCATTCTGGCCAGCCTGTGCATGGGGTTGGCGGTACAGGCAGATGAAACCCAACCCAGTTCGTACAACTTGCTCAGCCGTACCCCTCCCGTTCCTTTTTCCCTCGCCCTGGACCCTGCACAACGGCAATGGATCAACCAGAAAGAGACGTTGGTACTTGGCACTTCGGCGCCGGACTATCCCCCCTTCGACATGACCGCCAGTGGCCGTGACTACGAGGGATTGACCGCCGATTATGCCGGTATCCTCAGCAGCACCCTGGGCCTGCCGATCCGTGTACGGCGCTTTGCCGATCGCCAGGAGGCGGTACGCGCCCTGGTGCAGGGCAAGATCGACCTGCTAGGCAGTGCCAACGGCTTTGAAGCTGCCACGCCCGGCGTCGTGCTTTCCCGGCCTTATGCCGTGGACCAACCGGTGCTGGTCACCCGAGAAGACGAAAACCGTCCCCTCGATACCGGCCTCGCCAATCTGCGCTTGAGCATGGTCTACCACTACCTGCCACTGGACGAAATCAGGGCCAACTACCCCGAAGCCAGGATCCAGGCTTACCCTTCCTACCAAAACGCTCTCAATGCCGTGGCCTTCGACCAGGCCGATGTATTTCTAGGCGACACCATCTCCACACACTATATGATCAACCAGGGCCACCTTCAAAACGTCAAGATGGCCAATTTCGGCAAACACGAGCCCGAAGGTTTCAGTTTTGCCGTGCAGCAGAACAATCACGAACTGCTGAAGTTGATCAACGCCACCCTCGAGAACGTCTCCAGCAATACCCGCGAAGCCATTTTCAAGCGCTGGAGCGTTGGCAGCGATGTGCTGTTGACCGATCGCAAGCTTCAGCTCTCGCCGTGCGAAGAACGCTGGTTGAGCAAACACCCGGTGGTGCGAGTCGTGGTCAACGAAACTGCAGCTCCCGTTACCTTCTTCGACAGCAATGGCAACTTTCGAGGTATCGCTGCCGACTTGCTTGAACTGATCCGCCTGCGCACCGGCTTGCGCTTCGAAGTCCAACGCGCCTCAGGTATCAGTGACATGATCGAGCGCCTGAACAACAACCAGGCCGATGTCATCGCCGCCATCGCTCCAAATACCAACGCAAGCAACCTGACCATCAGCCGCCCGTACCTGGAAAATTCCTATGTCCTGTTGACCCGCCAAGGCCCGGACCAACCGGGTGCGGTCGCGCAGCTGAAAGAGCGACGCGTCGCCCTGGTTCGCGGCAGTTCCCTGGCTGACACCCTGTACAAACAGGCGCCCGGTGTGCAACTGGTAGAAACGGAAAGTACCAACAGCGCCGTCTCCCTACTCACCAATGGACACGTCGACGCAGTGGTCACTGCCCTGATCACAGCCAATTTCAGCCTGGCGTCCCAGCGAGGGTTGACCATTCGCGCAACCGTTGGCGCCGAGCCGGCAACCTTTTCCATGGCCACCGCAGGCGCCGCGCCGGAGCTGGCCTCGATCCTGGACAAAGCGCTGCTGAGCATTGCCCCGGAAGAACTGGGGGTGATCAATTCACGCTGGCGAGGCTACCGCACCGAGACCGATGCCTATTGGCACAAATACCAGAACCTGATTTTCCAGGTCATCCTGTGCACCAGCCTGCTGTTGCTCATATCGCTGGCCTGGAACGCCCGCATGCGCCGACAGATCCAGCAACGCAAAGCGGTCGAACGCGCCTTGAGCGATCAGCTTGAATTCATGCGCGCACTGCTTAACGGTACGCCACACCCCATGTATGTGCGTGATCGCGAAGGGATGTTGCAAAGCTGCAACGACAGTTATCTGGAAGCGGTCGAACTGCAGCTGGACGAAGTACTGGGCAAAGGCATCGAGGAAGGCGTGTTGAGCGACATCAACTTTGCCGGCCAGATGCAGAGTGACTACCAGAAAGTCATCAACGAAGGCGTCCCGCTGATTGTTGATCGTCCCTTGCTGCTCAAAGGCAAGGAGCTGACCATCTACCACTGGATCCTGCCGTATCGGGACTCTCTGGGTGAAGTCCAAGGCATCATAGGGGGTTGGATCGATATCAGCGAACGGCGCCAACTGGTTCAGGACCTGCGCCTGGCCAAACAGCAGGCCGATGATGCCAACCGGGCCAAGAGCACCTTCCTGGCTACCATCAGCCATGAAATCCGCACGCCGATGAATGCCATCCTCGGCATGCTCGAACTGACCCTCGAAAAAGCCGGCCAGGGGCACCTGGATCGCTCGGCCGTCGAAGTGGCCTACAACTCTGCCAAAGACCTGCTGGCGCTGATCGGCGACATTCTCGACATTGCCCGTATCGAGGCCGGCCACCTGACCCTGGCACCGGAGCAGGTCAACCTGGTCGACCTGGTGGAGTCGGTCGGCAGGGTATTTGATGGCGTGGCACGGCAAAAGAACGTGCGCCTGCTGCTCAAGATCGCACCCGCCGCCCATTGCAACGTACTGCTGGACCCCTTGCGCTTCAAGCAGATCCTGTCGAACCTGGTCAGTAACGCCATCAAATTCACCGAACAAGGCCAGGTCATCCTGGACCTGGCCCTTGAAACAGACAGCGCGTCAGGCGCCTCGCGCCTGGAGTTGACCGTGCAAGACAGCGGCATCGGTATTCGTGAGCAGGATCAACACCGCCTCTTCCTGCCATTCGCCCAAGCCGATCCTGACAGCGAGTTGGCACGTAGTGGTACGGGCCTGGGCCTGGCAATCAGCCGCGACCTGTGCCACATCATGGGCGGCAGCCTGACGCTGCACAGTGTCTACGGTGAAGGCACCCGTGCGCACATCAGCATGCCATTGACCGGTACGGCCAGTGATCCTGACACCCCGCCCCCCGATACCGAGCCTTGCGCCGCGGTCTCCGGACTGAGGGTGCTGGTCGTCGATGATCATCCCGCCAATCTCTTGCTGATGACCCAGCAATTGAACTACCTGGAGCTACAGCACCGCAGTGCCGACAACGGCCGGGAGGGGCTGGATCTGTGGCGGAGAGAGCCTTTCGATGTACTGATCGTCGACTGCAATATGCCGCATATGAGTGGCTATCAGTTTGCCCAGACCGTCCGCGCGAACGAACTGCAAGCAGGGTTGCCGCGTTGCACGATCCTTGGCTACACCGCCAACGCCCAACTTGAGGTACGTGAGCGCTGCCAGCAGGCGGGCATGGATGATTGCCTGCTCAAACCCATCAGCCTCAAGGCCCTGGGCATGCGCCTGGCCAAAGCCCAACCCCTGCCACCCCGGCAGTCGCCTGCGCCTCTGTTCGATCTACAAGCGCTGGGGCCGGTGGTAGGCGATAGTGCTGCCGACCTGCAGAGACTGCTGGAGAAACTGCACTGCAACCTTGCCAAGGATCGGACCACCCTTGAAGAACTCGACCCGTGTCATCAAGCCGAACAGTTGATGAGCGAGGCACACCGCATGCTGGGCGCAGCGCGGATCATCCAGGCAGACACGCTGATCAATGCCTGCGAACAACTCGAGTCCGCCTGCGAAGCAAAACTGCCCACAGCTACGCTTGAACAGCTTCAGCAACAGCTACTGATTGCCACGACAGCCGTAGAATCGGCGCTTGAACAACACTTGCTCGACAGTGTCGCAAGCGCAGCGACGGCAAAAACCGGATAAAAAAAAACGGCGGCCACTGGGGCCGCCGTTTTTTTCAGGCATCAGGCAACCGGATTGATCGGCTTTTCCGGATACCAGGCGTCCAGCAGCGGGCTGACTTCAATTTTGGTCAGTTCGTTGCGACCTTTGAGCCAGCTTTCAACAGCAGCGCGCTGTTCTTCGCTGACCGAGCCACGCGCAGCCTTGCAGACCAGACCGAAGTCATCGCCGCCAACATAGTCCAGGCCATTGGCATCCATGGCTTCATCGAGGAAAGCATCGAGGAAGGCATCAACGGCTTCGTCGGACAGATCTTCCTTGAACTCCAGGTTCAGCTCAAAACCCAGCTCCTGGAATTCATCCACGCAGAGTTTTTTGCGCAGACGGCGGGAACGGTTAGTGGCCATGAAACAATCCTCTTGAGTATTAACGCGCGGCACTTTACCAGTTTCGCCGCAAGGTTGCCGGAATAAAAGCCGATAAGCCGCCCTTTTGCACTGCCCCATCGGGCCCCGCCTTGGGGCATAATGCGCGCTATATTTTTTATAACCGGGGCCTTCACCTTTTCTCGCTCCGACATTCTCCCCTCGCTCGCAGGGTTTTATTGCACATGATCAAATCTCTTCGCCCTTTTCTGCTCGCCGGCCTGCTGTTGCCAGTAGCGTTCTCCACTCAAGCGGCCGCGATCAACACCACCCTTTCACCGAAGGTCCAGCAAGCGCTGAAAACCAACAAGCTGCAGGATTCGGCCCTGTCGCTGGTAATGCTGCCGTTGAACGGCCCAGGTACTCCCACCGTGTTCAATGCCGACGTGTCGGTCAACCCGGCCTCGACCATGAAGCTGGTCACCACCTACGCCGCTCTTGAGCTGCTCGGCCCGACCCACCAGTGGAAAACCGAGTTCTACAGCGATGGCGCGCTGCGTAACGGCACCTTGCAAGGCAATCTCTATCTCAAGGGTGGCGGCGATCCGAAACTGAACATGGAAAAGCTCTGGCTGTTGATGCGCGACCTGCGTGCCAATGGCGTGCAAACCATCAGCGGCGACCTGGTGCTGGACCGCAGCCATTTCGTGCAGCCCGTGCTCCCTCACTTCAATGACGACGGTGGCGACGTAAACAAGCCCTTCCTGGTCAAGCCCGACTCGCTGCTGATCAACCTCAAGGCCCTGCGCTTCGTGGCCCGCAACGATGGCGGCAAGGTCCGGGTATCGGTCGAACCGCCGATCGCCACGATCCGCATCGATAACCAGGTCAAAGCGGTAAACAGCAAGCAGTGCAGCGGCGATGTGCGCTACAACCCGGTGACCCAGGCCGATGGCAGCGTCAGCGTGACTGTAAGCGGCCAACTGGGTGATGGTTGCAACTCGCAAACTTACCTGTCGCTGCTCGACCACCCGACCTATGCCGCCGGCGCAGTTCGGGCGATCTGGAGCGAACTGGGTGGCACCATCCAGGGGCGTGACCGCATCGACGCCGTGCCAAAGAGCGCTCGCCTGCTGGCCCGCGCCTTCTCGCCGGATCTGGTCGAGATCATCCGCGACATCAACAAGTACAGTAACAACACCATGGCCCAGCAACTGTTCCTGAGCCTCGGTGCGCAGTTCCGTACCGATGCCGACGGCGACGATGCCCGCGCCGCGCAACGCGTGGTGCGCCAGTGGCTGGCGAAAAAGGGCATTACCGCCCCGCACCTGATCATGGAAAACGGCTCCGGGCTGTCCCGTGCCGAACGGGTCAGCACCCGGGAAATGGCCGCCCTGTTGCAAGCGGCCTGGAAGAGCCCCTATGCCGCCGAGTTCATCAGCTCGATGCCACTGGTCGGCATGGACGGTACCATGCGCAAGCGCCTCAAGCGCACCGCCATGACGGGTGAAGCGCATATCAAGACCGGTACCTTGAACACGGTACGCGCCATCGCCGGTTTCAGCCGCGACAGCAACGGCAACACCTGGGCCGTGGCGGCGATCCTCAACGACCCCAAGCCCTGGGGCGCCTCGGCAGTCCTCGACCAGGTATTGCTGGACTTGTACCGCCAGCCAAAACTGGTCAATAGCACCGCAGCCGTACAACCCTGAGATGACGGCTCAGGGCAGCTCGGCCTCGACCCTGTCGCGGCCGCCCTGCTTGGCCGCATAAACCCCGGAATCGGCGCGCAGCAGCAAGGCATCGGCGCCCTCCCCCGGGCGCCAGCCGGCCACACCGAAGCTGGCGGTGACAATGCCCACCCCTTCCACCGGCACACTGCGCAGCCCCTGCCACAACTCCAGGGCCAGCGAGTGCGCCTGGACGACATTGCTGCCCGGGCACAACACCATGAATTCCTCACCACCCAGCCGACAGAACACGTCGGTGCGCCGCAGCCGGTGGTTGATGCGCTGGCACAAGCTGCGCAGCACATGATCGCCCACTGCATGGCCGAACTGATCGTTGACCCGCTTGAAATGGTCGATGTCCAGCATGATGACGGCCAGGTCCTGCTGGTCGCGATGGGCACGCTCCAGTTCCGCCTTGAGCCGCTCCTGGAAATAGCGTCGGTTGTGGATGCCGGTCAAGGCATCCGTCACTGACAGCGCGCGCAGCTCTTCCTCGACCCGTTTGAGATCGGATATATCCGTGACATAGCCGTGCCAGAGTGTCCCCCCATCATCCGTCGGCTCCGGGGTTGCCTCCCCCCTGACCCAGCGTAACCCGGCCAGTGGCAACAACACCCGGTACTCTTCGCGCCAAGGGGTCAGGTGCTCGGCCGAATACCGTATCGACGTACGCACCCGTCCCAGGTCATCCGGATGAATGCGATCGAACACCGCCGTGGCATCCAGGCGCAACAGACTGGGCTCGATTTCGTAGATATCCCGCAGCCCTTCGCTGGCATAGCTGAAACAGGAGCTGCCATCCGGACGGAGACTGAACTGATAGATACCACCGGGCACCTCGGCACTGAGCTTGTCGAGCAGCCGGTCACGGGCTGCCAGGGCATCATGGATACGCTTGCGCTCGGTGACATCGATGCAAATCGCCAGGTGCCCCACCCACAGGCCATGCTCATCCAACACTGCCGTCACCAGCATGTTGGCCAGCAGGTGGCTGCCGTCCTTGCGCTGCAGCGTCCACTCACCCGGTTCACTGCCGCCTTCCTGGATAGTTTCGGCGAACATTGCCTGGGCCAGGCTGACCTCGCGGCCATAACGCACGCTCAAGGCCCTGGCTCGCTGCTGCAACTCCTCGGGCGATACCAGGGCTTCCAGAGTGAGGCTGCCCACGGCTTCCGCGCTGGTGTAGCCCAGCATGCGTTCAGCACCGGCATTGAACGTGCTGATCATCCCGCGCAGGCTGGTGGCGATGATCGCAACCTGAGTCGCAGCATCCAGCACACTGCGCAATTGATTGTGGGTATTGCGCAAGGATTGTTCGCTGACGCGCAGTTCGCCAGTGCGCTGCTCGACCAACGTCAGGGCGCGCTGACGCTGGCTGAACAGACTGAACAGCAAGGCACTGAGCATCAGGCTGAGCAACCCACCGAGAAACACCACCGCAGTCACCGCCGACGACCGATTGGCCTGCATGAACGCCAGGCTCGGGCGAATATCCAGCTGATAGTCGTGATCTGCCAGATGCAGCAGGTGGCTGGCGGCCAGCGTCGTCGTTGCGCCCTGGTTGTCGGACTGGAACAGTACCTCATGCTGGGTGTCCGGCCCCGTCAAGTCGCGGATACGCACCACCAGATTGTCCTGGGCGGCGCTTGGCAACCCCTCGGCCATCAACTGGCGCATGCTGATGACCGCCATGACATAGCCTTGCGGTTCTCGCGCAAGTTGCTGAGCCGCGAACACCGGGGCAGCCATCAGAACGCCACGGGCATAGGCCGGATCAACATCGGTAAGCGTCAGTGGCGCTGACACCGCCATGCTACCCGGTGCCGAAGCTCGCGCGAGGGTGTCCTGGCGCTGGGCCTGGGACAGCAGGTCCAGGCCGAATGGCTGACGTTGCCAGGCCAAAGCCTGGGTAAACAATACCGGGTAGTAATAGGGCCGCTCGGGTGAAGCCCGCAAGGCACCGCTGTCGGTCAGTTGAAGGATTTCATAGCGCAGACCCAAGGCCTTGCTGGCGCGCTGCTCGAAGTCGTTACGCTGCGCCGCAAACACTCGCGGCGCCCACGAATAGGCCTGGGTGCGATGCAATAGCGGCCGTGCATAGCCATTGAACTCTTCAAGGGTGATTTCGTTGGCAAAAACGAAAAACCGGCGCAAGCCATCCAAGCGCTGCACCTGATCCTCGAAGCGTTCTTCGATACGGCTGTAGCGCTCACTGGCGAGCAACTCGAAGCGTTGACGCAACTGCTGCTGATACAACTCGTGAGTGGCCAGCGCCAGTAACGCAGTCAACAGTCCACCGGCTATCAGTGCCACAAGGGCAACCAGCCAGGCAGACACTTCTTCGCTGACAAAGCCGAGCATTTTTGGACGAACGCCATGCATCGACATAGACAACACTCATAACGCCAGCATGCAGCGTTTCCCGGACCCACCTTCAGTTATAGCCATTAGCCATTAATGAAGCAATGAGGCCCGGGAAAGATCCCTGCTCAGCGTGCCTGGATGCGCCAGGCTCGATGGATCTTGGTGTTGCGGGCGAAGTCGGGGTCCAGGGTCTGGGCCGTGATTTCTTCTACCGCATAGCGCTCGGCCAGACGTTCGTCGAGCTGGAACTTGCGGAAGTTGTTGGAGAAGTACAGCACCCCACCCGGCGCCAGGCGGGCCACGGCCAGGTCAAGCAGTTCGACATGGTCACGCTGGACGTCGAACACACCTTCCATGCGCTTGGAGTTGGAGAACGTCGGCGGGTCGATGAAAATCAGCTCGAACTCGTCGCGGCAAGCTTGCAGCCAGGCCATGACATCGCCTTGCTCCAGGCGGTTCTTGTCGGAGAAACCGTTGAGCGACAGGTTGCGCCGGGCCCAGTCCAGGTAGGTGCGCGACAGGTCGACGCTGGTGGTGCTGCGCGCTCCGCCCTTGGCCGCGTGAACGCTGGCAGTGGCGGTATAGCAGAACAGGTTGAGGAAGCGCTTGCCGGCCGCCTCGCGCTGGATGCGCATGCGCATCGGGCGATGGTCGAGGAACAGGCCGGTGTCGAGGTAGTCAGTCAGGTTGACAAGCAACTTCACGCCGCCTTCGCTGACCTCCAGGAACTGGCCCTGGGTGCTCTGACGCTCGTATTGGCGGGTGCCGCTCTGACGTTCGCGACGCTTGACCACCACTCGGCTCTGGTCGATGCCCAAGGCCTGGGGAATGGCGGCCAGCGCATCGAACAGCCGGGCCTGGGCTTTCTCCGGGTCTACCGAGCGAGGCGCGGCGTACTCCTGGACGTGGACCCAGTCCTGGTAAAGGTCGATAGCCAGCGCGTACTCGGGCATATCGGCGTCATACAGCCGGTAACAACTGACTTGCTCACGCTTGGCCCACTTGCCCAGTTGCTTGAGATTCTTCTGCAGGCGATTGGCGAACATCTGCCCGCCTTCACTCAGGCGCGCAGGTTCGCTGGCCACTGCGGCAGGAGAACGCTGGACTTCACTGCCATTGCCAGTGTTATCGCGCTCAGGCTGGCGGCGCTCACCGGTGACGAACTGATCCGGCTGGACCTTGATCAGCAACAGTTTGCACGGCAATGCGCCGTTCCAGAAGGCGTACTGCTTGTGGCTGCGGATACCCATGCGCTTGCCCAAGTCCGGGGCACCGGTAAATACCGCCGCCTCCCAGTTCAAGCAGGCCTGGCGCAGGCGCTCGCCCAGGTTCTGGTAGAGATACAGCAGGCTGGCTTCGTCACCCAGGCGTTCGCCGTAGGGTGGGTTGCAGATCACCAGGCCTTTCTGATTCTGGTCGGGACGCGGCTCGAAGGTGCCGACTTCACCCTGGTAGATCTTCACCCAGTCGCTCAAGCCCGCACGTTCGACGTTGTTGCGTCCTGGCTGGATCAGCCGAGGATCGGCCTCGTAACCGCGAATCCACAGCGGCGGTCGCGCCAGGCCGGCCTGGGCCCGGGCCAGCGCCTCGTCGTGCAGCTTGCGCCACAGCGCCGGCACATGGCCAAGCCAGGCGCTGAAGCCCCAGCGCTCGCGCTTGAGGTTAGGGGCGATGTCGGCGGCAATCATCGCTGCCTCGACCAGGAAGGTACCCACACCGCACATCGGGTCGGCCAGGGCGCCGCCTTCGGCGGCAATGCGCGGCCAGCCGGCACGAATCAGAACGGCGGCAGCCAGGTTTTCCTTGAGCGGTGCGGCGCCTTGCTGCAAGCGATAGCCACGCTGGTGCAAGCTGTGACCGGAAAGGTCCAGGGAGAGAATGGCTTCGCCGCGCTCCAGGCGCAGGTGAACGCGCAGGTCCGGGTTGAGCTTGTCGACCGACGGCCGCTCGCCATCGCGAGTACGCAGCTTGTCGACAATGGCGTCCTTGACCTTGAGGGCACCGAAGTGGGTGTTATCGATACCCGAGCCATGACCGCTGAACTCCACCGCCAGCGAGCCGCTCGGCTCCAGGTGATCCTGCCACTCGACGTCGTGGATACCGTCGTACAGGTCATCGGCGTTCTTCATGTTGAAGCGCTTGAGCACCAGCAACACGCGGTTGCCCAGGCGTGACCACAGGCACAACCGGTAGGCGGTTTCCATGTCGGCCGAGCCGCGAATGGCGGAGGTGTGCTCGCGCACCTCTTCAAGGCCAAGGCCGCGGGCTTCTTCGGCAAGCAGGCCTTCAAGGCCTTTGGGGCAGGTAAGGTAGAGTTCGAAACGGTCCGACATGAGGTATCCAGTGCCTTGAGCAAAAAGTGGAGGGCAAGCGCATTGCCCTGCCGATGTTTAATCGAACGCCTTTCCAGCGAGCGCTCGAATGGCACTGCATCAGTGCCGGGCCACCCGGAAAACCGACCTTTTACCTAGGGTAAAAAGTCTTTGATTGCCGGGCAGAATGAAAATTTCACGATTTACAGGGTGAAAAATGACCCTTCGTCGTATTAGCTGCCTTGTTACAAATTATCACCCAGCAATGGCCAAGTGACTTCAATTCTTATCAAACCCTGATCATAGCGGGCTTTGCGTCTGAACCTGCTCCGACGCAAATATTTACTTATCACGTGACCCTCACAAAGGTTACGTCCTTATGACAAAACGATCATTCACACTGTGTCGTGCATTGGTTAGAACTCATCTCAGGTTGTCACCGCAACGGGGCAACACTTTCGCTCGCGACGCCGGCAGCGAGCGCAAACCGGCAGAACGATTCTGCCCGGCCTCCTAGAGGCCGACGGGACATTACAGTCAACAAGTGAGGGCAACACCCTATGAGAAGACTTAAGCGTGATCCGTTGGAACGAGCATTTTCACGTGGCTACCAATATGGGGTCACCGGCAAATCCCGCGAGCTTTGCCCCTTTACTCTACCGTCTGTACGCCAGGCATGGATCAATGGCTGGCGCGAAGGACGCGGCGACAACTGGGACGGTATGACCGGCACTGCGGGTATTCATAGACTCAACGAACTTCACGCCGTTGGCTGAACGAGGATCTGAATTCGATTAACCATGCGCGCCCCATCCGGGCGGCGGGCTAAGGCCCAGGGGCCCCTTCAAGGGGCCCTTTTTTATGCCCGCGCTGTTAGCGTGGCATGGCGGCGATAGCGTCGACAGCCTCGCGAATCAGCGCAGGCCCCTTGTAGATGAACCCCGAGTAGATCTGCACAAGGCTGGCGCCCGCAGCGATTTTTTGCGCGGCATGCTTGCCCTCGGTGATTCCGCCTGCAGCGATGATCGGCAACTTGCCGCTCAGCTCGCCAGACAGCACCTTGACGATATGAGTACTCTTCTCCAGCACCGGCGCCCCCGACAAGCCACCAGCCTCATCGCCATACGGCAGGCCTTCGACCCCTTCGCGGCCCAGGGTGGTGTTGGTGGCGATCACCGCGTCCATGCCCGATTCGGTCAAGGCACTGGCCACCAGCGCTGTTTCTTCATCGTTCATGTCTGGGGCGATCTTGATCGCCAGGGGTACATGCTTGCCGTACTGTGCGGCCAGATGCCCACGGCGTTCGGCCAGGGCGTCGAGCAACTGCTTGAGCGAATCGCCAAACTGCAGGCTGCGCAGGCCCGGGGTGTTCGGCGAGCTGACGTTGACGGTGATGTAGCTGGCGTGGTCGTAGACCTTGTCCAGGCAGATCAGGTAGTCGTCCACCGCACGCTCGACCGGGGTGTCGAAGTTCTTGCCGATGTTGATACCCAGTACGCCCCGGTACTTGGCCGCCCGAACCCGATTGATCAGGTTGTCGACCCCCAGGTTGTTGAAGCCCATGCGATTGATGATTGCTTCGGCCTCAGGCAGTCGGAACAGCCGCGGCTTGGGATTGCCCGGCTGCGGACGGGGTGTCACCGTACCGATCTCGACAAAACCGAAACCCAACTGGGCAAAGCCGTCGATAGCCGCACCGTTTTTGTCCAGCCCTGCCGCCAGCCCCACCGGGTTGGCGAATTCCAGGCCCATGACCGTCACCGGCACAGAAGCCGGGGCTTTGGTCAGTATCCCGTTCAGGCCCAGGCGGCCACCGGCGCCGATGAGGTCCAGGGACAGGTCATGGGAAGTCTCCGGGGAGAGCTTGAACAGCAGCTGGCGGGCCAGGGTATACATGGGCGGGCTTAGCTCGACGTGAGTGAGGGGGGCGATTATAGCCGTGGCGTCGTCCGGGGGACAGGGCCGCCTTGGCATATGCGTTGCTTTATCGACAGTAACGCCAGCCACGCAAACGGCACGGCCTGACCCTCGATACAGGCGCAATACTGTGAAAAACGACTTCCCCGCTACTCCCCTGGCCTGGGTCAACGGCAGCGATGCGCCCGAGAAGCACAGCCTGGACATCGGCTTCATGGCCCTGAGCGACTGTGCCTCGGTGGTGGTCGCCGCTACCCAGGGCTTTGCCCAGCCCTATGGGCTGACCCTCAACCTCAAGCGCCAGAGCTCCTGGGCCGGGTTGCGCGACAAACTGGCCAGCGGCGAGCTGGATGCCGCCCACAGCCTGTACGGGCTGATCTATGCAGTACACCTGGGCATTGGCGGCACCAGTGCCACCGAGATGGCCGTGCTGATGGGACTGAACCAGAACGCCCAGGGCATCAACCTGTCCTCGGCGCTGCAACGCCAGGGCGTGACCAGTCCCGAGGCACTGGAGCGTTTCGTGCACCAAAGCAGCACAAAACTGACCTTTGCCCAGACCTTCCCCACCGGCAACCACGCCATGTGGCTGTATTACTGGCTGGCCAGCCAAGGCATCCATCCGCTGCACGACGTCAACAGCGTGGTGGTGCCTCCGGCACAGATGACCGTCCACCTGAAGGCCGGGCGCATCGACGGCTTCTGCGCCGGCGAGCCGTGGTCGGCCGATGCTGTCGAACAGGGCAACGGCTTCACTTTGGCCACCAGCCAGTCGATCTGGCCCGATCACCCGGAAAAGGTCCTCGGTTGCACCCGCGCCTTTGTCGAGCAGTACCCCAACTCGGCCCGGTCGCTGGTCATGGCAATTCTGGCCGCCAGCCGCTTTATCGAACACAGCCCGGACAACCGCCACAGCACAGCACAACTACTCAGTGGCAAGGCCTACCTGGATGCGCCGCTCTCGAGCATCGAACCGCGCTTGCTCGGCGACTACCATGATGGCCTGGGCAATCACTGGCACGATCCCCGCGCCCTGTGCCTGCACGATCAGGGGCGCGCCAATCTGCCCTACCTTTCCGATGGCATGTGGTTCATGACCCAGTTCCGTCGTTGGGGCCTGCTACGCGAAGACCCGGACTACCTCGGCGTGGCCCGGCAGGTACAACAATTAGCGCTGTACCGCGACGCCGCCACTGCCCTCGGGGTGCCCTGCGATGCCCGGAACATGCGTAGCAGCCAATTGATCGACGGTATCCTGTGGGACGGCAGCGACCCGTCCGCCTATGCCCGAGGCTTTCGCCTTCACGCGCTGGCCGACTCGCCCGCTGCACTGGCCCAGCACTGACAGGGAGACGCCACGATGTTGCGAATCCTGTTGATCGATGACACCGAGAAAAAAGTCGGGCGCCTGAAGGCGGCGCTCGTCGAAGCCGGCTTCGAAGTAATCGAAGAGTCCGGGCTGACAATCGACTTGCCGGCGCGCGTCGAAACGGTGCGTCCGGACGTCGTGCTGATCGATACCGAGTCACCCGGCCGGGATGTCATGGAACAAGTGATCCTGGTCAGTCGCGACCGGCCACGGCCGATCGTGATGTTCACTGATGAACATGACCCTGGGGTCATGCGCCAGGCAATCCAGGCCGGAGTCAGTGCCTATATCGTCGAGGGCATCCACGCGGCCAGGCTGCAGCCGATCCTGGACGTGGCCATGGCCCGCTTCGAGAGCGACCAGGCGCTCAAGGCCCAGCTTCAGGCACGCGACCAGCAACTGGCTGAACGCAAACGCATTGAACTGGCCAAGGGGCTGCTGATGAAAATGAAAGACTGCAATGAAGAGCAGGCCTATACCCTCATGCGCCGCCAGGCGATGAGCAAGCAACAGAAGCTGATCCAGGTGGCCGAACAGATCATCGCGATGAGCGACCTGCTTGGCTGAACTGGCGTTGGCCCGGCTCTTGCTAAAACTTCTCTACAGGTAGCCAACGGCGGTTGCCCCTTCACGACAAAGACGTCGCTCCCCACTCGCACCAGCGGGTCGGGTGGCGACGTCTTTTTCGTTTCTGCCCCTAGAGGGCGCGACCTGCAGTGCAATGTTCAACGAGGTGTTCGATGAATACGAGTTTCTGGAAGTCCGGGCATATCCCCACCCTGTTCGCCGCCTTTTTGTACTTCGACCTGAGCTTCATGGTCTGGTACCTGCTGGGCCCCCTGGCGGTGCAGATCGCCACCGACCTGCAACTGACCACCCAACAACGCGGCCTGATGGTGGCCACACCGATCCTGGCGGGGGCCTTTCTGCGCTTTGTCATGGGCGTTCTGGTGGATCGCCTGTCGCCCAAGACCGCCGGCCTTATCGGCCAGGTGATTGTCATCGTGGCGTTGTTCTGTGCCTGGAACCTGGGCGTCCACAGCTATGAGCAGGCGCTGCTACTGGGTGTGTTCCTGGGCGTGGCAGGCGCCTCCTTTGCCGTCTCGCTGCCGCTGGCCTCGCAGTGGTACCCGGCCCAGCATCAGGGCAAGGCCATGGGCATTGCCGGCGCCGGCAACTCCGGCACGGTGTTCGCCGCCCTGCTAGCGCCCGTGCTGGCCGCGAGCTTTGGCTGGAACAACGTATTCGGCTTTGCCGTGATCCCCCTGGTATTGACCCTGGTACTGTTCGGCCTGCTTGCCCGCAACGCGCCTCAACGCCCCAAACCCAAGGCCGTGGCCGATTACCTCAAGGCTCTGGGCGACCGGGACAGCTGGTGGTTCATGTTTTTCTACAGCGTCACCTTTGGCGGTTTCATCGGCCTTGCCAGCGCCCTGCCCGGCTACTTCAACGACCAGTACGGCCTGA
>RCUI01000067.1_pt1 | contig 39101 bp, 52 predicted proteins | sample 2166121 | NCBI WGS metagenome assembly RCUI01 (sample SAMN09932700, study PRJNA488358) | compost metagenome | feature: garden; material: soil; isolation source: compost soil in succinic acid-enriched culture | place: Germany: Experimental Botanical Garden Goettingen | collected 2016-01-27
CGATCCCCCATTCTATACGTATAGAATGGGGGATCGGTGTATACACCCTTTGCCCTAGGATCATTTAGGGGCATGGGTGTATATAGGTACGGGCTTTGGGTGCATAGGGATAGAGGGCTATGGGTGTATATATACACCTATTGCCCTAGGGCATGATGCCCCTTGCCACTGAGGATGACAGACGGGAGACTCATATCGGAATGAGCCTAGGTGATGGCCAACAGACCAGAAAGGATCGACAAACGCCTATACACCCCAAGGACCAGGCAGGGTCCTTTCTACGGGGCTATCGCGCCTAACCCGCATGCAGCAAGGGCTGCAGCGCATAGGGGTAAGGACAGCGATCGGCGCGGGGACAGAGTGGCGGATAATGTGGCGCTTCGCGCCGCTGTTTGTTTGTACCTTTGCCCTTTTGACCTATTGTACAAAGGTACATTTGTACGTATATTGATGACCTCAACCATTACAGGAGGTGCCGACCATGGCTGCACAAGTTTGGTCAATCTTGAACCAGAAAGGCGGTACGTCGAAAACGACCACCGCAACCAACCTGGCTAGCTGCCTGGCTGTCGCTCACGGCAAGCGCGTCTTGCTGGTCGACCTTGACCCGCAAGGCTCTGCAAGCGACTGGGCCGCCTCTCGCGGCGAAGCGGACAGCGACCCTGGCGTCATCCCGACCGTTGCCATGGGCAAGGCCTTAGCGCGCGACCTGCCGCGCATCACCGCTGGCTATGACTACGTGCTTATCGATGGCGTGCCGCAAATCAGCGAATTGACTGCAGCCGCGATCAAGGCCGCCGACCTGGTGCTCGTACCAGTCCAGCCAAGCCAGTACGACATTTGGGCATGCGGCGACCTGGTCAGCTTGATCAAGGACCGCCAGGAGATTGCCGACGGCAAACCGGTGGCTGCGATGATGATCGCCCGAGCAATCCCCAATACCGTCATCGAGCGCGACGCTCGCGAAGCGCTGGAAGGCTTCGAGCTTCCCATCCTCAAGGCCCAAACGCACCAACGCCAATCCTACGTGCGCGGTGTTGACTCCGGCCGCAGCGTAATGGACCTGCCGGCCGACGATAAGGCCCGCCTTGAGATTGAAGCCCTTACCCTTGAACTGATGAGCCTGAGCCAATGACCGGAAAACTAGCAACCACTCGACCAGGCAAGCCGGCGCAAGAGTCAGTAGCCAAGCACGTCGAGCGCGCCACTCGCGCCGTAACCTCGGAAACCGAGGAGAAGCAGCTCAAGGTGATCGTGCCGACCAAGTTCCACAAAGGCACGAGCGACATTAAAAACATGTCGACCGACAGCGTGGCAGTCAAATACCTGGTAATCGAGGCGCTCGAGGACCTTTTCAAAAAGTACGAGCGTGGGGAGGGTCACTACAGCATCGACGACCAGGAGGAGCTGGCGCGTCGATTGAAGTCATTGAAGTGATAGAGACGCCCGGCAGCGGCTGCAACCGCTAACCGGGCAAGGACCGATAGACCTAGGGGGTTAACCATGTCCAAACGCGACTATACCACAGTGCGCAGCATGAGCCTGCGCGATGCAGTAGACCCAGCCAACCGCGCCAAGGTGCGCGCCTACTTCGAGCAAGAGTGCTGCCTGATCGCCTGGCACGGCTTCCTGCGCTCGATCGGGGAGGCTACCCAGTGAAGCGCACCGACGACCCGACCGGCCTGCAGTTCCTCTTTACCGGAATCGTGGCCATTGCCCTCGGCGCGCATCTGGCGTGGGTGTTCCTGCACCGCCTCTACACGCAGCGCTTCGACCACCAGGACGCCACCAACAAGGACGACCAACAATGAAAACCCTTTCTGCAGCTGCACTCCTGGTCGCGCTGGCGATCGCCGCCACCACGACGGCACACGCGCGCGACTGCGACATAGACCGCGACGGGCGCAAAGACGCTACGTGCGGCGGGCCTGACCGCGACCTCGACAACGACGGGCGCACCGACGCCCGGTTCGGCGGCCCCGACCGTGATATCGACAACGACGGACGCACCGACGCCAAGTTCGGCGGGCCTGACCGGGACCGCGACAACGACGGCCGAACCGACGCAACGTTCGGCGGCCCCGATCGCGACCTCGACAACGACGGACGCACCGACCGCCGATTCGGCGGGCCTGACGACCGCTGGGGGCGCTGACATGGCCATTACCATTAAGGTGTGCATGAGCTGCAGCGCCTACCAGGCGCGAGCCATGCGACTTGGCGTGACCGCCAGCAGCGCCGAGAGCGCCAAAGCTGCAGCCATGGCCGTATGCCGCAAGCTGGGCGCCGACCCCGAGCTGCTCGAGCAGATTCCCAGCGACCCAATGACCACCACCTACACCCATCCGCACCAGGAGCAACCAGCATGAGCCATATCGAAAAGATGCAGAAAGCCGCCCGGATTTCCGACCTCGAGCTCTACGACCTGGTCGTCGCCATGTACCCCGAGAAATTTGCCGCGCGCGACGAAGCGGGTGACGACTTGTGGGACGAAGTCATGCAGTTTGTCGAGGAGGAGCTTTGCGGCGAGCTCCTGCAGGACGAGCAAGGCCTGCGCGAGCTGCTCGGCCGGGTACTCTTAATGACCCACCCCATCGGCAGCGCGCTCTCGGGCAAGCTGTACCACGCACTCGGCACCGTACAGGTCGAAGGCGATCAGGTCCGCATGATGGCCGCCGCTAAAAGCGAGCTGGTGCACCAGGAGCAACCAGCGTGACCGACTTCATTTTTGATGTGCATCACGTAGCGCGCGACCTTGATCGAAGCCTGATAGTTCGGTGCCCGCACTGCCAGGACGTGCTTGGCATCGAGGGCATCGAGCTCGACGAAGTCCAGGGCGAGCAGTACCAGTGCCACCGCTGCGACGGCTGGCTCGAAGTCAGCAGCGATGCCCGCATGATCAAGGGAGAGCTGCCAGCCAACAAAGGCGACCCCGAGGCCTAATGTAGCCCGCCCCACAAGCCCGCCAACTCGGCGGGCTTTTTGTTACCCTGCGCGCCATCACGCAATGGAGATACGCGCAGCATGAAAGCAAAGCCCCTTCTAATCGGCCTCGGCGTCGCCGCCCTGGTCATCCTCGGATTCAACGACCTGGCCAACAAGGACGCCAACGCGCTCGAGCGCGTGAGCGACCGCGTCGGCCTGCAGGTCAATTGCAGCGTGGACAAGCTCGACGGCCAGCGCTGGGGCGCGTGCCGCTACCAGAACGGCGCGCCGGCAAGCGCCTGGCTCGACCGGGACGGCACCTGGATTGCCGGCAACGGCGGCGCGATCAAGGTCGTCGACCGCCTGGCCAGCGTCAGCGACCTGCAGGGGCTCCCGCCTGTGATGCGCGACTACGTGAAGCCGCCCGCCATGCCCGCCGCCCTGTTCGAGTAGCGAGCACCAGGAACGAAAAAAGCCCCCACCGCCGCGAGGCAGTGGGGGCTTTTTCATTCCAGCGGCACAGAGGCCTCAATCGTGCAGCGGTAGCTCTGTCCTCGGCTGCCACGCTCTGTAACCTTGTCGATCGACCACTGCTGGCGCATGAAGCTGGGCCAGCTGTCATCGAGCACGACCAGGCCCTCGGCGCCGTAGCCTGGATTACCAGGGCAATCAATCTGCACCTTGTACGCGCTGCGCTTGATCTTGCGCAGCTCACCCTCGCCGGCATCCTTTGCCTCGGCTTCGTTCTGGTAGCGCTGGCGCACCTTTTTGAAAGGCTTCTCGCCAGTTTCGACCACCTTTTCCTTGCCGGCCGCCGCATCCCACCAGGTCGTGCGCGTGCCCTTGAACTTGGCGCGGCTGTCGTCGTCCAGGGACGCCTGGATAAACGCCGAATCCCCCGGCCTGTTGTCGTTCGTGACCGAGATAGTCATCACCGGCATGGTTTTGCCCGACAGTGACTTGAGCTGGCCGCGGCGAGCCATGACATACAGCTCGTTAACCGGCTTCGTGACGGCGTCGTACTGCCGCGCGATCCTGGTCAAGAACCCCATGTCAGTCTCATTCGACTGGTCGACATGCTCGATCTTGATCGCGTCCAGCTCGGGCGCAATCCGCGGCGAGAACCCGTGACGACCGGCGAGCTCGCGGAACACCGCGCCCAAGGTCGTCGGGCCGTAGCTGGCCGAGCGGCGCGCCTTGAATTCCGTCTCGTCGGCGACCTTGAACGGGGCGGCCGTGGCCACAATCTGCAGCTGCGACGGGAACAGTTGCGGCGTTACGCGCGTAACGACGAACTGGCCAGCGTCGACCAGGCCGGATTCCTTGTAGCCGCGCCGAAAGCCGATTTTCTCGTCGACGCTTGGCAGCCCCTCGATGCCCTCAGTGCTCACCGTCAACCTGAGGGTGTCCGACTGGACCCCCGCCGCGTCGACGTACTCCCAGTCGATCAACCGGGAGTTGATCAGCCCAGCATTTGCGCCCGTCACCTCGACGGCCGGCGTGTACCCCAACGACATAAATCCCCCTTAATCCCAAGCCCGGACCGGTGCAGCGTTCGCTGGCGCCGCCTCGAGCTCGGGCAGTAGCACCCACAGCCCCGAAGGCAGCACCGGCCCGTGCTCGGCCAGCGTTTTGTTGAGCAGCCAGAAAGCCTCCTCGGCCGCGTCATCCGACCGGCCGAGCTCGCGGTAAAGCAGGACGTTGGCCGAGTCCCCCGCGATGGTGCGGACCCTACGCATTTACGAACTCCTGCAGCTCGAGCGACCACTCGAGCAAGGTCGCCGTGCCGTCATCCAGGACGCGCTTTTGGTTCTCGCTGACGTCATCGATACGCCAGCGACCCCACACGCGACCCACGCCGTCGACCAGCGGGTAAGGCTTGCGGGCGTCGGCCATGGCGCGCAGCTCGTCGAGCTTAGCCATGCCTTCCGCCCATTGCGCTTTGCCCGTCAGCCTCAGCGTTTCAAGGCCCTGCCCGGTGTTGTGCGACTTGGGCTTACTGCTGATGATATCCAGGCTCACCCAGCCGCCCGACGTCTTGCGGTCGAGCGTCTCATAGGGAAAGTTGGTGGACAGGCCGAAAATGAACTCCCCGAGCGCCATTTGCTGCGCCATGCTCAATCACTCCCATCGGTCAAAGACGAACTACGTCGCACCGCCAGCTGATCGGCGCCGCCAAGCATTGGCAGCAGCTCGGCCTTGAGCCTGGCGATAATCTTGTCGGCCTGTAGCTTGTCGTAGGCCGGGTCGCCGCTGGGCTGCATGGTGATTTGCGGTGCGAAGTTGATTTCCTTGCGCTCCTCGCTGCTTTTCACCACTGCCGCGGCCGTCTCCTCAGGCGATTTCAGCTTGTCGGCCACACTGCCAACCGCGCTACCGACTTTGTCACCAATCCAGGACCCGAGCTCACTGCCGGCAATGCCGCCAATGGCTGCGCCAACAGCAGTACCGATGCCGGGCAGAATCATCGTGCCGATGGCCGCGCCGGCAGCCGCGCCACCCCAGCCGCCCGCCATCCCACCAACAGCGCCGCCAACCTGGCCAGCGTCACCTTTCTGGATGCCATCAGCGGCCTCTGCCACGCCGCTCAACAGCATGAGCGGCGTCGCCGCCTTGCCCAGCAGCTTCACCGCGCCCCCGCCCAGCCCAGCGGCCTTGCCGAGCATTCCCGGCGCCTTTTCAGCGACCGCGGCCGCCGACAGCGCAGCACCAGGTGCCGCGAGAGGCGCTGCGCCGGCACCGGCTGGCACAAGCGACAGCGTCGGCTTGAGCGCACCAGGTACTGCACCAGGTGCAGCGATCGGCGCCACGCCGGCAGCCTTCGGCACAAGCGAAAGAGCCGGCCTTGCCGCACCTGCAGCTGCTCCTGGTGCAGCACCAGGAACAACCGGCCCGACGATGGTTAGCGCCTTGCCCGCTATGGGCGCCGCTGGGGCCGCTGCAGGCCTCAGAAACTCCCCAGGCCTGGAACTGATCGGCCTGGCCATCGAAGGCGCAGCAGGCGCCGGCATGGCGACCTCAGCGAGCCCAGCAAGGGCCAGCAGCGGCGCCATGACCTTACCGCCCGCGCTCGAGAGCCTGGCCAGGCGCCCACCCTTGGCCGCCGTAGCGGCCGCAGCGCCTCCCCTGCCACCTGCAGCAGCGCCTCGACCTGCAGCAGCACCAGGGCCGCCGCCAAGGCCGCCCATCGTTGCATTGAGCCGAGCCACTGCAGCGTTTGCCACCGTCGCCGTTTGCGCCGTCCTGGCGTCCAGCTTGGCCCTGGCCAGCGCACCGCGGTTGGCGCCCTGGCCGAACATCAGGCCGACATACTTCATGCCGATAGCGCCCAGCTTGAGCGCTGTCAGGCCGGCCGCGGCGACGGCAATGGCGCCCGTGATGCCGGGGAACGTCTCAGCGGCCCAGCTCAGGCCGTCGACCATGGCGCCGAGCGGCGTCAGCACCGCATTGAGTGCCGGCAGCATGGCATTGCCCACCAGCGTAGAGAGCCTGGTCAGCTTGGCCGTGAATGAGTTCCAGCCGGTGCGCGAGGTGTTCGCCACCCCGGCCGCCTCCTGCATCATCGAGCCTTGTTCGCCGATCGCAGACGTCGCGTATTTGCTCTTGTCCTTGACCATGTCGAAGGCGCGTTGCACTTCGCCCAGGTTCTGCAGCAGCGGCTGGATAGCGCCGATCGATTCCGACCCGAAAAGCTGGGTGGCGACCGCCGCCTGCTCCTCGACGGGCTCGGCGCGAATCGCCTCGAGCACCTTCATAATCGTTTCTGGCGCGTTGCCCTGCATGTCCTTGGCCAGGTCCTCAGGCGTGAACCCGAGTTTTTCCCAAACCTCCTTTTGCCCCTTGGTCGCCGCCTCGCCCTTAGTCAGCGCCGCGGTGAAGTTCTTAAAGCCAGTACCGGCGATTTCCTTCTCGGTGCCAGGGTTTAGGAACGCCGCCGAAAGCGCAGCCGACTGCTCAGGCGTCAGGCCCGAGGCCTTACCAACCGCGCCGTAACGCTTGACCACCGACGCAATATCGGCGGCCGTGGCGTTGAAGTTGTTCCCGAGGTAGTTGGTCGAGTCCGCGAGGTCGAGCGTCTGCGTCCGATCAAGGCCCATCGAGGCCCGCCAGCCGGCCATGGTTTCGCCGGCCGTCTGCGCGTCGATATCGAACGCCGAGCCCATGATCGCGGCGTCTCGGGTGAAGTCCATAATGGCGGCCTGCTTGGCCACCGAATCGACTTTGCCGTCCTTGTCCTTGAGCTCGTTACCAATGCCCGACTGGCCCGCCGCATATTCGATTTTCGCCAGGTCAACCGCGGTCATCCCCGAGGAAGCGATCAGGCGATCGCTGGCCAGCTTGAGGTTGGCCGAGGCCATTTTCTCCCGATCGCCGTCCTCGAAGTTGATCACCTTGCCAACGTCGGCCATTGCTGTTTCCAGCTCCATGGCCTGGTTGATAGGCCGGCTCGCCACATAGGCAAGTGCCGCCGTCTCGACCATCTGCCCGCGCAGGTCCGCCCGCTGGTTGCGGTTGTCCTCAATGCGGCCCTGCGCGCCTTTGACGGCCTCCAGCTTGGCGCGCTGGGATGCCAGCGCCGCGTTGGCCGACGTGGTGGCCGCCTCGAGGCGCTTCTGCTCGCTCGCGAGCTTGCCGGTATCCACGCCCGCCGCGGTGAGGTCAGCCTGCAACCGGGTCAGCTCGTTGCGCTGGCTGCGCTGGGCCGCCTCGAGCGTGCGAACGCTGGCCGTAGCCTTGTCCTGCGTGGTGTTGAGCTTGGCGACACTCGACTCGGCCGACTTGAGCTCAGCTGCGAGCCTGGCCTCCTCGGCGCGAGCCTTGCGCACCTGCCCGGCCGTGGCCTCAGTCGACGACGCAAGCGCCCGGTGCGCTGACGCGGCCTTTTCGTGCGCCATGGTCAATTGCTCGACCTTGGCCAGCGCGACCTGGTGCTCGCGGCCGAGCTTCACCTGCTCGACCCTGGCCTCCTGCAGCGCCGTCTTTGTGCCCGTCAGCTTTTCCGAGAGCTTGCCGTAACCGTCGAGCGTCCGCGCCTCGCGGTTGAGCTTCTGCAGCGCGGCCTGCTGGGCCTTGATCCCCTCCTCGAGGGCGGCCCCTTTCTTCGTAAAGTCGCCGAAGGTACTCGAATAGGCATCGACCGCGGCTAAGCGCAGCGAATACTTTGATTCGGCCATGCCTACTCCCTTTTCACCTTGAGACGCGCGATCGCCAGCTCATAGCGGCGCATCGCCTTCTCGGCGTTCCACTCCAGTATTTCCGCCTCGCCTACGTGGTAGACCAGGGGCACGACGTCACAAATGACGTCGACGTCGTTTACTGAAAGAAGTCCGCCGGTTTGTTCAAAAAATTGTGCAGGCGCTCCTGCAGCTGGTTCCAATCTGGAATGCTCAGGCTCTGCACCTCGGGCACTGACAGACCGGTGCAGGCCGAGGTGCAGAAGTCCGCGCGCTCGGCGTCGGTCTTCAGCTTGCGCATGGCCTTGGTGACTTTCAGGGTCGGCACTTGCAGCTGCAGGCTGTCGAGCATCTGGCCGCCGAAACGCTTGATCGGGATCAGCAGGGGCGCGTCGTCAGGGTCCTTAGGCTTGGCGCCCAGGAAGTACGACGCCGGCAACGAAATGTATTCGTGAATCAGGCCGACCAACGACATGTAGTCGGGGCGCTTGAGCTCGTCGATAACGGCCTGCTCGAGGCCGCTGGACAGGCGCAGCAGCGCCTCGAAACGGTCGTCTTCATCGGTGCCGGCCTCCTCGATCGCGGCGCGATGCTCGGCGACGCTGAAAGGCCGCAGCTCGACGGCGGTCACTTGGCCACCGGCCGCCAGGTTGATCGGGAAACGCAGGGTGTGGCCGTGCATCTGCCAAGGCTGTTTTTCTTGCATGGGAGGCATTCCTTACAGGCAACAAAAAGCCGCCTCGAGGGCGGCGTTTTCGATCAGGGAGAGGAGGACGATCAATTCGACAGCGCGACCAGGCGGCGGGCGCCCTTGAGCAGGTCGCGGCCGTTGACGACCACCTTCTGCGTGCGGGTGTCGATATCGGTCATCAGCGCGCCATTCTCGAGGCGCATGTAGCTGCGCAGCATGATTTCCAGGATGGTGACGGGCTTGTCCTTCATCTTGAGGGTTTTCTCCTCGAAGATTTTCAGCTTGCCGCTGCAGATGTAGTAGGCGAACCACTCGTTATCGTCCTGGTCGACGCCCGCCTCCTGGACAGTGAGCATCACCTCATCGCCGCCGCTTACGCCGAGCGCGGTCATGATCGGCAGGCCGATGCCGTTGAGCGTCAGTTTCGCGCTCAGCGACTTCATGCCGACGGCCATTTCCTCGGAAATGAAGCGACCGCCGCGCATTTCCTCGACTTCCATTTCGATCTTGGGAGGCTCGAACTCCTCGATGGTTGCCATCAGCGGCAAGCCCTGCAGCGTCGCGGTGATCAGCTGCCTTACGCGGTTAGTGAACATTTACAGTACCTCTCCCAGGAATTCCTCGATGATCGAATCGTCGGCGTTGAGCTGGTAAACCATGTGCTCGTTCGGCGCATAGCGGCCGTAGTTGATGCACAAGTACCAGGTGCCGTTTTTGTACTTCTCGATGCTGTTGAGCTCGGGGTGCAGGAAGACGCGGCCGCCCGGAATGGTCCCGTCAGCGACCAGCGTCTGCAGCCACAGGTCAATGCGCTTGACCTCCTGCTCCATGAAGTCTTTGGTCAGGTTCTTGGCCATGACCTTTTGCGCGGCACCCACCAGCTTGCGAGCGACGGCGTCCTCGAGGCCGACGTAGCTGATGAATTTGCCGGTGATGGTGCGGTTGCCGATCAGCGAGAAGCCGCCCAAGGTCGTGCGGGCGTAGTAGCTGATCCCGTAGCGGTTAAGCAGGTCGCCGTCAGTGGTCTTGTCGAGGATGTTGTACTCGACCATGCGCGAGACGTCGGCCGCATACGTGACCTGGTTACCGGGGCTCTCCCACTGCTTGACCGCGGCGAGCGCGGCGATCGCAAGGCTCGACGGCGGCAAGAACACGTTTTCTTGCGCCGCTTTCGAGTAGACGGCGGGCATCTGGTGCACCAGGTAGCAGCGGTCGTAACCGAGCTCAGCGCCGCCAATGGCCTCGCTGTTCTCAACCTGGCCGGTGACGCCAGTGTCCTTGCCGTCCAGGACCACGCGAGCGCGAATGCGCTTACCGATCGAAGCCAGCTCGCTGTGCACCGACTGCTCAGAGGAGAAGCCAGGCGCGCCGATGATGGTCGGCTCTTCCTTGCACAGGGCCAGCGCCTGCAGGCCGAGCTTCTGCCCGGTGACAGGGTCCTCGCCGCCAATGACGTTGTTGATCGTCAGGGCCGGCGTGGTGCCCTTCTCGACCACGACGACATAGATCGGAACCTGCGTGACCTTGAGAATCGCCTTGACGACGTTGATCAGGGTCCCCGACTCGGCGCCGGTAGGGTCCAGCTGCTCGGCCAAGGTCAGGCCATTGATGCGGAAAGGGGAGTTGAGCGGAATGCTCGCGGCGCGGTTCGGCGCGGTGCCGACCAGGGCGACGACGTTATCGCCAATCCCGCCCATCGACTCGGGCGGCTCGGTCGCCTCGAGGGAAACGCCGTTGTGTTCAAAGTTCGTTACCAGGGCCATCGCTTAGGCTTCCTTCGCAGAGGTTTTCTTTGCCGGGACGGCCGCTGCAGCAGCCTCTGCCTCGGCCTTGAGGGTGGCGGTCAGCTGGATACGGCCGACGGCCTCGAGCTGCTGGGCCTGTACGTCCAGGAGCTCGAGCTCCTGGTCCGCGGTCGACCAGTGACCCCCGGCCATCGGGAAGGGGATCAGGACGGTGTATTTCTGGCGTTGAGCCATGGGCTTTTCTCCGGGCACAAAAAAGGCCGCATCAGGCGGCCGGGAGGAGGGTCAAATTTCTTTCCAGGGGTTGAGCTTGAACGTCAGCCCCTTGGCCGGCTCGCTCGAGCCGGCATGCTCAGGCCTGATCTTGAAGCCCAGCCGGATAACGAAAGCGCGCGTGTCGGTCAGCTGGCGCACCAGGTAGAAGCCACACCACAGGTTCAGCCGGCCGGGGCGCTTGGCGACCACGAACTGCCACCCGCCACCGCCCGGCTTGTCCTCGACCAGGACCTGCCCGAGGCAGCCGATCAGGCACTCGCTCACCGGGCAGCTGAATAGGGCCAACTGGCGCATGTTGTTGGCAGGGTTGCGCACCGCGGCCCACCAGAAGCGCGCGAGCCAGCTGGTAACTGGCAGCGCCGGCAACGGCAGCCCGAGGCGGCGCAGGAGCGGCAGCAGGCCGAACAGCACCAGGGCGTCGCAGTTGTCGGCCCACCAGTTGCGCTTATCGCCGTCGAGACCGTCGAAGTCATTGCCCCACAGCCACGCCCAGCGGCGCAGGTTGACGATTGGCCGGCCATCGATGGCAGATACAGCGGCGACCGGGAAGAACGCCGCCAGCGCCACGACAGGCAGCCCAGCGACGATCGCAGCCAGGCGCGCGACCACCAGCACCGCCCACTGCACCAGGGCGAACAGCATCGCCAGCAGCCACAAGGCAGCCGGCAGGATTTTCTCGAGCATTGGGAACCCTCAGAAACGCGAAAGCCCCCAAACGGGGGCTTATCCAGGACGAAAAAAACCGCTTTCGCGGCGCTGGTATTTCAGAGCTATTCAGGCAGCGGGTAGCGCGCCTTGATTTCGGCTACCTTGGCGCGCCATTGCTGCTCTTTGGTGTCGGTCTGGTCATACTGCCATTCCATATAGAGCGGGTCCGACTCACCGCGATAAGCGACACGACGGCTCTGCTCGGTGTCTTCGAGCTCCTGAGCGGAAAGCGCCGCCTTAATCGAATCCATCGAATGCCCTTGCTCGAGCAGCTGATCTACGGTCACATTGAAAATTGTCGAACCACCAACCTTAAACTCTCGAATCATTTAAGCCCCCGCCAATTGATTACCAATGTTACTCATGAAGTTGCACAGACCACCTCTAGGGTCCTTAACGACGCCTCGAACAAGATCAGCCCAAGTCTTGCCATTTGTCACTTCCACACCATATACAGCAAGCGCCATAGTCGCCGAAGTCAAGTCAGCGAACAAAGACGAAAGAGAGGCGTTAATCACGGCGTTTGAAATATCAACCCGATAATTGCCAGCGTATCCGGATTTAAATAGATTCCTGGCGCCGAGCGTAATATTCCCCATCGCCATAGTTACCGACCCTTGAAGCGGGACGCTACCGCCATGCGCACGGGAAAATAGCGAGACGCCGAAAGTTTCATTCCAGGCCACAGTTCCTGGCTGCAAGGCGTTTGGCATCAGAATATCTGTATCGCGGAAGAATACGCTACCACCCTCAAGAACAAGGAAGTGGAGATTTGAAAGCACAGTTTGCGACGGCGATATACTGGTCGCGACTCTAGGGGTAAAGATAGGGTTAGCACCAGAACCGTACTTAGTAAATACAATTTTATTCGACACACCACGATAAGGGATATCGTTACTCACCCCGGAATACTCGTGCGTTTGACCTGCCCTTAAGTAAATATTTACAAATGGCGTACTCGCCGTCCGCGAAATTGCCTCAGCAATTGTTTTGAGAGGCGCCGCATCCGTTCCCAGCGCCGCATCAGAACCGGCGACGGCGTCGACGCACAAAGTTTTTGACAGGTTCGGAATTGCTTTAACTGCCGCTAATACGGCAGCGTCAATCTCGGTCATTTTTCCATTAACCGCATTGGTCAGGTTATTTGCAGCCGTCACCAGGTTGGCGATAGTGGTTTCTAAGCTCACCGTTTAAGTTCCTATGCTATTGATCTTGGTGGCACCGCTATTAAAAGCGGCGGCCAGTCTGGTGAAAGCATCACCGATTGCGCCTTCCAGTGCAGTTACTGACGCCGCCGACGCAAAGTAAGCCGGAACATTACCGCCCAACTTTGCAGCATCAGCTGCTTGCGCCGTTTTAAGCAGAAACTTACCGTCGGCCTGCACAATGGTGTAAGTCGTGGCCTTGTCTGCTTTTGCCGCCAACTTCGTCAACATGGTGTTGGCAAAGTCCGGGTCTTCGCCCAGGGCGCGGGCAAACTCCTCAAGCTGGTTCAGCGCCTCAGGCGCGGCCCCGATGATTTCGTGCAGCCGCGCCTCGAGCTGGGCCGGCGTCACCGTGTCCGCGGCGTCCGCCTTGCTGGCCAGGCCCGGCACGCTGACCTGCATCGTCACATTGCCCGAGCCGTCAAACCCAATCTCCCCCACGGCCTGCCCGGCAAGCGCGATTGTTCGCAGCACCTTTAGCCTGGCCGCCGTCGCGGCATTCGCGCCAAGCGTTCGATTGGGGTCGTCAATTTCCGTTTTGCTGTATACGTCCGACTTGTCCGCTTTGTTACGGAGCTTTCCGTCAATCACGCCCATGACGTTGTTGACCGAGTCGAGCAGCGTCTCAAGCGAGCTCAATAGCCCCATGGCTAGCCCTCCTGCGCGGAGATAACACCCGCGTGATAAGTGAATGCCCCTTGCAAGTCCTCGAGCAGCGCCGCCAAGGTCGCGTCGGCGCCCTGCGCCAGGGCCAAAGCCTTGCCGGCGTCGCGTTCGGCCTGCAGGGTGCGCTGCAGGACGTTCTCGGCCAGGGCACCGACCGGCCCCTGCAGGCCGATAGAAACGACGCTCAGCCGTGGCGCGAGGACCTGGCGCACTTCCACAGTGCCCGCCCCCTGCCTGACCGTGACGATTCGCTCGACGCCCTTGGTGATCACCACCGTCGGCGCGCTGTTCATTCGATCACCGCTGGAATCAGCCGGACCTGCCCGCGCACAAGGCTGTATACGTCGCCGCTCGGGTACGAAACCCGCAGCTCGTAGCGAGCGCCCAGCCACAGCGCGCCGCTGGTGCCGGCCGTTTTCTCGGGGGCCAGTCGCACCGATAGCTGCCCCTTGTCTGGCCCAATCGTGATCCCGCCGTCTTCTGTCGAGCATTCCGCGAGCGCCTGGCTACTTGTCGCCGGACAAATGCGAAACACCGCGGCGCAACCCTCGATATCGATCGGCGCCCGCGGCGTGCCGCTGTCCTCCCAGGTCACGCCAAAGCCGAAGGTTGTCCCCTCGATAAGGCTCAGTTCCGGCCCGTTCATGTCAGCCCCCTACTTTTTCGCTTCCAGGTCCATAACCCGGAACAGCAAGCCGAGGTGACGGGTCATGTTGTCGACGCTGGCCGTAGCCAGTTCGGCCAGCTCCTCGGCCACCAGGACACTGAGGTTTTCCGAGCCCACTACAACGGTCACGCTGTCCGTGGGCAGTGCCGAAATGTTCAGCGTGAAGCGCTGCAGAATCCTGGCCGTCGCTGCCTTGTACGTCTGCAGCACGCCGGCCTGCGAATACACGCCGAGCAAGGTGCCCGTGGACAGGAAGAAACCGAATTCGCCGACCTCATACTCGAGCGGGCCGTCGAACAGCGCAGCAATGCGCAGGCTGCCCGCGCCGAGGTCTTCGTAGTCGCCCACCGCGACCCGCTGTTTTTCTGCCTTGAGCGCCGTTTCTGCGCCGGTTGGGTTGTAGCGCGCGGTGCCCGCGGCAACATGCGTGATTTCGCCTTTCAGGCCCTGATTTTTCGCCTGTACGAGCTCGGCCAGGCCGGCGCTGGTGAAGCGAATCAGGCGCGTAATGTCTGTCATACCTGCCCCTCGAGGTCATAGTCGTTTGTTGTGTAGGTCTGCAGGGCCGTGGTGCTGACCAGGTCGCCGTGCAGCTCGACGTCGGGCAGGACCCCGTCGAGGAACAACTCCCCATCAGCCAGCGGCGCATGCCCGGCGCTGGCCACCGCCAGGCCGCCCTGCAGGACCATCTCGGGCAGCTCGCCGTGATAGTCCGGCTCGCCCAGGCCAAGCCCGTAGCCGGCAGCGCCTGCGATGCCGAGGCCGCCGCTCGTTTCGTGAACAAGCGTGATCGACATGTCGTCGCGCTCGCTCTTTGCCGCATGCAGCCGGCGAAACAGCCGGTTGTGATCGCCGGTCGACCAGGGCCGGCTGATGATCGCTTGTACGTCGAAGCTGTACGGCTCACCGACGGGCACCGCGGCGTACCAGGGCGTTACCTTGGGCGTGAAGCCCATCGACTCGACGGCGTATTTCAGGGCCTTGTCAGTGCCGGCCTGGCGCTGGATCGACCAGGACAGCGCGACCGTGAGCCGCTTCTCCTCCTCGCTGGCCTTGGCGTTCCATTCCGAAACGCCACGGTCTGCAGCCAGGTACGGCAGGAACGCGACCGGCGTCTGCTGGGGGGCCATGAGCTCGGGGAATGGCGGGGTGATGCGCTCGACCAGCTTCCCGAGCGCAAGGTCTAGACCCTGCTCCAGGAGCGAGCTGTTAGCCGGTAGCAGGGTGTATTCGGTCATAAGGTCCTGACCTCAATCTCGATCGCTTCGCAGTACGGCGCCTGGTGCGCGGCCGCCTCGATCGGGGCCATCGGCTCGAGCCGCTGCAGGCGCTCGGCGCCGGCTGTGATTAGGCCCGCATCGATCCAGGCTGGATCGACATAACCCTCGAGCCGGTGCCGCGCCGTTGCGTAGGCCTGCATGGCCGCGACCGCCGCCGTTTCCGTGAGCCCCGAGTCAGGGCCTGGATTGATCCAGGCGATTGCGCGAATCCGGTAGCGCAGAATTTGCGCCGGCTTCACCGTGACCTGGTCGGTTTCGGGCCGAACGTCGTCGCGCGCGAAATGCTTCCGGGTGGCCTCGAGCAGCTCGGCGCTCGGGGTGCCATCGCCCTCGCGACCCAGCACCGTAACCGTAACCTTGCCCGGCTCAGTAAACCGGCCGTTGGCGTCCTTCACCTGCGCAGCGAAAGCGTCCTCGGTGAAGGTGTACGTCACAACCACCTGCCCAGCGTTGGGCGCCTCTACCGTCACGTTGGCGCGCTCACCCAGCGTCAGGGCCTCGCGCCGGTACTGCAGGCGCGACCCCGCGGCCGGCGCATGCGGCGCCAGGTAGTAGCGCAGCCGCAGGTCGTCGTCAGACTCCTCGACGGCCGGGACAGGCGGGAAGGCGTTCGGGTCGCCCTCGGAAATGACTCGCCGCTCGAGCCCCATGTCGGCCGCGCGGGCGTTGAGGTTCGACCCCTCGGCCCACCAGGCCAGCATTTGCTTGATGCGGGCATTCCATTTGCGTTCGTGGGCCTGGATTCGCAGGGTAAAGGCCTGCATGGCCATGACCAGGAGCTCGCCGTCGTTCTCCATCGTCTCGGCCAGGCGCGCGGCCTTGGCCGGGTCCCTGGACGAAACGAAGGCGAGCACCTCGGCCTTGAACTCCTCGAGGAGCGGCTCGAACTCCTCGACCTTGACGATTTCAGGCTCGGCCAGCTGGTTGAGGCCGGGGATCAGCATCGTACTCAAGTGGCCACCTCAAACGTCATTTTCCGGTTGCGCCAGGTGCCCGTCAGGCGCAGGCGAAGGCCCGCACCTTCGCGCTCGGCGACGATCGTGTCTGGCTCAAAATCGCCGATGCCGTTGGCCTCGTTGTAGAAGGCCTCGGCAGCGTCGGACTGGGCCAGCAGCAGCAGCTGCCCGCCAAGGTTCTGCGACAACCTGGTCACGAGTTTCGCGCCGTAGAGGGGGCGTTTCTGGCGGGTGCCGAGGGGCGTCGATAGCGCACGGGTGGCGCGCTGTACGAACTGGGGCCAGTCGTCGACCGTCGCCCCGGTGTCTCTGTCAATTCCGATCATGGCGAGGCCTATCCGGTGCTGATGGTTCGCCCGTTGTGCGTGATCACCGGGCCGGTGAAGTGAATCCCGCCCGGCTCGAGCTGGGCGCTCACTTCGCCAATCGTCAGCAGCGCCGTTTCAGGGGTCATCGTGAGTTTGGCCGCGCCGATCATCAGCTCGAGGAGCTCCTGCGACGCGGTTACAGCCGTGGCGCCGTTCTTCCAGGCGAGGACATGGCTGTCGTGGTCATAGCTGCTTTCGGTGCCGTCCGGGTACGTTCGGCGGTGCAGCTGGGGCTCGACCGAGGCGGGCGGGAAAGCGTCCGACGTCAGGCCGCGCAGCGCGACCGTGTGGGCGCCGCCATCGCCGCCGCCGTAGTTGATCAGCACGCACTGCTCACCGACCGACGGAATCAGCGTCTCGGCAACCTTGCCGGCGCTCGGGTTAAACCACTTGATGCCCGGCGTCATCAGGTCGCCATGGCTGACCTTGCACAGGCCCGCAGGGTCGACCTCAGTGATAACGCCGATGCGCGCGTGATTCTCCGATCGGCGCCGCAGGTCCTCGAGCTCGCTTTCGAGCTCGGCCAGGCGCTCCACCAGGGGCGCCAGGTGCCGGCGTATCAGTTCGTCAAACATCGCGGGCCTCGAGGGGGCTGTATCGATCAGGGTCGTCGTTGTCCTCGACCCTCCAGGACACAAGCGGCATACCGCTTATCACCGGGTTTTCCGGCAGCCGATCAGGACCAGGTGCGATGCCCTGGCGGAACGTCACGCCCCAAGCGTCATAGCCGTCGGCGCCCTTCTGAAAGATCGACGGGCCGCTATGCAGCTCCTGAGGCAGGTCGCACTGGCGACCGGAGAAACCCCAGCGGTTGCAGTCGGCCAGGCGCTCCAGCGCCGTAGCCAGGTTGACCGCCTCGAGCGCGGGAAACTTGCGAAAGCGCCCGACCACCGCGTGCAAGGTCACGGTCATTACATGCACGTAGCGCCCGTCGTTCTGGCGAGTACCTGGCGCGGTGCGCTCGAGCTCGATCAGCACGCAGGCGTCGCCGACCTTGCCGTCGAATTCGTCATAGTTGGCGACGTCCACGCCCAGGCCTGCAGCATGGATCGCGTCACCGATCGCAAAGAACAGGTCTGACGGCACGTTGAACGGCCGCTTAGCTGCTGAAGACATGCCGCGCCTCTCGCTCGAATTGCTCTGTGAAGTGATTCAGCGCGCGTTTCTCCCAGCGCTCAAGCGCGCTCATTGCCGGGCCTTCCCAGTCCTCGCGCACCAGCTTGATAGGCAGCCGCTCGCGGCCCTTGCGCTGGAACACCAGGCGCTGGCTGGACTTCATGGGGGAGATAAACGCGCCGTCGTACTGCCGATGGCCAACCGATACGCCGTCGGGCGTCTGCTTGGGCGTGCCCAGGTAGTGAACACCGATAGGCTGCAGGCCCACCCAGAGCTTGACCTCGTTGGCGTTCGATTGGCTGTAAATGTTGTAGCGGTGCCGTATTGGGCTTTGCGTGATACGCAGCTCCCTGGCCACCTCTTTAGAACTGTGCGTCCGCAGCCACTGGGCCGTGCGGCGTAGCGCTCGAGCGGCGGCCAGGTCCAGCTTTTTGCTGGCCTGGCCTACCTTCGCCTCTACGTCCACCCAGCCAGTCGCCTGCAGGTTTAATTGGAAGCCCGCCATTTGCCACGCTCCACCGGCTGCGCCTCGCGGTCGCCGTAGGGGATCAGGGTCAACAGGGACCGAACCCGGCCGATCGGCTCGACTTCGGTGATCGAATACTCGACCCCGTCCGAAACGACCTTCGTCGCTTTCCAGGAGGCCGGAACCTCGCGGGTCGGCAGCTGCAGGTGCTCTTTCAGGGGCCGCGCCTTGATCTGCGCTGCACCAGGATCGATGCCGGCGCGATACAGCGCGCCAGTCTGGCCAGGCTTGCCGAACATGCCGGCCACCTGGCGCGCATCGCGACCAGGCTCGATCAGCAGCACCACGGCACCGAAGTCATCGGGGTCGAAGAACGTCGAAAAATCGTCGTCCCCGATCACTTGGCGCCCTTCTTCGATTCTGCAGCGGCTGCCTTGGCCTCCTCGGCCGCGGCCTCTGCCTCGGCAGCGCGGTAGGCCTCGATTTCTTCGTCGGTTGCGTCGCGCGCAAGCTTCGAGCCGATCCAGTCGTTACGCAGCGGACGATCAACCGCCAGGGCCTCGCCTTTCGGCACCAGGTCGCCAGCGATCCAGAGGTCATCGAGCAGCACAACGACAAAACCGCTCGGGAGTGAGCTTGTAGCTGTCATGGTGAATACCTTGTATGAGGGATGAATAGAGACAAAAAAGGGGGCTTTCGCCCCCATACCTGCCCGCTATTTCAGGTTCGGTTACTGCGACGCTTTCTTGGCGATGCAGAACGATTCTTTGCGACGGTTGACGACGTCGACGTCCTGGAACGCACGCAGCACCAGGCCGTCGCTGGCGGCCAGCTTCGCGGCGTCGACCTTGAGGTCCAGGACGCCCCACAGGCCGCATACCAGCTGCGAGAAGTCGCCGAAAATCCAGGTGTCAGCCTCGACCTGGTTGGTCGCCTCGGCGCGGTGGCCGTTGACCTTGTCGTTTTCCCAGATGCAGCCACCGACGCCCTCGAACTTGAGGGTTTGCATGGCGGTGCCACGCTCGATGATGCCGGTCAGGTAGGCCAGGGCGCCGCGGTCGGCGTTGTAGGTGCCGATTTTGGTCAGCATGTCGACCAGCTTGCCGAAGGTGATACCGGTCGCCGGGTAGGTCAGACCAGGTACGCCGACGTCTTTCAGCAGGCCCAGCGGCGCCTTGCCACCAGGACCGGCCAACATGGCGTAGTCGATTGCGACGCCCATGCCGTCCAGCAGGTCCTGGATGATCAGCGCCTCGATCGAGCGCGACGCCTGCTTACGCAGCTTGCGAGTGACCGGGATCGCGCCGGCGATGGTCTTCGGCGTCATGTTCAGAGTGGTGAAGTCGAACGAGCTGTCCTGCGCGTCCTCACCCTCACCCAGCCACACGAACGACGAGCCGCTGGTTTTCTTCGGCAGGTCGACGTCACCGTCGAGGCCGGTCAGCATGCGCATGCCGAGCTGCGCCATTACCGTCTTGTTGCGCAGGATGTCGGCGAACTGGTCGAGCAGCAGGTCGGTAGTGACCAGCTCGCCGCCCTTGCCCGGCTCACCCTTGGACAGGCCGCGCATGAGGATATCGTGCGGCACGTAGAAGCCGCGCGCGTCCTTCTTCATGGTCGTGGCCGCGGCGATGTTGATTTCGCGCTCCAGGCCGGCCTTGCTCCAGTCGCCGGTTGCAGCGGCGTTAAGCGCGCGCATCAGCGAGTAGCGTTTCTGTTCCTTCTCGGATACGCCCAAGCCGCGGGCGCTGACGTCGTGCTGCAGGAAGCCCGGCAGGTCGCGCTCGCCTTCCTTCGGCGCCGCCGCAGTTGCGGCCGGCTTTTGAACTGGTGCCTGGCGCTCCAGGAGCACGCCGCGGAACTGCTCCAGGGTCTGACCGGAGTTGATGGCCTCGTTGGCCAGGTCGCGCTGGTTGAAGCGCTCGCCCAGGGCGATCAGGTCCGATACGCGGGTGCGCTCGACGCTGATCGGGTCGGCCGGGTTGGCGATTGGCGGCACAACTGCAGAGCGCTGGCCGTCGACTTGGGTTTGCTCAGGGGGCATTTCGATACCTCGAATGTTGATGGTGTTGGTTGTGTCGCTTGAACGCCCCACCCCGACGGTCGGGTCTGCAGGCACGGAAACGAGGGAGGCCTCGTAGGGCTCCCAGTAGATAACGCGGTAGTGGTCGACCCCATCGACGGTGCGCTCGAGCACCATGTCGTGAATGAGGTAGCCGCAAGAGATGTTGCGGCGGACGCCGTCGACGACGTCCTGCCAGATAGGCTCGACAGCGGGGTCGCGGGAGAAGCGCACCAGGGCGCGCAGCTTGCGATCACCGTCGAGCCAGGCCCGCTCGATCACACCGATTTGTTGCGAGCCGCGGTGCTCCATGAGCAGCGGCGCGCCGGTCAGGAAGCGAGTCAGGTCGACGCAGTCGCTCGAGTGATCGAGCACCTCGAAGCCGAAGTAACGGCGCACGGGGTACTCACTCGAAACCGCGACCTCGACCGTTCGGTCCTCGAGGTTGATGGTCGACTTGTCGACCGAAAGCGCTCGGGGGAATACCTTCCCCTCGATCGTGCGCAGCACCGGCAACGGCGCAGGCTTATTCGTCGTCGTCGACGGCGTCTGACTTGGCGGCATTGGTGTCTTCCGTTGGGGTTGATGGCTCAGGCATCAGCCCAAGCGATTTGAGGAGGGCCTCCTCGGCGGCAATCTCGGCAAAAATCTGCTCGGGGTCGTCGCCGTTCGCGCGGATGTATTCCGAGCGCGATTTCGTGCGGTTCTTGATGCTCTCGGTTGCCGCCTTGGCGTCCTTGTAGGGGTCGACCCAGTCCCAGCCGCGCGGCTGCCAGACAATCTCGCTGCAGCGCTCGATATCGCGGGGAGCGATCGGCAGGGCGCCAGTGAGCAGCGAGCAGTCGAACCAGGTTTGCCCGAGGCGATCGAGCAGCTCGGTGATGGCCAGCTCTTGCGCGGTCTTGTAGAAGTCGCGTTCGTCGAGCTCGCCGGAGCGCAGAGAGGAGAAGCTCACCCCCTCCAGGTCGTGCGCGAGGCGGTTGTAGCTGGGGCCAAGGCCCCCGGCCGCGCCGCGCAGGGTGTCTTTCACGAATGGCGCGTAGTCCGCACCAGGTGACGCGGTCTGGTGCTGCTTGTAGCTCAGGCCGTAGGGCAGCACGCGAGCGGTACCGGCCTCGACGACCTCTGATACGTCTTCGTCTTTGCCGTCCTCGGGCGGGTCCAGCCACTCGGGGTTTTGCTCATAGAAACCGGTGATCTTGGCCGACTGCTCAGCCTTGACGCGGGTCGCGCTGCGAAACTCCTCGAGGTGATGGATATCGAGCGCCGCCGAGTGCGTCCAGGTGAAGCCGCGGGCCTGGTGCGGGCGCCACGGGTCGAAGGTGTGAATCAAGTCCTCGGCCGGCACACGCTCGTACTTGTCTTCGGGGCGCTGGTAGACGTCGCCTGGATGGCTGCGCAGCAGCCAATAAGCGACCGGCCGCTCGTAGTCGTCGAGCTCGACGCCCATCCGAATGCGGTTGCCGTTGGTCAACAGGGTGTTGAGGTTCAGGTCGAGCCGATCGGCCTCGAGGATCTGCACCGCGAAGCCCCAGCGGTTCGCCCAGTTGCGATGCAGCCGCACCAGGACCTCACCGTCGCGCGCGAGCGTCTCGATCCACAGCCACATAAACGTGACGTAGGAATAGCGCCCGGTGACGTCAAACTTCCCCTTTTTGGCGAACTTCTCCCATTCCTTTTCGATCAGGCGGCGCCTGATCCGGTCTGGCGTGCCGTCGCGCAGCGTTGCTTTCGACTGCAGGCGGATACCGTAGGGGCCGACCACGTTCTGCCGCAGGAGGCGATAGAAGCGCTTGAGCACCGACGTATTGATCGACTGCTCGCGAGCCCGCTGTCGCAGGGTTTCGTGATCGCCATAAATGGCCTGGTTCGCATCTGCCGCGGTCGACCGGCCCGTCCAGGAGGAGGTAAGCCGGGACTTGTGGGCCATCTTGAACCCACCGCGGCGCCCGACCGTGGGCTCGCGGCGGGCGTCGACGGCAGGCGAGCGCTTGCCACCCCAGCGAAGCCAGGAAAAGGCGCCTGATAGGTTCATTGGCTTATCTCAGGTTGAATTTCACGCGGCGCCCGAACGGCGAGCGGCTGGCGCTCTGTCGCTGCAGCTCGCGCAGGTACTTGGTGCGAAGGCTGTCGAGCCGCTCGATCGGAATCCGGTCGAGGCGCATGCCGTCGATTTCGTAGCTCTGCTGGTCCTTGGGGATGCGCTTCTCGAGCGCCGCCTCGATCAGCTCGAGCATTCGGCGCGCATGGCTGCGTGCGTCGATTGGCTCGGCCGTTTCAAGGTTCGGCGATACCTCGAGCGTCCCGGTGGCCACCGTCAGGCGCTGATCACCGCGAAACGCGAGGGCGACCCAGCGGTAAAGCCCTGGCGCCCAGGTCGCCGTTACGTCAGCGCCCAGCTCGACCTGGTAGGGCGTGGTCAACTGCGCGTCGACCGTGTGCCGGTCGGGGCCGTTGAACACGTAGCGCAGCCCCCAGCCAGCAGACGCTGGGCGATCGGGCACGGCGCGCGACCAGGCTGCAGAGTCGCCCGCGTGTAGTTGTGTCGGTTCCATTGGCTCACTCGGCGCCGCCAGGGCGCCGGGGCGCTACCTGGTCGGCCTCTTGATGATGTTGAAACGGGAGCGGCCTTTCGCCGGAGCTGCGTCAGCCCTTCGCTGGCGAGCAGCTGGCTTGTCGGCCTCTGTTGGTGGCGGCGGCGCCGGCACAGGGGCCAGGACTACCGGGGCGGGCGTGGCGTCATCGTCCAGCGGCTCGGCGCCGCCTTCCTGGATCGGCCCAGCCTTGACCGCAACGGCCAGCTGGGCCTTGGTCAGGGCGCCGACCTTGCGGCGCTGCAGCTTGTCGCGCAGCGCCATGATGTATTGCATCGCCTCGCAGTCGAGGTAGTGGTTTTCGCCGACCTGGTGAAACTTCCCCTCGGCCTCGCGCCACTCCTCACCCACGATTTCCTTGCAGTACAGGTCAGTCACCTGCTGGTGCAGCAACCACCAGCCCCCGCGGTCATCCGGGCGCCCAAACCGGCTATGCACCCAGCGTTTCGCGAAAGGCGAGTCGAAGGCCCAGCGAGCATCGCCGCGCTTGCGCGTCTTACCCTTGCGGTCGACCTCTACCATTTCCTTGCGGAAAGGCTTGTCTAGGCGCTCGCGGCCGCGCAGGGCGATGGCCCTGGCCTTGTGGTCGTTGATGAACTTGTAGACCTGGTCGTCGCGATAGCCGATATCGATGCCGGTTACGTTGATCGGGTGGCCACCGTACTCGGTGTCGATCAGGTCGCTCAGCTGGTCCCATACCGCGTCCTGGTCGGTGTCACCCCACAGGTCGCCATGCTCCAGGAGCATCGAGCCCATGCCGGCGTACCAGGCGCGCACCACATACACCAGGCGGCGCTTTTGCACGTCGACCGTGCAGTAAATTTTCAGCGGCTCCAGGAGCAGCTGGCCGGCAGCGTAGCCCCAGCACATAGAGCGGACCTGCTCCCAGGTCGGGACGTCGCCGGCCTGCGCGTAGCACTCACCGAAACCGGTGTTGTACACGGCCAGCAGGTCAGCCGGGTCGCCGCTCTGCTGGGCGGACAACAGGTCCTTGGCCAGCGCGCCATAGCTCTTTTTCGAGGAAAACGAGCACAGGCCGGAAACCGCGTAGGTGAAGTGGGTCGAGCCCGCTGTTTCGGCCTCGCCGCTGACCTCGCCGTCGCGGCTGATCGATTGGCCTGGCGCGACCGCCCTGCCCCGCTCATTCATCCAGGAGCGATATTTGTTCTCGATCTGGCAGCCGTTGCTCGGGCAGGTCAGCCGGGCGTGCCGCTGGGCTTCGTCCGGCGTGCATTCCTTCTCACCGCCCTTGCCAGGCCACCAGAGCAGCCCTGACCAGGGAATGAAATACTCGCCGCACTCGGGGCACGGCACCGCCCATTCATGGCGGGTGCCCGACTGCCAGAGCTTCCAGATGGCCGAGCCCAGCGCCTTAACCTGCGCCACTTCCCAGTGCCAGAGGCCTGAAACGGGATGCTTTCGCTTGGCCACTCGCCCATGGGTCGGCGTCGCGGTGTAGAGAATTTTCGATCCGTCGTAGGCATCGCCTCGACGCTCGACAATGACCATCGTCGAGCCTTCGCCCGTGTTGACGATCCGGTCAACCTCGTCGACCAGGATCAGGCCGACCGAGTCTGCAGACAAACCCGACGGCGAGCCGGCCCACACGAACCGCAGTTTCGTGCCGGCAATCCATTTGACGAACGTCGAGGACTTGCGAACGTTGAGCTTGGCGCTCAGCGACTCGCATTCGCTGATCATGTCGTCGAATTTCGGAACAACAGCGTCTTTCAGCAGCGGCGCCGTGGGCGCGACGTACATGATCGGCGTCGGGTCTTCGTCCAGCCGATGTCCGATGATGTTCTCGAACGTGACCGATTTGCCCATTTGCGTCGCAGTGATCACCGTCTCGCGGTCATAGCACGGCTGCGCCGCGGCCCAGGCTGCAGGCCGCATGTACGGGTTGACGTCTGGGTCGAAGTTGCCAGGGCGCGGCGAGCTGGGCGGCATGACCCGCTTGTCGCGCGCCCATTCGTCACTCGTCCTCGCTGGCGGCGCCTTGACCAGCTTCGCCGCTGCCAAGATCGACTTGATCAAGGCACGAAGTGAGCTCATGTGCTCGACGTTCGATGCGGTCAGCTGTAGCTGCTCGGACTGTCCGCGTTTCTTTAAATAATCGATCTCGGATAAGAGCAGGGTCATCGATAATCGCCAAGTCGGCGGCGCAGCGGCTCGGCAGTGCGTCGAGCTGGGTCGCATAGATCGCCGCGATTGAGGTAATCAGGGCGACGAACACCTCATTCGGAATGAGCCGCCCGCGCACCTGGTCGATTTCGAGCTGCAGCTTTTCCCGCCGCGCCCGCTTGAGCAGTCGATCCTCTGCCGAGGCCGAGCTCAGCCCCTCCTCATCGTCACCTTCGTCGCCGATTTCTCGGCGCACTTCGCGCAGCACAAGCCACTCAATCGCCGCCTGGCTGTCGATCTGGACAGCCACACCGCGACCGCCGCCGCCTTGCGTTGGCAGCCCCTCCTCGATCAGTTTGGAAACCCAGCGCTCGGACTTGCCCAGCAAGTCGGCCAGGTCTTTTTTACTGATGGTTCTGCCCATGGGAGAAAGGACCAATTGTGAAAAGTGGCAAAAGGACAAAGGTACAAAGGTCCTTTGTTACCTTTGTCCTTTTGGCACTTGAAAATTTAGGTTGAGGCCCCGCCGCGCCTGGCCGAGCGGTCAGGCTGGCGATGCAGGCCGGGGGGCCTCAAGTTCGGAAGTAAGGACTGGACTTTTGGAAAGTCACACGCGCGAGGGCCGCGCCGTTACCGCCCGTGACTGGGGAGGGGGCCGGGGAGGACCCAAAAGTCGGCCGGGGGGTCAGGCACCACCAGGGGCGGCACCGGTGCGGACCATCGCGACAGAGGTCGTGCAGGGCTGCCCAGGCTTTTCGCAGGCGCAGTAGGCCGCGGCCATGTCGCCGACGAAAACCGCGTCCACGGGGATGTTGTCGTCGATATAGAACTGCAGGCCGCCGAGCAATCCATTCTTGGACGCTTGCGCAATGTTCTGCTTGAGGCGATAGCCTTCGAGTTCCCACAGCTTGTTACGCGCCAGAGCCTTGACCCTGGCAATCGCAGCATTGCGACCCAGCGACTCATTGAAGTTCTCGGCGCTGACAGATGCGGCGCTGTCGATCGCGATCACAATGCCGTGCGGGTCCAGCGCCGCGGCGACAGTCGTGGTCGTGCCCGGAATCACGTAAGTGTGATAGTTGAGCTTCTCGACCAGGGCGTCGACCTGGTCAGGGGTGATCCGCGGCGCGGTCAGGCCGAGCGCAGTGATTTGCTGCTCGAGCGATTGGCTGTTGCTCATTGAGCGATTCCTATCAAGTGGGGGTGATGCTGCCCTAGTTGTTATAACGGCCGATTTTGATTTCTCCACCTGGTGCTCAAGGCGGCGCGCGGCCCTCCTGCTGGGCCTGGTACTGGCGCACCAGCTCCTGCAGCTGGGTCAGCTGCTCGGCGTTGGCGTTGCAGGCTGCGTAGTTGGCGGCAGTGGTGGCGCCGACGGCAGAGAGTGCAATGCCCGCGGGGGCGTCATCAGCAGCGCCGGAGGGCTCAGGGGCTGGCAGAGCGTGCGCGGCTGCGTCGTGCAGGCGGACAAAGCCAGCGTTAACAGTGCAAGCGGCATCAGCCTTGGCAGAAACATAAACGGGCACCTTCTGGATAATGGTTTGGCCGCGCTCGGTGATCACCTGGACGCGGTCGACGTACTCGGTGACGATCTTGTCGCGCACCGTCCCCAGCGCCTGGCCCTGCTCGAAGGCCTGGCGCAGCTGCTCGGCAGCGACTTGCTGCGCGTCTCGCGTTTCGTACCAGGAGCCGGTCAGGCAGCCGGCGCAAAAGATCAGGCCGGCGCAAATGAGGCCGACCAGCCAGTTATTGAGAGTCATTGGCCCACCATGAATAGAGAGCGCTGCACCTCGCGGCGCTTGGGGATGCCCTGGCACTTGTTGGCCGGGATTCGGCAATCGAGGCCCGCCACGTAGACCCAGCGGCCGAACTGATCAGCAGCTGCGCGCCACTGCCCGGCCTTGGCCAGCTTGTACAGCGTGGACTTGAGCAGAGCCGGCGCGCCGAGGTTGTAGACGAAGTCGGCCAGCGCGATCTTTTGCCAGATGGTCGCCGTCGGGAAATGGCGCATCACGAAGTCAACCGCCCCGCCCAGGTCGCCCTGCAGGTAGGCGGCGCACTGCTCAGGCGTAGCAACGTCGCCGCGGCGCACTCCCAGCGTATGCCCCGTGCAGATGGTCCAGACGCCGCCCGTGTCGGGGTACGCGGTGTAAACCGTGCCCTCCATTTCCGGCGTAAGGATCATCAGGCCGGCCATGATGGCCGCCCGCTCAACCGGCGCCGGCAGGCCCGTCTCGTTGACCGTGAAGCCCGCGGCAGCGAGCGAGAGCGTCACCGCGGCAATGATTCGGCTAATCAGGCTTTTCATTGGCCACCCCGCGACGCTTCCAGGCCAGGCGAATCAGCGGGATCAACCAGCGGCGCCCGACCAGGTCCAGGAACAAACAGGCCGCATACAGGCAGCCGAAAACGAGCGTCCACTCCTGCAGGGTCAACCCCCACAGCACCAGGGACGCGCCAAACGGGGCCGCTTTGGCCGCCTCGATCTTGAGTGCGCCGGCAAGCGCGACATTGTCGGCATCCATGCGGGCGCCTCCATAACGGAAAAGCCCGCACGCGGCGGGACAGGGGATAGGCCAGGGCCTGAGGGGGAATGAGTGGCCGCGGGATGCGGCCGGGGAGGGCTTACTACCTGCCTCCAGGTGCGATCGCCAGAAACGAAAAAGCCCGCTCAGTGGCGGGCTTGGTCGTATGTATCGCAGAGTGGATAAAGTACCCTTTTCCGCGTCACTTTTGCAAGGGCCTTTTTAACTTTTTCCCTTTTGTACCCTTTGCCTTTTTACCCTTTGTACCTTTGTACTCGAGGCTAATCGTCATGCTTGCAGAGAGCCCACCGGCAGGCCAGCGCGGCGACGGCTCTGCATCCAGCTCGGGCCAGTCAAAGACGGTAACGGTGCCAAACTCCACGCCGCCTATATAGAGGGTGCCCTCGATACCTTTGGCCATTAGGGCAAAGGTACAAAGGTACATTTGGCCGTCTCTGCGTAGGTGAACCCCTCCACCAGGCGCCAGAAGCGTTTACGAAGCTCAAGCGCGGTCGTGGCCGAACAGCCCACCGGGAGCTCCACCTCAAGCACAACGCGAAGCGGCCCAGCTGGCGGCGTGTCGTTGCTCTCCAGCGGCACAACCTCCACGACCTGGGCGTCTGCCTGCAGGACGATATTCGTATGGCCTGACGGCTCTCGAGAGAGATACCCCTCAGGGATCGCTCCCCGTAGCTCGACCAGCTGCCCCACCTTGTCCGCATACCACATCAAGCCATCACGACAGCCCGTGATTCGCAGCATTCTCATACTCACCTCACCGCCCGAGCCCAGCCGGCCCGAGCACCTTCAATAGTTGCGTAGCCATGATCGACAAAGTCACAGCCGGCGCACCGGGAGCCCCATTGCCCACCACTGGAAAAGAACCGGGCGACGCCGTTGGCCTTGCAGGTGTGCGCGGGCATGTCGGCGTCGTTGACCAGGTTCCAGGAGGACAGCGCCCTAGCCTCTACCGGGTGCGCCTCGCCGCGGTTGTTGCACACCGGGCAAATCCACATGACGCGACCGGATTCGACCTGGTGGCGACGCTCAGGGGCGACGCTGCAATGCAGGCAGGGCAGGGCCGACATGATCAGTAGCTCGAGTCGGAGCTGCTCGAGCTGCTGCTCGAGTCGCTGCTGCTGTAGCTGCTCGAGTCGAACCCGCTGCAGCTGCTCGAGGAGCTCGAGCGACCCCAGGAGTCGTCAGAGACGCTCGGGGCGCAGTGGGCCACCGGCTCAGGGTCGCGACGCGGCGCCTCGGCGTAGTAGATCGCCGGCTGATTAATCGGGTTGAGTGGGTGCAGCGGGTCATGCACGCTGCTGGCGCTCGAGCTCGAGGAGCTGCTCGAGGAGGCGCGGCCCGAAGGCAGCACAGCGGCACGACCAGGAACAGGCACAGCGACCGACAGGCGATCGCGCAGGCCCTGGCGCGCTTGCTCAGCAGCGGCAAGGCGGGCGGCGCGGCGACGCTTTAACCATCCGAACATAGAGCTACCCCTATTTCTTGCCGACCATCAGCACCGCCAGCAGCAAAGCGACGATCACCAGGTCAGCACACATCGAGAGGAGTCGACTTGCAGAGTCGACCAGGACAACGGCGCCGGCCAGCCCGAAGGCCAGCCAGTTCCGAGCAGAGGAGAGCCAGGTCAAGCCGTGACCCCGAAGTCTTTCAGGCGCAGGCCGAGCTCGTTGGCGATTTCTTCCAGGACTTTCAGTTCTTCCGGGCTGATACTGCCGTCACCCTCGGCAACGGTCAGCATGTTGACGAGCACCTCCTCGGCGTCGGCCGGGGTGTCCTTGATATCGCGAATCTCGCGCATGATGTTCATGCGACCGAGGCGGAAACCGGCTTGCAACTGCTCGGTGAACAGGTTCACTTGCTTGGTGATTTCCGGGCCGAAGTGCTCCAGCGCCTTGTTGGCGCGAATCTGGATATCGATTTGCGCCGCTTCGGCCTTGCTGATTTCACCGTCAGCCGCTGCAACCAGGAGGCAGCCCCCGACGATCGCCTGCATCAGGTCGCGGTTTTCGAGTTTCTTGATGCTACGGCCAGCGCCAAACAGCTTTTTCTTGAGTCCGAACATGGGGGCTTTCCTCAGGGTTTACGTTGGTTGAATTCTTTCCAGAGCGCCTCGAGCGCTTCGGTGTCGAGGCCGTCCAGGACGCTTTGCATCGCATCCCAGCGAGCACGCCAGTGCTCGCGAAAATTGCTGTCCTTGATGCCCAGCAGACGGGCCAGGGCCGGGCCGTCGTAGCGCTGTAGGCCGGTGTTCTTGATGAACTTGTGTTCCTGCACCGCCAGGTGCGCGAGGCCCTTGGCGCGCTGCAGCGACTTGCCCTGCAGCTTGCCCAACTGGGGCAGCACGCGATCCCACAGCACAACCACGCAGCCCGCTTCGTCGTCCCACTCGCGGGAATCGCCGTAGGCGTAGCGAATCCACCGGCTCAGCTCAGGCGCGAGCGTGCCGACGGTGCGCACCAGGTGCGCGTCCTCGAAGGCCGTCGAGCCGAGCGGAATGCTGCTTTTCTTCTTTGGCCGCGTCTCGCTGCAGGTCACTCGCGTGGTATCCCTGGCCAGGCTGGCCACGTAATCAAATGGAAGACGTCCAGGCGCCTCGGCGCCCTCGAGCGGGCACTCGCCCAGCTCAGCGGCACGGGCGCGAGGGAAGGCGTCGCGCAGCGGCTTGCGCTCCTCGACCGCTATCCACGTAGGCACCAGCTCGGGGCCTTCGGGCTCCCGGTAGCCGGTCGGCGCCAGGTAGGCGAACAGCAGGCGATCACGCAGCCAAACCAGGTCCTGCGCCGTTGCGCCGGTCGGCGCTTTGGCTTTCTTGGCCTGCAGCTGGCGCGGCGCCAGGTCAGGCAGTAGCACCCAGCAATCAGCACCAGGTGCTGCGCCAGGTTGGCGAATTTCGAGGTTAAAGGGCTGGCGGGCAGTCATGCACAGCACCTCAAGGCCTGTAGGCTTCTGAGGCAGCTGGCGCACCTGGTCGCCCATGAACAGGCAACCGGACGCAGTGGGTCGATTAGCTCGCCGCAGATGCGGCACGACAGCACGCTCGCGACTTCGCGCAGCGACTGATCGGTCTGGAACGCCTTGTCTATGGCGTCCTCGGCGCGGAGCTCGAGCCCGCCAAGTACATCAGTGCACACGCGCCGGCTCCCGCTTACTCAGGGCGCCGGCTACGGCGTAGCTCGCATTCCGCTGGCTGAAACCGTCCACGAAGCCCTTGCAGGCATCAGGCTCGGCGAAATAGTAGTTGTGCACCTGGTGCCCGGTCGCCGCTTTCACTACGACGCAGGCCTCGGAAAGCCCGCCGCGGGTAGGCAACTCGACCACCAGGGCGCCTTGGCCACCTGCTACGCGAAAGTATCGGATGGCTTTCATTCGGCCACCTCGGAGCGTGACGGAGGCGTCACCAGCAGCGCGAAAGCGTCAGCGTCACGCTTGGCCAGGTCGGCGCCGGCAATTGCCAGCGCAGCCAGTACCGGCGCGAAGAACTGGGCGAACGCCTCAGGGTCTTTCTTGGCCAGCTCGGCCGAGCCGTGGGCGAGCAGCGTTAGCGCCTCGGCATGCTCCTCGAACCCGCCAGCCTTGCAGACGTCAGCAAACGCCTGCGCGGTGCCGCCGTAGAAGGTCATGGCCGGCAGCTTGAGCTGGTTGGCCTGCAGCGCGGCCTTTTTCTGGTTGAGGCGGTAGCGCTTCGACCGCTCGGCCGACAAGCGCTTGGCGCGGTCTTCTTTCGTCTCGCCCGGCACTGCGTAGAAATGGTCGCGCAGTGCCTCTTTCGATTTCGGGATAGGGTCGCTTTTGTCCGAGGAGTGGACCAGGCGCAGGGCAGCACTCATAGGGTTTCACCGTTCAGCTTGGCCAGGAGCAACAGCGGCAGCGGGCGACCGGTGCCGGTCGACAGGGCTACCAGCTCGTTGAACATCGCGGCGATAGCCTCGGCGCCCTCTGTGAGCATTTCGTCGACCTGGGCAGGGTCGTCGGTGTGGTCGTACTTGCCATCGTGCGCCGGGGTGCTGGCGGCGAGGAAGTCACCGACCGCCTGCGTGACCTCGCCCAAGCGAGCGCGGGCAGCGGGTACGCCGACCAGGCCAACAAGCTCGGGGATTCGGACGTCGAAACAGCCGGCCATGGCCAGCAGCTCGGAGCGCGCAGCCTTCTGGTAGTCCTCGGGCAGGCAGGAGAGCCAGGCCCATTTCCATTCCAGGGGGAAAGGCTGCGTTTCGTGAAAGATGCGGGATACACGCTGCGCCCACGCCTTGCGGGTGCGCTGATAAGCCTCGATATCGGCTGGCTCCTCCATGGGGTCAATCAACCCCGCGGCCGCCAGTGCTGGCGCCAAGCGCTCGCTTGCGAAACGCTCAAGTGACCAGTCCGAATGGGCAAACCATCGGCTAGTCTGATCGACAACCACGTCGCGTTCTGTCCGAGTCATATAGCACCTTTCCCTGAAAAATGGGTCGCATGTATCCCTACCCACATTCTCTATATATCGAGCGAAAAGGCAAATAAATTCTTATATATCGAGTGGTGCCGCTAGGCATTCCGAGGGGAAAATAATGCTTAGAAAAGGAGAGGGAACCATGCAACGCGATTTCACAATCGGCACCGCAATACGGACGCGGCGGCAAGCCCTTGGATGGTCGCTGCAGCGACTGATCGACGCCTCGAATTTGGAGATGTCGACCGGCCACCTAGCGACCCTAGAAACGAAGGACGTCGCCCCTAGCGTCTACGTCGCCGACGCCTTGGCGAAAGGGCTGGGGACCACCGTCGACATACTGCTCAAAGAAGCTAGGAATCCAAATGGATTCACGGCGCCCAGCGAGCACGCTCAGCGCGTGCCTGTCATACCGTGGCAGCTGGCGGCCGAATGGGTGAAGAACCCCGACCCTACAAGGCTTCCAGCCGGTACAGCATGGGTGATGCCACCCGACTCGCCAGCTGGCCGGGTGTTCGCGATGACTGTTCGCGATGAAGGCATGCAGGCGCCGACCGGGATCAGTTTTCCGCCTGGTTATACGATTTTCGTCGACCCTGCTCGCAAGCCCGTTGCCAATGATTTCCTGGTCGCGCACCTGGGCGACCAGGCCGCGCCCGTGTTCAAAAAACTGACACTCGACGGCTCGGCGTACTACCTGCGCGCGCTAAACCCACAGTTCCCCATGGTTCAGGTCGGTGATACATTCGAGAGTATTGGGGTCGTCGTCGGCCTGCGTGCCGGCTTCGATAAAGGAGTGATTCTATAAAAAGAGTGCGCCAGTCTTCTAAATATAGAGAGGACGACGTAAAGTAGCGGGGCTACCCGCTAACGAGCTGTATTTTTTCAAAAGTGAGAAAGACAAAAGGCCGGGGGGCTTTAGCAACCCCCCGGCCTTCGCGATAGACGCACACCTTGCGGTGCCAAATCTGAGCAATCGGTTATCTGTTTTAGCGGGCAGACGACACGATCCAAACCACGAACTTCGACGTTCAGTGCTCAGTTTAGGCCCATGCGCACCCGCGTCAATCGTTTGTACTTTTTTACTTTTGTACTTTTGACCAAAGGGACAAAATGACAAACGTACAAAAGGACACGGGCCTAGCTGGCTTCTACGCGGAGCGGTTCAACTCCGACCCGTATAGCCTTATGGCCTACTTTGACGCTCAGATCAGCGCTGCAGCTGCTGACGCCTCTCTAAACTGGTCCTCAGTTTCCAGCGCCGTTCGCCTCAACGGCTTGCGCCTGGCCAAGTATTCAAAAACCAAACCAGCAGCCCTCGAAACCCGTTATCACGGCAAGGTGATGGTTTGGGGCGAGCTGAAAAAATCCGCGGCCAAGGATGACCTGGCCGAATTTGAATACCCGTTCCTCACCTTCCTAAACAACGTCACCGGGTCGAGCACCTGGTCGGGCTTCTCTGCGCTCCTGGACCTCTACAAGGACTCCCGCGGCATCGCGACTGACGAGCGCCACCGCAAATGGCAGGCCGAGCAGGAGAAGCGGCGCGCCGAGCGTGAAGCCAAGCGCGAGGCAGAGGAAGCGGCCGAGCGCATTCGCGCCGAGCGCGTGGAAAAAGAGCTGGCGGCGTACAAGCACGCTTGGCTGACCGGCGAACGCGGCGAATTCGACTACGAAGGCACCAGCCGCGGCCGCGCCTACATCGGGCGCGGGTTTGTCGAGGTCCTGGGCGAGGAGGACGGCAGCTCTCCTTACCTGCAGGCGAAACAGATTTCTGACGTAGCGTCACGCTTCAAAATGTTGAAAATGCGTGACCGTCACGGTGAATTCACCGCCGTCCCTCTCTACGATGCCTATCGGAATTTCCTCGGCCTGCAGCGCCTCTATGCTGACAAAAAGCTGCAGGGGACCGGCGTCAAAATGGCCGGCGCCCATTGCATCCTGGGCGACCTGGAAACCGCACAGGTCCGTTTCGCGGTCGAAGGTTTCGCAACCGGCGCCAGCATCTACCTGGCAGAGCTCGAGGCCGGCCGTAACGTCGCGGTCGTCGTGACCTTCAACGTCGACAACCTGGTCAAGGTGCTGCATGTCTATGACAAGCTGTATCCGGCCTGGCGCTTCTGGAATGGCGCCGACAATGACCAGTGGAAAACCTCAGGCAACGCCGGCTTGCTGGCCGCCCTGGAAGTGCACAAAGAGCTGCAGCACCCTGGCATCGTTCCGCAGTTCAAGCTGACCGAGGAGCAGATCGCCGAGGCCAAGGCCACCGGCAAAGGCCCGACCGACTGGAATGACTACCACGTACTCTACGGCCTGAAAGCCACGGCCAAGGCTCTGCATGCCCGCGCCAGCGTGTTTCACGCCCAAAAAGACTGGTTCAGCTACTGCCTGCAGCGCGTCGAGCACAGCGGGCGTTTCGCCGAGAAGGCCGCGAAAATGGCGATCAGCGGCGGCATGAACCTGGTCCCGATCAAGTACAGCACCGACGACGTCATTCGAGCAGTGCTCGAGGCGCTTCCCGCCGCGGCGCCGGCCGAGCTGCGCACGAAGCTGCGTAGCCTGGCCTTGTGGATCGCCAACCAGCGCCGCAACCAGGCCCAGCAGCTGCGCAGCTTCTCCCCCGAGGCTCTGAATAAGCCCTATGTGCAGTACATGCCTATCGCTGCAGTGCCGCACCCAGAGCACGGCAGCCCGATGCTGCCTGGCCACCTGGCCGACCTGGTCGAAAGCCTCGAGGGGACCATCATCGTTCGCGCCCCAATGGGCAGCGGAAAAACCGAGGACCTGATCGCGCCTGTACTGCAGGCGTCGACCAAAGGCGCCTATATCGCCCACCGAATTTCTCTGATGGACGATGCCACCGCACGCTTGAACCTGGACCGCGAAGGCAACCAGGTCGACGCCAAGGTCGAGCATTACCAGCTGGTCAACGCCTGGCAGATGCCTTACGTCTCGCACCTGACCTGCTGCGTCAACAGCCTGACCAACAAGAAGTTTTACAACGCCGAGGATCGCAGCTGGTTTACCACTCTCGAAACCATCTGCATCGACGAAGCGAGCCAGGTGCTGCGCCATGTCACCTCAGGCCCGGTAGAGGGCCGCGTGCGCGTCATGGACGCACTGATCGAGGCCGTCAGCTCGGCCAAGCGCGTCGTACTGTGCGACGCCGACGCCAATGACTCGGTTATCGAGTTCTGCGCCTTGGCGCGTCCTGGCCAGATCATCACCGTTATCGATATCCAGGGGCAGAACAAGCAAATTCGCGTCGACCACGGCGACGACGAAAGCGTCTGGCAGCTGGCGATCGAGAAAATCGTCGAAGGCCGTCGGGTGATGGTCGCCAACGACTCGGCCGAGAGCGCGAAGAAAATGGCCGCGCTCATTGAGCAGATGGTCGAAGACGGCGAAATGCCGGCGCGCCGAATGCTCCTGGTGCACGCCGACAGCAAGGCCGACCCGGACGTCGAGGCGTTCCTCAGCGACCCGAAAACCGAGGCGCTCAAGTATGACGTGCTGATCTATTCGCCCGCTATTTCGTCGGGCGTCTCGATGAATCAGGCGCATTTCGAGTGCCATTTCGGCCTGTTCAGCGGCAACTCTGTCGGCCCATCCGACGCCCTGCAGATGCTTCGCCGCGATCGCACAGCGACCCATTACATCATCGGTATCGGGCACAGCTCGAGCCAGCGCGAAACCAACCCCGAGGTTATGTATCGGGGCATGCTGGTGCTCGAGGAGTTGGCCTGCCAGATCGAGAACACCCCCGACGAATTCCGCGTCGTGCGCAAGAAAACGGCGTTCGACAAGGTGTATCTGTCGACTGTGACCTCTGAGAACCGCGCGCGCGCCAACTTCGCCAACAACCTGCTGTTGATGCTCGAGGCCGAGGGCTACCTTGTGCAGCGCCTCGACCTGCAGGGCGCCGAGGAGGAGCTCGCCGAGCTGTCCAGGGTTAACCGCAAGTTCGCCGCCGAGCTGGTTTTCAGCAAGCGTATGGACCTTATCGAAAGCGTAACCACCCCCGACGAAGCCGAGTTTTTGCGACTGAATCGCCAGGAAGTCCGCAGCGAGGCCGAGAGCGCCAGCGTCGATCGCTACAACATCGAGCACCAGCTCTGCGTTGACGATATCACCGCCACCGACGTCGCTTTCTACGATGATCGCGGTATCGACAAGGTGCGCGCCCTGGAGCTGCTGCAGTCCACTGCCGAGCAAGCCAAGGGCTACGACCTCGCCCAGCGCAAGGCGCGGGCGGTCCTCACTCAGCATCGATTCAAGGCAGCCCCTCGCGCCATGCTCGAGGAGATTTTCGCCATCCTTACCCTTGACCGCATGACAGGCCTTGGGGAGTTCACCAGCGACCAATGCCGCGAGGTCCTGGACCTGGTCAAGTCCGACCAGGACACGCTGGATATCTACAACACCCTCAAGCTCGGGCGCTACGTCCCGACGCTGGCCTCGAAGGTCTGCGCCACCACGCTGGTGAAATCGATCCTCGATCGCCTCGGCCTCACCACGAAAAAGCGTAAGACGAACGGCCAGAACCTTTACCAGCTCAACATGGATAATTGGCACTTCGTTATGGGCTACGTACAGCGCCGCGCAGCTCGAAACGTCCACTCCCTGGCTGCCCATGAGCACGAAACCACGCACCAGCCCCTGCTAGCCCCTGAGGAGCCTGCAGAGGCGCCTGCCTACGTGTTCGCTGAAAACAGGGACACTTTGCAGTATGAGGGTGTAAGCACAGATGAAAAGTATCCCTTGGCTGTAACCGAGCGGATATGCGCTGTTGCTTCGCTTTGCGACCTCCCCCACGGTATGTCTGTTGCTCGCCTGGTGGGGGCGCTCAGCCCGGACCTGGTCAGGCAGCTGACGGGGCCGCAGGTGGACATGGTGGCAGCCAAGTGGACGTTGGGTTATGCGGCGCGGTTACTTAGCCAGGAGACGCGGTATACTGTATGAAAGTACAGTGATGGCTTTTTAACACGAAGGGGAGGGATTTACCTTGCAGTGCCAGGAAAAAATGGACCGAGCGTCCGAGCAACTCAGTCGCGCCAAGTCGGCGCTTAGTTTGGCCATGAAGGCCGGTATGGAAGCAACACGGGGTGAACTGCTGGACGTTATCGCCGCGGTATTCGAGAGGGTCGAGGGAGCAGAGTCGGCACTGCGAGCAGGAGAAAACAAGGACGCCCAGCCGGGGCAGTTGACCCCAGCTGGTTCAAGAACTGATGCGGTGCAAAATCAGTTGCGGGTTGTTCCTTTCGCCGCCAGCGCCAGCAGCGCGTCATAAGCACCCGCTTTGCTGTCACCGTCCGCCCTGGCGATTTCCACGCCATTGAGCCGGGCGACAGCGACCCAACGGCCAGCGTCCTCTGTCACCGAGATACGCGGCTTAGCATTGACTACCTCTGCCGGAACAGCCGGCGCGACCGCTCGAATTGAGCGGTTCGGGGTCGCCAGGGCCTCACTAGCCATAGCCAGGTAGTCCTTGATCGCTTGCCGGTGGCTGCCTACGTTCACAGAGATTGCTTTCTGCGAGATAAGGACGTCAGGCGAGGCGGCCACAGCTTGTTTAACCCATGCGTGGATACGCTGCGAAGCAACACCGCCCGCGGCTTGTTCGTCGAGCGCCTCGAGCGCCTCGAGCCGGCTACCGTATTTGCTTTCAGGCTCGGCCGGGACTTCGTTGGTGTAAGTGATCTTGAAAGCCTTGTAGCTCTCCTGGGTGTCCATGTCTTCATGGCCCAGCATTTCCCGCCAGAACACCGTTTCGTTGACGCTTTTCCAGCGCGCATCCCGCGTGAAATGAGTCTCGAAAACGATCCGCGCCCATATCGCCCGGCTATCCTTGAACACCCGATCGGGGCTGCCCAGCACCCGCTTGGCCACGGTGTTTAGGGTCTTGGCCACGCGCCGGTTTACCTCGATGTTGTCCAGGTGCTGCAGCTCCAGGACCTCGGGCAGCACCCGCAGCCGCTCGAGCGCCTCGAGCACCAGGTCAGCCTTGAGCAGGGTGTAGATGCGATAGCTCGAGCCGTAATCGACCCCGTTCCGGCGCTTGGCCTGGCCGCTGAATTCGAGCTCGTACTCGCCGGCCTTCTCGAAGCGGCCGAGCTTGAGCACCTCGATTTCACGGCGCCCAGTGACCATCGCCAGGCCCAGCGCCAGCGACGAGAAGCGCTGCACCGGCTCACCGTTGGCGCCGATTTCGGCGTCGGTCAGGAGGCGCTGCGCGGTGTCGACGTACTGGTAATAGTTGACCTCGACAGTATTGGTCGCGCGCTCCTCGAGGGTGGCCGTGGCCATGGTGGCCAGCTCGGCCTTTGTGACCGCGGGCAGCACCAGGTGCCGCATGATTTCGTGGTCCAGCTTCATTGCCTGGATAGCCTCGAAAGCGTCGTGGTCGCGGTCCTGGCGGACCTGCGCCAGCAGCTCGCGGTGTGCGAGCCGTAGCTCGGTGATGTTGTCCAGGTCGACCAGGGCGAGCAGCTGCTCGGCGTACCGCGGGTGATGCTTGGCCAGGCGCCGGGCCGACTCCTCAATGCCATGGTGGCGCCAGTTCTGCGCGGTCACGGCCTTGCGGACGAGGGTCAGGTAGCGGCGATAGCTCGAGGGGCGCAGCTTGTCGTCTTCCTTGCGGCGCTTGTCCTCATACAGGCGCTTTTTCAGGCTCTCAGCGATGCGCGTGATGCGCTTCGTCTTCTCGCTGCGCGACATATGCGGGTCGTTGTCGACCAGCCTGACGTCCTGCAGCATCTTGTCGATCATGGGCTGCAGCTCGACCTTTTGCCGAGTGGCCCCGCCGTAGTTGCCAAAGCTGGCGCGCTCCTGGTCCTGTCCCATCGCCTCATCACCCTTCGTCAGTTCGTCGCGCATACATACACCCTTTGCCCTAGTGAAAGATAGCAGGCTATTGCTATACACCCATAGACCGCGTTCCAATAAGTGCCATTGTACACCCATTGACAGCACCTGTATACACCCATTACCCAATCCATGCGCATATACACCCATAGCCCAATATACATACCTTCGCATGAGTTATATTGGGCAAAGGGTGTATACACCGATCCCCCATTCTATACGTATAGAATGGGGGATCG
>RCUI01000068.1_pt1 | contig 38825 bp, 37 predicted proteins | sample 2166121 | NCBI WGS metagenome assembly RCUI01 (sample SAMN09932700, study PRJNA488358) | compost metagenome | feature: garden; material: soil; isolation source: compost soil in succinic acid-enriched culture | place: Germany: Experimental Botanical Garden Goettingen | collected 2016-01-27
GAGCGCATGGACTGGAACATCGGCCGGGTGCTGGACTACCTGCGCAACCAGGGCCTGCTCGACAACACCCTGGTGCTGTTCATGTCCGACAACGGTGCCGAAGGGGCGCTGCTCGAAGCCTTCCCCAAGTTCGGCCCGCACCTGGCCAGCTACCTGGACCAGCACTACGACAACAGCCTGGAGAACATCGGTCGCGCCAACTCCTACGTCTGGTATGGCCCGCAGTGGGCGCAGGCGGCCACGGCGCCTTCGCGGCTGTTCAAGGCCTTCACCAGCGAAGGGGGGATTCGGGTACCGGCACTGGTGCATTACCCGGCCCTGGCGCGCCAAGGGCAGATCAGCCATCAGTTCAGCACGGTGATGGACATTACCCCGACCCTGCTCGACCTCGCCGGTGTACGTCACCCCGGGAAACGCTGGCGTGGTCGTGACGTTGCCCCATTGCGCGGCAAATCGTGGCTGGGCTACCTGTCGGGTGAAACCGAGCAGGTGCATGACGAAAACACCGTGACCGGCTGGGAGCTGTTCGGCCGCCGGGCCATTCGCCAGGGCCAATGGAAGGCCGTGTACATTCCCGGCCCGGTGGGGCCGGCCACCTGGCAACTGTATGATCTGGCCAGAGACCCGGGCGAAATCGACGACCTGGCGCAGGCCCAACCGGCCAAGCTGCAAGCGCTGCTGGGCGAGTGGCAGAAATACGTCGAAGAAACCGGAGTGATCCTCAGCGAGTCACCGTTCCAGCCGGACTAGCTGGCAGGCTATCCTGAGGGGAGTGAGGCCTGCCCACTCCCAACAGGAGGAACAATAATGAAAACCCTGGTCGAACACCTCAGCCAATACGCCGCCTACCACCGGGATACACGCAACATCGTCACCCACTTTGTCGGTATCCCGATGATCGTGGTGGCGGTCACGGTGCTGCTGTCGCGCCCAGGGGTCGCCATCGCGGGCATGTGGCTGTCGCCCGCCTTGCTGCTGGCATTGGCATCGGCCTGGTTTTACCTGCGCCTGGACCAACGCTTCGGCCTGATCATGGCCTTGCTGCTGGGCTTGTGCCTGTGGGCCGGGCAGGCCCTGGCCGTGCAGAGCACGCTGGTGTGGCTCAGTGCGGGGCTCGGATTGTTTGTGGTGGGCTGGGTGATCCAGTTTGTAGGGCATTACTACGAAGGGCGCAAACCGGCCTTTGTCGATGATGTCAGCGGGCTGATCATCGGGCCGTTGTTCGTGGTGGCGGAACTGGCATTCTTGCTGGGGCTGTGCCCTGAATTGAAGCAGGCTGTGGAGCGCAATGCCGGGCCTGTGGTTTGACAGCCCGCGCCTACCAGCCGGTAGGCGCGGGCCTGCCCCGCGATGGCCTCAGCCCCGCGACTCAACCCCCAACTCATCCCACACCGACTCCGCCAGGTGGAAGGTGGCATTGGCCGCCGGAATACCGCAGTAGATTGCGCTCTGCATCAGCACTTCCTTGATCTCTTCGCGGGTTACGCCGTTGTTGGCGGCCGCGCGCAAGTGCAGCTTGAGCTCCTCGTTGCGGTTCATGCCGATCAGCATGGCGATGGTGATCAGGCTGCGCGTATGCCGCGACAAACCCGGGCGGGTCCAGATATCGCCCCAGGCATGACGGGTGATCATCTCCTGGAACTCACCGTTGAACGCGGTGAGGTTGCTCAGGCTGCGATCGACATGGGCATCGCCCAGTACCGCACGACGCACCTTCATACCCTCTTCGTAGCGTTGTTTCTCGTCCACGGGATGCTCCTCAGCGGGCCAGCAGAAAGTCGATCACACGGCGGCTGAACGGCTCGCCCACTTCGACGTTGGACAAGTGCGCGGCATGGAATTCAGCGTACTCGGCACCCTCCACGTTCTCCTGGATGAACAGCCCGCCCGACGGCGGCGTGACCGCGTCATGACTGCCCGACACCACCAGCAACGGCACCTTGATTTCGCCCAGTTGATCGCGAAAATCGGCATCGCGCACTGCACCGCAGTTGGCCGCATAGCCTTCTGGCGAGGTGGCGGCGAGCATGTCGGTGATGCGTTTGGCCTGATCCGGATTGGTCGAGGAATAGCCCGGGGTGAACCAGCGCTCGATCGAGGCATCGCGCAAACCGACCATCGCCGCCTGGCGATCACGCAGGACCATTTCAATACGCGGGTTCCAGGTATCTGGCGAGCCGATCTTGGCGGCGGTGTTGCAAACGACCAGGCGATTCAAGCGCTCGCCGGCATTGATGCCCAGCCACTGACCGATCAGCCCGCCCATGGACAAGCCGCAGAAATGCGCGCGTTCGATCTTCAGCGCGTCGAGCAGCGCCAGTACGTCCTGGCCCAGTTGCTCGATGCTGTACGGTCCATCGGTCACCAGCGAACCGCCATGGCCACGGGTGTCGTAGCGCAGCACACGAAAGTGCGCGGTAAAGGCCGGCACCTGGGTGTCCCACATGTGCAGGTCGGTGCCCAGCGAGTTGGACAGCACCAGCACCGGCGCGCCTTCAGGCCCGTCGAGTTGGTAGTTGAGTGCGCCATCGGCGAGTTGTACCTGTGCCACTGCAGCCTCCTTCAGGCATTGAAACGGTGATGTTCGGCCAGCGCCCGCTCGACCCAGGCGCGAGCCTGGCCAAGGTAGTGGGCGGGGTCGAGCAGACGATCGAGTTCGTCGGGTGAAAGTTCGGCGCTCACCTGTGGGTCGTCGCCGAGCACGGCGCGCAGGTGTCGCTGCTCGGCCACTGCGCGCTTGCAGCAGCGTTCCAGCAAATGATGGGCGCTGTCGCGGCCCAGGCGTTGAGCCAAAACGATGCTCACCGCTTCGGCCAGCACCAGGCCCTGGGTCAGGTCGAGGTTCTGGCGCATGCGTTCGGCATCCACCTGCAGGCCATCGGCGATGATCTGCGCCTGGCGCAACGCACCGGAAACCAGGCAGCAGATTTCCGGCAGGGTCTCCCATTCGGCATGCCACAAGCCCAGGCTGCGCTCGTGCTCCTGAGGCATGGCGGCAAACATCGTCGACACCAGCCCCGGCACTCGCGTGGCAGCGCCGATCAATACGGCAGCGCCCACCGGGTTGCGCTTGTGCGGCATGGTCGAGGATCCGCCCTTGCCCGGTGCAGACGGTTCGAACACTTCCGCCGCTTCTGTCTGCATCAGCAGGCTGATGTCGCGACCCAGCTTGCCCAAGCTGCCGGCGATCAGGCCCAGCACCGAGGCGAACTCCACCAGGCGGTCGCGCTGGGTGTGCCAGGGTTGCTCGGGCAGTTGCAGGTCCAGTTGCTTGGCCAGGGCTTCGGCCACCGGCAGCGCTTTGTCACCCAGTGCCGCCAGGGTGCCGGAGGCGCCGCCGAACTGCAGTGTCAGCAAGCGTGGCTTGAGCTCCTGCAAACGCTGGCGGTGACGGGTCAAGGCGCCCAGCCAGCCAGCGATCTTCATGCCCAGGGTGACTGGCGTTGCATGCTGCAACCAGGTACGTCCGGCCAACGGTGTATCGGCATGGGCCTGGGCCTGATGCGCCAGGGCGTCGGCCAGGCGCTGCAAGTCGTCTTCAATCAGGCCCAGGGCCGCACGCAGTTGCAGGACCAACCCGGTGTCCATCGCATCCTGGCTGGTGGCGCCCAAGTGTACATAGCGCTCGGCCTCGGGCACTCCGCTGGCGATCACCTTGCCCAGTGCCTTGACCAGCGGGATGGCCGAGTTGCCGGCAATGCCGATGGCCTCGGCCAGCGCGGCATAGTCATAGTGCTCGGCCTGGCAGGCGGCCTCGATGGGTGCCACCGCAACCTGCGGAATCACCCCCACGGCCGCTTCGGCCCGGGCCAGGGCAGCCTCGAAATCGAGCATGCCCTGCACCCGGCCTCGGTCACTGAATACTTCACGCATGGCGACTGCGGTGAAGTAGGCATCGAACAGCTGATTGCCCGGTCGCGGGTTCATCTACAAGTCCTTCAACAGGTCAATGGTCGTGGTGCAGGTAGGCTGCCTGTTTCGGCAAGCGCAGGCTGAACAGGAAGGCGATCGCCATCATGGCGGTAACGTACCAGTAAAAGGTGTTCTCCATGCCCATCGACTTCAGCCCCAGGGCCACATATTCGGCCGAACCGCCAAATATCGCGTTGGCCACCGCATACGCCAGCCCCACACCCAGAGCGCGCACCTGCGGCGGGAACATCTCGGCTTTGACCAGGCCGCTGATCGAGGTATAGAAACTGACGATGCACAGCGCCAGGGTGATCAGCACGAAGGCCAGGAACGGGCTGGTGACGGTCTTCAGGGTCATGAGGATCGGCACCGTGCACAAGGTGCCCAGGGCGCCGAACCAGAGCATCGAATTACGCCGGCCAATACGGTCGGAGAGCATGCCGAACAGCGGCTGCATGCACATGTACAGGAACAGCGCGCCGGTCATGATGAAGCTGGCGGTCTTGGCGCTCATGCCAGCGGTGTTCACCAGGTACTTCTGCATGTAGGTGGTGAACGTGTAGAAAATCAGCGAACCGCCAGCGGTGTAGCCAAGCACGGTGATAAAGGCTGCCGTGTGGTTGCGGAACAGCCCGCTGATGCTGCCGGCCTCTTTGTCGTTACGGGTTTCTGCGCTGCTGGTTTCTTCCAGCGAACGGCGCAGCAGCAGTGAGATCACGGCGGCCACAGCGCCAACCACGAACGGAATGCGCCAGCCCCAGGCGCGCAGTTCATCTTCGCTGAGCAACTGTTGGAGGATTACCACCACCAGTACCGCCAGCAACTGACCGCCGATCAGGGTCACATACTGGAACGAGGCGAAGAAACCGCGCTGGCCGCGCAGGGCCACTTCACTCATGTAGGTCGCCGTGGTGCCGTATTCGCCGCCCACCGACAGGCCCTGGAACAGGCGCGCCAGCAACAGCAGCGCCGGCGCCCAGGCACCGATCGAGGCGTAGGTCGGCAGGCAGGCGATGACCAGAGAGCCGGCGCACATCATCAGCACCGAGATCATCATCGAATTCTTGCGGCCATGACGGTCGGCCACGCGACCGAACAACCAGCCACCAATGGGGCGCATCAGAAAGCCGGCTGCGAATACCCCGGCGGTGTTGAGCAGTTGCACCGTCGGATCGTCGGAGGGGAAGAACGCCGGGGCAAAGTAGATGGCACAGAAGGCATAGACGTAGAAGTCGAACCATTCCACAAGATTGCCCGAGGAGGCGCCGACGATGGCGAAGATGCGCTTACTGCGTTCCTCACCGGTGTAATAGGCTGAAGTCATGACAGTTCACTCTTGGAGGGTTACTGGAGTCTAGACACAACCAGTAACACTCTTGTTCCACAAGCAATCACCCCGGACCCACGACCCTGCGTGGGGGCCGCCTGTCCGGGGTCATTGGTTTACACCCGCTCGATAGCCAGGGCCAGGCCCTGCCCTACACCTACACACATGGTCGCCAGGCCCTTGCGCCCACCCGACTGCTCCAATTGGTGCAAAGCCGTGAGGATCAAGCGTGCACCGCTCATGCCCAGCGGGTGACCCAAGGCGATGGCACCGCCGTTCGGATTGACCTGCGGTGCATCATCGGCCAGGCCCAGTTCGCGTAGCACAGCCAGGCCCTGGCTGGCGAAGGCTTCGTTGAGTTCGATGACATCGAAATCACTGACGGCCACGCCCAGGCGCTCGGTCAGCTTGCGCACCGCAGGCACCGGGCCGATGCCCATGACGCGCGGGGCGACGCCGGCGCTGGCCATGCCCAGAACCCGGGCCCGAGGGGTCAGGCCGTGCTTTTTCACCGCTTCGGCCGACGCCAGGATCAGGGCGGCGGCACCGTCGTTGACGCCCGAGGCGTTGCCGGCCGTGACCGTTTTGTCCGGGCCGTTGACCGGCTTGAGACGGGTCAGTGCTTCGAGGGTAGTGTCCGCACGTGGGTGCTCGTCCTGCTCGACGATGGTCTCGCCTTTTTTATGGGCGATACGCACCGGCACGATCTCTTCGGCAAAGAAGCCTGCGGCCTGGGCGGCGGCGGTGCGCTGCTGGCTACGCAGGGCAAAGGCATCCTGGTCGGCGCGGGACACCTGGTAATCGTCGGCGACGTTGTCGGCGGTCTGCGGCATGGCATCGACGCCGTACTGGGCTTTCATCAACGGGTTGATGAAGCGCCAGCCGATGGTGGTGTCTTCCAGTTTCATGTTGCGTGAATAGGCGCTGTCAGCCTTGCCCATGACAAACGGGGCACGGGACATCGACTCGACACCGCCGGCAATCGCCAGCTCCATCTCGCCGCTGGCAATGGCGCGAAACGCGGTGCCCACCGCATCCATGCCGGAGGCGCAGAGACGGTTGAGGGTCACGCCCGGTACGCTGTCCGGCAGGCCGGCCAGCAGCAGTGCCATGCGGGCGACGTTGCGGTTGTCTTCACCGGCCTGGTTGGCGCAGCCGAGGAACACTTCGTCCAGCTGATCCCATTGCACCTGCGGGTTGCGCTCGATCAGGGCCTTGATCGGCACGGCCGCCAGGTCGTCGGCGCGCACACCGGCCAGGGCACCGCCAAAGCGGCCGATGGGGGTGCGGATGGCATCGCAGATAAATACGTCACGCATCAGGCTTCTCCTGGCGCTTGGCCGTGGGCGGCGGCAGTGCGCGCTTCCAGGTCACGCAGGGCGGTAAGCTCGACTTCGCTTGGTTCGACAGTGGTGGCCACATCGTCAGCGAAACGAATGGCCCAACCGGTGGCGGCAATAATCTGCTCGCGGGTCACGCCCGGGTGAATCGAAGTCACCACGAACTCGTGGGTGCCGGCTTCCGGCTCCATGATGCACAAGTCGGTGATAATGCCGACCGGCCCCTCGCCTGGCAGGCCCAGGCGTTTGCGCGAATCGCCGCCCTCGCCGTGGCCGACCGAAGTAATGAAGTCGAGCTTGTCGACAAAAGCGCGATTGGACTGCTTGAGGATGATCAGCACCTGCTTGGCGGAACCGGCGATTTCCGGCGCGCCACCGGCACCTGGCAGGCGCACTTTTGGCTGGTGGTAGTCACCCACCACGGTGGTGTTGATGTTGCCGAAGCGGTCGACCTGGGCTGCGCCGAGGAAGCCCACGTCGATCCGGCCACCCTGCAGCCAATAGCGGAAGATTTCGCCGGTCGGCACCACGGTGTCGGCGGTTTCGGCCAGCTCGCCGTCACCGATCGACAGCGGTAGTACGCTCGGCTTGGCACCGATCGGGCCGGATTCGTAGATCAGCACCACGTCGGGCGAGGACGTCAGACGCGCCAGGTTGGCGGCCTTGGAAGGCAGGCCGATGCCGACGAAGCACACTGCACCGTTGCGCAGACGACGGGCTGCGGCGACGGTCATCATTTCATTGGTGGAGTAGCTCATTGTGCAGCCTCCGAAGCGCTGGCCAGTTTTGCCTTGAATTCATTGAAGTCGGCGGTGCCGCGAATGTATTCGTCGATCCAGGCAGTAAAGGCTTCGCGATTGCGGGCAATCGGGTCCCAGGCCTGGTAGAAACGGTTGTCACGCTCGTAGTAGCCATGGGCGTAGGACGGGTGAGCACCGCCTGGTACCAGGCATACCGCCGACAGTGCCCAGGTAGGCAGTACACAGGCGTTCATCGGCGCGTTCAGGTCGTCGACGATTTCCTCGACGGTCACGATGCAGCGTTTGGCTGCCAGGGCCGCTTCCTTCTGTACACCCAGGATGCCCCAGAGCAGTACGTTGCCCTTGCGGTCAGCCTTCTGTGCGTGGATCACGGTGACATCCGGGCGAACCGAAGGGACGGCGGCCAGGACTTCACCAGTGAAGGGGCAGGTAACGCTCTTGATCAGCGGGTTGACCTTGGGCAGATCGGAGCCTGCGTAGGCACGCAGTACCGCGAACGGCAAGCCCGAAGCGCCAGCGACGTAGGCGTTGGCCAGGTCGGCGTGGCTGTGCTCTTCGATTTCCATGGCTTGCGGCCACTGCTTCTCGACAGCATCGCGCAGACGGTGCAGGGAGCCGACACCCGGGTTGCCGCCCCAGGAGAAGATCAGCTTGCGAGCACAACCGGAGCCGATGAGCTGGTCGTAAATCAGGTCAGGCGTCATGCGTACCAGGGTCAGCTCTTTCTTGCCCTGACGAATGATTTCATGCCCGGCGGCGGTTGGAATCAAGTGGGTGAAGCCTTCGAGGGCGACGCTGTCACCGTCGTGGACGAACTGCTTCACGGCGTCGTGGAGCGAGAGGATTTCAGCCATTGCAGACTCCTGGATATGCTGAGTCGAGGTCGGTGTGCAAGGCGCCTTGGGTGGCGCCGGTATGAATTCAGATTACGGTGGGGCTTTGGCCGGCACAATCCGATAATCGACTAACCGTTCGATTATCGAACAAGTTGTATGACCCGCTCCTACGTGGCGTCGGCGTGGCTGACTACGCCCTTGATGATCACTGCCACGGTGGCAACGCCTGCCGGGATCACCAGCGCGGTGAGCACCTGCTCGAAGTTCCAGCCCAGGCCCAGCAAGGTGGCGCCCATCCAGGCACCGAGGATGGCGCCGAAGCGACCGATGCCCAGCATCCACGAAACACCCGTGGCCCGGCCTTGGGTCGGATAAAAACGCGCAGCCAGCGATGGCATGGCCGACTGCGCACCGTTCACGCACATGCCGGCAATCAGCACCAGGGTCGCCAGCAAGGTGATGTTGCCGAGGCTCTGCCCGACCGCGTAGGCAAACACCCCGGCCAACAGATAGAAAGTGCCAATAACCTTGTGCGGGTTGTAACGGTCCATTGCCCAGCCCACGGCAACGGCACTGAGTACTCCGCCGAACTGGAACAGAGCACCAATGAAGGCAGCCTGTTCCATGCTCGCGCCGCTGTCGCGCATCAGGGTCGGCAGCCAGCTGGTCAGCAGGTACACGATCACCAGGCCCATGAAGTAGGTCAGCCACAGCAGCAACGTGCCGACGCTGTAGGTACCCGAGAAGATCACCGCAAACACGTTGCGCGCCTTGACGGTTTTCTGTTCCGGCACGCTGAAACTCGACGCCTGGCCGACAATGGAAGGCTCGATAGGGGCTAGGGTCTTGCGCACTTTGTCGGTGCCGCGGTTACGCACCACCAGGTAGCGTGCCGACTCGGGCAACCAGAACAGCAGTACCACGGCCAGGATCAGCGGCAGCACACCACCGATCAGCAGCAGGCTGTGCCAGCCGAAGGTCGGGATCAGCTTGGCCGAGATGAAGCCGCCACCGGCCATCCCCAGGTTGAAGCCGCAGAACATGCTGGTCACCAGCAGCGACTTGTGCCGCTCAGGCGTGTATTCGGACAGCAGCGTCGTGGCATTGGGCATGCCTGCGCCCAGGCCCAGGCCGGTCAGAAAACGCAGCACCAGCAACTGGTCGACGTTGGTGCTGTAGGCCGATGCCAGGCTGAAGGCGCCGAACAGTACAACCGCCCCCACCAACACCACTTTGCGGCCAAAGCGGTCAGCCAGTGGCCCGGAGCCCAGGGCGCCGAACACCATGCCGATCAGCGCGGCGCTCATCACCGGGCCCAGGCTTGCGCGATCAATACCCCAGTCCTGTGACAGCGCTGGCGCAATAAAGCCCATTGCCGCCGTGTCCAGGCCATCAAGGAAAACAATCAGAAAACACAGGATCACCACCCGCCACTGATAGCGCGACAGCGGTTGTTGATTGATGAAGAACTGCACATCAAGGCAGTTTCCAACAGCAGCGTGGGGACTGTTCATTATTTTTATCCAGTAGGAGCGCGCAGGTGTGCGGGTGCGCGCGTGAACGGCACAGACGGAGAGGATCGGTTAGGCGTACGGGTCAGCCGCGCGGCGCGTACTGAAACGGCTGCAGGCGGTGCCTGGATGGGATATCAGTCATGGGGGCATTCGCCTCTCGCTCATTATTATGGGCGGTCAGGGCAGGCTGACCGATGCGAGCGACATTAATAAGACGCCGGAATCGGCGCAATTCGATAAACGCATCTGTGTGCGTTTATCGAACAGGAAGTGCAGTGTCAGGCAAACAGCTGGGCACTCAAGTCACGGCTGGCCGCGAGCATGATGGGCAAGAAACGTTGCTCGAGCTCGGTGCGGCTGACCCGGCCCGCGTGGGTGCTGACGTTCAGCGCAGCCAGCACCTGACCGGAGGCATCGTAGACCGGTACAGCTATAGAGCGCAGGCCCTGCTCCAGCTCCTGGTCGACCACGCACCAGCCCTGTTGGCGGACCTGCTGCAGACATTCAAGCAATGCTACCGGGTCATGAATGGTACGGCTGGTCTTGGCTTGCAGGTCGGCATGCTCCAGGTATTCATGCAAGGTGGCATCGTCCAGGGCCGCCAACAGGATTCGCCCCATCGACGTGCAATAGGCCGGCAGCCGTCCCCCCACCGAAAGGTCGACCGAAATCAGGCGCTGCACCGTCGCCGAGCGGGCAATGTAAAGAATGTCGTCGCCTTCGAGGGTGGCCATGTTGCAGGCCTCGTGCAACTGGTCGCTCATGCGGTCCAGGTACGGCTGCGCCGACACCGCCAGCGGCGTCGACGATAAATAGGCATGCCCCAGGGTCAGCACTTTGGGCAATAACGAATACGTACGCCCGTCGGTGGTGGCGTAACCCAGCTTTATCAAGGTGTGCAGGCAACGGCGCACGGCGGCGCGGGGAATTTCGGTGCGGTGGCTGATCTGCGCGATGGTCAGGTGGCGCTTGCGCTCCTGGAACGCCTGGACCACCGCCAGGCCGCGGGCCAGCGAGGTCATGAAGTCGGGATCACCGGTGAAGGCCTGGATACGCCTGGCCGGTGACGCGACGATGGGCGGTGCCAGCGACGCAAACGAACTGCGCACCTGATCGTTCAATCCGGGCCCTTTGGGCGGTGTTTCTTCTGTCATGGTTCACCTCGACATCACGGTCACTGGGGCGATTATCGAACCAACGACCGATAATCGCAATTGACCGCTACCCTCAATTGCTTATACCTTTCTACCGCCACCATGTGGCTTCTTGGAGAGACTGGTCAGGTACCCACCGTAGAAGTCCCAGGCACGGCCTTGCCCACGAAGCGAGGCCGTTTTTTTCTCCTTCGGTTTTCGCCTCACCTGCCCCTGAAGAAATTGCCCCGGCCGAACCTCGATACCGATGTAACAAACACGGTGGGGTCGCCGTCATAAGCAAACAGCGAATACCGATTGACTTCGTTATGTAACGTGCGAGCTATAATAAAGTGCTGTGCCCACTCGCCGGCAGGTGGTCTTCGGATCCAAGCCGCGCCTGACTGAACTCACTGGGTGCAGGGCAGGTGCAATTACCGCAAGGTTGAATACATCAGTATTCTTCCTGCATGCATACTCTGAACCTACTGTTGCTGCGACAGTTATGCCGCTCTGGCAGCGTAGCCGTGTGCAAGTTGTGCTGTTGCGCAGCTTTTACGCGTTAACGCCAGAGTTTATTCACAACCAACAGGTAGCACTGTGACGAAAGACGAACTGCGCGCGGAACTTGAGCGCCAGGAACAACGTTACAAGGAAGTTTACGGCGGAGAGGTCACCACTTACGCCGCCCAGCCCGACCCTGAACGCAAGCCTTGGCGCAAACGCGCAAGCATCCTCGACCAGGCGTTTGCCCAGGAACTGCAGAAAATAGAAAAAGAACTCAAGACCGACGAAGGCTAGCCACTCGAAGGGTCGCTGCCGCCTGCCGGGTGCAGGCGGCCGAGGGTGCGCGTGGTCGAAATTCTCAAGACCGATCGTTACGCGACCTACAGTGACTGGTAACGTAATCTCACAAATTTAATACAGTTGTTTGAATTTTTCATTACAGCCAACCAACAACGTAAACCCTTAAATTTTCTGGATTTTTACCGATTTTAGAGGGGGTTTTCCTGATCGTTCCCGACACTTTAACCCGAGGGACAGCGTCGCAACGGCGTAAACCGGTCGGCAGCAAGTGCATCGATTAACAGGCTTTTCTGGCATAATCGCGCCCCCTTATGACCGGGTCAGAAAACCTTCATGATCGATTTATTCAGCGGACTTGATGCCTGGGTACTGGTGAGCTTGCTGCTCGCTTTGACCTTCGTACTCGCCTTCGAGTTCATCAATGGCTTTCATGACACCGCTAACGCGGTAGCTACAGTCATTTATACCAAAGCCATGCCCCCACACCTGGCGGTGTTCTTTTCCGGGGTGTTCAATTTCCTTGGCGTTCTGCTCGGCGGTGTCGGGGTGGCCTATGCCATCGTTCACCTGTTGCCGGTAGAGCTGCTGATCAATGTGAACACAGGCCACGGCCTGGCCATGGTCTTCTCCCTGCTGGCCGCAGCCATCGCCTGGAACCTGGGTACCTGGTACTTCGGAATTCCGGCGTCCAGCTCTCATACCCTGATCGGTTCGATCCTCGGTGTAGGCCTTGCCAACGCCCTGATCAGCGACATTCCATTGGGTGACGGGGTCAACTGGCAGAAAGCTATCGATATCGGCATGTCCCTGGTGCTCTCGCCCATGGCCGGTTTTGCCGTGGCAGCCCTGGTGTTGCTGGGCCTGAAATGGTGGCGCCCGCTGTCGAAGATGCACAAGACGCCTGAACAGCGCCGCAAACTCGACGATAAAAAGCACCCGCCGTTCTGGAACCGTCTGGTTCTGGTGATCTCGGCCATGGCGGTCAGCTTCGTGCATGGCTCCAACGATGGCCAGAAAGGCATCGGCCTGATCATGCTGGTGCTCATCGGTATCGTTCCTGCGCAGTTCGTCCTGGACCTCAACAGCACCACCTACCAGATCGAGCGTACCCGCGACGCCACCCTGCACCTGAGCCAGTTCTACCAGCGCAACGAAGCTACCCTGGGTGAGTTCCTGGCCCTGGGCAAAGCTCAGGATGGCGACCTGCCGGAGCAGTTCAGTTGCAACCCGCAGCAGACCGAGCCGACCATCAACGCCTTGCTGCACTCGCTCAAGGGCGTGACCGAGTACCGTTCGCTGACGCCTGAAAAGCGCATCGAAGTGCGTCGCTACCTGCTCTGCCTGGACGACACGGCCAAGAAGGTAGGCAAGCTGCCGGGCCTGCAGGCACGTGAAAAGGCTGACCTGGACAAACTGCGCAAGGACCTGACCGCCACCACCGAATACGCCCCATTCTGGGTGATCATCGCCGTTGCCCTGGCCCTGGGCCTGGGTACCATGGTTGGTTGGAAGCGCGTGGTACTGACCATCGGTGAGAAGATCGGCAAGCAGGGCATGACCTATGCCCAGGGCATGTCGGCACAGATCACCGCGGCGTGTGCCATCGGCATGGCCAACATCTTCAGCCTACCAGTGTCGACCACCCACGTATTGTCCTCGGGCGTGGCCGGTACCATGGTCGCGAACAAAAGCGGCCTGCAAGGCGGCACCGTGCGCACCATCCTGCTGGCCTGGGTACTGACCCTGCCGGCAACCGTGGGTCTGTCGGCAGCCTTGTTCTGGTTGGCGACCAAGTTCATCGTCTGAACTGTCCCGCATTGAAAAAGGCGCCTTCAAGGCGCCTTTTTCATGCCTGCGATTCAGCGCTTCTTGCTGCCGCCCAGCAACGACCCCATCAAGCCACGCACCAGCTGACGACCAAACTGGTTGGCGGCCTGACGCACCGCCGACTTGATCGCTTGCCCCGCGGCACTCTGCAGGAACTCACCGGCTTTGTCGGCCAGGCTCTCCTCTGCGGCAGCCGGCGCTTGCCCGGGTGTCGGTGCTTCGCCCTTTCGCGCGGTGAGCATTTCGTAGGCCGACTCACGGTCAACGGGTTTGTCGTAGCGCCCGCCCAGCGCAGAGGATGCAACCAACGCGGTGCGTTCGGCGGCGCTCAAGGGTCCGATCCGTGACTGCGGCGGCGCGATCAGCACCCGTTGGACCATGCCCGGCGTGCCTTTTTCCTGCAGGGTGCCCACCAGCGCTTCACCGATGCCAAGCTCGGTCAGCACACTCAAGGTGTCGAACGCAGGGTTGGGACGAAAACCCTCTGCCACGGCCCTCAACGACTTCTGCTCCTTGGCGGTGAACGCCCGCAGGCCATGCTGGACACGCAGGCCCAACTGCGCCAGGACATCATCAGGCAGGTCACTCGGCGACTGGGTGACGAAGTACACCCCGACACCTTTGGAACGGATCAGCCGCACCACCTGCTCCAGCCGGTCCTGCAAGGCCTTGGGCGTGCCGTTGAACAACAGGTGCGCTTCATCGAAGAACAATGCCAGCAATGGTTTGTCGGCATCGCCGCGCTCGGGCAGTTGCTCGAACAGTTCGGCCAGCAGCCACAGCAGGAAGGTCGCATATACCTTCGGCGCCTCATGCACCAGGCGGCTGGCATCCAGCAGGTGAATGCGCCCGCGACCATCGGCATCCGGGCGCAGGATATCTTCCAACTGCAGCGCCGGTTCGCCAAACAGCGCTTCGGCGCCCTGCTGCTCGAGGGTGGCCAGGCGCCGCAACAGCGCCTGGCTGGAGCCGGTCGTCATCAGCGCACTGTCTTCGCCCAGCAACTGCGGGTTGTCCTTCAGATGTGCCAGCAGTGCCTTGAGATCCTTGATATCAAGCAGCAGCAGACCTTCACGGTCGGCCACCTTGAAGGCGGCATAGAGCGCAGCCTGCTGGGAGTCGCTCAGTTCCAACAGGTTGCCCAGCAGCAGCGGGCCCATTTCACTGAGGGTGGTGCGCAAGGGATGGCCGGATTGGCCGTGGATATCCCACAGACTGACCGGGTATGCCTGCGGCCGGTGCTCGAGCCAGGGCATCCCGGCAATACGCTCGGCCACCTTGCCCTGCGGATTGCCCACGGCGCCCAGGCCACACAGGTCGCCTTTGACGTCGGCGGCGAACACCGCCACGCCGGCATCGCTGAAGGCCTCGGCCATGTGCTGCAGGGTCACGGTCTTGCCAGTGCCGGTGGCGCCAGCGATCAACCCATGGCGGTTGGCCAGGCGCATGGCCTGGGACACCGGTTGACCGGCAAGATCCGCGCCGAGCATGAACTGCGAAGAGTCAGGCATGTATTTTTACCCTCTGTTTAAGCTTTGGCTCGAAGCGGCCGATATCAAGTTAGCGATAGACCACCAGAAAGACAGGAATAGCCCGATAAGGAAAGGGGACCTGCACTGCTTTCAAACTGTTCTTTGTGCGAACGAACCCGGATAACAAAACCTTAGCGGACCGACACGTTATGAACAAAAGCCTCCGATTCAGCCACAAGATCCTTCTGGCCGCTTCTCTGATCGTCATGATCGCGTTCACACTCTTTACTTTGTACAACGATTTCTTGCAGCGTAATGCTATTCGCGAAGATCTGGAAAGTTATCTTGCCGAGATGGGCGACAGCACTTCGACCACTATCAAGAGCCTTTTTGATGGCCGCATCCTCCTGGTTCAAAACGTGGCACAAAACATTGCCACCTACCCCGATGCCGAACACATCGGCACGTTGCTCGGTCAGCAAGCACTGGTCTCAAGTTTTCTGACGATCTACCTGGGTGACGTCAACGGTGGTTTCACCATTCGCCCGCAAACCAAAATGCCCGATGGCTACGACCCACGCGTTCGCCCCTGGTACAAGGACGGCATGGCTGCCAACGGACCGATCCTGACTGAACCCTACATTGATGTCAGCACCGGCAAGATGGTGATATCAGTCGTCGCCACCGCCGCACGCAATGTCGGCGTGGTGGGTGGCGACCTGGCGCTGGACGGCCTGGTAGAAATCATCAACTCGCTGAATTTCGGCGGCATGGGCTACGCCTTCCTGGTCAACGAACAGGGCAAAATCCTGGTCCACCCGGACAAGGACCTGGTGATGAAGTCGCTGTCGGACCTGTTCCCGCAGAACACCCCGCGCCTGACCAAGGACCTCAGCGAAGTCCAGCTCAACGGCGAAACCCGCCTGCTGACCTTCGCCCCGGTCAAGGGCCTGCCCTCGGCCAACTGGTACATCGGCCTGTCTGTCGATAAAGACAAAGCCTATGCAATGCTCAGCGAGTTCCGCACCTCGGCGGTGATCGCCACCCTGGTGGCCGTGGCGATCATCATCGCCCTGCTCGGCCTGTTGATCCGCGTGTTGCTGCAACCGCTGCACACCATGACCCGGGCCATGGAAGACATCGCCGAAGGCGAAGGCGACCTGACCAAACGCCTGACCATCCACAACCACGACGAATTCGGCACCCTGGGCACGGCATTCAACCGCTTCGTGGAACGTATCCACGGCTCGATTCGTGAAGTGTCGTCAGCAACCGAGCAGGTCAACGAAGTCGCCCTGCGGGTGGTCAGCGCCTCCAACTCCTCGATGGTCAACTCCGACGAGCAGTCCAACCGCACCAACAGCGTGGCCGCTGCCATCAACCAGCTCGGCGCCGCCGCCCAGGAAATTGCCCACAACGCCGCGCAAGCTTCGCAGCAGGCAAGCTCTGCCCGTCACCTGGCCGAGGAAGGCCAGCAGGTGGTCGATCGCAGCATCGCGGCGATGAACCGTCTGTCGGATTTGATCTGCACCTCCAGCTCGCACATCGAGACGCTCAACAGCAAGACGGTGAACATCGGCCAGATCCTCGAAGTGATCACCAGCATTTCCCAGCAGACCAATCTGCTCGCCCTCAACGCCGCCATTGAAGCGGCGCGGGCCGGTGAAGCCGGACGCGGATTTGCCGTGGTCGCCGACGAGGTTCGCAACCTCGCCCATCGCACCCAAGAGTCGGCACAACAGGTACAGAACATGATCGAAGAGCTGCAGGTAGGGGCGCGCGAGTCGGTCGATACCATGGGCCAGAGCCAACGCCACAGCCAGGACAGCGTGGAAATCGCCAACCAGGCCGGCGAGCGCCTGGGCAGCGTCACGTTGCGCATCGGCGAGATCGACGGCATGAACCAGTCGGTGGCCACTGCCACCGAGGAGCAGACGGCCGTGGTCGACTCGATCAACATGGACATCAACGAGATCAACATGCTCAACCAGGAAGGGGTCGAGAACCTGCAATCGACCCTGCGCGCCTGCGCCGACCTGGAACAACAAGCCAGCCGCCTGAAACAGCTGGTGGGCAGCTTCCGCATCTAAGCGCCCCGGGCAGCGGCGCCCGCCGCTGCCCCTCCCCTTAAGCCCGATCGAACAAACTATCCTTAACAGAGGTCAACCTTAGGGCGCGTCCTCAGGTGCATGCCAATGCCTGATGACACACTCTGAATGCGATCTCGGAGGGATGCTGATCGTGCACATCGCTGACATCACCATGTTCTACGCCCCCGCCAGCGGCGGCGTGCGTACTTATCTTGATGCCAAACATCGCCGCCTTGGACTCACCCCCGATGTCCGCCACAGCCTGTTGATTCCCGGCGCCAGCGCCAGTCATGCCAATGGCATCTACCACGTGCCCGCCCCGGCCCTGCCCTTCGGTAACGGTTACCGCTTCCCGTTGCGCCTGGCCCCCTGGCGCAACGTGCTGCACGATCTGCAACCCGACCTGATCGAGGTCGGCGACCCCTACCTGACCGCCTGGGCGGCCCTGGATGCGCGGCGCCAGCTCGATGTGCCGGTGATCGGCTTTTATCATTCCGATCTGCCGCTGCTGGTCAGCAACCGCATGGGTAACTGGTTCACTCCCAATGTCGAAGCCTATGTCAGCAAGCTGTACGGCAATTTCGACCGGGTCCTGGCCCCAAGCCAGGTGATGGCCAACAAACTGCGAGGCCTGGGTATCGACAACGTTCATGTACAACGCCTGGGCGTCGACCTCACGGCCTTTCACCCGCGTCACCGCGATAACACGGTGCGCCAACAGTTGAACATTGCCGACAACACCCACCTGCTGGTGTTTGCAGGCCGCGGCTCGCGAGAGAAAAACCTGCCGGTGCTGCTCGACTGCATGAGGCGCCTGGGCAAGCACTATCACCTGTTGCTGGTCGGCTCGCACATGCCCGCCATGGTTCCAGCCAATGTCACAGTCATCGACCACTTCTGCCCCGCCAATGAAGTCGCGCGGCTACTGGCCAGCGCCGATGCCCTGGTCCATGCCGGCGATCAGGAGACCTTCGGCCTGGTGATTCTCGAGGCCATGGCCAGTGCAATTCCGGTGATTGCGGTAGCGGCCGGCGCATTCGAGGAAATTGTCGACGAGCGCTTCGGCCGCCTGTGCCAACCCAATGACGGCTTGGCCATGGCCAGGGCCGTGCGGGAGGTTTTCGAGCAAGGCGCCGCGCAGCTTGGCCAACAAGGACGCCTGCATGCCGAGCAGCATTACGCCTGGGACACGGTGGTCAACGGCCTGCTGGCCCACTACCGTGCGGTGCTCGGCTATAGCCTGCCGGTACGTGCCCATGCCTGACCTTACTGACAGCCGACGCAGCCTGCTGCTGGTGCTGCACGACGTGGCGCCCCATACCTGGCCGGACTACCAGCCATTCGTCGAAGCAGTGGATGCCTTGGGCAACATCCCCCTGACCTGGCTGGTGGTACCCGACTTTCACAAGCGCGACCCGCTGATACAGGCCAAACATTTTCGCCGACTGCTGGACTGGCGCCTGCATCGCGGTGACGAACTGGTCCTGCATGGCTATTACCACCTAGATGACAGCCCGGCCCCGCACTCGCCGGGTAACTGGTTCATGCGTCGCGTCTACACCCACGAAGGCGAGTTCTATAGCCTCGACCAGGCGACTGCCCTGGAGCGCTTGCAGGCCGGCATGGCGCTGTTCGAGCGATTCGACTGGCCGTTGGCAGGCTTCGTCGCCCCGGCCTGGTTGATGAGCGAGGGCACTCGCCAGGCCCTGCGGAGGCTGCCGTTGCAGTACACCAGTGACCCGCGTCACCTCTATCGATTGCCGCACTTCTCCCCCGTCGCGGCCCCCGGACTTGTGTGGAGTGCCCGCAGCAGCTGGCGACGGGGATTGTCGCGGATTGCCTGCGAGCTTCAGGCCGCGCGCCTTGAGCAAGCCCCCGTGATTCGCCTGGGCTTGCACCCGGTAGATATGCGCCACGGTTTTTCCCGCCAGTACTGGATGCGAACCTTGCAGCAGTTGTTGCAACAAGGCCGTACTCCCCTGACCAAATCAGCCTGGCTGGCATCGTGAAGCGCCTGGCGTGGTTGCTCTTTGCGCTCATCCTTGCGCTGCTGGTACCGGCGTTGCTCGGTGGCAGCGACCTGCTGACCCGCCTGCGTGCCTTTGCGCCCGGGCTGATGCTTGGCTTGCTGGGCATGATCCTGCTCTGCTGGATCATCAATGCCATCCGCCTGCGGCTGTTACTCGGCAGCCAGGGGTCGAATCTGGGCCGTGTACGAAGCCTGGGGGTGATCATGGCCACCGAGTTTGCCATCTGCACCACCCCAGGCGGCAGCGGCGGGCCACTGGCCCTGATGGCTCTGCTGGCCCGTGACCGGATCGGCCCCGCTCGCAGCGGGGCGGTGTTTGCCGCCGACCAGATCAACGATTTACTGTTCTTTCTCTGCGCCATGCTGGGGATTGCCGGCTATGCCCTGTTCCACAGCCTGGGTCGAAGCCTCGAAGGCATGTTGGCGGGCAGCGCGCTGCTGATGTTCGGAATGCTGGTGGCTGGAGTAGCGCTGGTGAAATGTCGGCGGGCGTTGCTGCGGGTCAATGGGCGACTGTTGCGCCGGCTGAAGATATCGGCGCCGCGACGTCGGCGCTGGACGCGCAAAGTGCTGCACTTCTTCCGCGCCCTGGCCGACACCTGGCGCCTGCCCAAACGTACGCTCACGCTGGTATTCGCCCTGACCTGCGTGCATTGGGGGTTGCGCTATAGCGTGCTGTACCTGGCCCTGCGCGGGCTGGGCGTAGACGTGCAATGGGTACTGAGCTTTCTGGTGCAGATGCTCTCGCTCAGCGCTGGGCAGTTCAGCCTGTTGCCAGGCGGTGCCGGCGCCGCCGAACTGACATCGGCTACCTTGCTGACGCCCCTCGTGGGCAAATCGACTGCAGCGGCGGCGATTCTGATCTGGCGCGCGGTGACCTATTACTTCTATTTGATCGCGGGCGGCCCGGTGTTTCTCTACCTGCTGGGACGCCCGCTACTGGAGCGCTTGCGCTTCAACCAGACACGGGTTCGTCGCGAGAAGGCTTGACCTGCTCCCAAAGCTCGGCGGCACCGGGAAAGTCGGTGCCGTCCTCGCTGTCGAGTGCATCCGGGTCGTAGCGGCTGAGGCAGCCCTCGCCAAGGGTCGGCGGGGCCTTGGAGGTTGCCTTGTCGAGGGGATCGGCCATGTTGCAACCTCCATGCGGCGGTCTTAGTTGAAGACCACCGTCTTGTTGCCATGAACCAGCACGCGGTCTTCCAGGTGATAGCGCAGGCCCCGGGCCAGGACCATTTTCTCGACGTCACGGCCGAAACGCACCATGTCCTCGATACTGTCGCTGTGGCTGACCCGCACCACGTCCTGCTCGATGATCGGGCCGGCGTCCAGCTCTTCGGTCACATAGTGGCAGGTAGCGCCAATCAGCTTCACCCCACGCAGCGACGCCTGGTGGTACGGCTTGGCACCGACGAACGACGGCAAGAAGCTGTGGTGAATGTTGATGACCTGCTGGGCATACTCCTGGCACAGCTGTGGTGGCAGGATCTGCATGTAGCGGGCCAGCACCACGACATCGGCGCCGTGTTCCTTGACCAGGCGCGAGACCTCGGAGAAGGCCGGCTGTTTGTCTTGCGGATCGACCGGGACGTGGAAAAACGGAATACCGTGCCACTCGACCATGCTGCGCAGATCGTTGTGGTTGGAAATGACGCACGGGATATCGCAGTCCAGCTCCTTGGCGTGCCAGCGGTGCAACAGGTCGGCCAGGCAGTGAGACTCACGGCTGGCCATCAGCACCACGCGCTTTTTCTGGTCGGTGTCGGTAATACGCCAGACCATGGAGAACTCTTCGGCAATCGGCGCAAACGCCTCGCGAAACGCCTCGATACCAAATGGCAGGGTCTGTGCGCGGATTTCGTGGCGCATGAAGAACCAACCGCTCTGCTCATCGGAGTGATGGCTCGCTTCGTTGATCCAGCCGTTATAGGACGCCAGAAAATTACTGACTTTGGCGACGATGCCAACGCGGTCGGGGCAAGCAATCACCAGCCGGTAGGTGCGCATGAATGAGACTCCAGAAACTTCGCAAAGGCGCACATTCTAGCGAGTGCCCGGAAAAACTGCAGTAGGCAATGCACGCGCCCTGTCGCCCGGCCCGCCAGCAGCGCATCAGGCCCGAGCCCCCGTTACATGCTGCATGGCGGTTAAGTTAGGCATTATCCGAATGTCTTAGTTTGTAAATTTTTCTTAATGAAATCTATCGCATCGATTTAACGCGGCACCGGATAACTGCCAAGTTTAATGTTTACTTGGCAGTACGCTCTGACTATTATTGCCCCACTGTCTACCAGATACCTCAATTCCCAAGGAACGCCACATGTCCCTGATCAACGAATATCGCGCCACCGAAGAAGCCATCAAAGAACTGCAGGCCCGTTTGCAGAACCTGTCGCAAGACGACAAGCTGAAAACCGAACTGGAATTTGAAGGCAAACTGCGCGCACTGATGGGCGAATATTCGAAGTCGCTGCGTGACATCATTGCCCTGCTGGACCCGGAAGCCAAACTGAACAAAGCCCCACGTGGCGCAGTTAAAACCACCGGCACCAAGCGCGCGCGCAAGGTCAAGCAATACAAAAACCCGCACAACGGTGAAGTCATCGAAACCAAAGGCGGCAACCACAAAACCCTGAAAGAGTGGAAAGCCAAGTGGGGTGGCGATGAGGTTGAAAGCTGGGCAACCCTGTTGGGCTAATTGCCCGACCGCGTGACCAAATGTTACGCCACTAAAAAACGCCAGCATGCTGGCGTTTTTTTATTTCATTGGGTCTGACCAGGCCGCTCAATATCGCTTAAATACCGAACTGCAACTTCAGCGCCTGGGCGTGAGTGCGCCAGTGGCCGAGCAACTCACGCTGGGAGGCATCGGCCTGATCCCAGCAGCCCTGCAAGGCTTGCTCGAAATCGCCCAGCGTGTTGGGCGCGCCCATCTGAGGGTTGGTCAGGCGCTGCTGGCAAAACAGTTGCCAACGTTGACGCTCCTGTTCATTCAAGGTCTCGATAAAATTACGGGCGCGGTAACGAAACAGTAATTCGGGCAATCGCTCGTCATCGAACATCCAGTGCCCCTGCCCCAATTGATGCGGGTCCACCGTACGCACTTGCTCGCACAAGCGACGATCACGGTCTCCAATAAATCCGTCATACAACTGCTGCTCGGGATCTTCACACGGGGCAAACGCCTCCTCGCTGTAGATAGTCTGCAACTTGTCCTGCCAATTTGCCTGCGCCGCCACCAGGCCGGATGCCCGCACTTCAAACAAGGACATATCCAGCCCCAGGCGCTGTTGATCCTCAGGGCGCAATACATTCAACGGCGCCACCACCGGACAGCGATTGATATGCACCAACTTCAGAGGAACCGGTAATTGCCCTTCAGGCATTTCTTCCCGCCGGGTGTATAAGCGCTGACGCAATGCATCGCCTTCCTCCTGCAACAAGGGTTGCGGGTCCATTTGCAGATCGCAGACGATCAAGGCATTGCGGTTGCGTGGATGCCAGGCCAACGGCAAGACAACACCCAAATAATGTCGCGCCGCAGAGAAACGTCCGGAAATATGTACCAGGGGTTGGAGTAGACGAACCTGATCGAGGACTTTCTGTTTACTGCGTAATTGAAACAGCCACTCATACAGCTTGGGCTGTTTCTGGCGGATCAGTTTTGCCAGTGCAATGGTTGCCCTTACATCGCTGAGGGCCTCATGGGCCTGACCATGGTCAATACCGTTGGCAGCGGTCAGAAGTTCCAGGCGCAAACTGGTACGCCCCTCCTGCTCAGGCCAGACAATGCCGTCAGGGCGCAGCGCATAGGCGGTGCGCACCACATCGATCAGGTCCCAGCGGCTGTTGCCGCCCTGCCATTCGCGGGCGTAGGGGTCGAAAAAGTTGCGGTACAGGCTGTAGCGCGTGACTTCGTCATCGAAGCGCAGACTGTTGTAACCCGCCCCGCACGTGCCTGGACGCGCCAGTTCGGCATGCACACGGGTCATGAACTCGGCTTCGCTCAAGCCTTGGCTTGCCAGTTGTGCCGGGGTAATACCAGTGACCAGGCATGCCGCCGGATGCGGCAGGATATCGTCGCTGGGTTGGCAATAAAGGTTGATTGGCGCCTCGATCTCGTTCAGCTCGAGGTCGGTGCGCACACCGGCCACTTGCAAGGGGCGATCGCAACGCGGGTTGATGCCAGTGGTTTCGTAGTCGTGCCAGAAGATGCTGGAGCTCACGGGGCGTTCCTGAACAGAAGATCGTCCAGAGTCTAGGGCCACTGGCCCGTCACGGCCAGTCTCAGGCCGAAGCGTTCAACGGCAGAAAGCTGAAGTAATGATGCAAGGCTTTGACTAACTGCGCGTATTCACGCGGGGCCTGCAACAACATGAACCCGGAATCATAGTGACCCGGCGTCTGGTCTTCATGGCTCCACAGGCAACTGGCGGTGAGGTCGATCAGGTGCAGCTCACCATCATGGCCAGGCACTTTGAGTTGCAACTCGAAATCCGGGCCGATCAGCATCCGTAGCTGGCTGATCAGCATCAGGCCGTCTTCGGACACGTTCCCCAGGTAGCCAATGGGCTGGTCGGTAAAGCGGTTGAAGACCTTGAGGTAGTAAGGGAGCTGATGACGCTCGATGTGGCGCTCGTGAAGCATGGTCGGAATCGCTGTCGAAGACCCTTATAGCAGGGCCGCGCTAGTGCGGCTGGAACGCGGATACGTCACCTTCAAGCTTAGTCCAATCCTACCCCTGCGTCACAGCCGCGAGGACACACATTGGTATTAACGCCAAGGCGTAGTCGTGGTGGGACGGGCAATGGCCGTCTCGCCACTGCGGAAGTGGCCCAACTGCTCCAGGGTCTGCAAACGAGCCCGGGCACGGTAGGCGTATTCGTTCTGCGGGTAGCGCTGGATGAGGTACAGGTAGGTCTGCGCCGCATCGACATAAAGCTTCTGACGCTCCAGGCACTGGCCTCGCAGCATCGACACTTCCGGATGAATGAACGGCCGGGCGCGGCTGGTACGGTCGACCTGGGACAGTTCAAGCATCACCTTCTCGCAATCGCCGCGATCATAGGCGCGGTAGGCATTGTTCAGGTGATGGTCCATCGACCAGCGGGTGCAGCCAACGACACTGGTGGCCAGGGCTAGAACAATCAAGGCTCGCATGGGGGAATCTCCTTCAATGGACAGTGTATCGGCCCAACCCTGAAATTCTGTAGGCGCAACTGTCGTGAACCACGACCGCTGCGCGGTCGATCGCAGGCAATCGCCAGCGGCTACATCGTCTCCACTTGCATTTGAAGTCGCTGCCAAAGCCTGGCACCGTTCAAACGCCCCCCTGGCCTGCGGGCAGGTAGTGCAAAGGAACAATGACTACAGCGAAATTCCAGAGTAGCCTTTCGCTGCGCTTCACTATAGGAGTCTGTGCATGACCATCCGCCGTACCAAAATCGTCGCCACCCTTGGCCCCGCCAGCAACTCGCCGGAAGTTATCGAACAACTGATTCTTGCCGGCCTGGATGTCGCTCGCCTGAACTTCTCCCACGGCACGCCCGATGAGCATAAAGCCCGCGCGCGCCTGATCCGTGAGATCGCGGCAAAGCTGGGTCGCCATGTAGCGCTGCTCGGCGACCTGCAAGGTCCGAAGATTCGTATCGCCAAATTCGCCAACAAGCGCATCGAACTCAAAGTCGGTGACCGCTTCACCTTCTCCACCGCTCACCCGCTGACCGCAGGTACCCAGGAAATCGTCGGTATCGACTATCCGGACCTGGTCAAGGATTGCGGCGTCGGCGACGAGTTGCTGCTCGACGACGGCCGCGTGGTGATGCGTGTTGAAACCGCCACTGCCGACTCCCTGCACTGCTCGGTATTGATCGGCGGTCCGCTGTCCGACCACAAAGGCATCAACCGTAAAGGTGGCGGCTTGACCGCTCCTGCCCTGACTGAAAAAGACAAGGCCGACATCAAGCTGGCTGCAGAAATGGACCTGGACTACCTGGCCGTTTCCTTCCCGCGTGACGCAAGCGACATGGAATACGCCCGTCGCCTGCGTGACGAAGCCGGTGGCAGCGCCTGGCTGGTGGCCAAGATCGAGCGCGCCGAAGCGGTCGCCGACGATGAAACCCTCGACGGCCTGATCGCCGCCAGTGACGCAGTAATGGTTGCCCGTGGTGACCTGGGCGTAGAGATCGGCGACGCCGAGCTGATCGCGATCCAGAAAAAGATCATTCAGCACGCCCGCCGCAACAACAAGGCCGTGATCGTCGCCACCCAGATGATGGAGTCGATGATCCAGAACCCGATGCCGACCCGCGCCGAAGTGTCGGACGTCGCCAACGCCGTGCTGGATAACACCGATGCGGTCATGCTCTCGGCCGAAAGCGCCGCCGGCGCCTACCCGATCGAAGCCGTACAGGCCATGGCCCGCATCTGCCAGGGCGCTGAAAAGCACCCGACCAACCAGAAGTCCAGCCACCGCCTGCACACCCGCTTCGAGCGTTGCGACGAAAGCATCGCCCTGGCAGCCATGTACACGGCCAACCACTTCCCAGGCGTCAAGGCGATCATCGCCCTCACCGAAAGTGGCTACACCCCGCTGATCATGTCGCGCCTGCGTTCGCACGTGCCGATCTTCGCCCTGTCCCCGCACCGCGCCACCCAGGCTCGCGCCTCGATGTTCCGCGGTGTCTACCCGATTGCCTTCGACCCGGCGGCCCTGCCGGCGGAAAAAGTCAGCCAGGCGGCGGTGGACGAGCTGCTCAAGCGCGGTTTGGTCGAGCCAGGTGACTGGGTGATCCTGACCAAAGGCGACAGCTACCACACCATCGGTGGCACCAACGGCATGAAGATCCTGCATGTCGGTGATTCGCTGGTCTGATCAGGCCTTCGCAGCCTGAAAACCGCAGCCTGTGCTGCGGTTTTTTTATGCCTGCCGTTCAGGCGCGGCCTGTGAACGTATCGGCGAACAGCTGGTTGCGCGGCAAGCCGGCCAGGAACAATCGGCGGGCAAATTGCTCGACGCTGGCGGGCGAGCCACACGCCAGCGCAATGGTCTGCCTGGATTGCAACCGCAAGGCTGCCAGCGCCTGGGGCAGCGTCTGCGGGGTCAACAGTTCGACCTGAAGTTGCGGATGGCGCCCAGCCAGCGCTGCAAGCTCGCCAGCCAGGTAGTGCGCCTGATTGTCGTGGGCCAGGTGCAACAACCGCATCGGCCCGTGGTGCTCCTGGCGCAAGGCCTCGCGCGCAATGCCCCAGAGCGGCGCCAACCCCGTGCCCGCTGCCAGCAACCACAGCGGGCGCTCCTGCCAGTCGGCATCGTAGTGCAGCGCCCCGCCTCGCAGCTCGCCCAGCCGCACTGCGTCACCGGCCTGCAACTGACGCGCCTCGTCACAGAAGGCACCGGGATGGCGACAATCGAGGTGAAACTCCAGAAATGGCTCTTCGCCGGGCATGCTGGCCAACGAGTACGGCCGGGCCACACCCTGCGCACTCCACAGCACCAGGTGCTGCCCGGCCCGGTAGCGCAAGGGGCGCTCAGGCTGCAGACGCAGGCGCAATACCCCGGCGCTCAGCCACTGCACCTCACTTACACGAGCCGGCAACCCGTCGTGCTGCGGATCGAACACCGCCACCCGCAGGTCATCTACAACCTGGCACTGGCAGGCCAGGCGCCAGCCCTGCTCGCGCTTGTCCGCACCCAAGGCACCGGGCAACGCATCGCCCGGCTCGCCGTCAAGGCAGCGCACCAGGCAGGCGTGGCAGCTACCGGCCCGACAACTGTAGGGCACCAAGCATCCACCGCCGTTCAGCGCGTCGAGCAGGTTGCTGCCCGCCGGCACCGTCCAGCAGCGCTCGCCCACACAGAGTTCAGGCATTGATCGTCTCCCGCTCGCAATCACCATGGCCAACCGCCACTTTAGGGGCAAAGCCCCGCGCTGGCACGCAAAAAGGGTGCCCACCGGCAGCCGACCTTCGTCCAGACCACTCGCAGGTGTGCCGGGCACGGATGCGCGCTATACTGCCGCGCCTTTTTGCGCCGCCGGCCTGTCCGTCGTCGCGCCGTGAAAGGTCGTTTCGACACCTCGGCCTGTCCGCGTCGGAATACCTTATTGAATGTTCCCGTCTTTAAGAGGAGCGCGCTGCATGACCGTGATCAAGCAAGACGACCTGATTCAGAGCGTTGCCGACGCCCTGCAGTTCATTTCGTACTACCACCCCGTTGACTTCATCCAGGCCATGCATGAGGCCTATCTGCGTGAAGAGTCGCCTGCCGCGCGCGACTCCATCGCCCAGATCCTGATCAACTCGCGCATGTGCGCCACCGGCCACCGCCCGATCTGCCAGGACACCGGTATCGTCACCGTGTTCGTGCGCGTGGGTATGGACGTGCGCTGGGATGGCGCGACCATGAGCCTGGACGACATGATCAACGAAGGCGTGCGCCGCGCCTACAACCTGCCGGAAAACGTCCTGCGTGCCTCGATCCTGGCCGACCCGGCAGGCGCTCGTAAAAACACCAAGGACAACACCCCGGCGGTCATCCACTACTCCATCGTCCCGGGCAACACCGTGGAAGTGGACGTGGCGGCCAAAGGCGGCGGCTCCGAGAACAAGTCGAAAATGGCCATGCTCAACCCGTCCGACTCGATCGTCGACTGGGTTCTGAAGACCGTTCCGACCATGGGCGCCGGCTGGTGCCCGCCTGGCATGCTCGGCATCGGCATCGGCGGTACCGCCGAGAAAGCCGCAGTGATGGCCAAGGAAGTGTTGATGGAATCCATCGACATTCACGAGCTCAAGGCCCGTGGCCCGCAGAACCGTATCGAAGAGATCCGTCTGGAGCTGTTCGAGAAGGTCAACCAGCTGGGCATCGGTGCCCAGGGCCTGGGCGGCCTGACCACCGTGCTCGACGTCAAGATCATGGACTACCCGACTCACGCCGCCTCGTTGCCGGTGTGCATGATCCCCAACTGTGCCGCCACCCGTCACGCCCACTTCGTGCTCGACGGCTCGGGCCCGGCCGACCTGGAAGCGCCGTCGCTGGACGCTTACCCGGAAATCGTCTGGGAAGCGGGTCCATCGGCTCGCCGCGTCAACCTCGACACCCTGACCCCGGAAGACGTACAGAGCTGGAAGCCGGGCGAGACCATCCTGCTCAACGGCAAGATGCTCACCGGTCGCGACGCTGCGCACAAGCGCATGGTCGAGATGCTCAACAAGGGCGAAGAACTGCCGGTCGACCTCAAGGGTCGCTTCATCTACTACGTTGGCCCGGTTGATCCGGTTGGTGACGAAGTGGTTGGCCCGGCCGGCCCGACCACCGCGACGCGGATGGACAAGTTCACCCGTCAGATCCTCGAGCAGACCGGTCTGCTGGGCATGATCGGCAAGTCCGAGCGCGGCCCGACCGCGATCGACGCGATCAAGGACAACAAGGCCGTGTACCTGATGGCTGTCGGCGGTGCCGCCTACCTGGTGGCCCAGGCGATCAAGAAGTCCAAGGTCCTGGCCTTTGCCGAACTGGGCATGGAAGCGATCTACGAGTTCGAGGTCAAGGACATGCCGGTGACCGTTGCTGTCGACAGCAATGGTGAGTCGGTACACATCACTGGTCCTGCGATCTGGCAAAACAAGATCGCCCAGAGCCTGGCGGTGGAAGTGAAGTAAACCTCAAGGTTTGCGAAGATAAAAAAACGGCGGGGGCCATACCCCTGCCGTTTTTTTTGCCCGCGCCTACATCAATCCCGCCGATCCAGCAGGTTGACCACCAAGCGATCCAGCCACCCCCACAAGCGCTGCTGCGCTCGTTTCCACAACGGCCGCGCATGCCAGTGTTCAAGGTCGATACACAGGCTCTGGGCAAAGTCGCGCTCGAAGCTCGCCGCCACCGCTGCCGTCAACGGCGGGTCCAATGCCTCGACGTTGGCCTCAAGGTTGAAGCGCAGGTTCCAGTGGTCGAAGTTGCATGAGCCAATGCTGACCCAGTCGTCCACCAGTACCATTTTCAGGTGCAGGAAGCACGGCTGGTACTCATAGATGGTCACCCCGGCACGCAGCAGCCGCGGGTAATAGCGATGCCCTGCATAGCGTACCGAAGGGTGATCGGTGCGCGGACCGGTCAGCAACAGGCGCACATCCACCCCCCTGGCCGCTGCACGACGCAGGGACCGACGCACTTTCCAGGTCGGCAGGAAATACGGAGTGGCCAACCAGATCCGTCGTTGACCGCTGTTCAACGCCCGCACCAGTGACTGCAGGATATCCCGATGCTGACGGGCATCTGCATAGGCCACTCGGCCCATGCCCTGGCCGCTGTCGGGCACATGGGGCAAGCGCGGCAAGCCGAAATGAGTGGGTGGGCGCCAGGCGGTGCGACGCAGGTTGGCGCGCCACTGGCGATCGAAGAGCATCTGCCAGTCGGCTACCAGCGGCCCTTCCATCTGCACCATCACTTCGTGCCATTCGCTGACGTCCTCGTCCGGTACCCAGAACTGGTCAGTGACACCGGTACCGCCCACCACCGCCCAGGACTGATCAACCAGAAGCAACTTGCGGTGATCACGATAGAGGTTGCGAAAGCCGCGGCGCCAGCGCAGACGGTTGTACCAGCGCAGCTCCACGCCAGCCGCGATCAGGCGCTGGCGAAGGCTGAGGGTGAAGGCCAGGGCGCCGTAGTCATCGAACAGGCAACGCACCTGTACGCCGCGTTCGGCGGCATTCACCAATACTTGCACCATGGCCTCGGCACAGGCGCCCGCCTCTACCAGGTACAACTCCAGATCGACCTGCTGCTCGGCCCGCACAATAGCGGTGAGCATGCGGGGGAAAAACTCGGGGCCGTCGATCAATAACTCGAACCGGTTGCCGTCTCGCCAGGGGAAGACCGGTCCGGCCATATCAGCGCGCCGTGAAGATCAGCACCGCAGACACCGGCACCGAGGGGCTGATGGATTTGAGTCCGGCCATCTTGCGCAGCACTTCAAGGCCCGGCACCAGATCGAAGTCTTCGGCGCGCACCATCAGCGGTTCCAGGGTCACCACCTGGAAGCGCCGCTCATCCAGGCGCGTAGCCAGCAGCAAGGCGTTGTAGCTGTGCTCCTTGCCGTGCAGCTTGACGGTCACCGGCAGGCGCAGTTCAACCTGGGCACCATTGGCCAGGTCGTTGATCGGGCGCAGGTCGATCTGCGCATAGACATTGGCCTCCGGGAAGCGCGCGAACTCGAACAGGTCCTTGCGCATGCGCTCGTCGCGCAGCGGCACACCGCTGCTGTTGGAGTCCATTTCGATCATCAGCTCGGCCGCGCCTTTGCGGTCGACCTTGCCGTGCAATACCAGGAAGCGGTGAACTTCGGCGGTATCGCCATTTTTGCTGGAGATGAACGACAGGCGCGACGATTCGCCATCCAGGTGCCAGTTGGCCTGGGCCGAGAGGCTCACAAACGCGAGGGCGGCCAACAGAAGACGGGGCAGAGAGAACATGAGAAATCCTGTAACACAGAGGCCGTCAACCTTACCCGGCTGCCTTCACGGCAGCAAGCCACAGCCCTCACGTACACCGCGCCACCTGGCTGTATTTGCAACCCCCAGCCCGACAGCCGTCACAACACGGGCCGGGGTATCTTCATCAAGGCGGCTCAAGGGCAGGTACTGACTTACATACCCTCGGCAATACGGCGCATCGAAGCCCATGACAAAGCGGCACGAGCAGTACTCCTTGGCCGAGTAGGCGCTGAGGATGCCGGGAAAGTCCGCCAGCGCCTGGCGCTCGTACCAGCCCCAGGCCCCCGCCAGTAGTCCCAGTACCAGCAGGAAGCGCTTCATTGTCGGTCCTCGGCGCGCACGGCCAGCACGCGCTTGAGCAGTTCATTGTGCTGGAACTGTGCGTCACGGTCATCGGCGTAGCGCACGATCACCAACTGCTCCTGCGGCACCACGTACAAGCCCTGCCCCCAATGCCCCAGCGCTGCAAAGGTATCGGCCGGGGCGTCCGGCCAGGGCCGCCCGCTGCCGGCCAAGGGTTGATTGAGCCACCAATGGCCACCCGGGCTGGCTTCACCAGGCAAGGCCTTGGCATGGGTAAACAACCTGCGATTGAACGCCACCCAGTCGCGATGCAGCACCTGCTGCGATTGCCAGCGCCCATCCCGCAGCATCAACAAACCGATGCGTGCCAGATCACGGGCACTCATATACAGGTACGACGAGCCGACCAGGGTGCCGCTGGTATCCCGTTCCCAGACCGCCGACTCGATACCCAGCGGGATGAACAGCGCTTGCCAGGGATAATCGCCGTAGCCTTGCTCGCCGACGATTCCACGCAAGGCTGCCGCCAGCACGTTGCTGTCACCACTGGAATAGAGGAAGCGCTGGCCCGGCTCAATGGCGCCGCGCCGGGCTGCGGTGTAGCCAGCCATGTCACCTCGCCCACGGGTGTAGAGCATGGCCACCACCGAAGACTTGAGCGGGGCGTACTCATAGTCTTCCTGCCAAGCCAGACCGCTGGCCCAGTGCAGCAGATCCTCAATACGAACGTCGGGATGGGTTTGCATCACCGGGTAATAGCGGGCGACCGGGTCGTCAAGGGCAAACCGCCCCTCTCGCCGAGCAACACCCAGCACGGTAGCCAGCACGCTCTTGCTGATCGACCAGGTCAGGTGAGGGGTCGCAGCAGAGGACGGTGGCGCATAGTGCTCATAGACAATGCGTCCGTCCCTGATCACCAGCAGGGCATCGGTGCGTACGCCTGCCCGGGTGTGATCGTTGCGGGGGGCAAATGCGTAGGCCTGCACCTCGCCCCAGGCAGCACTGTTGCTGTCCGGCGCCAGTTGCCAGTCCGGAACCGGCCAGCGCTCTTGCCCCAAAGCTACGGTGCTAGTGATCGAAAAGCCGAGCAACATGCCCAGCAGTGTGGCGTTCATGGAGCGTCACTCAAGGCCAGGATCCGTCCAGCCTAGCGCCCCATCATGACAGACCGGCGTTGGCCCAGGCCTTGGCCAGGCGCTTGGCTCGCGCCGCACTGGCGATTTCCAGCAAGCCCTGGTCGCGCTGCCACAGCGCCGCCCACTCACCGCCACTGCTGCCCAGCGCCTGGTTGATCTCATCCTTGAGGGCTGCAAACTGGGCAAACAGACCACCCAGCAGCAAATGGCAGGCGCTGGAATCGGCGCACTGCCGACTGCCCTCGGCGCAGCCCCCCAGCAGGCCGATCAGGCGCAACTGCAGCCCTTGCGGCCACCCGCTGTCCTGGCCGACACCATACAGCCAGGCGCACAGGGCACTGAGCACATAAAGGTCTTCGAGGGAGCGGAAAGGCTTGACGTAAGCATCCCAGCCATCACCGGCCAGACGCTCGCACAAGGCCTGGTCCAGGTGCAGACGGGCGTGGCCCACTTCCGGCATCAGTGGCAGGGCCGGCAACGGTTCCAGCCGTACTCCTGGCTCACCGGGATAGACCACCGCCAGGCTCAATTGCGGTGACTCACCCGCAGGCTCGCTGCGCGCCGCCACCAGCAACCAGTCGGCATCCAGCCCGGCGGTGACAAAATCCTTGCTGCCGGTCAGGCGCAGGTCATCCAGGCGTACCTGCATGTCGGCGGGGCGTACGCTGCGTCGTTCACTGGCACACAAGGCGCCCAGGCTCGCCGGGGCACTGGGCCAGAGCACACGCAGGGCCGCCTGGTAGCCGATCAGGAAGGCTAGCCCCGGCGTCGGCATGGCGCGGGCCCCGAGCACCGCCAGCTCGAACGGGCTGACCGTGCCCAGGCGCGCCAGCAGGCTGGCGTAGGTGTCGGCCAGGTTGGCCGCCAGGGAATGTCGCTGTGGGTCGTTGAGTCGTTGCAGCCAGGCCATCGAAGCGCTCCTTGGGGGTGTCATACAAGCATCACCAAAGGTTCATGGGGGTGACACCGCGTCTACCTAGGCTGAGCTTGCACAACAAAGTCGACCGGCCGCAACCCCATGGCTGGCTTATGGAGACTCGCAATGACTCGGATCGCTCGCTCTGGCGACAACAGCACTGAACGCCGTCTGCAAGCCGAACGCCTGGTAGGCCCTGCAGCCCTGCAGGAAGCACAAGCCCTGCGCTTCAGTGTATTCAGCAGTGAATTCAAGGCCAAACTCAAGGGTGCCGAACAGGGCCTGGACATGGATGACTACGACATTCATTGCCGTCACATCGGTGTGCGTGACCTCAACAACGGCCGCCTGGTGGCCACCACGCGCCTGCTCGACCACCAGGCTGCCAGCAGCCTGGGCCGCTTCTACAGCGAAGAAGAGTTCAGCCTGCACGGCCTCGGCCACCTGCAAGGCCCGATACTGGAGCTGGGCCGCACCTGTGTCGACCCGGCCTACCGCAATGGTGGCACCATCGCCGTGCTCTGGGCCGAACTTGCCGAAGTGCTCAATGAAGGCCGCTACAGCTACCTGATGGGCTGCGCCAGCATCCCCATGCAGGACGGCGGTATACAAGCCCATGCGATCATGCAACGCCTGCGCGAACGCTACCTGTGTACCGAGCACCTGCGCGCCGAACCCCGCAATCCGCTACCCAGCCTGGCCCTGCCCGGCAACGTCATCGCCGAAATGCCGCCGCTGCTCAAGGCCTACATGCGCCTGGGCGCGAAGATCTGCGGCGAGCCGTGCTGGGACGAGGACTTCCAGGTCGCCGATGTGTTCATTCTGCTCAAGCGGGACGAGCTCTGCCCGCGCTATGCCCGCCACTTCAAGGCGGCAGTCTGATGCCGCGCCTGCGCGTCATGGCGCGCGTGCTCCGGGTCTTGCTGGTAGTGCTGTTCGGGCTGGGCATGGCCGCGCTGTTCACCCTCTATGAACGCCTGCGCATCCCGGCCTCGACCGAGCGGCGCCAGCGCTGGTCGCAGCTATTCATGACCAGGCTGAGCAATGCCCTGCCCTTCAAGGTCCGGGTGATCGGCCCCCTGCCACAACAGCCGATGCTGTGGGTCAGCAACCATGTGTCCTGGACCGACATTCCGCTGCTGGGCATGCTTGCCCCGCTGTCGTTCCTGTCCAAGGCCGAAGTGCGCAACTGGCCGGTTGCCGGCTGGCTCGCGCACAAGGCCGGCACCCTGTTCATCCGCCGCGGCGGCAACGACAGCCAACTGCTGCGCAAACAGATCAGCCAGCACCTGCAACAGGCCTGCGCCTTGCTGATCTTCCCCGAGGGAACCACCACCGATGGCCGCAGCCTGCGCACCTTCCACGGTCGCCTGCTGGCCAGCGCCATCGACACCGAAGTAGCCCTGCAACCGGTGGCCCTGCGTTACCTGCGTAATGGCCAGGCCGACCCGATTGCCCCGTTCATTGGCGACGACGATTTGCTCTCGCACCTGATGCGCCTGTTTGCCAACGACTGCGGGGAGGTGGAAATCCAGCTACTGAGGCCTATCCAGAGCGCTGGCGAAGAGCGCGCTGCCCTGGCATTCAAGGCCCAGCAGGCGATCCAGGTGGCGCTGTTCGGTGTTCAAGAGCCTGCCTTCCAGACACAGCGCCGGGCGAAGGCCGCCTGAACCTAGACGCGAGCCAGGGCCTTCCCGGCGAAGGTCTGCAGCTCGGGGTAGAACGCCCGGAAATCGTCGCTCAGCGGTTCATAAAGCGCGTCGACCAACTCCATTGCTCCGTCCATCCCCTCAGGTTTCGACAACCGGCGGGCGATACCGCGAAATACCTGCTCCAGCACCGCGAACTCACGGTACGAGCCCAGCCAGTCATCAGCCGCCATGTAAGGCGCTATCTGTGCCAGCCGCCCCGGCAGCTCCGGTTGCGCCGCCAGTACCTGGTACACCCGCCCGGTGAACTGCTCCAGGGGCTGTTCGGCATAGTCCGGCCAGTGCAGGGCCAGGCAGTGATCAAAGAACACATCGAGCATGATCCCGGCAAAGCGCCGCCGCTCGCGCGGAAATCGCGCCAGCGCGCCGAGCACCAGGGGGTGGCTGTCGGTAAAGACGTCGATTTGCCGGTGCAGGCGAATCGCGGCCTCCAGCGGCAGGGGGAAGCGACCGTCCAGGGGCCCTTTGACGAAGTCGCCATAGAGGCTGCCGAGCAATTGCTCGGGTTGTTGGCCGCCCAGATGAAGGTGTGCGAGGTAGTTCATGGGCGCAGTCTAGCACTTGTCCATTTCATATCGTTATAACCCGATATAGCGATTTACGCTGAGCTCAGAACCTCTTCATATTTGTATATCGCGAAATACCGATTTATATTTCGCTCCATCGCGATATACCGCTACACAACCATGAGCCCAACCATGCCTCTCGATCTCGACGAAATAATAAAAGCCCTGGCCCACCCAGTACGGCGAGAAATCCTCAACTGGCTGAAAGACCCTGACGTGCAGTTCCCCGACCAGCACCACAGCACCGAACACGGTGTGTGTGCCGGGCAGATCGACCAACGCTGCGGCCTGTCGCAGTCGACGGTCTCGGCCCACCTGGCCACCTTGCAACGCGCGGGCCTGATCAGCAGCCAGAAGATCGGACAGTGGCATTTTTTCAAACGCAATGAGGAAACCATCCAGGCCTTCCTCAAGCAGATGAGCCAAGAGCTCTGACAAGGACCTTGCAATGCCCCTTTCACTACTGATCCTGGCGCTCAGCGCCTTCGCCATCGGCACCACCGAATTCGTCATCATGGGCCTGCTGCCCGATGTGGCGGCGGACCTTGGTGTGTCGATCCCGGGCGCCGGCTGGCTGGTCACAGGCTACGCCCTGGGCGTGGCCATTGGCGCACCGTTCATGGCCCTGGCGACTTCGCGCCTGCCCCGCAAGGCGGCCCTGATCGCTCTGATGGGGGTGTTCATCGTCGGCAACCTGCTGTGCGCGGTGGCCGCCGACTACAACCTGCTGATGTTCGCCCGGGTGGTCACGGCCTTGTGCCACGGCGCCTTCTTCGGCATCGGCTCGGTGGTTGCCGCCAGCCTGGTGCCGGCCAATCGCCGTGCCTCGGCGGTGGCCCTGATGTTCACCGGCCTGACCCTGGCCAACGTGCTCGGTGTACCGCTGGGCACTGCCCTGGGTCAGGAATACGGCTGGCGCTCGACCTTCTGGGCAGTGACGGTGATCGGTGTCATCGCCCTGATCGGCCTGATCCGTTTCCTGCCGTTTCGCCATGACGAGGAAAAACTCGACATGCGCGCCGAACTGGCGGCGCTCAAGGGCGCTGGAATCTGGCTGTCGCTGTCGATGACCGTGCTGTTCTCGGCCTCGATGTTTGCCCTGTTCACCTACGTGGCACCGCTGCTGGGCGACGTCACCGGCGTATCGCCCCAGGGCGTGACCTGGACCCTGCTGCTGATCGGCCTGGGCCTGACCCTGGGCAACATCGTCGGCGGCAAGCTGGCAGACCGGCGCCTGAGTGCGACCCTGATCGGTGTGTTCATCAGCATGGCCGTGGTGTCTACCGCGCTGAGCTGGACCAGCGCAGCCCTGATCCCGGCCGAAATAACCCTGTTCCTCTGGGCCACCGCTGCCTTCGCCGCCGTACCGGCGCTACAAGTCAACGTGGTGACCTTCGGCAAGGCGGCACCCAACCTGGTATCGACCCTGAACATTGGCGCCTTCAACCTGGGCAACGCCCTGGGTGCCTGGGTCGGCGGCACCGTCATCGCCCAGGGCCTGGGCCTGACCCGCGTGCCCCTGGCCGCCGCAGCACTGGCCGTACTGGCCCTGATCGTCACCCTGATCACCTTCAGCCAGGGCGGCAAAAACGCCGAACTGGCCCCTGCTTCTCACTGACAAGCCCAGAGGTTTATATGACGACTATTTTCGATCCGATCACCCTCGGCGACCTCGAACTGCCGAACCGCATCATCATGGCGCCGCTGACCCGTTGCCGCGCAGACGAAGGCCGCGTGCCCAACGCCCTTATGGCCGAGTACTACGTACAGCGCGCCAGTGCCGGCCTGATCCTCAGCGAAGCCACCTCGGTGACTCCCATGGGCGTTGGCTACCCCGACACCCCCGGCATCTGGTCCAACGACCAGGTGCGCGGCTGGACCAACGTGACCAAGTCGGTGCATGGCGCTGGCGGACGGATCTTCCTGCAGTTGTGGCATGTGGGGCGCATTTCCCACCCGATCTACCTCGACGGCGAAACCCCGGTTGCCCCCAGTGCCATCCAGCCCAAGGGACATGTCAGCCTGGTGCGTCCGCTGGCCGACTACCCGACGCCACGCGCGCTGGAAACCGCAGAGATCGCCGACATCGTCGAGGCCTACCGCACCGGTGCCGAGAACGCCAAGGCCGCCGGTTTCGACGGAGTCGAAGTGCATGCTGCCAACGGCTACCTGCTTGACCAGTTCCTGCAGAGCAGCACCAATCAGCGCACGGACCTGTACGGTGGCTCGCTGGAAAACCGCGCACGGCTGCTGTTGGAAGTGACGGACGCGGTGATCGACGTGTGGGGCGCACAGCGTGTCGGTGTACACCTGGCGCCTCGAGCCGACTCCCATGACATGGGCGATGCCAACCGTGCCGAAACCTTCACCTATGTGGCCCGTGAACTGGGCAAGCGCGGCATTGCCTTCATCTGCTCACGAGAGAAGGAAGCCGATGACAGCATCGGCCCATTGATCAAGGAAGCCTTCGGCGGCCCCTACATCGTCAACGAGCGCTTCACCAAGGCCAGCGCCAATGCCTCGTTGGCCAGCGGCCGGGCCGATGCGGTGGCTTTCGGCGTGCCGTTTATCGCCAACCCCGACCTGCCGGCCCGATTGGCGGCGGATGCACCACTGAACGAAGCGCACCCAGAGACCTTCTACGCCAAGGGGCCGGTCGGTTACATCGACTATCCGCGGATGTAAAACCGCACCGCGGGACAAGGCAAGGTATCGCCTACGGCCGCTTTGCGGCCGATCGCAGCCTCGTTCCTCGGCTGCGTGTAGCCGCTGGCGGTAGCCTGCGATCGACCGCGCAGCGCTCGTGGATCAAGTCAGTTGCGCTTACGCGTCAAGGACGGGCATTGATCTGCCGCTGCAGGTTCTGCACCTGGCTCTGCAGCGTATTGATGGTCCGCGTCATCTGCGCCCGAAACGCATCGAACTCGGCCACCGACGCACCACTTGCCGTCGGCGCCGGGCGATTCTCCTGCTCGCTCTTGAGCACCAGCAGATCCTGCTCCAGGCGCTCGATGGCCGCACTCGGATTGCCCTGCTTCTTCAGATTCGCCACATCGGCGCTCAGGCTCTTGAGCTGGCCATCGAGTTTGCCGCCGTCAACCTGGGCCGCCTTCAACGCCGCCAGCTCCGCATTCACCGACTTCAACTGAGCTTGCAATTCAGTCTGCAACTTGGCATTGGCCGCCTGCTGCTCACTGGCCTGGGCCAACACCTGCTCCAGGCGCTTGCCCAGATCCCCTGCCTGCCCGGCCACGCCCTGCTGCTGCTTGCCTTGCTCGGCAAGGCTGGCCTGCAGCTGCTTGATCTGCAGCTTCAGGGCTTCACTGCCGCTGTTGACGCTGGTCTCACTGGCCTCGACCTTGCCGCTGATCGCCTGCAAGCGACCGGCTGCCTCTTCGCTGATACGGGCAAAACTTTCCTGAGTAGCGACCAATTGCTGCTCCATCAGCGAGACCTGCTGGAAACTCCACCAGCCAAGGCCCGCCAGGGCGATGAACGACGCGCCAAGCAACGCCCACAACGGCCCGGTGCTGGGCGCCCGGGCCGTTTTTCGCCCAGCGCCTGCAACGACACCTCGGTCCATCGGCAGCGGCTCAAAATCATCGTCATCCCGCGTACCGGCCCGCAGGCTCGGGACATTGTCGAAATCGTCTT